>Ga0209121_10006117_pt1 | contig 10671 bp, 10 predicted proteins | sample Cruoilmetagenom3_FD_187292 | JGI IMG/M metagenome (GOLD analysis project Ga0209121, IMG submission 187292) | Oil polluted marine microbial communities from Coal Oil Point, Santa Barbara, California, USA - Sample 3 (SPAdes) (version 2) | ecosystem: Environmental > Aquatic > Marine > Oil seeps ...
ACAAAGACGACATAGGTTGACGAACTTCAGCAAAGCAAGTTATAGTTATAAGTTGAATATGCGCCAGGATGTTAATAATAGTTTACCATGAGGAGTATTGGCGAGAACACAAACATAATTTCCCAATGATAACTTTATAGGAGGGCATATGGCAAAGGAAGAAAAATGGGATAAAGTAGTTCGTACCACTGTTTGGTCAGCAGGTCCTGGTTGTCATGGAGGATGCGGAGTAAAGCTTTTTGTAAAGGATGGCAAGGTGGTGAAGGTAGAGGGAGATGAGAACCACCCCTATAACCAGGGCAGGCTCTGCCCTCGTATTGAGGCGCTGACGCAGTACATGTATCACCCCGACCGTATCACCCATCCTTTGAAGCGAGTGGGGGAGAGAGGTGAAGGCAAGTGGGCCCGTATTTCCTGGGATGAAGCCTATGACACCATTGAGAAAAAACTCAAGGATATCCGCAATAAGTATGGTGCCGAATCAGTCCTCTTCTGCCAGGGTACAGGCAGAGACATTGGCGGGCCTATCACCTATTTAATGTATGCCTATGGAAGCCCAAACTGGGTGCAAGTAGGTCTAGCAGGTCATGCCTGTTATACCCCAAGATTGGGAGCCATGTTTGCTACCCAGGGCGACTATTGTGTTCTAGATGCATCTCAATTCTCAGAGAAGCGATATGATGACCCCCAGTGGACGCCACCCAAGGTTATAATTATATGGGCACAGAATCCGGTTACTGGCTGTTTCGATGCATTCTATGGTCACTGGATTATCGACTGTATGAAAAGAGGCTCTAAACTAATCGTAATAGACCCGCGGGCCACCTGGATGGCCAGCCGGGCCGAGGTCTTTCTTCAGATTCGCCCTGGTACCGATGGGGCACTGGCTCTGGGCATGCTCAATGTCATTATCAATGAGGGCCTATACGATAAGGAATTCGTTGATAAGTGGACATCTGGCTTTGATGAGCTGAAGAAGAGGGTTCAGGATTACCCTCCGGATAAAGTAGCTAAAATCACCTGGGTTCCCAAAGAAAAGATTATTGAAGCTGCCCGACTTTTTGCTAGTAGTAAGCCGGCAGCTATTCAATGGGGCGAGCCCATTGATGCCAATCCACAGGCAACCGTTGCTGCCCAGGCCATTAATCACATCTGGGCTATCACTGGGAATATTGATATTCCCGGAGGGATGGTAATTGCCAAACCTTCCCACGGAATCACTACCTACCCTTTTAGCACGCGTGAGTTGCTCGAACTCTATGGTGAGGAAGTTGTCAAGAAGCTTAACGAGAAGAGAATTGGAGCTGCGCAATATCCTATGATAAAGGGTTTCAGAGGATGGGCTCAGCCTGATGTGGTTATTGAACAGATGGAAAGTGGCAAGCCATACCCCATCAAAGCTGCCTGGATACAAACATCAAACATTCTAGGTGGACAGGCTGCTGACCCCAAGAGACATTACAAGGCTCTAAAGAAACTCGACTTCATCGTATGTGTTGACCTCTTCCAGAACCCCACCAGTATGGCTGTGGCTGACATCTTCTTGCCCGCAGCTACCTTCCCAGAAAAGGAAAGCTTCCGCACATGGTGGGCGCCTCTTTCAGTAATAGTTAAGGCGGTTGAGGTAGAGGAGTGTAAATCAGACTGGGAAATCAATCTTGAGATGGCCAGGCGCCTAAGCACCAAGCCACTTCCATATAAAACTGTAAAGGAACTAATCGATGACCGGATGAAAGTGGGTGGTACAAGTTATGATGAACTGGCAAAGAAGGGAAGCTGGGAGATGCCCCCTGAAGGGCCCAGTAAACCCTACCGACGCTGGGAAAGAGGGCTTCTGCGTAGGGACGGCAAACCTGGGTTTAACACCCCCACCGGTAAAGTTGAACTCTGGTCCAAGCGATATGAGGAATGGGGGCTTGACCCTCTGCCCTATTTCGAGGAACCTGCAGAGAGCCCGGTCTCTACTCCTGAAATGTGGAAAGAATACCCGCTGATCCTGGCCACTGGGCGGCGTTCCTCAGTCTACTTCCATTCTGAACATCGTATGATCCCATGTCTCCGCGAGATTGACCCTGACCCTATTGTGGAAATTCATCCCCAGACAGCTAAAGATCTGGATATCGTAGATGGTGAATGGGTCTATATTGAGAACAAGCGGGGGAGAGTAAAATTCAAAGCCTGTGTTACTCCCACTAGCCACCCCAGGGTAGTATCAGCTGCTCACGGTTGGTGGCTGCCGGAAACGGAAGGCAAAGAGCCTAACCTGTTTAGCACCTGGGAACACAATATCAACAACCTGACTTCCATGGGGAACCAGAGCCATTCCGGTTTCGGTGGGACAAATTACAGGACAAGCCTTTGTAGAGTAACCAAAATCAAGGACTGAAAGGAGTAGAAATGCCTCGAAATGGACTTCTTATTGAATATGAATACTGCACCGGATGTCATACCTGTGAGGTAGCCTGCCAGCAAGAAAACGGTTTTATAACAGGTAAATGGGGAATAAAGCTTAATGAGATTGTGACAGAACCCACCGAGGGTAAAATTCGTATTGATTATATACCCTTCCCCACTGAGTACTGCAACCTTTGCGCTGAGAGAACCAGCAATGGTGAGCAACCAGCTTGCGTGAAGCACTGCCCTGCGGGATGCATGATGTATGGCACCATCTCTGAACTGGCTAAAGCCATGGAGGATAAGCCAAGATCGGTTATATTTGCCCCCAAATAGGCATTCCATGCTGTTGACATGACCAGCAGCCAGATGATACCCTGCTTTACTACATATCAATTGCTAATGAGTTACAAGCTGTGTGACCTGTGCTATTACTGGCTATGTTTAGCCAGGGTCCTTGGGGAAGTGGCCTGATTGGTTAGAGTTGGAGGTAATCCGATGATTTATATGTAGTTAAAGACCAGGAACAGCAGATTCTAGATTTTAGGAGGTAGTATGAGAAAAACTATATTAATGGTATTCATAGCAGTTGGGTTAATTGCATTACCCTTGTTAGGGGGCTGTGCAGGACCAGCACCAGCGAAAACCATAGAACTAACCTACAGTAACTTTTTCCCGCCTACGCATTATCACTCCATATTGGCCGAGGAGTGGATAAAGGAGATAGAGACGCGCACCAACGGTAAAGTAGATATCACCTACTATCCTGGTGGTTCACTAACTCCTGCGCCCAAGGTTTATGATGGTGTTGTTGAGGGCATCTCTGATATAGGTATGTCCTGTCTGGCTTATACCATGGGCCGGTTTCCTGCCTGCGAACTGGTTGACCTGCCCCATGGTTACGCTTCTGGATGGGTCTCCACCAAGGTAGCCAACGACTTCTATAAAAAGTTCCAGCCTGCAGAACTTACTGATACTCATCCCCTTTATTTCCATGCTCACGGTCCCGGCGTAGTCTTTACCACCAAAAAGCCAGTGCGTAAGCTGGAGGATATGAAGGGATTGGTATTAAGGTCTACTGGCACAGGATGTAAGATAGCTGAAGCTCTTGGCGCTGAAGGGTATGGTGCTGGGAAGGGAGAAGCTTACGAGCTTATGTCTAAGGGTGTAACAGACGGTGAGTTGACTCCCCGAGAAGTGCTAATAGGTTGGGGAGAAGAGGAGATAGTAAAGTACATCACTCTCGACCTGGATGTAGCCTACACCACCGATATGTTCGTAGTCATGAACAATGACAAATGGAATGCCATGCCCAAAGACATACAGGATGTCTTCACCGAGGTTAGCGAAGACTGGATAGAAAAACATGGCAAGGTTTGGGACTATTATGATGCTGTGGCGGTAGATTACTGGCTAGACTACCGGGAGGATATGGGTGACCCTGGAGAAATCATTGAGCTTCCGCCAGAGGAGATGGCCAGATGGGTGGAAGCCGCCAAGGTAGTGAAAGAGACGTACATGGGCGAAAAGGGAGCCATGGGACTGCCTGTAGCAGATTACGAGGCATACCTGCTGGAGCGGGCAGCCTACTGGTCTGATAGGGTGCCGCCCGAGGAGGAGAGCATAGCCTGGGTCAAGGCTGAGCTTGAACCTCTCAAACCCCAAAAATAAAAGTACTAAATAGCACATAGCTATAATATACCTTTAACCTGGGGGGGCCATCTTGGGTAATTCTGGAGTTCGGCTCCTCCAGAGGATGATGTAGCTTTATGTCCCGAAAAATAGATAGTCTGGAAAAGTTTGCCTGCTCTTGTAGCAACTGGTTTAACTGGGCGGCAGGTATTGGTCTGGTAGGCATGCTTGGGCTTGCCACAGCCGACATAATCGGAATCAAGATCTTCAAGCATCCCATCCCTGGTGGTATTGAAGTTGTAGCCTTTCTGGGAGTGATAGTGACTGCTTTCGCAGTAGCTTATACCCAGGTTGTACATGGCCACATTCGGGTAGAATTTTTAGTAATGCGCTTGCCAAAGCGTGCGCAAGGCATCATCACAGCCATTGTCTCTCTCTTCGGGCTGGCACTCTTTGCCCTACTGGCCTGGCGAAGTTACGACTTCGGCTGTGTTCTCCAAGCCACCGGGGAGGTCTCCATGACCCAGGGCATACCTTTCTACCCCTTTGTCTATGCCATAGCTCTTTGCTGCATACCGGTCTGCCTGGTACTGCTGGTAGAGTTTCTCAAGTCAGTTATGAAGGCGGTGAAGAAGTGACCTCAGTTACCGTTGGCGTCATAGGGATTGGCGTTCTGCTAGTTACTTTTCTCATTGGTATGCCAGTTGCTTTTGCCATGGGTTTCGTTGGGCTTGTCGGTTTTTGTTACCTGGTTTCGCCAGGAGCAGGGCTCAGCATTCTAGCCCGGGATTTTTTTACCCAACTCTCCTCTTATTCCCTTACTGTTATTCCCATGTTCGTATTCATGGGTTCCATTGCCTTTGCTTCAGGGATGAGCCGAAGGCTTTATGATGCTGGCTACACACTGTTTGGGCGAATGCGTGGTGGCCTGGCCATGGCTACCATTGCCGCCTGCGCTGGCTTTGGCGCCATGTGCGGGTCAACTAACGCTACTGCCGCCGCCATGGGGAGAGTGGCTCTGCCAGAGATGAAGAGATATAACTATGATGATGCTCTAGCCACAGGTACTGTCGCCGCCGCAGGAGGCCTGGGCATACTCATTCCGCCCAGTACTATATTTATCGTTTACGGGATATTAACCCAACAATCCATAGGCAAGCTTTTTATAGCTGGAGTTTTACCCGGCATACTTCTGTCCGCCCTTTTTATCACTGCGGTGCTGGTTCTCTGCCTGCGTAATCCCAGCCTCGCCCCAGCGGGTGGACCAACAATATGGAAAGAGAAGTTAGCTGGGATTACAGGAATTATAGAGATGTTAGTTCTATTCATCCTGGTAATAGGGGGTATATTCTGGGGCTGGTTCAGCCCGACACAGGCCGGAGCCGCTGGTGCTGCTGGCACTTTGATCATTGGCGTGGTGAGGCGGCAGCTAAGCTGGCAAGGATTCCTCTTCGCCATTAAAGACACACTGCGTATAAGCTGCATGGTGATGATCGTTGTTACCGGGGCTATCATCTTCGGGCATTTCATGGCTGCAGCTAAAATCCCTCTTATCTTATCTGACTGGGTAAGCGGGCTCCAGCTTCCCGCCGTAGCTGTATTTGCAGTTGTGGTTCTGATATATCTCGTGGGTGGCTGTTTCATGGATACCCTGGCCCTGATTACGCTTACTGTCCCCATTATCTTCCCGGTGGTTATGGCCTTGGGCTTTGACCCGATATGGTTCGGGGTAATAATAGTTCTGATCACCGATATGGGGGTGATCACACCACCGGTGGGGTTAAATGTCTATGTCGTCAAGGGAATTGCTGAGGATGTCCCCTTAGAAACTATCTTCAAAGGCATACTACCCTTCCTGGGAGCGCTAGTTCTCACCACCGTCATATTGCTAGCTTTCCCACAGATTGCCACCTTCTTGCCCAGTTTAACATCGTATTAACCCTGGTAATATAAATCCTAGGAGGACGAGGAATTTTAATTTATTTATTATTATGCTTTAATGACAAATGATTATGAATATGCGCTGAATTCTTAGTTAGTGGAGGAATTACTAATGAACAAAAAAACATATGCATTAAAATATGCTGGCGTGAAGCAGCGGTATGCTAGCTGCGTAATGGCAGGCGAACTACTTTTTTGCTCCGGTATGACTGGCCGGACTATAGAGACTGGCGAGGTCTCGTCAGACGATGTGGCTGAACAGATGGTAACGGCTCTAGATAGAATCAAATCTACTCTGGAAGAAGCTGGGAGTTCTATGGAGAATATTGTTAAAACCACTATTTATTTAAAGGATATGAATGGCTACCATGCCATGCGGAATACGGAGTTCGAGTATTATCACAATCATTGTCCTTCCCTGGTGAAAGAACCACCCGCCAGCACCGTTATCCAGGTTGTCTCACTGGCCAATCCCAGGGTACTGGTGGAAGTAGACGTGGTGGCAGCCCTTCCAAACAAAAGGTAAAGTCAACAAGCTATGGGTACTTTGAAAGCAGCCGAGACAAAAGAAGATGCTATTTCCCAGTCTCCGCTATAGATAAAGACATTTACCCAGTTATCGGTTGGAAATTTAAAAGATAGATAATAAATAGGGCAACGGGGGTAAATGCCCCTTTTCAAGGCAATAGCCCTGTGATAAACTAGAGTTAATAAAAGGGCGAAGGAGGATAATGTATGAGGGTATAATCCAGGCAAGAAAGAAGGCTGACAATTCTAATACCAAATTTTACAAGGAGGTGAACTTAAATGGAAAAACGATGGATCTCATTGTTAATAGCACTGGTAGTTATTATTAGTCTGGTAGTTATTGGCTGCGCCAAGCCAGCACCAGCTGAAGTCATAACGCTCAAATATGCCGACCAGAACCCGGACACTGGCTGGGAAGGTAGCCAGGCAGCTGGGCCATGGCTGAAGCAAATTGAAGAAGCCTGCAAGGGTAAGGTAAAAATAGAATATTACCCTGCCCAAACCCTGTGCAAGGGGGTAGATACCTGGGAAGCCCTTAAGGCTGGCACGGCCGATTTTGCCTGGTGCTTTCATGGCTATTGGGCCGGTATGACCCCCCTGGCTGACGCTGTAACCCTCCCCTTCATGCCCTTCACGAGCGCTGAGCAGGGGAGCGCCGTGCTGTGGCAACTCTATGAAAAATATCCCTCCATTAGTGAGGAATTTGCCGACAACCATGTGGTACTGACCTGGACCTCTAACCCCTATTTCTTAGCAACGACTAAGAACCCGGTCAAGACTCTGGAGGACTTTAAGGGGATGAAGATAAGATCAACCGGCGGCCCTCCAACTGATATGGTAAAGGCGCTGGGAGCTAGCCCCATGAGTGTCCCCATGCCTGACACCTATATGAACCTGCAGAAGGGTGTAATGGATGGACAGCTGGACCCCTGGGAAGCTTTTTATACCTTCAGACATTACGAGGTAGCGAAATACGTTACCCTGGTGCCCTTCCACATGGTATACTTCACCCAGTCATTCAACCTTGACAAGTGGAACAGCCTCCCCCCCGATGTCCAAAAAGCAATAGAGAGTGTCAGCGGGCTGGAGGGCTCCAAGTTCTGGGGCAAGAACATGTTTGATTCCGCTGCAGCGGCAGTTGACAAGATTGTAAAAGACCAAGGTTATGAAGTAACTTACTACACTCCTCCTCCTGAGGAAGTAGCCAAGTGGTCAGCAATCGCCGGTGAGCCTCTCTGGGAGGAATGGGTAAAGAAGATGGAGGACGCAGGCCATCCTGAGGCACGAGAAATCCTGAATACAACTCTGGGGCTGATCAGCTAATCGAAAGTTATAAATGATGGGAATTAGCTTAAGGTGTGGCTAAGTAAAGCTACAAGCTGGCTTAGTAGAGTTGTTGAGCCAGTAAGCAGGGTGTTGCATTACGTAGGTGCAGGCATCCTCGCGGTAATGATGTTACTTACCGCGGCGGATGTCGCCCTACGGTATTGCTTCAACCGCCCCATAATGGGCTCTTATGAACTTACCGGGTTTATGATGGCCCTACTCATTTCCTTTGGCCTGGCCTATTGTGGTGTTAAAAAAGGTCATGTCGTGGTAGACCTGGCGATCTCCCGCTTACCGCAGCGAACCCAGGCAATTATTGGCAGCATTACCTGCCTCTTCAGTCTGGTCCTGCTCTCGCTAATAACTTGGCAGTGTGTCATATATGTTAAGCTTCAATTTTACTCTAACTATTCATCTACAGTACTGCTGATACCCTTTTTCCCCTTCGTAGGGGCGGTAGCTTTTGGCATAGGTATATTCTGCCTGGTAGTTCTAAGAGATTTCTTTGATTTCCTCTCTCAGGCGGTGCAGAAATGACACCGCTTTCCATAGGGTTCATTGGCATAGCTGTTCTTTTCATAATTTTATTTTCCGGGATGCCAATTGGTCTTGTTATGGCTTTTGTAGGTTTTGCTGGCTATTCTTACGTGACAGGCTTTGGCCCTGCCCTTGGCGTCTTGAGGACAGTTCCCTTCTCTACCTTCGCTGATTATGGGCTGAGCGTCATACCGCTTTTTGTACTTATGGGAACCTTCGCCTTCTATGCTGGATTGAGCCAAGATCTCTACAGTACTGCCCATAGCTGGTTGGGACATCTGCGTGGCGGTCTGGCAATGTCCACTGTGGGAGCATGTGCTGCTTTTGCCGCTGTCAGTGGCTCCAGCCTGGCCACGGCAGCTACAATGGGAAAGGTGGCCTTGCCAGAGATGAAAAGGTACAAGTACGATAGCAGGCTGGCTACGGGCACTATTGCCGCCGGTGGCACCATCGGTATCCTGATACCCCCCAGCGTGATTCTTATCATCTACGGTGTTCTTACCGAGCAGTCCATAGGCAAGCTTTTTGCCGCTGGCTTTATCCCCGGTGTGCTCGAGGCTGTGTTCTATATGGTTACAATCTTTATTCTTACTACACGCGACCCGCTCATGGGGCCTCCGGGTCCAGTAACAAGTTTCCGGGAAAAGGTCACTTCCTTGAAAGGCTCATGGGGTGTGTTAGCTATATTTGTGCTGGTCATTGGAGGCATTTACCTTGGTGTTTTTAGCCCCACCGAAGCAGCAGGAGTGGGGGCATTTGGTACTTTTGCTTTCGGCCTGGCAAGAAGAAAGCTTGGCTGGCAAGCCTTTAAAGAAAGCCTCACAGATGCCGGGAAAACTGCGGCCATGATATTCGTCATCATATTGGGTGCTAATATATTCGGTTACTTCCTGGCAGTAACCGGTGTGCCTTCTGCAATAGCAACTTTTATGGCCGGCCTGCCAGTGAGCCGCTATTTTATTCTTGCAGGTATTTTAATTATCTATGTTCTCCTCGGCTGCGTCATGGACTCCATGGCAATGATTTTGATTACCGTGCCCATCTTCTTCCCCTTGATAATGCAACTGGGCTTTAACCCTATATGGTTTGGCATACTCATAGTGAGAGTGTGCGAGATTGGGTTGATTACCCCGCCAGTGGGACTGAATGTATATATCATCAAGGGTATAGCTAAAGATGTTCCCATGGAGACCATATTCAGAGGTATATTGCCCTTCCTTATTGCTGATTTATGTCATGTGGCTATGCTGGTAGCTATCCCACAGGTCATACTGTTCCTGCCCAGCCTGATGAAGTAGGCTTCTTTCACTCTCCCGCCCCGATAGAAAGCCCACTTGATTTCACCTCAGACACAGGACTAGATTTGCCTCATGTAGCTCTGATAATTTTGACTCCAACTGGAGAGTGGTTATCAGTGCAGCACCAATTACTTGTTTTTGAAGAACCTAACTTCCCGCTTCGCCCTCAATAGCCTTAAATAGTCGGATTAACCTGATATCCCTTTTCCGGCAAAGCTCAGCCTCACTTTGCCCCTGGTAGTCATAGAATCCCCTGCCTGCCTTAACTCCCAGGTGCCCCTGCTTAACCAGTTCCAGAAGTTTCTTCGGCTTGTAGTCTACAGGTGTAGGCTCGAAACTAGGTTTCTCTACATTAATAGCACTCAGGTCAAGTCCACCGAAGTCGATGCGCTGCACCACACCCAATACCATCATACGAAAGGCAAGACCCCATTTAGCTGCCTCATCAAGTTCTGCTGGTGACAGATAACCATTATCAAGGAGAAAATAAACCTCACGCTGGAGGGCGATCTGAAGTCGCGGGACTACATAACCGGGGACAGGTTTCTGAAAGACTACAGGCTTCTTACCCATACCCTTCAATGTCTTCACCATCAATTCTACACTGGCTTCACTCGTCTCAGGTCCCTTAACCACATCTACCAGCGGAATCAATTGAGGAGGAGCATACCAATGAGCGCACAGAACTTTATCCGGGCGTGAGGTCTCCACAAAATCGAATATATTCAAGCTGGTGGCATTGCTCGCCAGCAAAGCTCTTGGAGGACAATACATATCCAGTTGTGCAAAAATTGCTTTCTTTAAATCCCTGTTTTCCGTCACGGATTCAATAGCAATATCCGCATCATCCGCAGCTTCTTGTAACGATGTAGTGGGAATAACTCGTTCTACTGTTGGCTTTATTGAACTCTGATCCAGTACTCCTTCTTCAACCATGGTATTCAAACTGGATTCTATTAGTGGTATGGCTCTATCCAGAGTCTTTTGAGTGCGCGAGAACAGCGAGACCAGGTAG
>Ga0209121_10006118_pt1 | contig 10670 bp, 11 predicted proteins | sample Cruoilmetagenom3_FD_187292 | JGI IMG/M metagenome (GOLD analysis project Ga0209121, IMG submission 187292) | Oil polluted marine microbial communities from Coal Oil Point, Santa Barbara, California, USA - Sample 3 (SPAdes) (version 2) | ecosystem: Environmental > Aquatic > Marine > Oil seeps ...
ATATTGTTTAGTATTTCGAATTTCGTGCTTAGAATTTATCCGTATTTAGTGCTTCTTTCAGTAACCTCCGTGCTATAATTTCAAAAATGCCACCAAAGTTCACTCATCTCCATGTCCACACGGAGTATAGCTTGCTTGATGGCATGTGCCGTATTCCCCAACTTATTGCCAAGACTAAGGAGTTGGGCATGGATAGTCTTGCCATTACCGACCACGGCGCAATGTATGGCGTTATTGATTTCTATACCGCAGCTAAGGAAGCAGGGATAAAACCGATCATTGGCTGTGAAGTTTATGTAGCTCAAACAGACCGTCATGGCCGAGACCCGGCTCATAAAAATCACTATCATCTTACTTTACTCGCCAAGAACGAAAAAGGATACCATAATTTAATTCAATTAGTTACTAAAAGCTACCTTGAAGGATTTTACTACAAGCCCAGGGTAGATAAAGAGCTTTTGGAGCTCCATCACGACGGACTTATTGCTCTTTCGGGCTGTACTCACGGAGAATTAGCCCAGCTCATCCTGGCAAGCCAGCTTGATGAAGCTGCCAAAGTAGCTTCGTGGTATAAGGAAGTCTTCGACGATTACTATCTGGAAATTCAACCACACCCAATCCCTGAGCTGGAGCAAATCAATCAGGAGCTTATTCCCCTATCTGCTAAGCTCAACATACCACTGGTAGCCACTTTTGATGTCCATTACATCGATAAAAAAGATGCCTCTGCCCACGAACTCCTGCTATGCATACAAACCAATACCTCAATATATGATGAAAAAAGGTTGAAGATGGCTGGCGATTTCCTCTACCTCAAAAGCCCGGAAGAAGTGGAACAACTGCTTGGCGACCTACCCCAAGCGATAGAGAACACCCAGGGCATTGCCGATATGTGCCAATTGGAGTTGGATTTTACCAAGCTTCACCTGCCACAAGTAACGTTACCCCAGGGCAAAACTGCCGATAGCTTTCTAGCTGAGCTTTGCTGGCAAGGGCTAGAAAAGCGTTACCCTGAGCCAACCTCCGAGGTTAAAGAACGCCTCAGCTACGAGCTCGACGTTATCCAAAAGACAAATTTTGCCCACTACTTTCTGGTTGTCTGGGACATTACCTCGTTTGCCAGAAAACAAGATATCTATTTCGGTGTTCGGGGCAGTGCTGCTGCTAGCCTGGCCCTTTACTGCCTGGGTGTCACTGATATCGACCCCCTAGCCTATGAGCTTGTTTTCGAACGCTTCCTCAATGTAGAGCGTCGAGAAATGCCCGACATTGACCTTGACTTCCAGGATGACCGCCGCGATGAAATCCTGGCTTATGTCAACCACAGATACGGGGCTGACCATGTAGCCCAAATTATCACCTTCGGCACTCTGGGAGCTAGAGCAGCATTAAGAGATACTGGGCGAGCTTTGGGTATGTCTTATGCCCAAGTCGATCGAGTAGCTCGGCTTATTCCTCCAGAGCTAACTATAACCCTGGATAGGGCTTTGGAAGAAAGCAGGGAACTCTCTAACATCTATCATCAGGAGGAGGCAGTACGTAACCTAGTCGACTCAGCTAGAAAATTGGAGGGAATTGTCAGGCATGCTAGCACCCACGCCGCTGGCGTTGTCATTTCACACGACCTCTTAACCGAATACGTACCATTGCAAAAAGTAGGGAAAGGTAGTCAACAGGCCCTCATGACCCAGTTCCATATGGGAAATATTGCCCATCTCGGACTATTAAAAATGGATCTTCTCGGGCTGTCCAATTTGACCATTCTGGTTAAAGCCACAGAGATTATCAGACAAGAGCAGGGCATATCCGTAGATTTGCAGCATATTCCTCTCAACGATACCAAGACTTTCGAATTGCTTGCTTCAGGGGAAACTAAAGGCGTCTTTCAACTGGAAAGCAGCGGCATGCGCCGCTATATAAAGGAACTCAAGCCCACCAGCTTTAGCGACATTGCTGCCATGGTAGCTCTCTACCGCCCGGGCCCAATGGAACAGATTCCCACTTTCATAAAAGCCAAACAGGGGGTTATTCCTGTTCGTTATCCCCACCCTGCCTTAAGGGAAATTCTGGAGGAAACCTACGGAGTCATTGTATATCAGGAGCAGGTAATACTTATTGCCCAAGCTCTAGCTGGCTATAGCTTGGGACAGGCTGATATCTTTCGTAAGGCTATGGGGAAGAAGATACCGGAGGTAATGAGGAAGGAGGAACAGAACTTCATTGCCGGGGCTAAAAAGAGGGGACTATCAGCAGAATTAGCTCGAGCGATATTTTCCTTGATCGAACCTTTCGCTGGCTATGCTTTTAATAAAGCTCACAGCGTGAGCTATGCTCTTATTGCCTATCGCACTGCCTACCTTAAGGCAAACTACCCTGTGGAGTACATAACCGCCTTCCTCAATACTTACTCGGATAACATGGAGAGGGTTCGCTCTGCGATTGCTGAATGCCGACGGCTAGGCATCGAAGTGCCTCCCCCTGATATCAACCAGAGCCAACTTGACTTCGCTATTGAGAAAGAAGGAAAAGATAGCCCAGCTATCCGTTTTGGCTTATCCGCTATCAAGAATGTTGGCGCCTCACCCATTAGGTCTGTTTTGACTGCCCGTAGCCAGGGAGGTGCTTTCAAATCTATGGAGGACTTCTGTCATCGAGTTGATCTGCGTAATATTAATAAAAAGGTTCTGGAAAGTTTAATTAAAGTTGGTGCCTTCGACTCCCTGGGCAGCCGCAAAGCCCTTCTTAAGTCTCTAAATAAGATTGTCTCATTGGCTCAAACAGAATATAGAATGAAAGTGGCGGGGCAGTCCAGCATGTTTGATTTCTGGGCTCAGACCCCTCCCACCTTCCTACCCTCTCCCTCGAAGGGAGAGGGCAAGGGTGAGAGTGAAGATGTACCCATCAACCAAAAACTTATTTGGGAAAGAGAGTTATCGGGGGTATATTTTTCACAACACCCCCTTGCTTTCCTTACCCCCAGCCCTAGCCCCGAACAAGGTGAGGGGTCTCCAATGCGTACTATTTCCTGTAGCGAAATCAATACTGATATGACCAATGAAACAGTGATGGTTACAGCAATGGTGGTTTCAGTGCGTCAAGCCTACACTCGAGATAAACGTCCCTTTATCGTTGCAACGCTTGAAGACCTAGATGCTAGCGTGGAGGTCATCGTCTGGCCCAGGCTCTATGATAGCACTCAACCACTATGGCAGGAGGGCAATATCCTCAGGGTCAAGGGCATAGTAAAAATAAGAGACGGGGGAGTGCAGTTAAATTGCCAGGAGGCACAACGTTATCAACACATCACGCAAGCAACGTTAGCTCCGAGCCAAAGGCGAAGCAAACTCACAATAAATATCACCCAAACAGGTGAGGCGGAAAAAGACATAGAACACCTCCATGAAATTATGGATATTCTGAAAAATTACCCCGGGCAAGATGAAGTATTCCTCACCATTGTTAATGGAGATGAAACGACTAGCTTAGAAATACCACAGATAACGGTAAATCACTGCCCTGAATTAGCGAGAGAATTGAGCGATATACTGGGTGAAAGCAATCTGAGGCTTGAGCAGTGATTCAGTTGGTCTTAATCTCGCCCCCTCGATTGGAAACCAACAACGTAGCTGCGGGTCTTCTCCTCTTTTCGTAGCTGTGGGTCTTTAGACCCACAGCTACGACTGTTGTACTACGCCAAGTTCGCACGGGGCTTAAGCACCGCACCTACAGCCTCGATTTCGAGCAAGCGCTGTTTCCAGCCTAGGCCACCGCTAAATCCACCAAGATTTCCGTTGCTACAAATTACGCGGTGGCAAGGAATTATGATAGGCAATGGGTTTCTAGCCAAAGCTTGCCCTACGGCCCTGGCTGCTTTGGGCATACCTAATTCAGCAGCGACCCAAGCATAAGTCCTCGTTTCACCATAAGGAATAGATTGCTCTTTCTGCCATACGCTTCTCTGGAAAGGACTGGCCTTGGATAGATCTAATTTGTCGGGGAAACTAACTGGCTTGCCAGTTAGATAATCCCTTATCCTCTCAGGCAAATCACCAAAGGAACCAGCTTCAGCCTCGTTCTGTTTCAGAATGCCTTCATTAAGAAGACGAAATGCTTCTTCTGGCGATGGCTGAGGTAAAACAAGCCTCCTCAACCCATCTCGTGAGCCTGAAATCCCAACCCAGCCCAACGAAGTATTGAAGATAAGGTAACGCAGCTTCATCTCTTGGCAGTCCTTTCAGCTATCATCATCTCCACCACATCATATTTAGGATGGTCAGGCAGGAATTGCATCACATGATGGTCAACCCTATCGTGGCCAATCAAAAACAGGATTATTATCATTTTTAGGTGCCTTTTTATTATTCCCTTCAAAAATCGAAGCAGAGCGATAGTAGTCACCTTTTATCACCCCATCTCTGGCTCAATTAGGCCATAATCGCCGTTCTTGCGGCGGTATAACAGGTTCAGTTTGCCAGTCTCGTCATCGATAAAAAGAAAAAAGTCATGTCCCAAAAGCTCCATTTGGTTTAGCGCTTCGTCTACAGGCATGGGTTTGACCAGGAAATGCTTGGTCTTGACAATCCTTCTAGGAACCTCTTGTTCCTCTGGCTCAATTGCCGCTCCCTGGCGGGCTAAGGAAATGCCTCTGCCTTTCTCATATAACTTATCTTTATATCGCTCAACTCGCCTGGTCAACACATCTGCTACCATATCGATAGCTGTGCGTATATCCTTAGCTTTCTCCTGAGCTCTAATTAACACGCCCTTGCTATCAAGAGTAACTTGGACGGTAAATCTTTGCTCAGGTAACTTGGCACTCTCTTCAGAAATTTCTACCTTGCCTTCACTGATAGTAGGCAAGTAGCGACTTAATTTGCCAATCTTCTTCTCAGTGTATTTTTCTATGGTCTCAGAGACTTCCACATTATTCTTAGCGACAATTTGCAGCTTCATAGTTCCTCCCTATCTCTAAATTTCCCTGGCTATAGTTAAGCCCCACACAGAAATAGCGCCCTTGCTTTTGAGAGCCACAGCACAAGACTCCAATGTAGCTCCAGAAGTACATACATCATCAATAAGGATAACCTGTTTGCCACTTACCTTTTCATCCCGACATATGAAGGCACCAACTACATTCTCTCGGCGCTCCTCCATACTTGCTGCCTTTACTTGAGGTTGTGCCTCTTTAATGCGAATAAGACAATCTTCAACTACAGGCAAGTTTGTGAGTTTACCTAATTCCCGAGATAAAAGGCTCGATTGATTGTAGCCTCGCTCCTTCAAACGCCGCTGGTGGAGAGGCACGGGAACGAGAACCTCACCGGGTAAGGGACTTGACCCCAGGTAATCAGCCAGTAATTCAGCCAAGCAAGAGGAAATCGCCTTCAAATTCTGATACTTCAACTGGTGAATGGCTTTGCGTATCACTTCATCAAAACGATACGGAGAACGGATGCCATCGATTTCAATTCGCCTTTGTCTGCAGCTTGGGCATACAATGCCACTAGCTTGAGGTCTGCCACATTTAGGACAAAGCGGCGGCGGTAACCTGGGCAGTTTTTCTTTACAGCTAAGGCAAAGAAAACTACCTACTTTCCCACAGCCAACACATTGCTTTGGGAAAAAGGAGTCAACTGCCAGCCCAACTAGTTGACCTAAGCGAGACAAACTCACTATCAGCGAGTGACTTTTCAGCGTGAGCGGCTGTGAAGCGCTCCGCTGAGGATGGGCTCATTTAGGTATACTTCACCATTCCTGATCTTGATGTTATAACCGCAATCAGGATTGGTGCACACCCAGGCTTTGTAGTGAATTGGTGCCCCTTGACTACCAAAGTCAGAAAGAGGCACCAAATCTCCTTTAGCACATTTTTGGCACTTTGGAAACGGACTGTTCTCCAAGGATTCCACCTCCCCAATTAAAATTATTTGCTAAGTGTATCTTAAAAACAATTTGTTGGCAAGAGAAATTCCGCCTTAATTCTTAAATCTTTACGCTTTCCGAGTTTCCAGTCCCACCTCAGCTAGGCAAGTATAAATAGCTCCAGCAGGTGTTAGCTGGCTCCTCATAAGGCTTATAGCTTCGACACCAAGGGAATATCTGGTTTCAAAATTGGTAGACATTGCCAGTTCGCCAAAGCTTTTCCTTTCCATAGGAGATGCCCCTTGCCTGATACGAGCTAGCGTTAGATGAGGCACAAAAGGGCGTTCCTCTCTAGCAAATCCAAAGGGGGCAAGCGCCGAATCGATGTTTTGCTGTAACCTCAATAGCTTATCTATTTCTCCGCCAATGCCAACCCAAAGAACAGCCGGCCGCTTTAGGTTAGGAAAAGCTCCTAAACCTGAAATCTCCAGATGGAAAGGGGAAATCCCCTGAGTGGCTTCTTCAATAGCTTTAGCCATCTCAGCCACTTGCTTAAAGAGAATATTGCCCAAAAACTTTAATGTCAGGTGAATCCCTCCAGGTTCCACCCATTTAACAAATGTGTGCTCGGCTCTTTCTAGCTCGCTTCTTAACTGTGTTAGACCGTCCTTAACCTCTTCGGATAGTTCGATAGCAATAAAGGAACGGATTTGCTCAGGATTGTGTGACACCCTCACTCCTTTCAGCCCCGAATAGCAATTTTTGGGCATTGCCCCCCAGAATTTTACTTTTATCCTCTTCGGGAAACTCTACAGCCTGGATTTGACTCATTATTCGGCTTTGGGGAATAAGAGGGTAATCGCTGCCGAAAAGGATTTTGTCACTACCGATAATGCCACTCACTTGCTTAAAAATCTGAGCTTGGTAAAGAAAAACGGTGGCAGCAGTATCAAAGAAAACATTGGTCAAAGCCTTAGCTACCTCAGGCATCAAGGCGTAGAAAGGCAGACCACCACCCCAATGAGCGCAAACAATCTTTAAATCGGGAAAGGCCAATATAAACGAATAGAGGATGTCCGGAGTAATACTACCCTTCCCACTATATTGATGTCCTACAGGTTCAGATGAATGGGTTAGAAAAATCAAATCATGCTTCATTGCTGTATCAATCAGAGGTTCCATTGTCGCCTTGTCTGCCAAGTTGAAGCCTTGCGTATCAGACCTCACTTCCCCCATTCCTCTAGCTCCAGCTTTAGCACAGCGCTCCAGTTCAGCTATGGCAGCATCCCCAGCCCTAGGGTAGATGCCACAGAAGCCGACAAGCCGCCTAGGATGCCGGGAAACTGACTCCAAAATATAGTCATTAGTCTCCACACAAAGCTCATGGCTGCCCCAGCCTATGTTGAGAGCAACGGACAAGTCAACCCCGGCCTCATCCATGCTAGCAACTAGCTCCTCAGCCGTTACCATCTTCGCTTTTGGCTGAGAATAAAGCGAGGAAAAGCAAGGGTCCCGCTTGATATATTCATCCCGCCGTTCCTTCACCCAAGGAGGGAATATATGGGTATGAAAATCTATAATCACTTTTTGCCTTCGGCAAAAACTAAGAGTCTCAATTTATTTTTATCCTTAATGAGCTGCGCTCATTATTATACTCGAATTAAGCTAACCTCCTCAATATGGCTATTGCCGGCTTTCCTCCTCATTGGAGCCTCCTTTGTCATTGCGAGCGAAGCGAAGCAATCTCGTTGCGAATGTGGAATCTGCTACAGTTAGGGCGAGGAATCTCACTTAGAGATTGCTTCGTCGCTATCGCTCCTCGCAATGACGAAAAAAAGGTATCACTAAGATAGGGGACGAGTAAGCACCATAGACATATAGACTATCCTGGGTTACAATTTAGCTCACGAAAATGCCAAATCGCATCAAAGTGCCTCCTGAGAATGTCCCACCCGCTAACAAATTCAACCTATCCATGGCTGAGCTCAGGGAAATGGCCAAGAAGCTGCGCCGTCACGTAATCACCATGATAGCCACAGCCAGCAGTGGGCATCCTGGCGGTTCTTTATCAGCAGCCGACATCATCACTGCGCTTTACTTTAAAGTTATGCACCATAATCCCCAGAATCCACAATGGCAAGACCGCGACCGATTTATATTGAGTAAAGGACATGCCGCCCCAATCCTATACGCTGCCCTGGCTGAAAGTGGTTACTTTCCCGTGGAGGAGCTATTAACTCTAAGAAAACTGGGTAGCCGACTTCAAGGACATACCGATAGAAATCTTACCCCTGGCGTGGAGATGTCAGCCGGCTCTTTAGGTATGGGCTTGTCCTTCAGTATTGGTGTTGCTTTAGCTGCCAAACTCAATCATCGTGACTACAAAACATATGCCCTCCTCAGCGACGGGGAATGCGATGAGGGACAAACTTGGGAAGCAGCTTTGTCGGCTGCCCATTTTAAATTGGATAACCTGGTAGCCATCATTGACTGCAATCAAATACAACTCAGCGGCTGGACTCGAGACATTATGAACCTGGAACCTTTAAATAAGAAGTGGCAAGCCTTTGGCTGGCACACCATTGATATAGACGGCCATGATTTTGACCAAATCCTGTCGGCTTTCCAGGAAGCTGAAAAGATAATAGGCAAGCCCACTGTCATTATTGCCCACACTGTCAAAGGCAAAGGGGTTAGCTTTATGGAAAATAATGTGGAATTTCATGGCAAGGCACCCACCCCAGAACAAGCTGAAAGAGCACTAAAGGAGCTAGAATAGCATTGTCATTGCGCGCGATTTTATTGTCATTGCGAGAGATTCTTACCGTCATTGCGAGTGCAGCGAAGCAATCTCATACTCCCTTCTCTCTTAAAGGGAGAGCATTAAAGGAAAAAGGAGGCCGTCCCTTCAACCCCCTTTATCTGGCGAGGGACGTGAGGGTGAAATAATGACTGAAGCATCCACACGCGAAACTTACGGCAAGACTCTAATAGAACTAGGCAAAGAAAACAAAGACATTATTGTCCTGGATGCCGATTTGTCGCCTTCAACAATGACTCGCTTCTTCGCCCAGCAATTTCCCGAGCGCTTCTTAGATTGCGGCTTGGAGGAACAAAATATGGTAGGCATAGCTGCTGGATTAGCTGCCTCAGGGAAAATCGTCTTTGCCAGCACCTTCGCCATCTTTGCTTCCTGCCGCTGTTTCGACCAAGTAAGGATGTGTCTCTCCCAAACAGGGTTAAATGTCAAAATCGTAGCCACTCACGGTGGTATTAGCGTTGGTGAAGATGGCACCTCTCACCACGCCATTGAAGATTTAGCCTTATATTGCTCCCTCCCTGGCTTCACTATAATCGTTCCTGCCGATGCTATAGAGACTGCCAAGGCAGTAAAGGTAGCTGCAAATACCTACGGACCTTTCTATATCAGGCTAAACCGTCTCAAAACGCCTCTTGTCTATCCAGAGAGCTATCGCTTTACATTGGGCAAGGCGGTGACCATGAGGCAAGGCAGGGATGTTACTGTTATAGCTATGGGCATTATGGTAGCCAAAGCTTTAGAGGCCTCAGATATCCTGGCAAGGCAGGGGATAGACTGCCGCGTAATCAACATGCATACCCTCAAACCACTGGATGAAGAAGCCATAGTCCAAGCAGCCTCAGAGACAGGGGCCCTTGTCGTCGCCGAAGAACACTTAGCCCATGGTGGCTTAGGCAGCCGAGTTGCTCAGGTGGTAACTAGGGAAAAGCCAGTGCCTATGGGATTCGTCAACCTTAAAGACAGCTACGCCCTATCAGGCAAGCCTGAGGAATTACTCCAAAAATATGGCCTGACTGCCAAAGATATTGTAGAAGCGGTAAGAGGGGTGGTCGAAAGGAAGTAAAGCTTCTAGGCGAGGTCGCAGAACTCTCACCCCTCTCTCCAAAACGAATTACGCCATAATAATAGTTCTTAATTGAAGCACGTGGGTCGTTCAATGAGAATTACACAGTGTTCCTAGTTGCTAACCACTCTGCCTCAAATAGTCCATAAGTTCACCAAAGCTTGGAGGGAACTCCGCCTTAAATGTGAGAAAGGAAGGGGTCGGATATCTCATCCCAGCCTTATGGCTTCCTTCAAGTCCCTCAATTAGTGCCTCCACTTTGCTCATAGGTACAGCAAAAATAGCCTCGTGGTCCTGTGCTTGAGCAATTGCTCGGTCGCCACCACCAACTACAACGAACTGGCACTGGTCAGTCAGAATCGTTTTAGTAATTGCTTCACCGCAGGCAAAGCCACCGAAACTGCTCGCAGCCAGAGGTTCACCTGTCCCATATATAGCAGCTTGTATTAATCTACCTATCTGAGCCGGGCTACCATAGATTATGATGACCTGAGGTTCAAAATTAGCTCGCTGAAGAGGTGCCATCACGATATGGGTATATTTTCCCAGCTCAAGCTGGGGTAAAGCTTGAGCAATTTTTGCTCTCACATCCTGATTCTTTACCCAAAAAGGGACATTAAAGCTGCCATCAAGGAATTTGGCTTTGGCTGGCAGAAAGCCTAGTGCGAACGCACCGAGGGGGCAAAGCATATCCTCCTCGCCCATTGCCAGTGACCAGCCATAACGTCGAGCTAAAGCTATACCCTGGCATACAGGCATCGGCGTCCCCAAATCTCGCTTTGGCATCCTAGCTTTCTCAGGAATCTCACCCATTGAGCTAACCATCTTAACCGCTACTGGAAAAGTCTCCGGACGAATGTATGAATCTAAAGCTTCCCTGATTTTTTGTAGTTCCAATTTCTGAGCGCCTCCTTTCTTTTACTT
>Ga0209121_10006119_pt1 | contig 10670 bp, 10 predicted proteins | sample Cruoilmetagenom3_FD_187292 | JGI IMG/M metagenome (GOLD analysis project Ga0209121, IMG submission 187292) | Oil polluted marine microbial communities from Coal Oil Point, Santa Barbara, California, USA - Sample 3 (SPAdes) (version 2) | ecosystem: Environmental > Aquatic > Marine > Oil seeps ...
GGCCGAATTGAAGGAGAATTCTTAAGATTAAAATCCATTTAGGAATTCCAGCCGATGCCTGTTTACCTGACAACATATAAAAATGTACCGGTAGAAAAAAAATGAGCATTAAGATGATTGCGTAAACAGCAAGGTTTTTTGTGAAAGATAAACATAAACCAATGCCTAGAAGAACTTCAACTATACCGCTTAAACTCACCAATAATTTATGTTCTGGCAGATACCTAGGCATAATACGCAAGTATGCTTTGGATTTTACAAAATGCATTATTCCTGCTATTATATACATTACGGCCATGAGGTATAAATGCCAAGGAGAGATCACGCTTTAAATGGTTTTAACGTTGGCTTATACTAAGCTTACTTGGTGAATTTAAAGAAATTTTTTTAAATGGGCTCTTTTGTATTCGGGCAATGATGTATTGTTGATAGCGAGTTTTACGATTTCCAAATCTTTTTCCTTTGTAAATAGCAACTCATAAAATTGCTTAACGGTGAGGGTGTTTTCTGATCTTTCAACCAAGATTAATTCATCATTCGTTTTGACTTCCCCTTCTTTCAATATTCGGACATAAGTTCCCGGAAAGCCATGGGCAATGAATTGTCTAATAATTTCTTGGGTTCCAAAGCGTACTCCTAATTTATAACATGGTTCCCTGGGTTGTGTTACTTGTACCAAAGCGGCCCCTATCTTATAAACATCACCAATACGCATATCGGCCTCATTAAGCCCTTTAATCGTCAAATTTTCTCCGAACATACCCCAATTCCATTCCAATTTCGGATACATTTTTTTCCAATAGGGGTAGTGTTCCGCTGAAAACAAATAACAGGCCTTATTGATGCCTGCATGGTGCACTCTATCTATTACAGTATCCTTTAAAACAGCTGTCTTGCCTAAAAACAAGGCTTCATTTGATGGATACTTAAAAATACCCGTTTGTTCTTCTTTACCGTTCCAATGAATAGTTGTGGAATTGCCTATGTTGGTGGAGATTACTTTCATTCCTTAAAGATAGGAAACCAACGCATATATTATACGTTGGTTTTTTATTTCTAGTAAATCATATACAAGTTATGCTTCACTCTCCAATTTTTTGGTCATGGAAAATCCTGTAAAAAGACCTATTCCCGCCATTAAGAAAATGGTGCCTGGATAAGCAACATCTTCATCCAGTCCAACACTGTGTACCAATATAGATGCAATGAATATGGCTATCCCAATGCCCATTAACAATAATGCTAAATTTAGAGTGATGATTTTCCAGAAGGGTGCCGCATGGTCCCTTTTGCCTTTTACGAAAATACTTGCATCAGCTCCTTTTTCAATAAGTGCCAATCTCTCTTTGTTACGTGTTGAATAATACAAATAGAATACTCCAAATATTGCTCCGAATATTACTGCAACGATGATTATTTCTCCTCCCATGATGAATGTTTTTTAATTGATTAATTATTTTGTTCATAGGGTATGACGATGGGATTTTTGTGAGGGTTACAGAAAACATCATTTTCTTTTTCATATTGTGTAACCTAGGTTGTAATTTATACGTCATATATTACAGAATGAACCACAACCAGGACCAACACTATATAGAAAAGGTTATACTTGGGGATACCAATGCTTTTTCGGTATTAATAGACCGGTATAAACATATGGTGTTTACTTTGGCCTTGAAAATTATTAAGAATAGGGAAGATGCAGAGGAAGTGGCCCAAGATGTTTTTCTAAAAGCGTATAGGGTGTTGGCAACATTTAAGGGAGATTCCAAATTTTCTACTTGGCTGTACAAGATAGCCCATTATAAAAGTTTGGATTACCTCAAAAAGAACAAACGTACTGTGTCTACCACGCAGATTGATATTTCTGATGAATATAATATACCTTCTTTTGACAATGCACTGGAAGCCATGGAAGTAGATGAACGCAAAGCCACTATCAAGGAAGCATTGAAAGAATTATCGGAGGTAGATAATGTACTGATCACCTTGCATTATTTTGAAGAGTTATCTTTAAAGGAAATATCTAAAATAACGGGAGTGCAGGCCAATACGGTTAAAGTAAGGATATTCCGAAGCAGAAAACGGTTAGCAGAAATTTTAAAAAACAGGTTGGAACCAGAAATTATTCAAAGTTATGGGGGAAAATAGGGAAAAACAGTTAGACGACTTTATAAAAAAAATAGTCTTGGAAAATGGTTTGGAACAACCATCGGAAGATTTTACGGTGGCAGTACTTTCCAAAGTAGCTCTGGAAGGGAAATACCGTGAAACCATTAGGTTCAAACCCTTGATCTCCAAATTTACATGGGGTGTTTTGGCCGCTGTAGTCCTTGGAGTAATTGCTTATGTGTCTTATGGAAAAGTGGATACTGAAATCAGTTGGCTGCCTATATTAAAATTGGATGCCATTGTGAAATATAATCCATTTGATGCATTACCAAGCATAACTTTGTCGGACAGTTTTACGTACGCTTTATTGGCACTGGTAATATTTGTATGTATTCAATTATTTGTGTTTAAAAGGTATTTGGACAGGCAATTCGCATTATAATGATTTGGAAGAAGTAAAGCAGTATTATAAACCTATTGCTGAGAAATATCTGGTATTCGGGAGCGGCAATTGTACTTGCAATTTTCTCTTATTTGGTTTATGGTAATATGGAGATAGAATTCAATTGGCTTCCAGAGATGAAAATGCAACAAATTGGTCAATTGAACCTTCTTGAGAGATTACCGAATTTTAATATTTCGAACATTTATGTTTATGCTTTTATGGGCTTGGCATTTTTTGTAGGGGTACAGGTATATTTGCTTTAAAGCCACTTTAACAAACGATATTACCTACACTAGATTACACTGAGAAGGAACCTCAGCTAACTTCAACTGCCTGCCACTTAAGTTGAGGTTTGATTTTTATCCCTATTTTTAGAGGATGGCTCTTTTTACCTTTCTATTGTTCACTGGTTTTGTAGCACTTTACGCTACTTGGAAACTTCGTCGTGATAAACTAAATACAAAAGACGGTTATTTTTTAGGAGGTAGATCTCTTACAGGTATAGTTATCGCTGGTTCTTTATTGCTTACAAATATCTCAACGGAACACTTGGTGGGTATGAATGGTTCATCCTACCGCAATGGGGCCATAATTGTGGCCTGGGAAGTTACTTCGGCATTGGCTTTGGTACTAGCTGCGCTCTATTTTGCTCCTAGGTATCTCAAAATGGGATTGACTACAATTCCTGAATTTTTAGAGCAACGATTTGATGGAGTTACGCGTACATTGGTTGCCTTACTGTTGATAATATCATTTGTTGCCACCTTGCTACCTATTGTTTTGTATACTGGCGCTTTGAATATTGAAGCCATTTTCGATATTTCAAAACTACTTAATGTTACTCAAAAAGAAGGCATTTGGATAACCATAATAGTAGTAGGAAGTACTGGAGCGGTCTATGCAATTTTTGGAGGTTTAAAGATGGTTGCTTATACAGATACCATTAATGGTTTTGGATTATTGGTGGCAGGATTATTGGTGCCTATTATGGCTTTGTTGAGTATTGGTGATAATAATCTAATAGAGGGTATCACAAAGGTGTTCGAAAATAGCCCGGATAAATTCAATGTGGTTAGCCAGGAGCCTGGTATTGGACCTGGGTCCAGATCAGCAATCCTTCCTTTCGAGGTTTTGTTTACGGGACTTATGGTGAATCAGATATATTTCTGGACCATGCATCAATCAATAATACAGCGCGTTTTGGGAGCTGTAAATTTGAAAGAGGCCCAGAAAGGATTGCTATACACAGGATTGCTTAAAATATTGGTACCCTTGATTATTGTATTACCAGGTTTAATCGGCTTTTATTATTTTGGTGATAGCCTATATGACAATCCTGATAGTGTATATCCATTATTGGTAAAAAAAGTACTTCCCTTGTGGCTGACTGGATTTTTCGTGGCCGTAATGATGGGGGCAATTTTAAGTACTTTCAATAGTGCTTTGAACAGTGCTGCAACCGTATTTAGTTTAGGTATTTATAAAAGGTATATCAGCAAAGACTCCAGTGAAAAAAAATTGGTGAATATTGGCAAATGGACTTCGGCCTTGCTCGCTATTTTTGCTATTGGTATTGCTCCTTTTGTGGCCAATGCTCCAGAAGGCTTATATCAATTGCTACAGCAATTGAATGGTATTTTCTTTATCCCGATAGCAAGTGTGATCATTGCAGGGTTCTTGTTTCCTAAAGTAACGTCTTCAGGGGCAAAGGTCGGCCTCGTATTTGGTCTTATGTTTTATATTGTTACCTATTATATCTTGGAATTAGATCTGCATTTTGTACATATATGGGGCATTGAATTTGTACTGAACATTGCAATAATGCATCTGGCCTCGATGGTATTTCCAAAAGAAGAAAGATATATAATGAAAGACGCAGGTATATTAGACTTAAAACCCTGGAAATATGCAAAAGCATTTAGTCTATTTTTAATAGCGACAACCGTTATTTTGTATCTTTGGTTAGGAAATGTTTAGTTATGGAAAAGACTTTTAGAGTTTTCGATAATTCAGATGTTAAAGCTGCGGTACGTGAGCATTACAGGAAAATGCGCAAGAATCAAACATTGGATTATGTTCAGGGAATGCATAAAAAATATCTGACTTTTGATAAGCCAATGGATTTGTGGGGAGCCATGGAGTATCTTAATAATTTGGTTGATGTAAGCGATCCAGATTTGGACTTGCCCAACATTCAACATTTAATACAGAGTGCAGAGGCAATTAGGGCAGATGACAGACCGGATTGGATGCAATTAACAGGATTGATCCATGATTTGGGGAAAGTGATGTTTCTATGGGGCAATGATGAGGACGGTACTAGCCAAGCAGAACAATGGGGAATGGTGGGAGATGTTTTCGTAGTCGGTTGTAAATTACCAGATACCTGTGTGTATCCCGAATTCAATGCGCTGAACATCGATATGAGCGATAGTAGATATAATACTGATTTAGGTATTTATAAAGAAGGTTGTGGACTTGACAATGTTGATTTAGCATGGGGCCATGATGAATATTTATTCCAAGTATTGAACCATCATAAAACCAATTCTTTACCCGTGGAGGCTATGGTAATGATTCGCTATCATTCTTTTTATCCCTGGCATACCGGCGGTAGCTATAAGCAATTGTTGAATAATACAGATACACAATATCTGGAATGGATTCGTGATTTTAATAAATATGATCTTTACACCAAAAGTCAAAAAATATATGATCTTAAAGATGTAATCGATTACTATCAACCTATTGCTGAGAAGTATTTGGGAACAGGTCCAATATTTTGGTAATTCAAGGAAGTCCAATAGTTTTTTTGATACTAAAAAGCCGCCCTGACAGATTTGTCAGGGCGGCTTTTGCTTTGCTTTTGTCATCCGACAATTTAAAAACCGACTTAGGGTAACTCGGAATACCTTTGTGATTGTTAGAGTTGCCAACACCTTCCTTGGGCATTCCAAACCAATTGGTTTTTAGTTCATTGTTATCGTCTTCATCATGAAAAACCATTAAGGCATATTCCCCTTTGGGGAGGTCCAAATCAATACCGGATTCTCCGTTCTCAATATGTGCAATACCACTTTTTAATGCCTTTTCGGGCTTACCTGGAAATCCTTCTTTACTAGAAAATACAGTATAAAGTATTTTTCCATTATCAGAAGTAGCCCCTTCAATTTTTACACTTAGGTGATGTTCCTGCGAAAGTGCAAAACTTGTTGTCAGCAATAGAAAGACAAAAAATGCGTACTTCATACGTAATGGTAGTTTGCCAAATTTAGGTAAACTATTTCACCATTTCATAACTACGCCTAATGAAGTTTGTAAGTTCTTCACCTTTTAAAAGCCCTTTGGATAATCGTGCCAAATCCAGGGATTGGTTAATCAAACGTTCACGCTTCTTGGCGGTCTTCGTATTCAATATCTCACCAACCAATTCATGATTGGTATTCACGATAAGATTATACATCTCAGGCATACCGCCCATTCCGAACATTCCACCCCCTCCACCAGTCTGCTGCATTTCTTTCATTCTACGCATAAATTCAGGCTCGGTAATAATAAAGGGTGAGGCCGCACTGTCCATAGCTTCTAACTGTATCGTATATCCTTTGTCAGTTATAACTTCTTCCAAATTAGCCTTTAGACGATCTTTTTCTTCATCAGATAGTTTTGAGATCTGCGTATCCTCTTTTTTAATGAGGTTGTCTAAATGGTCGGCATCAACACGGGCAAAGGAAACATTTTCTTTTGAGGTCTCCAGTTTTTGCATTAAGTGTGAAATGATGGGGGAATCCATCAATAAAACCTCATAGCCTTTGGCCTTTGCTGCTTCAATATAACTGTGTTGGGCTTCCTTGTCAGAGGCATATAGCACCACTAATTTATCGTCCTTGTCGGTTTGGGTTGCCTTGAGATTTTCCTGTAATTCTTCAAAAGTGTAAAATTTGCCATCAACTGTTGGGTAAAGTGCAAATTTGTCAGCTTTTTCAAAGAACTTATCCTCAGAAAGCATTCCATATTCGATAACGATCTTTATGTCATTCCATTTAGCCTCTAATTCCTCCCTATTGTTTTTAAACAAAGAGTTCAATTTGTCAGCAACCTTTCTAGTAATGTAAGATGCTATTTTCTTAACGGCGCCATCGGCCTGTAAATAGGAGCGAGATACATTCAAAGGAATATCGGGCGAATCAATTACACCTCTTAACATAGTCAAGAATTCCGGTACAATGCCTTCAACATTATCAGTTACATAAACTTGGTTTTGATAAAGTTGGATTCTATCTTTTTGGATGTTAAGGTCATTGCTCAATTTTGGGAAATATAGAATCCCAGTCAGGTTAAAAGGATAATCAACATTCAAATGAATATTGAACAAGGGCTCCTCGAACTGCATTGGGTAAAGCTCCCTATAAAAACTCTTATAATCCGCATCCTCAAGTTCTGATGGCTGTTTGGTCCATGCTGGGTTAGGATTGTTTATGATATTATCAACCTCTTGGGTAGGTGCGGGATCTTCTTCTTTAGCCCCTTCTGGTTTTGGAAGAGTTTCGGTTTTTGTGCCAAATTTAATGGGGATGGGCATGAACTTATTATACTTGTTCAGTAATTCTGAAATTCTGCCATCTTCTAAAAACTCGGTTGAATCCTCAGCTATATGAAGAATAATTTCAGTACCGCGATCTTCTTTTTTGCTCTTTTTAATTGAGAATTTTGGTGAACCATCGCAAGACCAGTGTACTGCAGGTTCTTCTTTATAACTCTTTGTAATGATTTCAACTTTGTCGGCAACCATAAAGGAGGAATAGAAACCTAGTCCAAAATGACCGATAATACCTGCATCCTTCTCGGCATCTTTATATTTGTCCAAGAATTCTTCAGCTCCTGAAAAAGCAACCTCATTAATGTATTTTTTCACCTCTTCTTCGGTCATACCGAGTCCTTGGTCAATTATGTGAAGTTTTTTGCCTTCTTTGTCTGCTTTGACTTCAATCATGGGATTGCCATAATCTACCTTAGCTTCTCCAATAGAGGAAAGGTGTTTTAGTTTTAATGTTGCATCTGTAGCATTTGATATTAGTTCCCGAAGAAAAATTTCATGATCGCTGTAGAGAAACTTTTTTATTAGTGGGAATATATTATCAACCGATACATTGATTTTGCCTGTAGCCATATTATTTGTTTTTTAATAAATTATAGAACTTGGTAGTCAAAAAAAATACCATACTTGTATTAAATGACAAACTGACACGATTTTAAGCGCAAGTTAAGCTTTGAAAACTTTAACAAAATATTTGTTTAATAAAAAATATAAAACATTAAACAAATAGTATATTTGTAACACGTGGGAATCAATTTGCTATGAGAAAGGATAAATAATTCCCATACCTACTATTTTTAGTGGTTAGGTTGTTAGGAAACGCGCTTTCGAAAGAAAGCGCGTTTTTGTTTTGATTTGTTTCTAAGGGGGTGAGACTCCCGTTCAAGGATGATGGCAATAGCGTAATTTTTATTATCTTAGTTAACTGTTTTTAATGATATTTACCCGAAATATTAAAAACCCAATTAAATTTGTCTTTCAAAGTATAAACAAGCCCATATATGTATAACTCAAAGATTACTGGACTAGGTTATTTTGTTCCTGAAAATGTGGTGACCAATGATGACTTATCCAAAGTAATGGATACTAATGATGAATGGATCCAAGAACGTACCGGCATAAAGGAACGGCGACATGTTATTAAAGGTGAGGATACGACCATGACAATGGGTGTTAAGGCTGCCAAAATAGCAATAGAAAGAGCAGGGATAGATAAGGATGATATTGATTTTATTGTTTTTGCAACCCTAAGTCCGGATTATTATTTTCCTGGTCCGGGTGTATTAGTACAGCGAGATCTGGGGATAAAAACAATTGGTGCCTTGGATGTTAGAAACCAATGTTCTGGTTTTGTATACGCTATTTCTGTAGCTGATCAATATATTAAAACAGGCATGTACAAAAATGTGCTTGTAATTGGTTCCGAGGTTCACTCAACGGGACTTGATTTTACTACCCGTGGTAGAGGGGTTACTGTTATTTTTGGTGATGGTGCAGGTGCCGCTATTTTAAGTCGGGAAGAAGATACGAGCAAAGGTATATTGTCAACACATCTGCATTCCGAAGGGCAACATGCCGAGGAACTCTCATTAATTGCTCCTGGTATGGGCGCAAGATGGATAACTGATATTATAAAGGAGAACGACCCAAATGACCAATCATATTACCCGCATATGAACGGACAGTTTGTTTTTAAGAATGCTGTAGTCCGTTTTAGTGAAGTTATAATGGAAGGTTTGATGGCCAATGGTTTGTCCAAAGAAGATATTGATTTATTGGTGCCACATCAGGCCAATTTAAGAATTTCACAATTTATTCAAAGGAAATTCGAATTGGGCGATGACCAGATTTTTAATAATATTATGAAATATGGTAACACCACAGCCGCTTCAATACCCATTGCTTTGACTGAAGCTTGGGAACAAGGAAGAATCAAGGAAGACGATTTGGTAGTGCTTGCAGCTTTTGGTAGCGGATTCACTTGGGGCAGTGTCATTATCAAATGGTAAAATAGTGATCATTTTTAAAAATAAAACCCTGACGAATTTCGTCAGGGTTTCTTAATTGACAATGTTTTGGATTGGACCAACCAACCATCATCCAAACCAGCCTTGCCAATTAATTTTTTAAAGTGGTCCACCACCGTTTTTTTTAGCAATGTCAATACTTGTTATGGCAAATGCCCTTTGGGTATATATTCAATATAATGGACGATGAAAAGCAAGGAATGTTACCAAAAGTTTGGATTTTAACACACTTTTAAGCTGTGCCAAATTATATCTCTGGTTAGATGGGTACGTCGCTGGCAATTTGCAATGATTATTAATCCGTTTTCGGTATGTACGCAGGTTCGTTTAAAAGCATAAAACCCTGACGATATCGTCAGGGTTCCTTTTGCTGATAGGCTATACTAAACACTAACCATTAACTATAAACATATAGCTTTCTCAACAACCTTTATTTTGTTTCAATTAAGGATGAATCCCTATTGTCATTTTTATAAAGACGTCTTTTTCATAAAAAAGTTACATTTGTCAACTAACTTTAACAAATGAAAGACACTCTTGTTTTTGGGGCTTCTTTGAAACCAAATCGCTACAGTAATATCGCAATAAATCGTCTTGCAGAAAAAGGAATCGCCACGCAAGCATATGGATTACAAGTAGGAGTAATAAACGGGGTCAAAATTAACACCAATTTGGATGATATCCAAAATATGCATACGATTACTTTGTATTTAAACCCTAAAAGGCAAGTAGCCCATTATAATGACATCATTAACCTACAACCTGCAAGGGTAATATTTAACCCAGGAACGGAAAATCCTGCATTTTACAAGGTACTAGAGAAAAATGGGATAGAGGTCGTTATAGCCTGTACTTTGGTTTTATTGGCAACCAATCAATACTAATGATTTAATACTTTTTTTTACTTATTTTTTTCTAATAAGAAACAGTCCGATAAAGGTTATGAGTCCGTTCAGTGGTAGTAACTCATAACCGAAGACATATCCCCACAAATTTTCCGGCGGCATTTTGCCTAAGATGAAACTTATTACAACAGATAATAGGGCCACAATCCATACATAACTGTCTTTCACTTTATATTTTGTGAAAATACCAAAAGCGAAAAGACCTAGTAGCGGTCCGTAGGTGTATGAGGCTACTTTTAAAAGTCCGTCTATGACATTGGTATCCAAGATATGTTTAAAGGCGATAACGACTAGAATCAATAATACGCTCATACCCACGTGTGTGGCCTTACGAATCCTTTTACGCTTGTTTTCAGGCTTTTTCCCAATACCCAAAAAGTCAACACAAACAGATGTGGTCAGAGAAGTCAAGGCACTATCGGCACTACTATAGGCTGCAGCAATAAGGCCTAAAATAAATGTAACTGCCACGGTCATTCCCAATCCACTATTTAAGGCAATTTCAGGAAATAATAGATCTGATTTTGGCTTACCATCCATTAAAGGGATTGCAATTTGAAATTTCTCCGCATAGATGAATAGTA
>Ga0209121_10006121_pt1 | contig 10667 bp, 7 predicted proteins | sample Cruoilmetagenom3_FD_187292 | JGI IMG/M metagenome (GOLD analysis project Ga0209121, IMG submission 187292) | Oil polluted marine microbial communities from Coal Oil Point, Santa Barbara, California, USA - Sample 3 (SPAdes) (version 2) | ecosystem: Environmental > Aquatic > Marine > Oil seeps ...
AACACTTTAGCTGTTTAAAATCCCCCTTAGTCCCCCTTTTAAAAAGGGGGAAATCACAAAGGTTCTCCCCTTTTTTAAAGGGGAGTTAGAGGGGATTTTGGCGGCAACCATTACTTTGCATGGTTCCCATGCTCCAGCGCGAGAACGAGAAACCTTTGAACCGTTTAACCCCCATGGCTTGCCGCCACAACGAAGCATGAAAATCCCCCTATCCCCCCCTTGTAAAGGGGGGATAGGGGGATTTTCATATAAGCCTTTCAAAAAGGCATTTCATTCATGCTGAATACAGCCATCAGCATGGATATAACGATAAAACCTACCACAACCCCCATACAGAGGATCATGGCCGGCTCCAGAAGACTGACCAGCCTTCTCACCGTGTTCCTTGCCGCCTTCTCATAATTTTCCGCCACCCTCAAGAGCATTTCAGCAAGTCTTCCCGTCTCCTCCCCCACCGTAATCATCTGGATTGCGAGGGAAGGGAACATATCCATCTCCTCAAGATGTCTTGAGAGTCTTTCCCCTTCTTTGACACTACTATAAATCTTTCCCATAGACCCTGCAATCACCTGGTTTCCGATAATGTCCTTAACGAGATTAAGCGCCCGCAAAATGGGAACACCGCTTTGCATCAAGGTTCCCAGTGTCCTTGCAAACCGCGCCACTTCTATCTTCCTGATCAATCCTCCGGCAACCGGAAAATTTAGTTTATACCGGTCCAGCTTTAAACTGCCGGCAGGTGTCCCTGTGTATCTTCTCATTAAAAAACAGATAACTCCCAGTCCGCCAAGAATGACCGGCCACCACGTTTTCAGCGCCGCGCTGATCCCTAATAAAAATCGGGTGGTTAACGGTATGGCCTGACCCATATCGGAAAAAATAACGGAAAATTTGGGGATCACAAAGGTTAACAGGATAATAATTGAGATACCGCCGGCAAGGACAAGAAATACAGGGTAGACCATGGCGGACTTCAGATAGTCCTTGAAATCCTGGGAGCTTTCCAGAAAGGCGCCGAGCCTCCTCAGAACAGCCTCCAGAACGCCTCCCGATTCCCCCGCCCTTACCATGTTCACATAAAAAGAGGAAAACGCTCCGGGATGTTTTGCCAGGGCGTCAGACAGATAACTCCCCCCCTGAACATTCTTCAAGATATCTCTGATAACATCCTTGAACCTATCATTTTCCGCAACATCGATCAGTATGGACAACGCCCGATCCACCGGCAGGCCGGCTTCCAGCAAGGTTGAAAGATCCTGTGTAAAAACCGCTACATCCTTGGTCGAAACTCTCTTGAAAAGAGAAAAAACACTCTTTTGCAGATCAAGATCAAGCCCTATGCGCCTTCTTTCAATCAGGCTTATCTTTATTGGGATATATCCCATACCCTGAAGGCCGGCCGCCGCTCCTTTCTCTTCCGCGGCTTCCAGCGTTCCATTAATGAGTTTACCCGCGGGATCGGTTGCTTTGTATGAATAGGTAGGCATTTTATTTTTCGAGTGTTACCCTTAATACCTCTGAAATGGTGGTGATCCCTTTTTTGACTTTATTCCAGCCATCCTGCCGCAACGTCAATATCCCTTTTCTGAGCGCCACATCCTTGATCTTTTCGGCACCGGACTCCTTTGTAATTTCCCTTCTGATATCATCATCCACCGGAAGATATTCAAAAATAGCTATTCTTCCTCTGAACCCGGTATGCCTGCACTCTTCACACCCTTCTCCCGCAAAAAACTCAATTCCGTTTACTTCGTCAGGGCTTAAATTCATCGACTTTAAGAGCTTTTCCTCGGGCTCGACACGTCTCTTGCAGTGAGGACAGATAACCCTGACAAGCCTCTGGGCCAGGACTCCTAAAAGCGTGGAACCAAGGAGAAAATTCTCTACACCCATATCAAGGAGCCGGGTAATGGCGCCTGCCGCGTCATTGGTATGCAGGGTGCTGAAAAGCAGGTGACCTGTGAGAGCGGATTGAATGGCAACCTCCGCCGTCTCTCTATCCCTTATTTCTCCTACCAGTATAATATCGGGATCCTGGCGCACAATGGAACGAAGTCCATTCGCGAAGGTCATGCCGATTTTCGTATTAACCTGGATTTGATTAACCCCTCTCAGTTGATATTCCACCGGTTCTTCAAGCGTAATAATTTTATTTTCTTGAGAGTTTATCTTTGCCAGAGTGGTATAGAGTGTGGACGTCTTGCCGCTTCCTGTGGGCCCGGTAACCAGTATCATCCCGTAAGGCTGTGATATCAGGTCAGTATATTGCGGAAGAATGTCTTCAGGAAAACCGATCTTTTCGAGATCAAGAATCAGAGTATCCCTGTCCAGTATCCTCATCACAAGACTCTCTCCAAAAATGGTGGGCAGGGTTGACACCCGGAAATCAATCTCCTTATCCGATATCCTGAGTTTGATTCTCCCGTCCTGAGGAAGACGTCTTTCGGCAATATCCAGTTTTGCCATGATCTTGACCCTGGAAATTATAGCGGCCTGAAGACGGTGTGGCGGAGATTCCACATCATGCAGGATGCCATCTATGCGATATCTTACCTTGAACTCATCTTCAAAAGGCTCAAAATGAATATCGCTGGCCCTGACTTCCACCGCATTTAAAATAAGCCGGTTGACCAGCCTGATAATCGGAGCCTCTGAGGCAATATCCCTTAAATGGTCGGCGTCCTCCACACCTTCAGAGGAGATATCATATATATCTTTACCCGCCTCTTCTATGATCGTCTCGAGAGACTGGCTTCCTGTGCCGTACAATCTCTCGATAGCCTCAAGGATGTCCTCCTCCCTGCCCCGGCATACCTCTATGTTCAGGTCGCAGGAGAGTTTGAGGGTGTCTATGGTATAAAAATCTCCAGGATCAGCCATGGCAATTTTCAGAGTGTCGTCATCCATCTGCAAGGGAACAAGCGCCGCCTGCTTCATAAACATAACGGAAAAACCATTGATGATCACCGGTTCCCCGGGATATTCCTGAAAAGATATGTATGTCATTTGTAACTACTCGGGTTGTTTAGTTCCTTAATTGGTAACTACTCAGGTGGATAGGCTGAAGGCTGAAGACTGTTAGGAAAAGCGGGAAATCGAAGATGTTTCGCTTCAGGCTCAAGAATCTTCGATTTCATGAACCGAAGGCGAATCATACTGTACACTTTGAAGCCGTGTTTGATGCAAAAAGCTGCTGCCTCTCCGCCAAAGCGCCGCAATCGTGTTTTTCGGGTACCTTCAGTCTGACTACGTGAGTAGTTACCTTAATTGTAAAATTCTTGCAAAAATGGCAAAAGAATTTGGTTATTGGTAACACTTTAGCTGTTTAAAATCCCCCTTAGTCCCCCTTTAAAAAAGGGGGAAATCACAAAGGTTCTCCCCTTTTTTAAAGGGGAGTTAGAGGGGATTTTTCAGTTTGTAAATTTCTGTTGTTGGTTATCGGAAAGGCTCTATAGCCCTAATCTTCGTTCATTGCCTCTCTCAGTCTTCCGGAACATTTGAAGGTGACAACTGTCCGGGAATCAAGCATAATTGCTTTACCTGTCTGGGGATTTCTCCCCCTCCGCGGCACTTTCCTCTTCACGGACCATTTTCCGAAGCTGGATACGCAAATATCATTCCCCTTCTTCAGTTCATCTTTCATCAATCCGAACACGCTCTCAACGAGCTCCACGCATATTTCCTTTGAAAAGTCGGATTCAGCATACAGTTTTTCAACGATTCCGGCCTTGGTAAGTGTCATAAAATCCTCCACCCTTCTATTTTAGCTTAATTATCTAAGATAGCGGCAACTATCATATAGCTGTATTAAATAAACAAATTTATCGCGGATTGCAACAATAAAACTCGAGTTTCGAGTTTAAGATTCAAAAAAACAACTTCAGACTCTAAACCCGCAACCTGTCTTTACCCTGCGGCAGACATGAGGGTCAGGGGCATTGCCTCTTTGCTCAGCCTCAACATCCTCCCGGCGGTTTCCCTTATATCCCACTGGGCGTGTCCATCAAGACGCAGACGGGCGATATGGTATAATTCTCTGGCGCTTACCTTCATCGCGACTCTCTTTCTGTGGGCGTTGGTCAAGATATAGGCCGCCGCGTCAGGCGCCGCTTTTTTTAGCCGGTCATAAGTCTCCTCCGTTCGGGATATAATATCCCTGAAACGTCCTTCCATTCCTACCTCCGATACCGCCGGAGGCATGGTGACGCCAAGTGAAGGATCGTAGTCCTGACAGTTTATGGTGGCCATGCGATGTCTTTTTAACTGGGCGAAGCAGGATGCGCTGACGGTAAGTTCAAAGAGAAGATCGGCATTCTCAAACTCTCTCAGGGCGCTGTCATGCGGCTTCATATAAAGGAAGGCGGTCTTGATTATTTCTTCCTTCTCTGTTTTTTCCATAGAAGAAACAAGCGTCATGCACTTCTCCAGAGGGATACTTGAAGACGAGTGGATAAGCGAGGCCGCTATCTTATCGTCGGCATCGGGTGTTGCATATATGAGGTCAACATTGTTATTTTCAATATCTGTCCTGTCTGTGCGCCCGCCTGCCGCGCTTCGCTTGGCGCAGACAGATCGACTGAGCTCGCCAAAGTCGGATTTTCCACACCGTTTTTCGATCAACTCATCTGTTTTTTTCCTCAGGCTGTGTCTCGTCATGAGATCAAATTCGGTCGCCTCCATGTATTTAACAAGTGAAGGAGCAACATCCCTCGTTGCCTGGTGAAGTTTCCTGCCGTATTCTTTCGCTTCGGCCGTGGGATGAGCGGCGCAGCGGCGGAGCATCAACTCTAAATTCCTGGCATTGAGGGTCATCCCAAGCTGTGTTTCCGTTGACAGCGAGATGATGTATCTCGCATCTTCCTTTGCCCAGCCATCCAGCGTCCTGTGGTTTGCCGGATCGGATGCCATCTCCCTGTTTTTTTCATAGACATAGGGTTTCAGAGAAGAGTAGAGTTCATGATAAAGCCTGTTTTGCTCTTTGACTGTTTCGATGAACGATCCTTTGAGACCTGCCGGCCTTATCTCCTCAGGAACAACGAAATCGTCTTTTAGGAGGACGTATCTTTGCGATTTTTCCGTGTAGGAGCAGAGACGAAATTTTTCGATCTCTTCAACAAGAAGGCGCGAAACGCCCAGGACATCTATGTTGAAGACGGCATGTTCAGCGATAGAGCTGTGTCCCATCCCGAAAACAATGTTTCGGTTGGACATCCTGGCCTTTTCAACCTCCCTTCTTGCCTTTTTCCTCAATTCGGGCGCGGGCATGGGATCCCGACTGATACGGGCATAGGCGGCGGATATAGTCTCCGGAGTCGGGGCTCTTGAGCCTTTCAGGATATTTGAATCAGCACCCGACGACATAATCTCTTTTAGAATCTCATAATCTATATTATATCCCGCAAGAATGATGTTCAATGTTGAATATCTCCTCATTTACAGGTTGTTTGGGCTGAAGACCGGAGGCTGTCAGGTTGTTTTTCCTTCAGCCTTTTGCCTTTGACGACAGTATTTTTTTGTTGTAATATAACATAACACTTGAAATTGGAAATTGGAAATTTGATGCACCCGTAAAAAGTCCCTCCGGCCTGTCATTTCGAGTGAAACGAGAAATCCTTGTTTCGACGATAGGAGAAATCTTACTGCAACCTATTGAAAAGATAAGATTTCTCCCGTTGGTCGAAATGACACATTAACGAAATCCAACTTTTTACGAGTGCATCAAACATTGACGGTACAAAAACCTGAAGGCCGAATTTCCAATTTCTCTTCCCTAACCCGGACAAGCCGGAATAGCTCGAAGCTGAAAGCTCAAAGGCGGGCGGGGATAAACCCCGCCCCTGCGAATTCGAAGAATCAGCGAAGCTAATTTTTCTCAAGTAGGGGAGGGCTTTATGCCCTCCCGATGTGGGCTCAGGTTCAAGGTTCAGGGGTTCACGGTTCAAACGTTAGAACATTAGACAGTTAGAACGTTAAATAACCCGAGTAGTTACAGTTTTTTTGCCATTTTTGCACGAATTCGAAGAATCAGCGAAGCTAATTTCACAACTAAGGGACTAATGGTAACCGGTTTGAAACAATTTTATAATCTTTACAATCATGGATTCATAAGGGTCGCAGTCTGTATACCGGAGGTAAAGGTTGCCGACACAAAATTTAATGCCTCAAGAACGGTTGATCTCGCGAAGAAAGCCGCTGAAAATAATGCCATTTTTGCCATCTTTCCTGAGCTGGGGATTTCCGCCTATTCCAACGAAGATCTCTTTCACCAGGATGCTCTTTTGCAAAGCGTCGCGGACTCTCTGAAATATATTATTAATGCCACCAGAGATCTGAATCTGATTATGGCTGTCGGAGCGCCCCTGCGGGCCGACTCTCTCCTGTTTAACTGCGGACTTGTGCTTTACGGGGGGAAGATTTTAGGAATTGCGGTCAAATCATATCTTCCAAACTACCGGGAATTTTACGAAGGCCGCCAGTTCAGCCCTGCCGAGGAAGCACTTTCAGAAACGGTTGATCTCTGCGGTCAAGAGGATATCCCCTTCGGAGCGGATATTATATTTGATGTAAAGAATATAAAACATCTTAAATTTTTTCTTGAAATATGTGAGGATGTATGGGTTCCGGCGCCGCCATCCAGCTTTGCGGCGATGGCAGGGGCTGCCGTCATAGGAAATCTATCCGCATCGAATATAACCCTGACAAAATCTGAATACCGCCACAGTCTTGCTTCAAACCAGTCAGCGCGCTGCGTATCGGCATACCTGTACGCGGCTGCAGGACCGGGTGAATCAACCACCGACCTTGCATGGGATGGACATGCCATGATTTACGAGAACGGCAGCCTGCTGGCAGAGTCCATGCGATTTTCACAGGAACCTCAGATTGTTTATGCGGATCTCGATATGGACCGCCTCGCTCAGGACAGGATGCGGCTGACCAGTTTTGGCCAGAACGCCAGGACACACAGATCCAGACTTAAAAACTTTCGCAAGGTTTCCTTTTCTGTAAGTATCCCCTCCGACCGCATATTGCCGGCAAGAGAATATCCCAGGTTTCCGTATATTCCCGCGGACCCGGCCAAACGTGATGAGCGCTGTTACGAGGCATACAACATCCAGGTTCAGGGTCTGACAAAAAGGTTGAAGTCCTCCGGTATCCGGAATGTTGTGATCGGGATATCGGGAGGTCTTGATTCCACACATGCCCTGATCGTGGCGGCCGGATCCATGGATCTCTTAAATCTGCCGCGATCCGGCATCATGGCCTATACGATGCCGGGTTTTGCGACAACGAACAAGACTTATACCAGTGCCGTCAGGTTAATGAAGGCCCTCGGGGTGGAAGCCAACGAGATTGATATTAAAGATAGTTGTATGCAGATGTTCAGGGATATCGGTCATCCATTCACGGAGGGAAAAGAACTTTACGATATTACATTCGAGAATGTGCAGGCCGGAGAACGCACCTCCCATCTCTTTCGCATCGCCAATCTGAGAGAGGCGCTGGTGATCGGAACGGGAGACCTCAGTGAGCTGGCCCTTGGCTGGTGCACCTATGGCGTCGGCGACCACATGTCCCATTATAATGTTAATGTCAGCGTTCCGAAGACGCTGATCCAGTATCTGATCCGCTGGGTAGCCCTGTCAGGCCAGTTTGATCGGGAAACATCAAAGATACTTGTTGATATACTCGAAACTGAAATCAGCCCTGAACTGATCCCCGGTAAAAATGGAGATCAGCCCGCGCAGAGGACCGAATCGGTAATAGGCCCCTACGAACTTCAGGACTTCAATAATTTCTATATCACCCGGTTTGGCTACCTCCCAACCAAAATCGCATTTATGGAGTATTGCGCATGGAGGGATAAGAAAAGTGGACTCTGGCCGGACATGCCTGAATACAGAAAAAAGGAGTACACGATCGGAGAGATCAAACACTGGCTTCAGGTCTATCTCTTCAGATTTTTTAAGATCAGCCAGTTTAAACGCTCCTGCATACCCAATGGACCCAAGGTAGGATCCGGCGGCTCTCTTTCTCCAAGGGGCGATTACAGGGCGCCGAGTGACAGCGAGGCCGCGGTCTGGCTTGAAAACGCAGAAAAGATACCTGAAAGGGAAAATTGAAGAGATGCAAAGAGAATCTTACAGTGACTTTGATGCCACAGAACTCTACTGTCCTAAATGCAAGAGATCTGTCCCCGTGAGAAAGAGACTCCTTCTGATTCTTCCCGGCGGGGATAAATATGATTACACCTGTGCCTGCTGCGGAACTTCGGTTGGCAATAAGGTGGTTACCGAGAAAGATAATACGGGGCTGTTTGTCTGAAGGTCATACCCATTGAGAAAGTTTTTCGTAACTGGTACCTTTCCAAGTTATAGTTTTTCTAACACGAAAGAAGATTATTTATGGCCAGGTTATTGTGGAAACCGTCGGAAGAGAGGATAAAAAGTACAAATATGTACAGGTTTATGGGTTTTATTAATGAAAAGTATCACCGGAATTTTACCGAATATAATCCTCTTTACCGGTGGTCCGTTGAAAATATCCCGGATTTCTGGGCATCCATGTGGGAGTTCGCGGGAATTAAGGCGTCAAAACCTTACGACGAAGTTATTGATGATGTCGCCAAAATGCCCGGTGCCGGGTGGTTCTCCGGCGCCAGGCTCAATTTTGCGGAAAACCTCCTTCGATACAGGGATGATCAGGCGGCCTTGATATTCAAAGGTGAATCCCGGGATGTCAAAAAAATGACCTATGCCAATCTCTATGATGAAGTGGCCGGCGTTGCAAAGTCTTTAAGGGAGGCGGGCGTTCAGGCGGGTGACAGGGTTGCCGGTTTTATGCCCAATATGCCGGAGACGATCATCGCCATGTTAGCCGCCGCAAGCTTAGGCGCAGCATGGTCTTCCTGCTCCCCTGATTTTGGGATCAAGGGGGCGCTCGATCGATTTGGACAGATCAGGCCCAGGGTCTTATTCTCGGCTGACGGATATTCATTCAAAGGGCGGAGTTTCAATTCTCTTGAGCGTGTCTCTGTTATCCTGAAAGAACTGCCGACCATTGAAAAGGTGGTGGCGGTTCCCTATACCGAACAAAATCCGGATATCAGCGGTGTGCCGAATGCCGTACTTTACGGGGATTTCAAATCTTCTGAGCCAAACCTGAAGATCGACTTTGAGCAACTGCCCTTTGATCATCCTCTTTATATTATGTACACCTCCGGAACCACAGGCCTTCCCAAATGCATGGTCCAGAGCGCCGGGGGAATTCTCATCCATCAGCTGAAAGAGCTTATGCTGCACACGGATCTAAAACGAGAGGACACCATATTTTACTTTACCACCTGCGGCTGGATGATGTGGAACTGGCTGGCAGCTTCCCTCGGAGTGGGCGCTTCTCTTGTTCTCTTTGATGGAAATCCGTTCCACCCTGATCCGGCAGAACTGTGGAAACTGGCACAGGATGGAAAAATCACCGTTTTCGGAACAAGCGCCGGCTATATTACCGCCCTTCAAAACGCGGGAGTAAGACCGGGCAGGGAGTATGATCTTACTCCTTTAAAAGCCGTGCTTTCAACAGGATCTCCCCTTTCAGAGGAAAATTTCGAGTTTGTTTACAGGGATATCAAAGAGGATATCCAGCTTGCCTCCATCTCAGGAGGCTCGGATATCAACGGCTGCTTTGCCCTTGGAAACCCCATGGGACCTGTCTATGCAGGCGAATTGCAGTGCAGAGGGCTGGCGATGGATGTCAAGGCCTTCGATGAAAACGGGAATTCGGTCATCAACCGGCAGGGTGAGCTAATTTGCGCCGCGCCGACGCCATCCATGCCTGTCTACTTCTGGGATGACCCTGACAATGAGAAATACCATAACGCCTATTTTGACGTCTATCCCAATATCTGGAGGCATGGGGACTTTATGACTGTAAATGATCGAGGCAGCGTGGTGATTCACGGAAGGTCGGATGCGACGCTGAAACCCGGCGGGGTGCGGATCGGGACAGCCGATATCTACCGCCAGGTGGAACGGATGGAAGAGATAGAGGACAGCCTGGTTGTGGAACAGAACTGGAAAAATGATGTCCGTATCATCCTTTTTGTCCAGTTGGCTGAAGGCTTCGATTTGACTGAAGATCTGAAAAACAAGATCAAAAAAACCATTCGCGCCGGCGCTTCCCCCCGGCACGTGCCCGCCAAGATTATCGCCGTGCCGGAAGTTCCCTATACACTCAATATGAAAAAGGTCGAACTGGCGGTCAAGAAGATTATTCATAATCAGCCGGCACTCAATAAAGACGCTCTCCGAAACCCGGAAGTATTGGATTATTACGCAAATTTAAAGGAACTCCGGGAAGATTAAAAAAGGTTCACGGTTGATCGTTTTTCAGCCGCTGAGCTTTAAACAGGGGGATCTCGGAACTGTGGACCTGAGAAGTTACTGTTTTTGTAACACCTCAGCCCTTGAAAAAGAGTTCCGACAGGATAACAGGATAAACAAGATTTTGCCTGCCTGTGCGCAGACAGGTTTGTCCATGCGTAACCACCCAATAAACAGTGTCCATCCAGAAATGGTCTTTTTGCCCAATATCTGCGTTATGCTCAAAAAATAATCCTCGGAATATCAAATATATGCCTGCGGTTATTTTCTTCGCATGCCTTGATCTTG
>Ga0209121_10006122_pt1 | contig 10663 bp, 7 predicted proteins | sample Cruoilmetagenom3_FD_187292 | JGI IMG/M metagenome (GOLD analysis project Ga0209121, IMG submission 187292) | Oil polluted marine microbial communities from Coal Oil Point, Santa Barbara, California, USA - Sample 3 (SPAdes) (version 2) | ecosystem: Environmental > Aquatic > Marine > Oil seeps ...
GAGATCAGTCAGTCGATCACTGACCCAAGCAACACCGTACCCGTGCCGTGAAAACACCTTGTAGGGCGACACGACATAGCCATCCACATCTGCGGCAGCTAAATCCACCAAGCCGTGCGATGCATGCTGGATACCGTCAACAATGATGTAACAGTCCGGCGCGACGGCACGGATCGCGCGTGAGATCGCAACCACATCCATACCCATCCCCGTCACCGGAGACGTGTGCAAGATCGTTACGACTTTGGTATCCGGTGTCACCGCATCCGCGTAGGCCTGCGCGGTTACCAAACCTAGCGCATCATCATGAGGAACCAAACGATAGTCGCGCCCCAACTTCTGCGCCCAATGCGCCATCGCGGATCGCGACGCTGGATGCTCCACGGTTGAACCGATCAGAACGCCGCCTGTGGTTCCGGCCACCGCTGTTCGGATAAGTCGAAACAGCAGCTCGGTTCCACTTTCCCCGACAAACACCTGACCATGCGTTGCACCAAGCCAGTCCATCGCCGCCGCCTTGCTCTTGGCAATGATATCCACCAAAGCGTGCGACGCAGGGTTATCCCGCCCCTGATTGTCCGGTATCCCCGCGAACTTCGTAGACGTTTCAACGACAGACTTTAACGTCAGCGCACCGCCAGCATTTTCAAAAAACACCCGCGGGCCCTGAAACGGGCAGGCGTCGACATGGGCAAATTTTCCACGGATATCAGTCAGCAATTCGGTATCTATCATCACAAGTCTCCCTAAAATGACTTCAACGCATTGCCCCGCCTAAAACCAGCAAAATCACGACTACAATTCAAAAATCTGCGCCACTTCAACAGGCCCGCTGCCATCCACTCCCGCCGGACTGTCCTTGGCGTGTGCGCAGGCCGTCCTCGCAAACATGAAGGACCCTAATGAACGCGCCCGATTAGCTGAATCGCACCCGCGCGGTAGGGCTAACCTGCAGCAGGCCCCACATGGATTTCACCACGTTCTTTGGCGAGCGCGATCTGCTTCTGACGCTCGCGGAACCGCTCTTTGTCGGCCTCACTCGTTTCACTTGCACACTGGTGGCAGGACACACCGTGCTCGTACTCAGCGCGGGATTTGTCCTCAGGCATCAATGGGCGACGACAGGCAAAGCACAGCAAATGCGGCCCTTCTTCCAGCCCGTGGCCGACCGATACACGCGCATCAAATACAAAACACGACCCGTCCCACGTGCTCTCATCCTGCGGAACCTCTTCGAGGTATTTCAGGATGCCACCCTTCAGGTGATAAACGTCCTCAACCCCCTGCCCGAGCAGGTAGTTCGTCGACTTTTCACAGCGGATACCGCCGGTACAGAACATCGCGATCCGCTTGTTGTGAAAGCGCTCTTTGTTGGCCTCCCACCATGCAGGAAACTCGCCGAAACTCTTGGTTTCAGGGTCTATTGCACCGTCAAACGTCCCTATCGCCACCTCATAGTCATTGCGCGTATCAATCACCGCCACGTCCGGCGACGTGATCAATTCGTTCCAATCTTGCGGCGAAACGTAGTTCCCAACGTTCACCGTTGGGTCCACATCCGGCTGTCCCATCGTCACGATCTCGCGCTTGATACGCACCTTCATACGGTTGAACGGCGGCACGCTGGCCTCGCTCTCTTTCCACTCGAAGTTGGTACAACCGGGCAGGGCACGGATGTGCCCCAACACGGCATCAATGCCTGTGCGCGGCCCCGCGATCGTCCCGTTGATACCCTCGGGCGCCAAAAGCAACGTTCCCATAACATCACCGGCGGCACAGGCGGCAGCCAACGGCCCCTTCAATGCTGTAGGGTCAGCGAACGGGGTGAAATGATATAATGCTGCGACTGTATACATGGGTCACCAATACTGCGTTGCACGTAAACGCTCAACCCGTAGGGTAGGCGCAAATCACCACTTCATGAGGTTCAAATTGTCACACGCGCTCCTTGTCATCGACGTCCAAAACGACTTTTGCCCGGGCGGATCCCTCGCGGTCACAGGTGGCGATGAAATCGTCACAGGCATCAATGCCCTCATGCCCGACTTCGACGCGGTGATCCTAACGCAAGACTGGCACCCCGCAGGCCACTCCTCCTTCGCCAGCACACATTCCGCTGACCCGATGAGCATGATCGACATGCCCTACGGCCCCCAAGTCCTCTGGCCCGATCACTGTATCATCGGCACACAGGGCGCAGCCTTCCACAAAGGCCTGAACACCGACGCCGCCGATATGATCATCCGCAAAGGTTACAACCCCGCCATCGACAGCTACTCGGCGTTCTTTGAAAACGACCACACGACCCCCACAGGCTTGTTCGGCTACCTACAAACTCGCGGCATCGACACGCTGACAATGGTCGGCCTCGCCACAGACTTCTGCGTAAACTACTCCGCCGTTGATGCCGCCAACCTCGACCTCACTGTTACCGTCCACACCGACCTCTGCCGCGCAATTGATTTCGACGGATCTCTGGAAGCGGCAGTTGAAGGGATGAAGGCGGTGGGTGTTAAAATCCACGAATGACCGCGACGCCCCACATCGACTTATTCGGCAGCGTGCGTGAACGGCTGATTAGGTCGGAAAGCTGAACGTCAAGAAATGCAGCAAACGATAACAATGAAAACAAACGTTGCAGGGCTTTTTTGCATGTGGCGGGTGGCATCTGGCGTGATGCCATCCAGTAAATCTGACGTTTGAAGTCTTGGAGTGCAAAATAAATGGGCAGTTTGGCCGTGCTTGCCTCATTTGCGGGCCTGTGAATGCCGCTGTCTAGGAGTCTTGGCGCGCTAGGTGTTGACCTTACTTAGGCCAGCACAAATGACGGCTCTATGAAAAGTGACCTTCGCATTCTGATAGTTGAACCTGATCCCGAGAGGGTGCAGGCGATCATTGATGCACTCACAGAAGCAGGTTGGTCTGAAATCAAGGCGTTGGCGCAAATGTCCGCGCTGGACCGGACGGTGCAGGACTTTGCGCCTGACATCGTTCTGATTGATCTGGCGAACCCTGACCGAGATACGCTCGAACATATCAGCTACGCGACTGAGACGTCCAAGCGGGCTGTTGCCTTGTTTGTGGACCAGACGGATGACGCGCTGACACAAGCCGCGCTAAACGCTGGTGTCAGCGCCTATGTCGTGGATGGTTTGAACATGGACCGGATCAAATCAGTTTTGGAGACCGCAATCGCGCGGTTTAAATTGATGCGTCAAATGCAATGCGAGTTGGAAGCGGCGAAACAGGCGCTTGAGGATCGCAAGCAGATTGATCGTGCCAAAGGCATCCTGATGCGGCAGCGCGGCCTGAGTGAAGATGCCTCCTACACCTTGTTGCGCAAGACCGCGATGAGCCAGAATCGCAAGGTTATTGACGTGGCACACGCGCTTGTAACGGCGGCGGATTTATTGTCATGAACCAGACTGTTTTGAATTGTGGTTACGTTCCCTTGGTGGATTGCGCGCCGCTTGTGATTGCCAAAGAACTTGGGTTCGCTTCCGAAGAGGGGCTTTTGCTTAATCTTGTACGTCAGCCTTCGTGGTCGGCTTTGCGGGATATGTTGGCGCTTGGTCACTTGGACGTGGCGCATATGTTGTCACCGATGCCGGTTGCCATGTCGATCGGACTCGGAGGGCTTCCGGCGCGGGTTGATACTTTGATGGTCCTGTCTGTGAATGGCACGGTGTTTGGGGTTTCAAATGCGTTGGCCGAAAAACTGGGTGAGGTGCCTTTTGGGGATGCCAAAGCCGTTTTGGCAGCGCTTTGCGCCCGCACGGACAAACCAATTCGCGTGGGGGTTCCGTTTCACCATTCTATGCACCGTTTGTTGTTGTCCTATTGGACGTCCACGGCGCCCGACCTGAAGATCGAAGAAATCACCGTGCCACCGCCGCGGATGGCTCATGCTGTTGCGGATGGATCTGTCGATGCGTTTTGGGTTGGGGAACCTTGGGGCAGCGTGGCCGTGCAGCAGGATGTTGCGCGGTTGATGATGACCGGCCGTGATGTTTGGCAGTTCGCGCCGGAAAAGGTTCTGGCGGCGCGTCATGATTGGGTTGAGGCAAATGAAAGCGCGGCGCAGCGTTTGATGCGCGCGGTGTTTAAGGCGGCGGCGTGGCTGGATGTGCGAAAGAACAAACCCTTGGCGGTCGAAATTCTGACGCGCAGTGAACACCTTAGCATGGGGCCGGAATTCATCGACCCCGCACTTTCTGGTGAAATCGTAGCCAAGCACAACACGGCCCCTAAACAGGTGGGGCTCTTTTTGCAGTTCCACAAACATGCCGCCAGCTTTCCGTGGCGCAGTCAGGCCGCGTGGATTGCATCGCGCCTGGGGGCGGACGCAGTGGGCATCCAAAAAGCCAAGGCGTGTTTTCGCGCTGATCTTTACCGACAAAACCTAGGGACCGTCGGCGTTGACCTGCCAGGTGCGTCCGAGAAAGAAGAGGGTGCGTTGCAGTATGAAACGGCTGTCGCATCCACACGCGGGCATATGATTCTCGCGCCGGATGCTTTTTTTGATGGCAGAACCTTCGACTTTCCGGCGAATTCTAGCTGAATTTTTAAGCACTTTCTGCACTGCAGCATAAAAGCGGGTGATTTTGCGACGCGGCAATTGGAACCTGGGACCCGCTACGCCACTATCTACCCAAGGGCAAAGATGCCCGCTGATACGTGTTGACCGATGCAGGTCACACCTCACCTTTGAGCAAAGCCGCTCGTATGGACCACGGAAATCCTCCCCCGTGATCTTTACGTGCGGCTTTTTTATTTTGCCCTTTGGGTATTGAAAGGAACGATCATGAAGAACACCCTTGCAGTATTACTGGCGACATCCAGCTTGTTGGCCACGTCGGCTGCGGCCCAGTCATTGGACCTCGAACAAGAGGAACTGACGTTAGGATTCATCAAACTGACAGATATGGCGCCTTTGGCGGTGGCCTATGAGTTGGGGTACTTCGAAGACGAAGGACTATTCGTCACCCTTGAGGCGCAGGCCAACTGGAAAGTTCTGCTCGATGGTGTGATTTCAGGTGAATTGGACGGCGCGCATATGCTTGCAGGTCAGCCTTTGGCCGCAACCATTGGATATGGCACAGAAGCGCACATCATCACGCCGTTTTCCATGGATTTGAACGGCAACGCAATTACGGTTTCCAACGAAATTTGGGAAGAAATGCGCCCCAACGTGCCGTTGATGGACGATGGTCTTCCACAGCACCCGATCAGTGCCGAGGCGCTGGCCCCTGTGGTTGAAGATTACCTGGACCGCGGTGAGCCGTTCAACATGGGCATGGTGTTCCCCGTGTCCACACACAATTACGAAATCCGGTACTGGCTAGCCGCGGGCGGTTTGCAGCCTGGTTTTTACAGCGAGCAGGATATCTCCGGCCAGATTGGCGCGGATGTGTTGCTGTCCGTGACGCCTCCACCGCAAATGCCATCCACTATGGAGGCCGGCACAATCTTTGGCTACGCCGTGGGTGAGCCTTGGAACCAGCAGGCCGTGTTCAAAGACATCGGTGTGCCTGTGATCACCGACTATGAAATGTGGCACAACAACCCTGAAAAGGTGTTCGGCATTTCCGCTGAATTCGCCGCAGAGAACCCGAACACGACCATCGCTCTGACCAAGGCGCTGATCCGTGCTGCGATCTGGCTGGATGAAAACGACAACGCCAACCGCCCCGAGGCGGTCGAAATCTTGTCACGTTCTGAATATGTCGGTGCCGATTATGAGGTCATCGCCAACTCCATGACAGGCTTCTTTGAGTTTGAAAAAGGGGATGTACGCCCAGCGCCTGATTTCAACGTGTTCTTCCGCTATAACGCGACATACCCGTTCTATTCGGACGCCATCTGGTATCTGACGCAGATGCGCCGTTGGGGTCAAATCCCCGAAACGATGTCTGACGAGTGGTATTTTGAAACCGCAGGAGAAGTCTACCGCCCTGACATCTATCTGGAAGCCGCCCGCCTGCTGGTTGATGAAGGCTCGGCAAACGAGGCTGATTTCCCTTGGGATAGTGACGGGTTCAAGGCACCGACACCGGCCAGCGATATCATCGACGGTATCCCCTACGATGGCCGCGCGCCCAATGCCTATATCGACAGCCTCCCGATTGGCCTGAAGTCTGGCCAGACGGTTCTGGACGGCGAAGTCCAAGACTAAAACAATTCGCCCTCTGTTCGGTTTCGAACGGGGGGCGGCCCTTTCCCACATTCAAAAGTTGGACACCCGATATGACTGCGACTGACCCAAGCACGCTCGACACAGAAGCCCGCCGCGCGCGCCGCTTTGCACGCATCAACAAAGCCGACGCATGGTTTCAGGTTCTGGGCCTCGCCTGGCTGACCCCGGTTTTGCGGGCCGTTGCGGGCGACAATCCGCGCGCGCAAATGGGTGAAGTCTGGCGGCTTTTGGGTGTGCCACTGTTGGCGATTGCTGCTTTCCTGACGTTCTGGGCGACACTTGCGCCACAGGTTCAAACGTCTCTGGGTGCTGTGCCCGGGCCTGTGCAGGTCTGGGAACAGGTCGGCGAGCTGCGCCAAAACGCGATCCGCGAAGGAGAGCGCGAAGTCGCCTTTTACGAACGCCAAGACGCACGCAACGCCGAACACATCGCCAATGATGAAATCGACCGCGTGCGTGACCGCATTTATACAGGCAAGCCCACCTACTACGACCAGATTTGGACGTCGATTAAGACCGTGTTCTTCGGCTTCCTGATCGCATCGATTGTGGCCATTCCGCTGGGGATCGCCGCGGGGCTGTCGGTCACTGCAAACGCCGCGTTGAACCCGCTGATCCAGATTTTCAAACCAGTGTCCCCGTTGGCATGGTTGCCGATTGTCACGATGATTGTATCGGCTGTTTACACGACCAATGATGGTTGGTTCGAAAAGTCGTTTTTGGTGTCAGCGATCACTGTGACGCTCTGTTCGCTCTGGCCAACGTTGATCAACACGGCGCTCGGTGTGTCCAGCATCGACAAAGACCTTGTGAGCGTATCTCGCGTGCTGAAAATGAACACCTATACCAAGATCATCAAGCTGGTGTTGCCATCTGCCTTGCCGTTGATTTTCACAGGTCTGCGGTTGTCGCTGGGTGTTGGTTGGATGGTGCTGATCGCGGCTGAAATGCTCGCCCAGAACCCTGGCCTTGGGAAATTCGTTTGGGATGAATTCCAGAATGGCAGTTCCCAATCACTGGCCCGCATCATGGTCGCGGTGTTCACAATCGGCATCATCGGGTTCTTGTTGGATCGGGTCATGTATGCCCTGCAATCCATGTTCACATTCTCGAATAACCGGTGATCCGCGCTCAAGCAGCGACGCGATAGCGCAAAAGGAAAAATAATGGGTATTTTAGAACTCAAGAACGTTTCAAAATTCTACGGCGATACGCCGGTCTTGAAGGACATCAATCTCGACGTGGCGGAAGGGGAATTCGTCGTAATCCTAGGGTTCTCGGGAACGGGGAAAACCACGCTGATCAATCTGATGGCCGGGCTTGAACAGCCCAGCACTGGCACGGCGACATTCAAAGGCGCGCCCATTACGGAACCGGGCCGCGAGCGCGGTGTGATCTTTCAAAGCTATTCTTTAATGCCGTGGCTGACGGTAAACGGGAATGTATCTTTGGCCGTGGACACCATGTTTCCTGATTTGTCCAAAGATGAACGCGCCGCCAAGGTCGATCACTACGTCGCCATGGTCGGGCTGTCCCATGCCGCCACGCGCCGCCCAGCAGAGCTGTCGGGCGGGATGCGCCAACGGGTCAACGTGGCGCGTGCGCTGGCGATGGACCCTGAAATGTTGCTTCTGGATGAACCTTTGTCCGCCCTTGATGCGCTGACCCGCGCGAACCTCGCCGATGAGATCGAGGCAATCTGGGACGCGGACAAGAAAACCTGTGTGCTCATCACCAACGATGTGGATGAAGCGATTATTCTCGCTGACCGCATCATCGCACTGAACCCTGACGGCACCTTGGGAGACGAGTTTAAGGTCGACATTCCCCGACCACGCGACCGTGTTGCGATGAACAACGATGAGGCCTTCAAGGCCCTGCGCGGTGAGGTCACAACCTATCTGGTCGACAAGGGGATTGCGTCCAAAGTCGAAGAGGCCCGCACCCTGCCAAGCGTGACGCCAATCCACGGATTACCCGCCGCTGCCGCCAAAGCACAGGAGGGCGGGATTGAGGAAAAGTTCCTGAATTTCTCGCAACTCGACAAGGTTTACCCGACGCCAAAAGGCCCGCTAACAGTTGTTGAGAATTTCGATCTCAAGATCAACAAGGGCGAGTTTATCTCACTGATAGGCCATTCCGGCTGCGGCAAATCTACCGTGCTGACGATGGCTGCGGGGCTGAACCCGATCTCAAAAGGGGCCATTCGTCTTGATGGTTGGAACGTGGAAGGTGCCGACCCTGAACGTGCCGTGGTGTTTCAGTCTCCCAACTTGTTTCCATGGCTGACCGCCAAAGAGAACGTCGCGATTGGGGTCGATAAGGTCTATCCCCGCGCGTCACAGGCCGAACGTCAAGACGTGGTTGAATACTACCTTGAACGCGTCGGATTGGCCGACAGCATGGATAAAGGGGCGGCGTCGCTGTCCAATGGCATGAAACAACGCGTTGGAATCGCTCGTGCTTTTGCGCTGTCGCCTAAGTTGCTGCTCTTGGATGAACCGTTCGGAATGCTTGACAGCCTGACACGATGGGAACTGCAAGAGGTGCTGATGGAAGTTTGGTCGCGCACCAAAGTCACCGCGATTTGCGTCACGCACGATGTGGACGAGGCGATATTGCTGGCTGACCGCGTGGTGATGATGACCAACGGCCCGCAGGCGACCATCGGTAAGATCACAGACGTGAAACTCCCGCGCCCGCGCACCCGCAAGGCACTGTTGGAGCATCCCGATTACTACGCGTACCGCCAAGAAGTTCTCGATTTCCTTGAGGAATATGAACACGGCGCGAAACCCAAACCCAAACCAAAAGCCATAGCAGCGGAGTGAAAGAGATGACCCAGAAATTGATAGTCATCGGCGCCGGTATGGCGACGGGGCGCATGTTGGAAACGCTCGTCGAGTCAGGGGCCGATTATGACATCACCCTGATCAACGGCGAGCCGCGCGGCAACTACAACCGCATCATGCTTTCCCCTGTATTGTCCGGCGACAAGACCTACGAAGAAATCGTCACCCACGACGACGAATGGTATAAAACACACAAAATAAACACGCGTTTTGGCTGTTTTGTACAAAACATTGATCGCGAAAATCGCACCGTATCTTTGGAAAACGGCGAACGTCTGGCCTATGATAAACTTGTGTTCGGCACAGGGTCGAACCCCTTCATGATCCCGCTGCCGGGCCATGACCTGGAAGGCGTCATCGCCTACCGCGATCTGGAGGACACGCAGCAGATGATCGGCCTTGGCGCGGCGCATAAATGTGTCGTGATCGGGGGCGGGTTGCTTGGGCTTGAAGCCGCAGCAGGCATGGCCGCGCGCGGTGTCGATGTCACGGTCGTGCATATCATGGGCCACCTGATGGAACGTCAGCTCGACGAAGCGGCTGGGTATCTTTTGCGCAAGGCGCTGGTGGATAAGGGCATCACTGTGAAGTGTTCGGCCAATTCTAAGGAAATCCTGGGCGAAGACGGCCATGTAAAAGCACTACTATTGGATGATGGCACCGAACTGCCTTGTGACCTTCTGGTCATGGCCGTTGGTATTCGCCCCAATGTAAAGTTGGCCCAAGATGCGGGGTTGATGGTCGGCAAGGGTATTCATGTGGATGACCAGATGATGACCTCTGACGTGGATGTGCTGGCCGTGGGCGAATGCGTGGAACATGACGGCGCGATCTTCGGGCTTGTGGCCCCGCTTTATGATCAAGCCAAGGTTGCTGCGCAAACATTGATGGGCGAACCTGCCCAGTTTGTTCAAAAAGAGCTGTCGACCAAACTGAAAGTCACGGGATGTGATCTGTTCAGTGCGGGTGATTTTGCTGATGGTGACGGGCGTGAGGATATCGTGTTTCGCGATCCGGCCCGTGGTGTCTATCGCCGCTTGGTGATTGAGGACAACATCGTCAAAGGTGCCGTCATGTATGGCGATACCGCCGACAGCAACTGGTTCTTCGGCCTGATCCGCGACAAGACCGACATCGCAGAGATGCGCGACACGCTAATCTTTGGGCCCGCCTTCCAAGGGGGTGCCCCCCTAGACCCTTTAGCGGCTGTTGCAGCCTTACCGCGTGACGCGGAGATCTGTGGCTGCAACGGAATCTGCAAAGGACAAATTGAGGATGCGATCGCTGCCGGTGCCATTGATCTGGGTGCCGTGCGATCAACCACCAAAGCCAGCGGGTCTTGCGGGACATGCACGGGGCTTGTCGAACAAGTGCTCGCCGTCACGCTGGGGGATGATTTCGTTATTCCCGCCGCGGCGAGCATTTGCGGCTGCACGGATATGACCCACGAAGATGTGCGGCGCATGATAAAGTCGCAGCGTTTGACGTCGATGCCAGCGGTTTGGCAGGAATGCGGCTGGAAGACCTCTTGCGGCTGCCATGTGTGCCGCCCCGCGCTGAATTTTTACCTCCTCGCTGATTGGCCGCTGGAGTATCAGGACGATCCGCAGAGCCG
>Ga0209121_10006124_pt1 | contig 10659 bp, 5 predicted proteins | sample Cruoilmetagenom3_FD_187292 | JGI IMG/M metagenome (GOLD analysis project Ga0209121, IMG submission 187292) | Oil polluted marine microbial communities from Coal Oil Point, Santa Barbara, California, USA - Sample 3 (SPAdes) (version 2) | ecosystem: Environmental > Aquatic > Marine > Oil seeps ...
CTCGCTTGCCCCCAGAAGGTGCAGCCATGCCTGACCTAGTGAATGAGGTCTTGACCGTCGGTTCGACTAGCTACTCGACACCAACCGCACACCCGGCGCCAGGACTGCGATCTGCTGGCAGGGGCCTGGATCAGGGGATCAAAGAGCGGCTGGAGGTGGTAAGCTATTGAGAGCCCGGAGGGAAGTGCGATGAGGCTGTTTCCCCCCACCACCTGGACCTCAGGCAGTAGCGTCGTAGTATGCTCGAGCATCATGCTGCTGACAGCATGTGCACCCGCCCCGACTACTCCGGATGTCACCATGGTCCCATGGCAACTCCAGGACAGAGCGCTTCGCCCGTGCCAGCGCTCATCCCTACACCACTGCCAACCGATACTCCAGCCACGGCGCCTGTGCTTACTCAAGAGCAGACAGCCACACGCGCCGGGGCGCCAGAGCCAACCACTGTACACGGCAACGCCCGTACTCATCCCAACCCCCAGTTTGGTGCCCAAGCTGCTCGGCACCGTGAGAGTCGGATGGGTCTGTGGCTGGCGGCGGCCTGCGGCTGATTCTTCTGCAGGCAGCGCGTCGTCGCCCACAGGCCATGGCCGGAATGTGTCCGACGTGCATCTTGAGCCGGCGGAGTGAGAAAACGTGGAAGCAAGACCTCGAATCCTGCTAGTAGACGACGAGCAAGCCATCACTTCTAGTCTGGCTCCGTTTCTGGAACGAGCCGGCTACACGGTGACCGTAGCTGGCGATGGTGAGGCAGCCCTGCGCCAAGTGGCCGAATTCGCCCCTGACCTGATTGTCTTGGACGTACTGATGCCAAGGTTGGACGGGCGGGAGGTCTGTCGTCGGCTGAGACGAGCAGGCAACTGGACGCCGATCATCATGCTGACCCAGGTGGGAGAGGCGACGGAGCGGGGCATGAGTTTGGACGAAGGCGCCGACGACTATCTGAACAAGCCCTATGACCCACACGAGCTGGTGGCCCGCATCAGGGCCGTATTGCGGCGCTCGCGCCCTGGTGCTCCGCCGCTGACGGCAGCTCGTCGCCTGGCCTGCGGTTCCTTCATTCTCGACCGATCAACTCGGCGGGTGCTCCTGGCCGAGCGCGAGCTACCGCTGACCCCGAAGGCTGTGGCCTTGCTGGACTACCTGATGACCCATCCCGGCGAACTGCTGAGCCGCGAGCGGCTGCTGGATGCCGTGTGGGGTTGGGACTACCCGGTTGGCACGCGAGCTGTCGACATGCGCATCGCTGAGTTGCGAAAGCACCTCCAGGATGACCCGGCCGCGCCTCGTTACATCGAGACAGTTCCAGGCCAGGGATACGTTTTCATCGGTCAGGTGGAGGCGGTGCCATGAGGCAGCAACTGAAACGACACTGGGCCTGGCTAGTTGCGCTGCTGCCAGCCACAGTGGGCCTGGGGCCGGCCCTACTGCTCTGGAACGGTAACCTACCCAACCCAGTGCTCCGGGCATGGTCCGACCTGGGCACTCTGGTGCTGGCGATCGGCCTGCTGGTCTCGGGCATGGCTCTGCCCATAGTGGCGTCGTGGGCGCTGGCCCGGCGGCGGCTAGAGCAGATGCAGGCCAGAGAGCAAGAGCGGGCGGCCGAAGCGCACCGGCGCTTCGTTCTGCGTCTGGACCACGAGCTGAAGAACCCGCTCACTGCCATCCGCGTGGGGCTGGCCAACGTAGCAGCGGCGTCATCAGAGGCGGAGCGGCAGGAGGTGCTGGCCACTGTGGGCGCGCAGGCGGAACGGCTGGGACGACTGGCGGCCGATCTGCGCAAGCTGGCCGAATTGGAGACGAAGCCGCTAGAGCATACCGCCGTGGACGTGGCCGGATTGCTGCAGGAAGCAGTTGAGCTGGCAGGGCAGCAGCCGGCAGCGGCTGACCGGTCGCTTTCATTCAGCGTGCCGCGTGCGCCGTGGCCCCTACCCTCAGTGCGCGGCGACAGGGATCTGCTGTTCCTGGCGGTGTACAACCTGTTGGACAACGCCCTCAAGTTCACGCACTCGGGCGACACGGTGGAAGTACGGGCTTTCGAGGACGGAGCAGCCGTGGTCGTGGAAGTGGCCGACACGGGACCAGGCGTGCTGGCCGATGATCTGCCTCACATCTTCGAGGAGCTGTACCGAGGCCAAGGAGCGCAAGGAGAGGCTGGCAGTGGGCTGGGCCTTGCGCTGGTCAGGGCGGTGATCGAGCGGCATGCAGGCACGGTCAGCGTACGCAGCCGACCAGGCCAGGGGAGCGTTTTCACCGTGCGAATGCCAATGGATTGATGTTTCAGGATGGTTACAGGTTGTGACGAGATGGCGACCTGTCTGGTATTACCTAGAAACAAGAGGCCCGTACAATAGAGACGAAGACATGAGAAGGCTAGCTGCGTGAAGGAGCTTGTGATGACGAACCGATCGAAGAGCGACTGGGCATGCGCAGTTTTGATACTGACTATTACCCTTGTACCGCTGGTGGCAGGCTGCGGCAGCACAATCGGAGTGGAGATCGTGCGTTCCGTCCCGCCCGAGGCCAGTTCAACTGGTGATGTGATCACTGCCGAGGATAGGGGGGTGGCAGTGACGCCTGTGCCCGTCAGGCCGACTGCCACCTCGGCTGATGCGCATGTGGGAGCACCCACCGAGACTTCCGTGCCGACGAAGGGCCCCACGCCGACCACTGCGGGCAGGGTGGCGCTACAGCAGGGGCAGAAGTTCTACCTGCACGGCGATGGCATGCTGGCGATGGTACCGCCGCCGTCCAACAGCAGATCTCGCATCGAGTGCTTCTTTGAGTGCACCGAGAGTTGGGCCATCACTCTGACGCACTCTCTGCAGGGCAACGCCTACGGCTACAACCTGCTCAGTGTTGGCGGAGACTTCCACGTTCGCCTCCTCCACACACGGGGAGACCAACAGACGGTGCTGGCGGAGTGGCTCAACCGCAAGGGGCGAAACAGCGGCTGGGAAAGTGGTCTGCAGCTAGATGCCATACCTGGCGATGTGCTCACGCTGGAAATCAGTCTGCCAGCGAGCGGCAGCATCGTGACTTACGACTACGGCAGCAACTCCTACGTCACGGTGGGCACTACGAAGGAACCGCTGCCCACAGAGCCTCCGCAACCCCCGCCCGAATCCCCAGAGACTGCACCTGGTCCTGCGATGGCAATCAGTCCCGACAACCAAATCCATCTGGCCTGGGCTGATAAGCGCACCGGCACCTGGGACGTCTATTACGCCCGTTCGACCGATGGTGGCGCGAGTTTCAGCACGCCAATTGCAGTGGTCACCGACGCGAAGGCCGCGGCGCGTGGGCATCCTGCCGTGGCTATGAGTCCAGATGGGCAAGTGCATATCACCTGGGAGGACCAGCGCAGTGGAGACTGGGACATCTGCTACGCCCGTTCGGACGACGGCGAAACCTTCTCCTCTCCCGTCCAAGTGAACGACGATGCGACAGACACCGATCAGGCCCGACCGGCACTGGCTGTGGGGCGTGACGGCAGCGTCCACGTGGCCTGGCAGGACAGCCGCAGCGGTGACTGGGACATCTACACCGCGCGCTCGACCGATGGTGGTACTTCCTTCGGCGCCAACGTGCGGGCCAACGACGAGGCCCGCAGTCAGCAGGAGGATCCGGTCATAGGCGTGGACAGCCAAGGTCGCGTGCACGTGGCCTGGGCCGACAGGCAGTCGGGCGCCTGGGCCATTCACTACACCCGCTCGGAAGGCGCTGGCTTCGGCCAGAGCCAGGCGGTGGGCAGCGGGCTGATCGCCGACCTGGCCAACAAGCTGCCATCGCTCACCGTTGCTGATGATGATAGCGTCCACCTCGCCTGGGCCAACGCCTACATCAAGCACCCGGCCTACGGGGTGTTGCTGTATCTCCCCGTCTACGCCGCGTCCGCCGATGGAGGCGACACGCCCTCTGATCTGCGTCAGGTGAGTGAAGGCTATCGCTACGTATCCACCCGGCCGCCGGAGACCGGTCTCGCCGCAGATGGTGGTGCTGTCCATGTGGTTGTCACCAGCTACAGCCCGCGTGATGGCAGTTGGGTCTGGTACTACCGCTCCGATGATGGCATCGGGACCTTCGGCGAAGGCGTTGAGGTGGAACAGGTCGAAGGTGAGGACGTGCTGCACTACCCCGCAGTCGCGGTGGACCAAGATGGTCGGATCCACGTAGCCTGGGCACACAAGCGGGGTGACGAGTGGGACGTCTACTATGCCCAGTCGAGCGATGGCGGAGCCACATTCTCGGCTGGATGGAAGGTGATCGGTGGCAAGACAGGGGCCCAATCTGGGTAGCCGCATGCTGCTGGAGGGCCACAAGCCTGAGGTGGAGAGTCTGCCAGGTCGCCGGATGGCGCACAACTGCCGGCGGGCAGCAAGGATGGCACAGTGCGTCTATGGGCTATTCCCTCTGACTAGCAGACGTCGTGAGGCAATCGCTACAAGAGGGAGAACGAGCTCGGACATTCTTGCATACCCAGCAGGGCCTGTCGTGACGGCACGATGGCCTAGCCGCGGCAAGGAGCGAGATCATGAGCTACAGAGGCCTGAGTCACATGTCTGGTCTGGTGGTGGTCCTGGTGTTTCGGGCAGCGCGCGGAGCGTCGGAGGCTACGCCGATGCCGCGGGCACAGAGGTTCAGCCCAAGTGCCACGCAGAAGCTGACGATGGTACAGTGCGAGTGTAGGACATAGCCGGCGATTGAGTTTGCCGCAAGGCCGGTTGTCCCATTGTGATGCGAGAAGCCTTTCTGACTATCAGCATGGAGGTGCGACATGGGTCATAGGCATTTCTGGTTCCTGCTCTCCCTGGTTTTCTGTGTTGCGGTCTTGGCCGGCGTCTCGCCAGTCCAGGCCCAGGAAGCCATCTATCCCCCATGGGGCGAGTACGTCCTCTTCTGGCAACTCGCCGACGATGCACCAGCGGAGTGCCGGGCACTTCCCGAGGGCGGCATGCAGGTGCCGTCGTCCTGCGACGAAGCGTGGCCGCCGTCGGCCAGCGAGGGTGACACTCGTGGCCATCCGCTGGACGGTTTCGCCCTCGAGCAGCCCGGCCAACGCCCGGCCGACGCCTGGCCCCCGGAGCACTTGTGGGCCGCCCTGTTGGGCTTGCAGGCACGCGGGCAGATTGAGATACTGGAACGGCTGCCCGACGAGCCCGCCTTGCGCCTGCTGGCTGATGCTGAGGCTGTCACCCGCCTGAGCCGCCATCGCGAAACAGCGCGCCTGCTCCTGATTGGGCCTGTCCCTGCTTTCTCGCCTGAGGGGGAGGTTCAAGCAACGCCCACCGCCTCGCCAGCCGCAGAACCGCCTGAAGCAGTCAGTCCGCCGCCTAAGGCGCCGCCCGTGGTTGAGATTCCGGCAAAGCCTGTGCCTGCAGAGCCCGCGCCGCCGGCCATGGTGACGCCCTTGGGACCGTTGGACGAAATCATCGTCTACACCTGGGTGAACAACCAGGGCGATGATCCACCCATCACCTACGACTGGGGGGAAATCTCCGGCACCGGCACCGTCGTGGCCGAGGGTGATGATACTTACACTCAGGTGGACCTCGGCTTTCCCTTCACCTTCTACGGCACGGCCCATACCCAAGCCTACGTCTCATCCAACGGTTTCGTGAGTTTTGGCAGCGGCATCAGTAGCCCAACTAATTCCAGCATCCCGAATCCGAGCAGTCCCAACAACGCCGTCTACGGCTTCTGGGATGATCTCTATCCGACGGGCGGTGCGAACGGCAACGTCTACGTGCAGCAGGTGGACGCGACCACCCTTGTCATCGAGTGGTACCATGTCAAACGCTATGGCAGCAACGACTACGAGACCTTCCAGATCATCCTCGACGGGGCTGACAACACCATCCTGCTGCAATACCAGGAGGTCTCCTACACCGGTTCATGCACCGTGGGGGTGGAGAACCCCGACGGCACCGTGGCCACGCAGTACGCCTACAACACCAGCGATGCCATCTTCGACGGGCTGGCCATCCTGTTCACACCGGCCCAAGTGCCAGTCCATACCATCGAAGGCAGAGTATTCGATTACGATGGCACGCCCGTGTCGTCAGCCAAAGTCGAGGTTGTCGCCGGCCCGATGCTTGTCCATGACTACACCGACGCCGACGGCGAATACAGACTGACCGTTCCCGCCGGCACCTACACCCTTCAGGCAGAAAAAGACGGCTACCTCACCACGCCAGAACGAACGGTCACTGTGCCTCCCAATCAGGCAGGCATTGATCTGACCTTCCCCGAGCGCTATACCATCAGCGGCACGGTGCGCGACTACGATGGCACGCCGCTCTCCGGTGTCCGAGTCTCCACTTCCGACGGGCCGGTGTCCGATTCGGACTACACCGATGCCAACGGCGAGTACAGCCTGACCGTCATCTCTGGCACCTACACTCTCAAAGCGGAGAAGTACCACAACAAGAAGGACCCACCAGAGCAGACAGTGACCGTTCCGCCTAGCCGTGCCGACGTGAACTTCACCTTCCCCGAACGCTTCACCATCAGCGGCACGGTGCGATACTTCGATGGCACCCCGATGTCCGATGTGGAGGTCGAGTCGTCATGGGATAGCCCCCTGCGCGTTTCCGACTACACCGACGACAACGGCCTCTACTCGCTCACAGTCGTCTCTGGCACCTACACACTAGAGGCCAGCGAGAGCGGCTATGCCAGCCCGCCGCGCCAGACGGTGACGGTGCCACCTAGCCAGACTGGTGTGGACTTCACCTTCGTCCAGCATTACACCGTGACCGGTACGGTGCGGGACTACGACGGCACACCGCTGTACCGCATAACGGTCCGCAGCAGTCCGCTGAGCATTGAGGCCAGGACCGACGACAGCGGGCACTATGTGCTGCGCCTGCCGGCCGGGCTCTACTGTCTGAACGTATCAAGTTATGAACGGCCAGAACCACTCCCTCAAGCAGTGCTGGTGCCGCCGGACCAGACCGGCGTGGATTTCACCTTCCCTCGGCGCCACACGATCAGCGGCACGGTTCGCGACTACGATGGGACGCCGATGCAGAGTGTCTGGGTCAGGACGGGCTCCGGGCCTGTCTCTGCCTCCGACTACACCGATGCCAACGGCGCCTACAGCCTTAACGTCATCGCTGGCACCTATCGCATTGAAGCGGACAAACACGGGCGCATCGACCCAGACGACCAGATCGTCACTGTCCCGCCGGATCGCACTGGCGTGGACTTCACCTTCCTCCAGGCCTACACCATCACCGGTACGCTGTACGATGTCAACGGTGCGCCGGTGTCCGGAGCCCAGGTCAGCGCTTGTCCAAGCAGCGGTGGCTCCTGCCTCTACGCCAGCAGCGACAACGATGGACGTTACACCCTGCGAGTGCCGGCTGGCACCTGGCAGATCAGAGCCGACAGATCGGGTCTTTCCAGCCCGCCCGATCAGACCATAACCGTCCCGCCGGCACAGGAGGGTGTGGACTTCGTCTTCGGACCTGGCGTGCAGGATCAGCAATACACGATCGCCGGCGCGGTCCGTGACCCCAACGGGAACCCGCTGGAGGGCATCAGGGTGAGGGGTAGCACGAGCTGCTGGAACTATGAGTACGACGACACCTCGGCCACTGGTCTCTACTCCATCACCGTAGACAGTGCCGACACCTACCTGGTGGAAGCAGGAACAGAGCGCCGCCTGGTGACCGTACCTCCGGACGCGACCAGCGTGGACTTCACTCACCCAGGCCTTTACACCATCGCCGGGACGGTTCGGGATGCAAGCGGACAGCCAGTGGCAAATGCCCGAGTGCAGACCACAGTCGCCGGCCAGGATGTGTACGACGATACGGACGCCGACGGTCACTACGCGCTGCGCGTGCCGCCGGGCACCCACGACATCAGTGTCTCCCGGTCAGGCTATGCAGCCCTACCGCTGCGCACTGTTACCGTGCCGCCAGACCAACCAAGTGTGGACTTCACCTACCCGGTTGGCTACCGCATCCTGGGCATTGTCCAGGACAGCAGCGGCAGACCAGCGTCCTACGCCCAAGTCCAGGCCACAGGCCCGTCTGGCTCAGCTTCCGATCGCACATCATCCTGCGGGACCTACGAGCTCGTCGTGCCCGCCGGCACCTACGTTGTGACCGTAGAGCACTGGAGCTACCTCAGCCCCCCTGCGCAGACAGTGACCGTGCCACCTGAGTGTCTGCTGCTGAACTTCACGATGGGTGAGCTACCAACGGTCGCTGGCGTGGTGCGCGATCACGACGGCAGTCCGGTAGAAGGAGCTTACGTGAGCGCCAGCGGTGCCGACGACTATGACACTGATTACACCGACGCCAGCGGCGCCTACCAACTGCGGGTGCAGCCCGGTACTTATGAGGTCAAAGTCTCCAAGTCGGGCTATCCAACCCCGCCTGACCAAATGGTGAGTGTGCCACCGGACCGTACCGACGTCAACTTCACGTTCCCGGCACGTTATGCCATTCGGGGCGCCGTGCGTGATGGGGGCGGTCGGCCGCTCGCCAACGCCAGGGTTTGGGCCGAAAACCTTATCTGCGGGTTGCCCGGAGCAAGCGCCCGAACCGACGCCACCGGAGCATATAGCTTGACAGTCGCCGCGGGCAGCTATGAGGTGCGTGCCGAGGCCGAAGGCTATGCCGCCGCGTCACTGCGCCAACTGACCGTGCCACCGGCGGCCAGCGGTGTAGACTTCACCGTTCCCTTGCCGGTACTCTATCCGGTCAGCGGTCTCGTGCGGGACAGCAATGGCTCTCCGCTGGCCGGCGCCCATGTCTCTGCCTCGATATGTGGACGGCCTGGCAGCAGCACGGAGACCCTCGCTGACGGCTCCTACGTGCTCGACCTTGCTGCGGGCAGCTATCAGCTCAGCGCCTGGCGAGAAGGATACGAAAGCCAGCAGCGCTCCCTGGAGGTGAGCGGCCCCACTACGGGCGTGGACTTCACCCTGGCACCTGCGCTAGCGCCAATCCGCTACACTGTCTACGGCTACGCCACCGACGACAAGGGCCATCCGCTCGACTATGTCTATGTGCGCACCAGCAGCGGTCCCGACTATGACTCCGACTGGACCGGCTCCTGCGGTCTCTACCGCCTGATACTGGATGAGGGAGGCACCTACATCCTCCAAGCCACGAAGGCTGGCTACACCACGCCGCCGACCCGCACTGTCACCCTGCCCCCAAGTCGCGCCGACATGGACTTCGTGCTCAGAGAAACCTCGGCTCGCTACACGGTATCCGGCACTGTTCGGGACGACGCTGGTCAGCCGGTGGTAGGTGCTGATGTGTGCGTCTACCCGAGCGGCGGTGGCGTCTGTGTGAGTGACACGTCCGATGCCGAAGGGCGCTACGCCGTCGTGGTCCCCCCTGGCAGCCACCGGGTTTATGCCGAGAAGTACTGCTATGTTGATGCCCCTTCACAGTCAGTGAGCGTGCCACCGGACGCCACCGTGGACATCACCTTGCACCGCATAACGAACCGCATCTCCGGCCGCGTGAGTGACAGCAGCGGTATGCTGGTCTACTACAGTCGAGTCTCGGGCTCCAGTCCTGATGGCTATGTCTCTGACTGGACCAATACCAACGGCGACTACAGACTGGGTGTGTCGGCCGATACATGGAGCATACGGGCTTCTGTGCCCTGGAACTGTCCCTACGTCCAGCCACCCAGCCGGTCGGTGACAGTGCCGCCGGATCGCACGGACATCAACTTCGTCATGCAGCCGGGCACTCCCACCCCCACCCGAACGCCGGGGCCCACCGCCACGCCAACCCGGACCCCGACACGGACTCCAACGCCGACTGTCACGCCGACGCCGACAGCCACCCCGACGGCCACCCCGACCGGGCCGTGGCTCAATTGGCGTGACCCAGACCACCCGCTGCTGCTGCCGATCCGTGGTGCAGCGGTGGATACTGTGTTCGGCAGCATTCCCCTGCCAGCGACTCTCGCCGCCACCCTGAGCGGCCCAGCTCTCTTCGCCGACGGCAGCCAGACGCTCAGCGCTGAGATCGCCACCGCCAGTGGCAGCCACACCCTCCATATGCGGCCAGCGGCCGGAGCCACGCTCGGCGACACCTTCACCCTGGAGGTCACCCTGGCCGACTTGTGGCTAGAGCGCGTGGGCACCATCGCTTCGGAGTTGTACTTGCCTCTGATTCGTAGGGAAGCACCGTAGCGCAGAGATCAGTGTCCGATCAAGCTCAGTCATCCAGACCAAGAAGACAGGCCATCGCTCTGGCCGGCAGCGTTCGGGGTGATGGCTGAAAGGGAACCTGTCAGTATGCCGCAAGGCATGCCGCCGCCCACGGGGCGGGTGGCGCCTGGGCGAGAGGCGGGGGGGCATCCGCTGATTCCGACGGCTGGCGATCCGGCCGCGTGGGGGCAGCTATCTGGTTATGGTGGTTGGTTGTGGTCGTGAACCTTCGCTTCGCTACGCTGTTCGCGCACTGTTCGCGCAGCCTGAGCATGTCGTCAGCGTGGGTGAACGCGAGCATGGTCGGTGGCGAAGCGCCTGGCGTCAACTGACGCGATTTGACATCTTCTCTAGAGTGTGCTATACTCTTATCAACTTCATAGAGAGCAAAAGCGACGAACAGGACGAGTAGGCGGCCAAGTGCCCGGCCCAGAGAGTTGGGGAGAGGTGGAAGCCCGACGCCGGTG
>Ga0209121_10006125_pt1 | contig 10659 bp, 9 predicted proteins | sample Cruoilmetagenom3_FD_187292 | JGI IMG/M metagenome (GOLD analysis project Ga0209121, IMG submission 187292) | Oil polluted marine microbial communities from Coal Oil Point, Santa Barbara, California, USA - Sample 3 (SPAdes) (version 2) | ecosystem: Environmental > Aquatic > Marine > Oil seeps ...
ACCCGAGCCAGTGGACTTTGTAGTAGTGGCTGTTCCCTTCCAAAGCGTGTCTGAGGTAATGAAGGACTGTGTCCAATCAGGAGTCAAGGCAGCTCTCATCATTTCTGCAGGACTAGCCGAGACCGGCGCGGAAGGAGCTAAATTTGAGCGGGAGATTGTCGATATTGCCAAGACAGGAGGAATACGACTCACAGGGCCAAATTGCATGGGCAATTTTAATACCTCTATCAATTTCTCAACCTTACGCCAGGGATTAAACATTAAAAAAGGGAAAATAGGGCTTATCTCGCAGAGCGGCGGCTTCGCTTGGCATATTCTCCAGCGTGGCACTGAAATGGGTGTTGGTTTTAGTAAATTTGTCGGTACTGGCAATGAAGCTGACCTGCATCTCGAGGATTTCTTAGAGTACTTAGGACAAGACGAGGAAACTAAGGTAATTACCGCCTACATCGAAGGCTCGAGAGAAGGAGAACGTTTCTTCAAATTAGCCAAAAACATCACGAAGAGGAAACCCTTTGTAGTGATGAAAGTGGGCAGAACAAAAGCAGGAGCAAAAGCAACTAGATCTCATACTGCGGCTATTGCTGGAACAGATATTGTGTACGATGCTATGTTTAAGCAAGCTGGAGTAATAAGGGTAGATGAGGTTGAGGAACTTTTCGATGTGGCAGCGGCATTGCTTCGCCAACCTTTACCCAAAGGGAGAAAAGTGGGAATTCTAACATCCGGAGGCGGCTTTGGCTGTGTAATTACAGATGCTTGCGAAAGGTCAGGCCTAGACATAGCCTCTTTGTCTCCAATCACAATCGAACGTTTAAATGCCATTTTACCTCCGCGCTGGCCGCATGCCAATCCTGTTGACACCGTCGCTGCTGGGTTTGTCACTTATCCCTGTCTGTGGCCGCTGATGGAAGATGATAACCTAAATGCCTTAATCGTGGTCAATGCTGTAGCTTATCCTGTTGAAAGGCATGAATGGATAAACAATGTTCCACCGGCAGTGAGAAAGGAAGCTGATAAAACATTCGAGGTTCAGGAGGAGGAAGAATTGAAAGAGCTAGATAAGGCATTTACCTATATGGACAGGTATCAGAAACCGCTTATCATTTCTCATGCTCACACTGAGGGCATTAAAAATTCACGCACCTTCAAGAAACTTCAAGATAATGGTGTTGTAATGTATCCTACCCCAGAAAGAGCAGCGAAGGTACTGGCTCACCTGGCAGAGTATAGTGAATATCTTAGCCGCTGTTGAGGCATTTTCTTGACTCATTCAGGAATTACAAGCTACCATATCGAAATTGAATACAAATAAGGTGTCTAAGCTTTCCCTTTTCCCGTTAACCGCCGAGGTAAGTAATCAAGGTCACCTCTGCATCGGTGGCTGTGATGTTATTGAACTAGCCAGGGAATTCGGCACACCACTTTATCTCTTTGATGAATTCACCATCCGCTACAAGTGTCGCGAATTTAAAACTGAGTTTGGTAAATATTATCCTGATACCTTAGTTATTTATGCCTCCAAGGCTTTTATGAATAGGGCTTTGGCACTTATCCTTAAGGAAGAGGATTTAGGACTCGATGTCGTCTCCGGAGGGGAGCTTTGCATTGCCCACTCAGTAGATTTTCCCCTGAGTAAGGTTTACTTCCATGGCAATAATAAGATGCCAGAGGAGCTGAAACTAGCTCTGGATTGGGGCATTGGCCGAATTGTAGTAGATAACTTTTACGAGCTTGAGATGCTTAATAAACTGGCTAAAGAGAAAGGAACCAATCAAGATATTCTGCTTCGTATCACCCCAGGGGTTGACCCTCATACTCATCAATATACTACTACCGGGACATTAGATAACAAATTTGGCTTTCCCTTGGCTACAGGGCAAGCGGAAGAAGCGGCAAAACAAGCCATGTCAGCCCCTAACCTTAACCTTTTAGGCTTTCACTTCCATCTCGGTTCCCCAGTGTCCCAAGTTCAGCCTTATGAACTCGCTATAGAGCTGGTTCTTCGCTTTGCCCAGGAAATGAGCGAGAAATTCGGCTTTAACCTTGGTGAAATTAGCATCGGTGGCGGTTTCGCTGTTCTATACACATTAGATAGTAAAATGCCTGCAGTGGCTGACTATGCTAAGGCCATAGCGAACAAGTTAAATAGCCTTATTCCTACATTTTTCCCTCTCCCTTCAGGGGAGAGGGCTAGGGTGAGGGTCACTTATCCTCGGCTCATCATTGAGCCAGGAAGGGCAATCGTAGGACAAGCGGGGATAGCACTATATACTATCGGAGCAATAAAGGAGATACCTGGCATAAGAAAGTATGTTTGCATCGATGGTGGCATGAGCGACAATATCCGCCCCGCTCTTTACGGAGCCAAATATGAGGCTCTGGTAGCTAACAAAGCTTTAGAGGCAGAAGAGACCTTAGTTACCATTGCTGGTAAGCTTTGCGAATCGGGAGACATTTTAGTATGGGATACTACTTTGGCTTCAGTTTCCCCCGGTGATATTATTGCCATACCAGTTTGCGGTGCCTACTCCATCCCTATGTGGAGCAATTATAATGCCTTGCCTAAACCAGCTATAGTCATGGTGGAGAAAGGTAAAGCACATCTTATTAGGCGCAGAGAAAGCTATCAAGATTTGATGAGACTGGATGTATAATATGCATAAATTCTAAGCACGAAATTCGAAATACTATAAGGAAAGTCAAAAAGCAAAAATCAAGATGCAAAATGACAGAGCAAAAGTTAAAAATCAGTTTAGTAAAGCCTTTTTACATTTTGAATTGTAATTTTATTTGCCTTTGGCAAAACTAAAGTGAATGTTTCTTATTTAGTCCCCTTTTTGCTTCGCAAATTTTTATCTTTGATATTAGAATTTTATATTTAGATGTGGCAGGTTTTAGGACAAGATAAAATTTTAGCTTTGTTGGATCGTAGCCTTGAGGAGAATACTATAGCTCATGCTTATCTTTTGGTGGGTCCACATCACGTAGGCAAAAGAACCTTAGCCCTTAATTTAGCCCAAGCCCTAAATTGCAGCTCGCATAAGCCACCCTGTAGTCAATGTCATTCCTGCCGCCGAATCCTTGAAGGCAAATACGCTGATGTTACCTCTATAGGCTTGGATTCTAGAACAGAGCTCAGCATTGATGATATACGAGAGCTTCAGCATTTAGCTAATCTGCCACCATACGAAGGTAAATGCAAAGTGTTTATCATTGACGATGCTGAATATCTGTCAACTGAGGCAGCTAATTCCCTACTCAAGATATTAGAAGAGCCCCCACCTAAAGTAGTGTGGCTCCTATTAGCTTCCGAAGAAAGGCGACTACTACCAACGATTGTCTCGCGATGCCAGCGGTTGGAATTGAAACCTCTGCCTTTAATGCAAGTCCAAAAAATACTCGCCGATTCTTATAATGTTGATTTGGTTAAAGCAGAATTTCTAGCTCATTTATGCCATGGTTGCCTTGGCTGGGCACTATCCACATTGGCTGATGACGACGTATTAAAGCAGCGAACTCAAAGGATAACCGTAATATCTTCTCTAACAGGCGCCAGCTTACAGCAGCGATTTGCTTATGCCCAGGAAATAGCCACCCAATTTAGCCAGAACCGCAAGTCCGCAGCAGAGGCAATGGAACTTTGGCTCGGGTGGTGGCGTGATTTGATGCTTATCAAAGGTGGTTGCAAGAAAGCCATCATTAATGTAGACTGTGAAATGGCTCTGAAAAAACAAGCTAAGAGCTTAAGTTTAAGTGAGACCAAACAGTTCCTCACTAATTTACGCTCGCTACGAGAGGAAATCTCTAAAAATGTTAATCCCCGTTTGGCGTTTGAATCGCTGATGCTTAATATGCCAAGAGGAGGCTAAATAAGAAATCCTAAACAATGTCAAAGCACTAATAACCAAAATTCAAAACAAATTGCCAAAGGCAAAAAGGGGGTGGAGAGGAGGAATTAAATAAGTTCAACTGATTTTGCCCAAAGGGCAAATTTGGTATTTAGATTTGGAATTTAGAATTTGTTTAGAAATTAGTATTTAGGGTTTATAATAGACTTCAATGGCCAAGATAATTAAAGTCCATTCCCTACAGGGGAACAAGTTCTTCTATTGCGATGCTGGGGATATACCCCTGCAAGTTAACGATTACGTGATATTGGATACTGGCCACGATTTAGACATAGCCAAAATCACCGCTGCGGAGGTTCAAGCCCTACCGGGTGACCTAAGCGAGCCATTAATGACAGTAGTGCGTCAAGCCCAGACAGAGGATTTGATAAAAGCTCGGCAGAAACAAGAAGGGGAAGCCTTAACTAAATGCAAGGAAATGGTAGTCAATCTCAGCTTAAGGATGAAGCCCCTAACGGCTCACTACGATCTCGAGAGTGGTCACATAGCTATATTCTTTAGCGCCAGAGAGAGGATCGATTTTCGAGGATTAATTCGAAAATTGAGCCGCAATTTGGAAACACGGGTTGAGTTAAAACAAATAGGACCGAGGGACGAGGCTAAATTGCTAGGCGGTATAGGTAAGTGTGGTTACCCTTTGTGTTGTCAAAGCTTCCTTACTAGCTTCACACCAGTATCTATTAAAATGGCTAAGGAACAGGGTTTAGCATTAAACCCTATGAAGATATCCGGTATCTGCGGGAAACTCCTCTGCTGCCTAGCACATGAAAGCAAAGAATCACGGTAAATACTTTTGCCATTCGCTGTGATTATTGAGAAGTCGATAAGGAATAAAGAAGCCATCATTATGAGGAGGGTGAGGCTGATGCAGCAGCTTCATCTCAGCTTCGTCTGGTGTACGCCCGCCTTTGCGACGATTGCAGGGAATGCAGGCGCTAACCACATTCTCCCAACTATGTTCCCCACCCCATCGCCGTGGCGTAACATGATCTAAGGTGAGTTCCTTAGTTTTTCGCCCACAATATTGACAGGTATACTGGTCGCGATTAAATACCTCGAATCTAGTTAATTTTCGGGGAAGGTGTGGGCGTTTAATTATGTAACCAAGACGGATTACCGAGGGCATCTGGAAAACATCCTTGGCAGAATGAATCTCCCCCCTGCTATTTTCTATCGCCTCAGCGTTGCCGCGAAAAACCAGCACTATAGCCCGACGCATGCGACACACATTGAGAGGCTCATAGCTTTGATTAAGAACCAAAACTGGAGAATTTATCATGACTTTACTCTCTGCATTAATGTGGGCTATTTTAGCACCCAACATCTTTCAATTGCAACAAACTGACACTTAAGGGTAGCGCCTTTTGGCAATGTTAGCCCACCGAGTAGGCTTTATATCACCACGATAATCGGGGGCAATGATGTTAAACACTAAACTTAGCCTCGGGTCCACCATTCGCGAACCAATCCGCGGTTCAATCTCATCCAGAGAAAGGCATGTGGTGACCACCGTTGGCAGCCTGGCATTATAGCGATAATTAATTAGCTGATATAACTTTTCCTGAGCCCAGGGAGTAGCTGCTTGCTCGCCAAAATCGTCAAGTACCAGCACCGGGCTTGTTTTAACTTTTTCAAAAAACTCATCGTAAGATGTCTTACTCTCGGGGCTGAAGGTAGAGCGTAAATGGTCAAGAAGATCAGGAACAATGACAAAAGAGATTGACTTGCCCTGTGCCAAACGATAATTAGCAATAGCTGCTGCTAGATGAGTTTTGCCACATCCATTAATACCTTGGAATATTAGCCAGCCTTCTGGAGAGCGAGCAAATTCTGTTGCCAGTTTAAAAGCTTGCTGTAAATTCTGACGCTGCTCCAAGGAGAGATTTAATCGCTTGCAGTCAAAATTATCGAATGTCATATTTCGCAACAGCTCCAGCTGTAAAGGAGATTGCTTCGCTTCCTCGTAGTTAATAGGAGAAATTACGCATACCCGACAAAATTCATCATCGGCTAGCTTACCGCGCAGGCGTTCATCAAGTTTTTCCAAGGACGTATCGGTGGTGATCACGGTTGCCAGCTTGGTGTTGTAGCGGTGGTTGAAGAGCTGCTCTAATTTCTCTTTAGTCCAGGAAGTAGCACTTTCCAGAGTGAGGTCATCGAGCACTAGCAAAGGCACATTCTTTACCTGCTCAAACAGCTCATCATAGGTAATGTCGCTTGTGGGATTAAAAGCCCTGCGGAGATGGTCTAAAAGATCGGCAACGCTGATATAAAATACAGACTCCCCTAAATTAAGGCGGTAATTGGCAATAGCACAGGATAAATGCGTTTTGCCACAGCCGCTGGGACCAAAAAGCACAAGCCAACCTTTAGGATTATCAGCAAAAGCTCTAGCGGCTTGGTAAACAGAAGCAAAACACTCACTGAGAGCTGTCATCTGAGAGCTATCAGCTTTCAGATGACGGTTAGGCTTTCCCTGGGGAGATAAATTGTCAAAGGTAAATCGTGATAAGGAACCAAGATTGCTATACTTCTCTAAATATCCTAATTTCTCCTTTTGCAGGTAGCTTTGCCTACAACGACAAGGCACAACTCGACTATAATCAGGTTGCCCTGAATCTAGAAGAGGATGAATGAATCCAGCCCCTTTACAAATAGGACAAATTTCACCCTCACCCTCCCTTATCGAAGGAGAGGAAGGCTTATCTTTTGACCAGGTGTCCGTATTTGCCCCGGATATATTTGTCGGGACCACCCTCTTTAGTACCTTTTCTATGCTCTCCACTTTCTTTACCTTCGCTAGCCCACCTCTCAAGAATACGAGCAATGTATTTCCAGCTCCGTTTGTTCATCCTAACTGCTTCCCTAAAGGCTTCATCAATCCATTGAGACGGATAAAGCCTCTCAGCCTCCTTAAGTTCCTCAGCAACCATCGGCGTTATTATCCCTATATTTTGCTCATAGAGGGCAAAAATATTCTGATGGGATTGCTTCGCTTCTCCTTCGCGGAGTTTATCCTGAGCGCCACCAGATTCTTCGCTTCGCTCAGAATGACAAGCAGCGAAGGACTCAGTGCTTCGGCTCACCGCAATGACATTGCTTTCAGCAATAACCTCCTTATCAGATTCTGCATTGATGAAATAAGCCTCCTCGGGCTTGCCATCTATGTTTACAGTTCCTCGTAAAATGGTGCTATGTTCCATAGCTAAACTTAAAGCGTGATGAAGTGCTTCTTCCTCCACCCCTATCGGACTGCTAAGAGACAACAATTCTCCGTGCGTAACAAAGCGAGGGTATCTTCGCTTATGGCCAAGCAAGTAAAAGATATATAGTATTACTTTGAGCTCAGCTATATCCTGAATTTTAGGCATTATGTGAGTAAAAAAGACTTCGGGCAAAGAGGCCGAGAGTCTAGAGTCAGGAGTCGAGAGTCCCAAGTCCCCCTTGGATATTGACCTTTGGCTCGTGTCCGTGTCTCGTGGACCTCGCTGCTTATTTATCATATTCTTACCACTTGTTCCAGGTTATCAAATTTAGCAATCTTGTTCAGAAAACGCATCTTCACCTGCCCTAAAGGACCGTTGCGGTGTTTGGCTATGTTAATATCAGCAATACCACGGGGATAGGGTTCCTTCTCGATATCATGTAACTTACTCCATTCTTCAGGGGTGTAATACATATCATCTCGGTAAATAAAAAGAACAACATCAGCGTCCTGCTCAATGCTGCCAGATTCGCGCAGGTCAGCAAGCTGAGGCACATGCGAGGCACGCCACTCTACAGCTCGACTGAGTTGAGATACCGCTAATACGGGCACATTCAACTCTCTAGCCAATCTCTTTAAGGAACCAGTTATTTTGCTAATCTCCTGGACTCGAGTCTCATTCCTACCATTGCCTTGTATCAGTTGTAGATAATCAACGATAATCAGGTCAATGCCATGCTCAAAATGAAGGCGTCGTGCTTTGCTTCTTATATCTACGGTGCGAAGCTGAGGAGAATCATCGATATAAATCAGTGTCTCAGATAGAATTCCACTAGCTTCCATAATTTTCACTTCATCTTGCTCATTAAATCGCCCTAAGCGAATACGCATAGAATCTACCCCTGACTCGCTAGACAAGAGACGCTGAATCACTGCTTCCCGAGACATCTCCAAACTGAATAGAGCTATGCAAGCCTTTTGGTTAATGGCAGCATTCCTGGCAACATTTAGAGCTAAACTTGTTTTGCCCATGCTGGGCCTGGCAGCTAAAATAATCAAGTCAGCCCTCTGCAACCCTCCCAAGAAATCGTCTAAAGCAGTAAAACCGGCCAGAACATGAGGTATTTCCCCTTCTCGTGCCACAGCAGGTTGTCCCGCCTCCTCAAAATACTGACCTAAAACTTCACGAATGAGAACAAAATCTCGAGGGCTCTGCCTGGCTCGCACTTGAAACAGCACATCTTCAGCTTTATTGAGGCTACTTTCAACATCTGGACCAGCCTCATAGCCAATAGCGGCAATTTGCCCCGCAGCGGCAATTAACCTCCGCATCACTGCCGCATTGGATACTATCTGAGCATAATATTCAGCATGGAGGGATGTGGGGACGATGGATATCAGATGAGATAAGTAAGCAGCACCACCAATTTGCTCCAGGTTGTTCTGACGCGCCAGCTCGTGAGCTACGGTAATCTGATTTATGACTTCATTGCGCTGGTAAAGAGACAAACAAGCCTGATAAATAAGCTGATTCGTTTCCACGAAGAAATCCTCAGGCTTGAGGGAAGTGGCAACTTTCAATACAGCGTCGGGGTCGATAAGCAAGGACCCGATTACTGCTTCTTCGGCTTCAATATCGTGAGGTGGTAACTTTTCTTGCGCCATTCAACTAAAATCAAAGGTTAAAATGCAAAACTCCTTTTGCCTTTGGCAAAAGAATTTGAATTATTTATCCAACTCCTCTTTGCACCTTCGGTGCAAATTTGCTCTGCAATTTTGATTTTTTATCTTTACTTTTTGATATTGTTTAGATTTCGTGCTTAGAATTTATCCCTATTTATTGCTTCCCCTTTATTTATTTTCCTGCCCAATGATTACTGTGATTCGTGGCTTAATGTCTTTAGCCAACTTAACGATTACTTCATGGGTGCCCGCCTGGTGTAAAGGCTTGTCTATATCTATGTTTTTCTTATCCATGAGATTCTTCACTTCCAACCCAGAATGAACTCGTTTCAACTCCTCGGCTATATCAGCGGCAGTAATAGAGCCGAATAGGCGGCCTTCACTCCCAACACGAGCCTGAAGATGAATTTCAGTTCCTTCAATCTGCTTGGCTAGCTCAATTAGTTTAGCTCGGTCGGCGGATTCCAGAGCCTTTTCCTTTCCAATCCTCGCCTCCGCTTCCTTAATAGCTGCTGGCGTAGCTATTAAGGCTAAGCCCTGAGGTAAAAGGAAATTCTTGGCATAGCCTTGGGACACTTCTTTCACCTCACCAGCTTTCCCTTTCCCAGAGACATCCTTTAATAAAATAACTTTCATAGCTATCCTTCGCTCCTCTCAGAATGACATTCGTCAGCTTAAAAATCTCTCTGCCGATAGAGCAGCCGTGGCACCATCACCAGCGGCAGTTATCGCCTGCTTGGCTGAGTTATGACGAACATCTCCGGCAGCTAATACTCCGGGTATCCTCGTTTCCATTAACTCATTGGTGATTATGTAGCCTCCTTCATCCAAAGGCAAAACCCCCTGTAAATAACCAGTGTTAGGTTCCAATCCAACGGCAATAAAGACGCCCTCTACTTGTAATTCTGATACTGTAGCATTTTTTATCTTTTTTAGCCTCAGTTGCTTGACTGCCCCATCGCCCTCAATTTGGGCTACCACAGTATCCCAAATAAACGCTATCCTTGGTTCAGTCTCTGCTTTTTCCTGGAGTATCTTGCTGGCTCTGAGTTGATTACGGCGATGCGTGATTAATACCTTAGAAGCAAATTTGATCAGGTGAAGGGCCTCAGTGATGGCTGCATCCCCACCACCTATTACAGCTACAGTCTTGCCTTTAAACAAAGGACCGTCGCAAACGGCGCAATAGGAAACGCCCCGGCCGGCAAGCTCATCTTCTCCCGGCACCCCTAGCTTGCGGAACTTTGAGCCAGAGGCAATGACTACCGAATCAGCCACAAAATCACCTTCATTGGTGCTAATTAGATTATGTCTCTGGCGGGGTACTAAAGCAGTAACCTCAGCAAGCAGAGTTTCCAGCCCGCAGCTCATAGCTTGCTCATGGATAAGTTGCCCTAATCTAATGCCCGAAACACCTTGGGGGAAACCGGGATAATTCTCCACTTGCTCAGCGTTGGTTATCTGCCCGCCGATTACTCCTCTCTCAATAAGCAAAGTATTGAGCTTTGACCTGGCACAATATAACCCAGCAGTGAGTCCAGCAGGTCCACCGCCAATAATGATTACTTGATAACTCCTGTTCATTTACCTTCCACTCTCTCCCACATATCACAGCGCCCTCCCCACCTGGCCAAAACCTTACCATTAACAGAAATTTGGGAGATTTCACATAAGTTAGGGCAAGCTTTGCAGATAAAAGAGGATGTTTTATATTCTGTTTTGCTAACAGCAAATCCGGCAAATTTCGTTTTGCCATGATTATTTTCCATTTCTTCTTTAACCAAAAAAGCAGCTCCTATAGCACCCATAAGTTCATTATGAGGAGGAACGTAAACTTCTGTGCCAAAGGTCTCATTAAAT
>Ga0209121_10006126_pt1 | contig 10659 bp, 6 predicted proteins | sample Cruoilmetagenom3_FD_187292 | JGI IMG/M metagenome (GOLD analysis project Ga0209121, IMG submission 187292) | Oil polluted marine microbial communities from Coal Oil Point, Santa Barbara, California, USA - Sample 3 (SPAdes) (version 2) | ecosystem: Environmental > Aquatic > Marine > Oil seeps ...
AATTACGAATACCGCCAAATGTTCCTGCCCAGTGATTTAGAAGCAACCACCCATAACCTGGATCAGACCAGGAATATCAATCAGGCTGTGCGGCTTCCCCTGAGGTATCAGGGAAATCGATTGACCCCGGGTGTTTACTTTCTCGGGATTTCGTCAGCAGACCTGGTTGAAAATGGTGAGCAAGTCTATCAGAAATACTACCTGATTGTCAGCGATAATCACGCGGTCATGAAGATTGCTCCTGAGCAAGCTTTTGTTTGGGCAACTAACTTATCTGATTATTCACCCCTGGCAGAGACGCCTGTGACAGTTTATGACACCGAGGGAGACATACTTACCAGCGGAATAACAGATTCGGATGGGTTTTTCATTAAGGATATAACAAAATTTGAGGAACCTTATATGAATTTTTTGACGGTAATCGGTGAACCCGGACAGGAAAACTTCGGTTTTTCGATTTCAACCTGGGGTCAGGGATACGCCCTTTATGAACAGGGCATTCAACAGGACCCCTTTTCAGAGGATATAGAAGCATATATTTATACAGATCGACCAATTTATCGACCGGGCGATACGCTGCACTTTAAAGCATTAGTGTTTTCCCGTGAGAATGGGCATCCTATATCATCAGGAATAGATCAGGTCGACGTCGCTGTGTACGGCGATCCTGGTATGTCGGGAATCCCTGTGAACCTGTATGCCAGCACACTCACTTTGAGCCAATTTGGCACCCTGGAAGGGTCTGTTAACATCCCCCAGGATGCTTCACCGGGAATGTTTCACATTGCTTTGAAGCAAAATGAGAAAATGATTGAAAGCCTGTTTTTTGATGTCGCTACATATCGCAAACCTGAAATTGAATTAACGCTGAGTCTGGATTCGGATGCATTTGTTTTAGGTGAGGATTTGAAGGCACAATTACAGGCAGCTTATTATTTTGGGCTGCCAGTGGCAGAACAAGCCTTTTCATGGTTTCTTTACAAGGATAAGGCAAGATTTGAACTTCCGGGGTACCAGGTAGGCCCAACGAGCTCGGATTGGCTCATGCCCCATTTGCCCGGGTATTCTGTCCTTGGAACGCCTGTTGCTAACGGTGAAGGATTTACCGATGCACAAGGGCTATCCACCCTAGGATTTTCAGAATGGGATATGGGTATGGGAGAAGTGCTTACTGGCAGTTTGCAAAAATTAAATTTGGAAGTTATAGTAACCGATGAAAGCGGTTTCCCTGTTTCTTTCCATGAATCAGCTCTGGTGCATCCTGATACTTTTTACATTGGCGTTAAACCGGAAACTTATTTTGGCAATGCGAATAACCCCTTTTCCTTTAGCGTTTTGACTGTTGATTGGGATCAACAGCCAATTGGCCAGGTTGCCCTGGATGCCACTTTTGAGGCAATTGAGTGGGAGATTGAGGAAACAGGCAGCATTGAAATGCCTTACAGCTACAATGAACGAAAAACATTGATCGATTCTGCCAACCCTGTTACCGGTGCTGATGGGCTCGCCCGTATCGCTTTCACGCCGCCTGAGCCCGGCACATACCAATTAACTGTCACATCTGGCGGTGCAGTGACCCAGGTCCTGGCTTGGGTGGCGGGTGAGGGAAGCCCTGTTTGGCCCATGCGAACACAGAACCTGATTGAATTGACCGCAGATGCAGCACTTTATCAGCCTGGTCAAAGTGCCCGGGTTTTCTTCCCCAATCCTTTTCCCGGCGGAGCAAAAGCTCTTGTCTCCCTTGAAAGAGGTCGGGTGATGGAAACGCAGGTGCTTGATGTGACGGGTGCAGGGTATTCCCTTGAGATTCCAATAACCAGCGATTCAATTCCAAATGTTTACCTGTCTGTGATGCTCTTTGGAAGGGATCAGAATGGCGACCCTGGATTTCGCCAGGGCATTCAAAGCATCCCGGTTTCACCAGAAAGCAAAACCCTGAATGTTGAATTAATCCTCGACCCAGAGATTACGGCGCCCGGGGAAAGCGTTTCAGCCCAGTTGATAATCACCGATCAGCAAGGAGACCCGGTGCAGGGCGAGTTTTCAGTGGCTGTTGTTGACAAGGCTTTGCTGGCATTAATAGAAGCAAATAGCCCGCCAATATTGAAGGCATTTTATGACAGCCAGCCGCTTGCTGTTCAGACAGCCTTTTCACTTAAGACCTATGCCATGCAGCTGGCATTATCAGCTGATTTAGGGATTGGCGGCGGTGGGGGTGACCAGGTTGCAGAAATGACACTGCGTGAGGCCTTTCCTGATACCGCGCTTTGGGAAGGGCGGATTGTGACCGGGTCTGACGGGACCGCTCAGCTTGAAATTCCACTTCCTGATTCGTTGACCACCTGGGTGGTTGATGTGCGCGGATTAACAGAAGATTATTTGGTCGGACAGGCGGAAGGTGAGATTGTCACCCAAAAGGAATTAATGGTCCGACCGGTTACACCCCGATTCCTGGTTGACGGCGATCGGGTTGAATTGGCGGCTGTTGTCCACAACAACACGCCTGAAACTTTGGAGGTAGAAGTCTCGCTTCTGGGGAGCGGTTTCATATTGGAAGAAGGGACAAACCAAAGCCAGACCCTTGTCATAGATTCCGGGGAAAGCACCCGTGTCAATTGGTGGGGTTTGGTGCAGAGCCGCGAAAGTGTTGAACTGATTTTCCGGGCAGATTCAGGATTGTATGCGGATGCTGCGAAACCGGTTTGGGGGGATTTGCAAGTACTGCGCTATGAGATGCCTGCCACCTTCAGCACGGCGGGTCAGCTTAAAGAAGAAGGGCAGGTGTTGGAGTTGGTCAGCCTGCCAATTTCATCAGATCCATTGTCTGGTTCCCTTACCCTGGAGTTACAGCCATCCCTCACGGCATCCATCCTTGATACTTTGGAAGCCTTTGATACACCGTCTTTCTCTGACACCTTATCGATCCTTTCAAGGATGCTGGCAAATATCAATACTTACCAGGCTTTACAGGAACTTGGTATTGAAACGCCGCAGCTTGAGTCGGATTTATCCATCCTGGTTGGGGAGAGCTTGCAAGAATTACTGGAAATCCAGAAATTTGACGGCGGCTGGTCATGGTGGGGCGGGTCGGGAACAGGGTATCTTACCTCGGACGCTTTTATAACAGCTTATGTACTTCTGGGATTGCAGGCAGCATCGGATGCGGGGTTTGAAGTGGGTGAGTATTACTTTACCCGGGCAGTAGAGTATCTTTCCAATCATTTAATTGCCCCGGGAAATATTGAGGAGATTTGGGAATTAGATCGTCTTGCTTTCCAGATTTATGCACTACGGGAAAGCAATTTTGGTCTGGATAGTTACATTACTGCTGTTTTCAATCGTCGATCTGATTTAAACCCGTGGTCCTTGGGCTTATTTACATTGGCGCTGGAGGAGATTGAAGGAGCCTCTAACAGGGTAAATACCTTGCTCAGTGATTTAGAAGCAGCTGCTGTGCGGTCTGAGACGGGCGTTCATTGGGAGTCCCACCAGGTTTCATGGATGCTGCCAGGGACCCCGCTTTTCAACACTGCTGTTGGTGTGCTGACCCTTGCGGAACTTGACCCCGCTTCAACCAGCCTAGTTCCAGCCTTACGTTATTTAATGACCCATCGAAGTGCTATGGATCCCACCCGTTCGCCATTTGAATCGGCGTGGGTGTTAATGGCTGCAACAGCAGCACTGAAAGGCACGGGTGATTACCAGGCTGATTATGCATTCCAGGCATTTTTAAATGATCGTCTCCTTGCAGAAGGGGAACCAGCATCAACAACGATCAGGACAGGCACTTCGATTGTTGACCTGTACCCGGATTCGCCGAATGCCTTGATGATTGAGCGAGGTGCTGGTCCGGGAACACTGTATTATCGAGTCGATCTACAAACTTACCAGGCTGCTGAGGATGCGGAAGCTGTCAATAGGGGTATCAGCCTCGAGCGAGAGTATTATCTGGCTGGTGATGGCTGCCCTGGTGGGGATGAGTGCACCCCCATTGATTCAATCACTCTGAACCCGGATGACCCAACGCAGATGATCACTGTAGCCCTGACGGTAAACATTTCCAATGATGTGATCAATCTCATGCTTGAGGATTTCATCCCATCGGGCTCGGAAATACTCAACCAGGATTTCCTGACCTCACAAACGGTTCAGGAATCCCCAATTGACACATACGATCCTAGGTCACCTTTTAGACATGGTTGGGGTTGGTGGTATTTCAATCAACCTCAAATCTTTGATGACCGTATTCTATGGACAGCGGATTATGTGCCGGCTGGGACGTACACGCTGACTTATAATTTAATCCCGTACCAGCGAGGGTTCTTCCAGGTCCTGCCCAGCCACGCCTGGATGTACTTCTACCCTGAAGTACAGGGGACTTCAGCTGGAAGCTTATTCACAATTGATTGATAACTTGCATGAAAAAACAAGGCTGTTTGGGAAACCGGGCGGCCTTTTTTGTTTTACAAAAGGATTTTTCAAGTTTTACCCGGTGATAAAGGGTATCATGGCAATGATGGTAAAACCCACCAGAACAACTGCGATGGCAATTACCACATCTTTGTTTTTTCGGGTGTCAACCATGTCAAAAAAGGGCGGTTGTCCGGCAACCTTGAGAATGGGTCCTGCTTTCCAAGCAAAAAATATACCGCCAAGCAAACCCCCAATATGCCCCATAATATCAATATTGGACCCTGGCGCAAAACCATAAACCATGTTGATCATCAAGATGATCCCGAGGTTCATCATGGCTTGCCGTGTTTGGGCTGGACCAAATAATTTTCGGTTTTGTAGAATGAAAATACCCTCAGCAGAAAATAATCCAAAGATGGCTGTTGAGGCGCCTAAAGAGGGCGCTGGGGTCAGAACAAAGGAAAGGACATTGCCGGCAAAGGCAGAAATCAGGTAAAGCAACAAAAAACGCCCATGACCATAAAACCTTTCCATACGATGACCGAGGATGTAGAGGGCGTACATGTTCATGGCGATATGTAAAATAGAGCCATGAAGTAAAACGGGGGTTATCAGGCGCCAGATCTGCCCGGCTTTGATCAGGTTGTTGATCTTTCCACCATACAGGAACAAAAGATCATAGCCGCTGAAAGTCTCAATAATGGTTTGCAGGATAAAAACCACAATCGAAATGCCAATTAATACGAAAGTTGTTGTCGGCTTTCGTTTTGGGATTTGTATGCGTACTGGCTCACGGGTTTCGCTGCTGTCTGGGCGTGGCGCTTCATCACTCATAATGTCACCTTTCGAGCATGAACCCGGTGATGCTCTGCGCTTATGATGCTTTCGATCACATCCAATGTTTCATCCAGCCTATTCTCTTTATTGACGACGATATAATCAAAGATATCGAGGGTTTCATATTCTTTTTTTGCTGTTTCAACCCTTAATTTTAACTCCTCATCCGATTCACTCCGTCGATCTCTTAATCGCTGCAGCCATTCAGCCTTGCTTTTCGCTGTCAGAAAGATCAGGATTGCATCAGGGCAAAGGTTATGGACGGTCTCAGCTCCCTGTACGTCCAGACGCATGACAACATCTTCGCCACATGCCATAGCTTCGCGAACCTGTGATTTTGGGACGCCTTTATAAGCTGAGTAAACCCAGGCATATTCCAGGAACTCACCTTTTTCGATCATTTTTTCGAAAATTTCTTTGCTATAAAAAAAGTAATCCACACCGTCAACCTCATAACCTCTCGGTGGACGGCTGGTGGCGGTGGTTACAAAATAAAAGGGCAGATTTCGATCCTTCATGCCCTGTACGACCGTATCCTTCCCTATGCCGGAAGGTCCGGAAATGACGATCAGCAGGGGGGTGTGCTCGGGTTGTGTTAATTCAAAGTCGATTTTAATATTATTCATAGATGGTTCTGTTATATTACCTTGAGAATGTGGATTTTCAGAATAAATACTGATTTTGTATTTTGATCGAAGGTGTACCAGTCTTTGATTATAATGTATTTTAAGTTACGAACCGGAGAAATGCCAATGCCAACTTACGAATATCATTGTGAAGAATGTCATAAGCGATTTGCGGTCTTTTTAAGCTATTCAGAATATGACCAGGCTGAGGTGCATTGCCCTGAGTGTGGTGGGAAAAAAGTGAGGCGACGAATTGGGAGAATTCGGATTGCAAAATCGGAAGAAAGCCGCATGGAAAATTTGGTGGACCCATCAAGTTTGGAAGGAATTGAGGATGATCCAAAAGCCATGGGAAGGTTGATGCGGAAAATGCAATCTGAGTTGGGGGAAGATGTGGGACCTGAGTTTGATGAGGTGGTCTCCAGGCTGGAAAAAGGACAGGATCCGGAGCAGATTGAAAAAGAAATGCCTGAATTGGCAGACCTTGGCGATGGTGGCGATCTCGATTAGGAAGAATAATTAGCCTTTTAACAACTGCAATAGGTCATCGTATGAATTGACCCAGGAGATCGCGCGTAAAAAGTCCGCTAAATGGGTAAACTTTTCTCTGAAAGCCTGGACGGCGGGCCCAACCGGGTCTGCGCCGGCAGCACCGCCGCCGGGGGCGTCATTATAGGCACCATAAAAAGCAAAATAAGCCTGGTTGAGTTTCCGAATTAAGTAACCGTTCTCCCAAAAGAATTGACGTCTTGCTTCCATATATTCTTCTGCCTGTTTGATTTCCCCTTGTTCTAACAGCCGATCCACTTCAACGCGCGTTTTTCGCATCTCTGCGCGGAAGTCAAAGGCATCTGGTGCCATTTCAAGTGCAGCGGTGGAAGCAGCAGACTTATTTAGAGGCAGTTCCTCTTCGGGTGGCAGGTATTCGGGATAGTATTTTTGCAGGATTAATTTCCCCAATTCCTTGCCAGCTAAGGACGCGGTGGTCTCATTAATCGTGCGCAGCTCAGGGCTTGTGTAATAATTAATACCAAGGGGGCGCAGGGTCAGGTAATTGTGGATCCATTCATGGGCGATCACTTCCGTAAGCCAGACAATGTCAGTGGTTTGCATGACCATGGTGGGGTAGGTCCCGACGCCGCCGATGGGGACAACCAGGGCGGCATGGTTTAACTCCTGGAAGACACGGGTTTCAAGGGTGTCCATATCATCGGCATCAAGGACAGGAAGAAGCGAAATATCCAGCACCTGGGTGATCTGTTCTCGGGGGGAGATGACCAGGGATTGTGGTGTGTCGCTGAATTGATAAAGCGAAGGGGGAAAGACCTGCCCAAGCCCGCCCAGCCCGACTTCGTTAATGACGGCCATCAGCTGGTTTTGCAGGATGGATTCGGCAGTTGGTGCCATGGAGGATAGTTTTTTCTGCTCTTGTTCCAGCTGCACCTGGATGATTTTGGATGCTGTGTGCGGGTTATCAATTCTGGGGTCTGCATAAATCAGCACAAGCTCGGTTTGCAGGTTGTTGACAAGGCTGACTTGGGAGAGATAGTCCAGTACCAATTGCGACTGTGTATCACCGGGGAGGAATCGGTTCAGACTCAGCGCCCAGCCGGAGAATTTTGCCGCAATGGCATCCAGAGTCCACGCACCGTAGTCAAACTCGATATGGCGGGTGTAGGCGTATGCCTGGCTTTCCAAACCGGATGGGGGCACGATCGAACCTGCTGCAAAAAAGATCAGCAGTGTCAGCAAGACCCCCAGGCGCAAAAGCCGCCAGGTAAAACGAGCAGTGAATCTGAATTTCACGTGGGCAGTCATAAACGGATTTTAACACATTGGGCAAGAAACATATAGTTGAGACTGGATTGCACCATGACTATTTCATAAAAAATTTAGTTAATGTACACCCCTTTTATTTCGGTTTTGTGATTTGCAAGATTAGAAGCGTAAGAAATTTGTTTTACAAATTAAGTCTGAATGTGATTTGAATATCGCCTTTACCCAAGTTACTGTAATTATAATAAATCTATCGAAAAACGATGGGGAAATAAATTTTGGTATCTTCATATCTGAGGAGGTCAAAATATAAATAATACATATCGACATTTTCTTCTGCATTCCAAATGATCTGGCCATCTGCGTCCTGGTCAAACAAACGGAAATTGTCCAACCAGAAATCTAAGGAAATATCAATTTCATCATAATTAAAATTTTCTCTTTCGAGGAAGAATTTCATTGAGTCGATACATGATAGATCGGGGCTAGGGCACACACCAAATGGCTTTAAAGACACGCTTACAAAATTCCAGCTATCCATATCCATAACAGGACCATTGATGTATTTAATCGGGCAATTTTGTAATCCTGCAAGTTCAAAAGAAAATAATTCAGGTTTTGTAGTGATCACTTCTTCGCTTACTGAAGGGTAGACATCATAGATTAAAATCTCATTATTGGACCAATCATCTAAGCCAGAATCTTTAAAATCAAAATAAAAACCAATTTTATGCTGGCTATCTTCTGAGATTTCTATATGGGCGTGTAATGATCCTTCCCCTTGTGTTTTCAGTGTGTTATTGATATCTAATATTGTGCTTTCTTCTAATATCCGCCAATCCATATGGTCAGGCGGGGTACCAACAATAAGTTCGTCTGCATCAACGATTAATTGGCTGAAGGTTTCTTCAAAAGGAATAGGTTCACCGGGTATCCCATTGATGTAAGGAACAACCCGTAAAGACCACAGATCCAGGAGAGCATCATTCTTCAATCCGAAATCAATAAATAGCTGTGAGAAATTGAGGGTGTCTTTACCCGCCCCCGCTTCGTCTAAGTGTAAAACCACTCGATAAGGCCAGTCATTATCCCACCAGGCATCATCGGTTGTTGCATATGTCTCTTGTGAGCCAGTCGCGATGAAAAACAAGAGTGTTAGCACCAGGGTAATGGTGGATCGAAGGCGAGGACGCGTTGTCATCATGCAACCCCTTTTTTATATGGCTGTGTTGTAATTCTATTTTAAATGATATTTTGAATTTTGAATAGGAATGAGATTGTGGCTTGTTGTGAATTGTTGAGAATAAAGTCTTTAATTCGGTTTTTATAGATTAAAACCCTAATACAGCATGGCGTGCGGACCCTGCCCTGAACCAGAATGGTGCGAGGGTTAGTCCGCCATTTTTGCAATTGTTTGAAGTTTCTTCGAGGTGGTTTAGATAAGAACTTTTATTTAATCTCTTGGCAGTGAGAAGCAGATGCGAGCGCCCTTATCTGTTTTGGGGTCCGCCCACATGTGCCCTTTATGGGCTTCGATGATAGCACGCGCCAGGTATAAGCCCAATCCAGCCCCCTTGGTTTTACGGCTGGTTTCAGGTGCGCGGTAGAAACGGTCAAAGATGTGGGGCAAATCGCCGGCAGGTATGCCGGCGCCTTCATCCTCGACACAAATCAGGATCTCATGCGGACGGGCGCAGCCGTTGATGGTTATTTTGCCGTCGGGGGTATATTTAATGGCGTTGGAGATCAGGTTAGAAAGAACCTGTTCTATACGGACATCATCGGCCATGACCACCGGGAGATCGTCAGGTAAATCCACAATAATCTGATGATCCCTGGTTTGAACCTGGAAACGTTCCGCAAGGCGCTCTGCTATTGATTTCATTGCGATGTCGGACCGCTTAAGCGGCATCCCGCCTGCTTGAAGGCGAGAAGCATCCAGCAGGTCTTCAATTAAGCGTGTCAGATGGTCGGCTTCTTCTTCGATGACCTGCAGGCTTTCGTTCATAATTTCGTGATTCCACTGGACGTCATCCCGCCTTAATGTGCTGACATAACCCTTGATTAAAGCCACAGGGGTCTTGAGCTCATGGCTGACAATGGAGACAAATTCGCTTTTAAGTTCATCTGCCTGTCGGAAGCGGGTGATATCTCGAATGGTCGTGATGGTGTTGAGCAGCGAGCCTTCTGTTGAGATCAAAGGTGCATAGGTGATCCCAACCGGCAAAGGCAGCTGACCATTTGGGCGGCTCAAGTCCCCTTCCACATACAGGTGTGCCTGGGGTGTGAGGGGCCATCCGCCGGCTTCAGCCTCATCCAAAGTGATGCCGTGAGGGTCCTTTGCCCAATGGATAACATCTTCATGGGTCATGGATTGCAATTTCTCTTGCGAAAGCCCGAACATGCGAGCAAAGGCAGCATTGGTGCGTTCGATGCTGTGATCCGGGTTGAGAATCAAAATGCCGTCCGCGGCAGAGTCGAGCATGGCATCAGTGCGTTGTTTTTCGCAATTGATCTCAGTATAAAGGCGTGCGTTGCGAACGGCAATGGCAGCCTGGTTGGCAAAGCTGGATAATAATGATCGGTCATTGGTCGAAAATGAACCGCTGTAGTTTCGGAAAATGTAAATGAACCCGATCACTTCTTGCTGCGCTATCAGGGGCAGCCCGACCGCTGAAAGGGTTCCCATGCTTATTTGTGAAAGGATGTTGTCGATTTCTGGGATTTGGATATCTTTGGGGTTTTTAATAGGGGGAATCCGGGCAAGCCAGGAATCTAAAAATCGCTGAATAGCTTCTGGAATGCCATTGGAAACAGCCAGTGACCAGTGACTGTTGGGGTTGCTCAAGGCAATAAAACCAGCATGACCTGCCAGCATTTCAATACTGTATTTCAGAATTCGACCCAGGAGCTTGTCCAGGTTCAGCTCTTCAGTCACAGCCCGGGAGATTTCTAATAAATAATCTCTCTGGCGTACACGAATATCAGGTAACATGGACTAATTTTA
>Ga0209121_10006127_pt1 | contig 10658 bp, 9 predicted proteins | sample Cruoilmetagenom3_FD_187292 | JGI IMG/M metagenome (GOLD analysis project Ga0209121, IMG submission 187292) | Oil polluted marine microbial communities from Coal Oil Point, Santa Barbara, California, USA - Sample 3 (SPAdes) (version 2) | ecosystem: Environmental > Aquatic > Marine > Oil seeps ...
TTCCAATTTCTATTTTCTAATTTCAACGTTCAGTGAACGCTTATCATGGATCAAGACCAACATTTCAAAAATGTAATCCCCTATTTATTGAGCTGATACCAATATCTTCTATTTCGTCCATCAACCGCTCCCTTCTGCTCTTTTCCGCCACATATATGGATCTTAATTTGTCGATGGCCGAATCCAGACTGTCATTGATAATAACATAATCATACCACACAACTTCCTTTATTTCATCCATTGCCTTTTTAAAGCGCTTTTCAACGGCCGCTTCCTCCTCGAACCCCCTTTGTCTCAACCTTACTTTCAGTTCACCAATAGATGGCGGCAGGACAAATACAAAGATACCCCCCGGGTAATTTTCCTTTAATCCCTTTGCGCCATATGGATCAGTATCCAGTATAAGATCGTAACCCTTTTCCGGGAAATCTCTCATTGTTCTGCCGGATGTCCCGTACAGATATCCGTAATTTTCCGTCCATTCGGCAAATTCCCCTTCATCTATCCGTTTTCTAAACTCACTCTCATGAATAAAATAATAATCTTTGCCATTCTCTTCTCCGGGGCGGGGTGGCCGTGTGGTATATGAGACGGAAAACCGCGCATTCGGCAGCATCTTCAATGCCCCTTTACAGATAGAAGTCTTACCGGCACCGGAAGGAGCGGACACTACGATAAACAATCCCTCTTTACCGCTTCCGGAATCCCTGTTTTTCCTCATAATATCCATCCAACCGGCCTCTCATTCAACATTAGACGCCTGTTCCCTCAACTTTGAAAGTTCATCCTTGATTTCAATCACCTTGCGAGCTATCTCCACATCGGAGCTCTTGGAGCCTATGGTATTTACCTCTCTGTTCATCTCCTGAAGCAAGAAATCCATCTTTCTCCCCACGGCACCGCTGCCCTCCAACATCTCACGGAATTGATCGATATGGCTCTCAAAACGCACGATCTCCTCCGTAATATCACTCTTCTCGGTCATAATCGCAATCTCCTGGCACAACCTCTGCTCATCAAGTTCAACCTCTTTCAGTAATTCCTTCAGGCGGCCTGAAAGCCTCTTTTTATGCTCGGATATGACCAGCGGCACCCTCGATTTTACGGAATTGAGACAATCCCTTATAATGTCAAGTCGCGACAGGAAGTCCCTGTAAATGGCATTTCCTTCCTTTTCTCTCATCTCAATTAGCGCGCCAATGGAAGCATCAAGGGTCTTTTCAGTCTCTTTCCAGACGGCTTCCATATTCACCTCAATCTCGGCGGGAACAATGGCATCTTTAAGCCCGGCAATCATATTCAATGATACTTCATCCTTAAGACCAAGCTCCTTCCTCATTTGAGTCAGTAAAGAATGGTAGCTGTGAATAAGCGGAAGATTCAACTGGAGGTTTCCTTTATCTTCCAGATTAATGCCTTCCACAATTTGAACATTTACATCTATTTTCCCTCTAATCAACCTATCACCTGTTTTTTTCTTGATCTTCCCCTCCAGGGAAAAGAATTTGTTCGGAAGATGAACAAAAATATCCAGGTAGCGGTGGTTGAGCGCTTTAATCTCTACAATCAGCTTCCCGCTTTCCAGAACCGATTCCGTCCTGCTGTAGCCTGTCATGCTTCTTATCATCTGAAATACTCCTCCTGTCCACAGATTACGCAGATTCCGCCCAATCCAATTTTGCAAGCATTCACCGCGGAGCCCGCAGAGAAATTATTCATGTAAGCGTTCACGGAACGTTGAAATTAGAAACCCTGGCCTTCATGCTTTTGTACTGTCAGCTCGTAAACTCGTTTCGGATCCCCCAAATCTCTAATTTTCAATTTCAAGCCGTGTCTGCGTAATCGGTGGTTTCTAATTTCAGTTGCAAAAGGTACTTCTCCCTCATCCGGTTAAACATCTCTATGATCTTTTTTTCTGCATAATCGGGGTAAGTCCATTCGAGCGGCTGAAATGTCTTATTCCTGTAAATCAAAGTCAAATCCGCATGTACCCCATCCCTCAGATAGGGACGATGCGCGTAGCCCTTTCCAGTGGCAAGTATCAAATGATATTGGGACATATAACCGGGATCAATGTTTACCTTCCTTTTGCCGCTGCCTGAAAATCTCTCCTCAACGCCATTGGCAAAGGTCTTAATTTCAGGAAGGGACTCCGGCCTTATCAGGTCTTCGAAAAAAGCGAATCTCCTTACCAGGCTTTGTCCCATCTCCCTTTCATAATAATCGGTATAATCAAAAGGGATAAACTCACTTACAAAATCAACGCCGCCATATTTTGCGGATAATTCCTTCAATGCCTCCGTCAGCGGATGCCTGTCCGCGGAAAATATACTTGATATCAGCTTTACCGGCTCCGGACTCTTCAAATTACTCATAACACGGCAGGTTAATCAATTGATGTCCACTCGATCTTATCCTGAAGGGGATTTCCATGTAGGTGTCTTGAATGTCGAAACGAAGCGCCTGCAGGGATTCCGGATCGGCGCAGTATACGAGAACCCCGCCACCTCCACCGGCGCCGAGAGGAAATGATGCGCACTTTCTAACTCCGGCAAGCGCTGAAATCTCCTCTGCCCCTGACATATACTCCGGACAAAGGGTCGTGCGGATCTCGCGATATGCCTGTATTGAATCAAATATCTGTTCCCATCTGCGCAGCCGCAGGCCTTCGCGGAAGAGATATGCAACCTCCAATTTTCCGGCATGGAGTTTATACCCCTCAGGTGTCATTAAGGCATCCATCCAGACAGAGTTGGTGTCCGTGCTGAGGTGGATTCGTCCCGTATGGAAGATCGCCATCCGTCGTTCCAGCTCTCTATAATCCTCCGGCCGGATCAACTCAGTGCGTATTGACTCGCCATAACCGGTCCCCGGCTGTCCCGGTATTCCCCACGGAAACCAGATATAATCGACAACTCCTCCATAAATAACATTGGACTGTTCCTGAGCGCCGGTAAGGCTAACCCCTGAATACTGCTCCATTCGGGACGCCATGGGAATAAGCTGCGCATGGCTGAATGGCCGCCCCGCCAGTTCATTCGCGAGAACGCATACCCCGGTAGCTGCCGTAGCCGACCCGCCGAGTCCTGAAGATAGTGTGCCGGAACGCAGATTCCGCAGCACAAATTTAACACCTGTGAGTCCAAAGGAGTCAAGTATTTTAAGCAGCCAGTTCTCTTTTGTTGGAGGCACAGCGCCGGACTTGCCTCTTACTTCAGTTCCATAATCCATAGATTGAACTGCGATGAGATCGGAATCAAAAGAGTGAGCTTCGATCTTTGTTCCGGTATCTATTGTGATTCCTATGGTCCGGGGAAGCCTGCGCGTCCACTTCATTGCCTGATCTGCCTCAATATCGGCAGGCATTTGCGGCATCGACCAGAGGGATTGCTGAAATTCAGGCAGGTCTAAACTGGAGCCGGGGCCATCGATCCGATTATAAGCAATAACCCCCGGCAGGGTGTCATTTTTTGAAGCCTCTTCCAGCATGTCACGAAGTTGGATGGACATGTTGCCTCACTTTGGTCAGATAGAAGGCAGGTAGCGCCTAACCCGAGTTTTCAGCTTTCAGCCTGAGTAGTTATGCGCGAACAAACGAGCTTGTCCATGCCACCCGCCCGCTATTTCATTTTACATTTCTCATTTTGATATTTGATATAGTTCCTTAACAAAATTCTTTTGCCATTTTTGCACGAATTTCACGATTAAGGAACTAAGCCATTACCTCCGTCAGCAGATCTAAATGATCTGATAGAAATCTTGTCACTAAAAAATTCTCTCTGATGTGTTCCGTGGCGCTTTTCCCCATCTCACGTGCCAGATCAGGGTTACGCAAGATTTCTATAATCCTGTCGGCAAATCCCTGAGTGTCGCGAGGTTACAGCAGAAAGCCCGTTTTTCCATCTATTACCTGAAACGGTATGCAGGAGATGTCTTCCATAAAGATTCCTTGCTTTCTTGTGTATTGCGCCTATTACCTTGTCCCCTACGATTTTCCTGTAGTTTTCCAGGTTCTCCATTCTGTATCAACTCCCTTAAGTTAATTCTCTCAATAATAAAATTACGCCTCTCGGAGACTCCAGATTAAACCTGGCCAGAGAGGGCGCAGGGCCGACCTTGATGGAATAAGCTGTCTCAGGAAGAACATCAAACATATCTTCATCCGTGCTGTCATCGCCTATTGCCATGATGAAGTCCCATTCCTCTTTCCCGATCCAGCCAAGGGCGGCGCGTCCCTTGTTTATGCCGATATTTTTGACTTCCACTACCTTGCTCCCTTCCAATACCTGAAGATTGAGATTGGAGGTAAGACTGACAAGCTCCGAAACCAGCTCCCTTGCCCTTATTGTGCCAAGCTCCGGATTCGCTTTTCGATAGTGCCAGACAACGGAAAATTCTTTCTCCTCAATAAAGGAGCCTGGTGTTCTATCCACACACAGTTCAAGAATTGGCTGTATCTCCCCCTTCCAGTCGTTTGTCAGGGGTTCGATCATCTCCCACTCTTTCTCTTTAATCCATACGCCGTGTTCGGCGACAAAACTTAAGGATAAACCTCCAAACCACTCATCTAAGGTATCTTTGTCCCTGCCGCTTATGAGAACAACTTCATTTTTGGGGTCTTCGGCAAGTCTCTCAAGCAATCTTAAAAGCTCATCTCCGGGCATTGCGTCTTCAGGCCTTTCAAAAAAGGGGCGGAGCGTTCCATCATAGTCTAAAAGTAAAAGTCGCCTTTCAGCCCCGAGATAATCGGAGACCAACCTCCTTTTTACCTCCGGGGTCAGTATCTTTGCGCGCATATCTTTCTGAATGCTCTTTGTGGAAATCAGTTTATCCATAAAATCCTCCGACCACCGCATCACATTATAACGCTGAATCCGTTTTTGCATCGGTCTCATACGTTCCATCTGTTCCCCGTCCGACATTGTCAAGGCCTTTTCCAGGGCATCAACCATCTCTTCCATGTTGGTGGGGCTGACCGAGATCGCCTCTCCCAATTCGGCCGCCGCTCCGGCCATCTCACTTAATATCAAGACTCCGCTTCCATCTGTTCTGGTTGCGATGTATTCCTTTGCTATGAGATTCATCCCGTCTCGAAGAGGCGTTACAACACACACATCGGCAATACTGTAAAGGGAGATGAGGGCATGAAAAGGCAAAGACCGGTATAGATACTGAACAGGCGTCCAGTCAATAGTCCCAAATCTTCCGTTGATCCGGCCGACAAGTTCATCCACCTCTTTTTTCAGCAGCCTGTAATGCTCCACATTCGCGCGTGAGGGGACAGCTACCAGGATACAAACCACTTTTCCCCTGTACTGCGGGTTCCTGTGCAAAAAGGCGTTAAAAACCTCCAGACGCTGAGGAATTCCTTTCGTGTAATCCAGGCGGTCTACCGATAAAATCACCCTGCGGCCGCCCATTTTTTTGCGTAACCTGCTCATATCTTCCTGTACCTGAGGATCGGACGTTGCTTTTGAAAATCGTTCGCAGTCTATCCCCATTGGGAATGCATCCACCCTTATTACACGTTCACCGCCATCTATCTGGCCAAGGCTGTGTTCATGTCCTAACAATCGATGCACGCTGCTTAAAAAATGACGCGTGTAATCGTAGGTATGAAATCCTATGACATCCGCGCCGAGGAGCCCTTCTAAAATTTCCTCGCGCCACGGAAGTGTGCGGGTAACCTCATAAGAGGGAAACGGTATATGATTGAAAAAGCCTATAGTTGCATCCGGCAGCCGCTCCCTTATGAGTTTTGGAAGAAGCATCAAATGATAGTCATGTATCCAGATGATATCATCTTCCTTCGCAATATCGAGAATTGCTTTGCTGAAAAGGTTATTTACATGTACATACGCCTCCCAGAAGCTTTTGTCATAGACTGCGTACTGGGCGAAGTAGTGGAAAAGGGGCCAGATGGTATTATTGCTGAAGCCATGGTAGTATCTTTCAATATCACGTCTGGAAAGTTGGACAGGATAACAGTTAAACTCGGACATCAATTCAGTTTCGAGGTTCTTCTCCTTTCCTTTTACCTCTTCCCATGCAATTCCGGGCCACCCTATCCATATGCTGTTGTATGACTTATAGAGCGACCCAAGACCTGTGGCAAGCCCTCCGACACTCATCTGCAAACGCAGATCACCTTTTCTTTTTTCAACGGTGACCGGAAGCCTGTTTGAAACAATCAATAATCTGCGCATAATATACTAACCCGGACAAGCCGGAAATTGGAAATATCAAAATAGAAAATTTAAAAGTAAAATTAAGGAGATTGTACAATGCGATGATATCTCAAAAAAAACCGGCTGGCTTCCCATTTTACTTTTTCATTTTTCATTTTGATATTTGTTATAGTTCCTTAATCAAATTCTTTTGCCATTTTTGCACGAATTTCACGATTAAGGAACTATAACACCATCTGAAGTTCTTCCCGCGAAACAGTGGAAGTTCCCACCTTTCCCACCACAATTCCCGCGGCGTGATTTGCCAGGGCTGCTGCTTCCTCAAATGTTGAACCGGCCGCCAGACATAGAGCAAAAACGCCTATCACAGTATCTCCGGCGCCGGTCACATCAAAGACCTCTCTCGCGACAGCGGGAATATGGGTAATCCCGCCACCATTCTCAAAGAGGCTCATACCTTCCTCGCCCCTGGTTATAAGGACAGCCTTGAAACCAAATCTCTCAAGAATAGTTTCCCCGCTTTTGACAAGATCATCCTCGCTGACAATCTCCCTACCTGCGGCGCGTCCGGCCTCATGATGATTGGGCGTTATCACGTCAAAACCCTGATAGAGAGAAAAATCGCTCTGCTTCGGGTCAACACAAACAACAATGTTCCTGCCGGATATTACTTCCTTAATTCCGCTTAGCAGTCTTTTCGAGACAATGCCTTTGTTATAATCCGAAATTACGACAGCACCCAGATCATCCCGCACCGCCTCAACATACTCTACTATCCTGTCAATGCTGTCCGGGTTAACCGGCCGTTTATTCTCCCTGTCAAACCTTACCACCTGCTGGCTGTGGGCTATAATCCTTGTCTTCACAGTGGTGGGGCGGCCATGCTCCACAACAATACCCCTTGTATCAACATTCATCTTCCTTAATCTTGCTATCAACCACCTTCCCATATCATCCGACCCGATGACACCGGTAACGGCAACCCCTCCTCCCATGGAAAATACGTTATTCAATACATTGGCGCTGCCGCCTAAAAGGAAGCTTTCAGAGGCAACCTTGACAACAGGCACCGGAGCCTCCGGAGAAATGCGGGACACCTGACCCCAGATAAACTGGTCAACCATTAAATCTCCCAACACCAGGACCTTCGATCCTGGAAAACCATCAATTATCTCCCGAAACCTCTTACGATCACTCACGCTAAGGCCACCCACAACCCATACACAAAAGGCAGCCGTTCACGGCTACCACAAAAGTCAACAGTTGCCATTTACAAAGCTGATATGCTATTATCACATGCGGTTTTTGTCAATTGATTTCTAAGAGTTTCAAAAGCCGGAGAAACTTTCATGGCTTGCCGCCACAGCGAAGTATGAGAATCCCCCTTACCCTGTTAAATAGAGAACGGAGGGATTTCAGGTAAACTTCTAAAGGCTGACTTCACCGGAGGGTCCCGCCAGGATGATACCCTTATTTATAAATACACCCGAATCAATGATGAAGATGAAGGTGATAACCATCAAGAACCTCTCCGGCAAGACTCTCAAGCTGCTGCAGGAAATCGGCGTTCTCCATGTAGAAAAGGCAACTGAACTGGGACCTGTCGACAAAGCGGCAATCGAAGGGAATATGGACAGGGCGAATAAGGCGCTTGCCCATGCTCACGACATCATTGCGTATTTAAAAGAGGAACGGACGATCTTTCTGCCGGAATATATCAAACCCCGGTCCCTCGACGAAATTATAGACCTCCTCGGCAAAATCCATGATAGATTTATAAAACTTACAGGTAAAACCGGGCGCATAAAGGAAGAAACTGCAAATCTTGAAGAGCTTGGGAAATACCTTGGCGCCCTGTCAGGTGAGATAAATGTATCACTGAGAGATCTGCATTACTCCGGAAGCTATATTTTCACTGATATCCTGGCCCTCCCCAAAGAAGCCTGTAAGATATTTAAAGAAAAAGCAGGCCGGCTCCTGCTCCGTGATATCACTGTCCCTGTTGAAGACAAGATCGCAATCTATTTTATTGCAGGCGCTGAAAATCGAAAGTTTATAGAAACCCTGATCAGGGAGATTGGGGCGACAAGCATGAAGATACCGGCTGAAGAGCTGACTATGAGGGAGTTCTTACAAAAGAGTGATGAAATAATTCGCAAAATGAAGGAGGAGACAGAGGAATCTCAAAAAGAGACGCAAATCCTGATCGAAGAAGATTTAGACAGGATAGTCCTCTTCAGGGAACTACTCACCGCGGAGCGCGAAAGGTTGTCCGTCCTTAAACAGGCATGCGAGTCAAAATATGTCACCCTGCTTGAGGGGTGGGTGCCGCAAGGCAGTGTGGCTGCGGCAACTTTCAGATTAAATGAGACACTGGAGCATGTATTTATCGAGACAAAGTGTCCCGCTCCCTGGGATGAGCCTCCAACGAAGCTTCAAAATCCTCCCGCTGTTCGACCATTTCAGGTCATCGTAAACCTCTTCAGTCTTCCCGGATACGGCGACTGGGATCCCACACCTGTTGTGGCCTATTTTTTCGCCTTCTTCTTCGGACTCATGCTCAATGACGTGGTATATGCTATCGGACTTATTTTATTAGCAAGATTTCTCCTGGATAAACTTGTGGATGATCCCGCCTCCGAGGGGGTCCATCTGTTTCGCAACGTCTTGTACATCAGCGGATCGGCGGCTCTTCTTTTTGGCTTACTTTCCGGGACCTTTCTCGGAGATTTCCTGAACATGTACTTCGGCACCGATCTAAAAACCATCGCATTGGCGGGACAGGCGCAAAAACAACTCTCCGACCCCATCTCATTTATTATCCTTTCGCTGCTTATAGGGATGATCCATGTAAACACGGCCCATATACTGGCACTCATCAGAGGGATCAGGAAAGGCAACAGGGGATTGATACTCAGCAAAACAGGACTATTTGTTTCAGAAATTTTCGGCATACCCTATCTCTTTGAGACCCTGCTGCACATAAGACTTCTGCCATTAGCCCCGGAAGTGTATTCCGCCTTTGTCTATCCTTTATCCGCGGGCATTATATTCATTGTCATCGGGGCATTGATGCAGATGGGACTTATGGGGGCGATCTTCTGGATATTTGATCTTACCGGGCTGCTGGGAGACATCATGTCATACTCCAGGCTGGCGGGAGTGGGTCTCGCGACCTTTTATCTCGCCTCATCCTTCAATCTTCTCGCCGAATGGTCTTCTTCCACTCTAAGAAATCTGATACCCGGCATCGCCGGATTCGTTATTGCGTCTATCGCGGCCGTTATAATGCTTGTCGTTCTGCATATCTTCAATCTGCTTCTCAGCAGTCTGGCAGCTTTCATACATTCACTCAGGCTGTGTTTTGTGGAATTTTTAATGAAGTTTTATGAAGGAGGCGGCAGAGAATATGCCCCGTTTCATCTGGGGCATCAAAGGCAGGTGGTCGTAGGCTCAAAATCTTAAAACGAGGTGAGAAAATGACTGAAATACAGGCTCTTGCCACACTTGGGGGGGCAACCGCACTGGCGGGAGGTCTGGCCGGATCGGCGATAGGCATTGCAATGGCCGCATCCGCCGGAGTGGCAACTCTTTCCGAAGAACCGGGACAGCTGAGAAATATTATAGTGCTCGCGTCTCTTCCGATGACACAAACCTTTTATGGATTGATCATATTTATCATTATCCTTACCGTGGTCAGTCCGAACCTCCCGGCTGCCGGCGGCGCGGGTATCGGGGTTCTTTCCATCGGCGCTATGGGCGCCGTCGCCGAGCTTTTTTCCTCGATTTTTCAGGGATCGGTCTGCGCTTCGGGCATAGCTCTTCTGCCAAAAACAAAGGGGAAGATACTCACCACATCGATGATGTTAGCCGTCTTTGTGGAACTTATCGGCGTCCTGGGACTGGTATTTGTAATCATGGCGTTGAACATCGCGGGGTTTATGTAGAACATATTATGAAAACTGATAGAATAAGGAAAGCCGTTCTCGAAAAGGCCGGGAAGGATGCCGACAAAATCACAAGCGGCGCCGGGCTCAGGGCAAGCGAGATGATCGAAGAGGCAAAAGAGCAGAGGAAACAGAGATTCGAAAAGGAAAAGAGGACGATCATCGATGAGGCCCGCCGCGAGGCTTCTAAAATCCTGGCCCAGGCCTCACTGAAAGCCCGTCAGGAAATATTGAAGCAAAAGAACGCCGTCATCAATGAGATTATTTCAAAGGTCAAGAATGAACTGCGGCAGGCTGCGCCCGACAAAGAATCACTCCTCCATCTCATCGAGGAGGCAATCGATGCCTTTGAAACGGAAGACAGTGTCAGGATATTTGTCTCTCATAAAGACGCCGGCGATGTCGGTAAGATTATTGAAGAGAACAGCAGCTTAAGCCAAAAAATAACGGAAGTCAGGGAGATTGACTGCCTGGGCGGGATTCTTGCGGAGAAGACCAACGGCATGGTGAGCATCGATAATAC
>Ga0209121_10006128_pt1 | contig 10656 bp, 9 predicted proteins | sample Cruoilmetagenom3_FD_187292 | JGI IMG/M metagenome (GOLD analysis project Ga0209121, IMG submission 187292) | Oil polluted marine microbial communities from Coal Oil Point, Santa Barbara, California, USA - Sample 3 (SPAdes) (version 2) | ecosystem: Environmental > Aquatic > Marine > Oil seeps ...
AAGAGATTCCTTTTATAATGAGATCATCTCCATAAGATTTAGAAACCTTTTCCCCTCTTACTAAAGGCATAATATATCTCCCTTACACTATATAATTTGACCCTTGATAAATAAAGCATTAAAACTTATCTCTTTATTATAATAATAAAAGGAGGGAATGGCAATAAAAATAACAGCAAGGCATTCCATTATCTTTTAGTCTTTTTTTACAAATAGAAGAGGATATATTATATCGCTGGTACAGCAAGGAAGCAAAACTGCGAGAAATAAAAATAAGAAAATAAGAGGAAACATCCATCCTACTATTGTTATCTGATATTGCGTAATACTGAATAACGATGCCCATGTACTCAACAATACGTGTCCAGCATGAGGAAATTTAGTTGTAGGCCTCCAATAGCCAATCATAATACCACAAAACGCTAATGGGTTTATCCACCATTTTGCGATAAACGGAACAACAAAAGGTACTTTAATTCCAAGTAAATACATTCCTATATAAGGAATTATTGCATCGCTTATTGTGGCTATGCCAATCGATCCTGTATAGCCAATTAAAATTGCTATCCAAAACTTACTGTGACTATGCAACCTATATATTGCTGTGGTTACTAAGGCACTTAATATAATATGAAGCGGATGGAGAGTGTAAAAAGCAACGTATGAGACTTTGGGAGAAACATTACAAAAAATTATTATAGCCATAATAACAATCCCTGTAGCGGCTCCAAAAGTAGTAAAGGGAGCATGTCTTTTAAGCTCCCTTGCTATTTGCATAATCATTTTAACTTCCTTTTTTGTCTTTTCTTCGCTTACATTCTGAGCATAATCCTTCTATTTGCATAAAATGTGAAGTTACTTTACAATCCAATTTTCTTTCAATGTCCCCGACTATATTCTCAAAATTACAGCATTCTACTTCATCTACTCGACCACATCTTTTACAAATAAAGTGATGGTGCTTTTTCCCCTTACCAAGACGACAAATAGCATAATAAAATTGCCGATGGGGATGGTTTATTTTGATAAGAATCCCAATATCTTCCAACTTCTTTAAATTCCGATAGACCGTGGGAAATCCTAAATGCTCAAATTTTTTCTTAAGAGATTTCCAAACTTCTTCAGCGCTAAAATATTTTCCTTCCTCTAAGAAAAACCCAATAATTGCTCTTCGTTTTGGAGTAACTTTTAAATTAACTTTTCTTAATATTTCAAAGTAATATTTTTCATTCATCATTAACCTCTTGATACTAAATAGAAATTATTTTCATTTATATTATATAACCTTTCCTTAAATTGTCAAGAAAAAGCGGGGGACGAGACCCCGCGCTACAGTAGTGTTAGAGTTCATCTCCAACTTGGTAGCCGCAACCTTCAGGTTGCGTAAAGAAAGAATAAGCCTTGGGTTTATCCCCAACAGGGAAATGCCCTCAGTAAAGAGTTGTAGGTATAATTTCTTATATGATCAAGAATATCTCGGGACTTTCCCCTTTTCTCGCTGTATAAATCTTATAGGAATCTAATACTTTTCTGGTATTATTAAATTAATACGGGATATTGACAAACCCTTATGAAAAAGATAAAATAAATTCCAGGTTTTAGAGAAGAAAAAATTATGCTAAAAAATACACAAAAATCTGGCAGAGGAAGATGTGTATGGAAAAAATTGCATTAGCAAAGCAAGTAAAAAAAACTTCTTTCTTAACCGGTCGATTCAATCTACGCTCCGGAAAAATTAGTTCTTTTTACCTGGACAAATATCGTTTTGAAAGCGACCCGGTATTATTGAGTGCTATCGTCGATGAGCTCTATAAACTTTTACCAGTATCCTTCGATAAACTGGCGGGTTTAGAATTAGGTGGCATTCCCCTGGCTACAGCACTTTCTCTAAAGATAGGTAAACCTTGCCTATATGTCCGCAAAACTGCCAAGACTTATGGCACTTGTAATCTGATAGAGGGTAGATTCCAGGCTGGTGAAACAGTAGTAGTAATAGAGGATATAATCACTACCGCTGGACAGGTTTGTGTATCAATTGAGCAGATGCGAGAATCAGGGCTCATAGTCCAAAATGTCGTATGTGTCATCAATCGCCAACAAGGAGGTAGTGAGAATCTCCAGAATATAGGATGCTCACTTGCGTCGGTTTTTACTCTGGAGGAACTTAAATATTTAGCATAAGATTACAGCTGATAGTAGCCGCAACCTTTAGAAAACTGGTGATAAAGTAGTTTTTTGTAGAGGTTTCATTTATGAAACATCCTCTGTTAACAAGTCCGATAAATCGGACCGCAGGAATATTGGGATTTTTCACCAGTTTCTTAGGTTTCGTAAATAAAAAACAAAATGTAGGCTCTGAGCCTCACAGCTACCAATATATTGTACAGGAAGAAAAAAATGGAAGATAATAAATATATAGTAGGATTAGATTTAGGATCAATAAGCGTAAATGCTGTGGTTATAAATACAAAAGGAGATATTATTTATGAAGAAGACTACCTTCGACATAATGGAAGACCTTTAAGGAAGGCTAAAGAAGTCGTTGAGAAAATACTTAAAAAATATCCTTTCTCTTATCTTGCAATTACTGGTGCCAATGGAGAACAGCTTAGTCAAATATGGGATGTTAGTTATATAGAAGAAGTAATCTCTCAAGTTGAAGGAATCCACCATCTTCATCCAGAGATAAAATCAGTAATAGATATTGGGGGGAATGATGCTAAATTTATAGTCCTGGATGAAAAAGGAGGAGTAAGAGATTTTGGAATGAATAGTGGCTGTGCTTCAGGAACAGGGGCTTTTTTAGACCAACAGGCAAAAAGATTAGAGTTAAATATAGAGGAAGAATTTGCAAAAGTAGCTCTTGAATCAACTAATCCCGCCCGTCTTGCTGGTAGATGCGCTGTTTTTGCTAAAACGGATATGATTCACCTTCAACAAAAAGCTACTCCTCTTAAAGATATCACAATGGGATTGTGTGAATCTTTGGCAAGAAGTTTCAAAAGTGTCATTGCTCGGGGTAGAAATTTGCCTGGTTCCATATCTTTTCAAGGAGGAGTAGCCGCTAATAAAGCTATGCTCATAGCTTTTAAAAAAGTCTATAACCGGAAAGATATTATTGTTCCCGAGCATTATTATTCTCTCGGGGCTCTGGGAGCAGCTTTATTAATAAGAGAAAAAAGGGAAGTAAAAAAATTCAATATTAAAAATTTGGAAAAAGATTTTCTTATGAAGTTCAAAACAAAAAGTTTACCTCCCCTTTCTTCTAAAGAAAATTTGACTGTGGAGAATAAGCAAAAGACAGCTCCTCAAGTTATAAATAACTCTGATAATAATGTTCAAAAAGATTATAAATTCCCTGAAGATGGTAAACTTGTAGATGCTTATATAGGTATAGACATAGGCTCAGTAAGTACAAATGTAGTTATAGTAGATAGTCAAAAGCGTCTTATAGCCAAAAGTTATCTTCCTACAGCAGGAAAACCTATTAAAACTGTTCAGGAAGGATTAAAAGAAGTTAGAAAAAAAGTAGAAGGAAAAGTTAGAATTAAAGGAGCAGGAACTACAGGCTCAGGAAGATATATGGTCGGGGCTTTTGTAGGAGCAGATGTAATTAAAAATGAAATTACTGCTCAAGCAACAGGAGCTCTTGATGTAGATACTGATGTAGATACTATCTTTGAAATTGGAGGTCAGGATTCTAAATTTATTAGCCTTGATAGGGGATTAATTACCGATTTTACTATGAATAAAGTATGTGCTGCTGGTACAGGTTCTTTCCTGGAAGAACAAGCAGAGCAATTGAAAATAAATATTAAAAAAGAATTCGAACAAATAGCTTTTTCAAGCTCACATCCTGCAAATCTTGGCGATAGATGCACTGTCTTTATGGAATCATCTCTATTTGAACATCTTCAAAGAGGAGTTCCTGTTCCGGACTTAGTAGCAGGATTAGCCTATTCCATAGCCTATAATTATCTAAACAAGGTTGTAGAAAACAGAAAAATAGGAAATCACATATTTTTCCAGGGAGGAACTGCTTGCAACAAATCAGTAGTAGTTGCTTTTGAAAAAATTTTAGAGAGAAAGATAACCGTTCCTCCAGATAATGAGGTACTGGGAGCTATTGGTGCCGCTATCCTTGCTATGGAAGAAAAAATAGAAAAGAGTGAATTTAAGGGATTTGGGTTAAGTGAAATGAAATACAAGATGACCTCCTTTGAATGTCAGGATTGTCCAAATCATTGCCAGGTTAATCAAGTATGGATTGAGGGAGAAGAGAAACCTTTAACTTATGGAGATAGATGTGAAAAATATAGCGGCAAGGAGAGAAAAAGAAAAATTCGTAAAGTTCCTGATTTCTTTAGAGAAAGAGAAATAATTTTATTCTCTGATTTTAGAAAAAGGAAAACAGAGAAAAAGGGAGAAAAAAATAGAGAAGAAATGGGAATTCCTCGTGCTCTTTATAACTTTGAACTTTTCCCTTTGTGGGAAAGCTTCTTTGCTGAACTTGGTTATAAAGTTGTTATTTCAGATAAAACCAATGATAAAATTACCCATCAGGGAGTAGAATCTGTAAGTACAGATTTGTGTTTTCCCATGAAGATAGCTCATGGACATATAATAAACCTCTTAGAGAAAAAAGTAGATTATCTGTTTTTGCCCAGTTTGATTGATTTTGAGGAAAAACAAGGGGAATTTAAAAGAAGTTATAATTGTCCCTGGTCTCAAGCTTTACCGTATTTTGCTAATTCAAGTATAGACTTTAGAAAATATCCAGATACAAAAGTGATTGAACCAATATTATCCTTAAGAGAAGATGTGGAAAAAGCACTTATGAAAATTGGAAAAGAGTTAAATAAAAATCCCTTTAAGGTTAAAGAAGCTATTAAATTAGCTAAAAAAACTCAATCTGATTTTTATGATAATTTAAGGAAGAAAGGTAATGAAATCTTAGAAAAATTAAAAGGGGAAACAGCTCTCGTTATAGTATCCCGTCCTTATAACGGTAACGATCCCGGGCTTAACTTAGATTTAACTAAAAAAATAAGAGATTTAGGAATAACACCTATCCCTATGGATTTTTTAGACTTAGATGTTTCTTTAACTTCTAATGATTATCCTAATATATACTGGTATCACGGGCAAAAAATTTTGTCCAGCGCCCGAAAAATAGAACAAACAGATAATCTTTACCCCATTTATCTTACTAATTTTGCCTGTGGTCCTGATTCATTTATTACTAAATATTTTGATGAGGAGATGGAAAGACCTTACCTGGAACTACAAATAGATGAACATAGTGCTGAGGCAGGGATTATTACTCGTTTAGAGGCCTTTTTAGATAGTATCAAAAATAGAAAAATTTTAGGGGGTAAAACTTTAAAGAAAAAAGTTCCAGAAGTATTGATAGGGAAAATCCCCCCTCAGGATGATAGAAAAATTTATATTCCTTATATGGATGACCATTCTTATGCTCTTGAATCTGCTCTTCAATCTCTGGGAAGAAAAGCGGAGGTTATGGAAATAAGTGATTCTGAGAGTTTACAGGAAGGCCAAAAGTTTACTACTGGTAGAGAATGCTACCCTTGTATTTTAACTACGGGAGATATAATTAAAACAATAAAGAATAGTAATTTCCGTCCTGAGAAAAGTGCATTTTTTATGGCCGCAGCTCAAGGACCTTGTAGATTTGGTCAATACTGTGATTTTCAGAAACAAATCTTAAAAAGAATTGGACATAATGAGATCCCTGTTGTTTCCTTGGATTCAGAAGATAGTTATGGAGGCTATGGTGTAAAATTTACTAAATTAGCATGGGAGGGGATCGTAGCTATAGATATCCTGCGTAAAGTTCAAAGATTAATAAGAACAGAGGAAATTGAAAAAGGGGAAACCAACCGGCTATATCTTAAATATCGCGATAAAGTTCGTGAAACAATTAAAAAAGGAAAAGGCGTAGCTAAAGTAATGGAAGAAGCGGCTGTTGCCTTTAGAAAAATAAAAAGAAAAAATAAAAATTTACCTACGGTAACCATAGTAGGAGAAATATACATAAGACATAATCCTTTTGGTAATGAATTTGTCATTGATGAATTGGAAAAATTAGGAACAAAGGTAGAATTAGCCTCAATGAGAGAATGGTTTATGTATACAAATGAAACATCTAAGGAAGTTAGTTTAGAAGAAAATAAGTGGTGGGAATTTATTAAAAATAGAACAAGAAACTTATTTCAGGAATACTTAGAAAAAAGGCTTGCTTCTCCTTTTAAAAATTTAGTAAAAGGATTTGAAGAACCAGACCCTGAGGAAATTCTTAATTTAGGAGATAAATATTTTGATCGCTCAATAAGAGGAGAAGCAATTTTAACTATAGGAAAAACTCTCCATTCTATAAAAAGAGGAAGGGATGGTGTGGTAAATGTAATGCCTTTTACCTGTATGCCCGGAAATATAACTATGGGAATAGTAGAACAAATAAAAAAAGATTATCCTGATTTCCCTATATTAAATCTTTCTTTTGATGGTTCTCGTCAGGCTAATTATTTAAATAAATTAAGGACCTTTATTTTTCAAGTAGAAAATTATCATAGAAATAAGAAAAATGGTTAATAAAAAGAAAACTCTTGGCGATTTAGATAAAATGATTGATAATTATCGGGATTATCTTGTAGAAAAGGACCTTTTCCCACGGACAGGAAAGGATGCTTTCAGGATGATTACCTTAAGAGAAGAAATGGAGAAACTTTGCGATGATCTGGAAAAAAGGGACACAGATCTTGCTATGGAGAAAGTAAGGATTGAGAAATATGACCAGAGAATGGTTAAAAATGCAGATTTTTTCTTAAGAAACTTGACGACTTTTATAAATCTTAAATCCTATAGAGAGGGAAGAGCTATCCCTTCTTCTCATTGGTGGTGGTACTTGGATAAGGTAATTGAAAGAAGAAGAAAAGAGGCTTTTAAAAAATTAACCCGGACACTGGGAATAGCCATAACTGTTATTGTCTTTGGTTATGTTATAGTTACTAAAATTATTCCTGAACCTGAACCTTATGTCCAACACCAACTAAATGGAGACAGATTTTATGAACAAGGAAAATTAAACGAAGCTATAGAAGAATATAAAAAATCTTTAGAACTAAATCCGAAGAACGCTACTTCTTATATTATGCTGGGAATGATCTATGAAGATAAAAAAGAGAATAACAAAGCTCAAGATTATTTTTCCCAGGGTAAAAAATTATTCATCAAAGAAACAGACTTTTATAACCAAAGAGGGATGACTTATTACCAAAAAGAAAAATTGGTTAAAGCATTATCTGATGCTAATAAGGCCATGGAAATAGATAAGGATAATGCTGCTGCTCATTTCTTATTAGGAAATATTTACGAAAGGGAAGGAAAAACAAGGGAAGCTATCGCTGAATATCAAATAGTCTCTGATTTAGATGCTGATCCTCAACTTACTGTTCTTGCCCGTTACAAAATGGCTATGCTTATGAGGATGGCGCCTTTAAGAGAGATTCCTGAAAAAATCCTTCCGGAAAAAAAGTAACTTTAGCCACATATACTCGAAAACTAATTGGGGAGTAACATTACTTTTAAGACAAAATTTTACTTTCTCTATTAATTCAATAATTTCCTTTATTTTTTTAAAAGAATATTTCTCCCTCTCCTTTTTAAGCTCTTCTATTTTGTCTAAATTAATAAAAGAATTATTTTTTTTACATTTAAGCATTAAAAAGTCTCGGAACCAGAAAAGGATAGTATTTAGCATTCTCTCCCATTCCCCTGATGAATAACTTACCCATTCCTTACCCGTTTTCATAATTTCTTCTATAGTAAGATCTCTCGTAAGATTATTTAAAATAACCTCTCTTTTTTTTAAAACCCCTTCTCCCTTTGCTAAAAGGAGTGCCTCTTCCATACTTCCCCGAGATAATTTTCCTATAAGAGAAATATTTTGCGGATTAAAAGAAAACTTTTCCCTTAAAATTTTTTCTATCTCCCTTACAGGAAGAGGAGAGAAACGAATAATTTGACAGCGTGAGCGAATAGTAGGAAGGACATCTTTTAGAGTTTGAACAATTAATATAAATAAGGTATCAGGAGGGGGTTCCTCTAATATTTTGAGAAGAGAATTAGATGCTTCTAAGCTTAATCTACCAGCTTCCTCTATAATCCAAACTCTTTTTCTTCCTTCGTAAATCCTGTAGCCTGTTTCTCTCTTTAAACTGCGGATTTGATCAATCTTAATAGACTCTTCCTCGCCATTTATTATGCGGACATTAGGATGATTTAAATGATTAATTTTTTGACAGGATGAACATTCCTCACAACTATCCACGCCTTTTCTCTTACAATTAAGAACCTTAGCAAAAGTCAAAGCAGTAAGCTTTCTTCCTACCCCTCCTGGACCAACAAATAAATAAGCTCCATGAAGAGAAGAAGTCGCTACTTCCCTTTGTAATATTCTTATAACCTTTTCCTGACCCCTTATCTCTTTAAAAGCCATAATTTGATAAAACTTTTATTATCTTGTTATGAATTTCTTCAGGAGGAACATCTCCTTGAACCACTTTTATTCTTCCTGGAGAAGATTCAGCTATCTCAAGATACCCTTCTCTTACCCTCTGGTGAAATTTTATTTCTTCTTTTTCTATCCGATCTCTCTTAATTGCTCGTTTTCGGGATAAAAGAGGGTCTATATCTAAAAGAAAAGTTATATCCGGAAAAATATCCCCGGTGACAATTTTATTTAATTCTTTTATCCAGCTTATACTTAAGCCTCTTCCATAACCTTGATAAGCAATAGTGGCATCACCAAAACGCTCTGAAATTACAATTTCTTTCTTCTCTAAGACAGGTTTAATTATTTTTTTTACATGATAAGCTCTATCTGCAAGAAAGAGAAAGAGTTCGCTTACCCCATCTATCTCTTTTTCGGAAAAAAGAAGAATTTTTTCAATTTCTTTGCCTATTTGAGTTCCGCCAGGCTCACGGGTTTTAATTACTGAATGCCCTTTCTTTTTAAGATAATTAAAAAGTAAAGAAGCCTGGGTACTTTTCCCACTCTTATCAATTCCTTCAAAACTAATAAACATTGTAGAAATATTATATCTTATTTTTTAGAAAACTGCAAGTTTTCTGACTCTATAATAAATATATGCGTGAAATTTGACTTTTTGAAAAGAACAATTATTATAATCCAGGTAACAAGCCCACTGAAACTACTATATCTAAAAATTTTGGTAAATGATCAGTGAACACCGTGTTATTGCGCGGAGCGGAAGCAACGAAACAATCTCGTTAGAGTTAAATTTAAGAGGTGAAAAAAAAATGAGCAAGATAAAAAAAGAAGCTAAACAGCTTATAGACAATCTAACTACTGATAAAGCTAAACTTATTCTCAACTTGATTGAGTATCTTAATGAAAAGGAAGAGTGGGAAGCCACTAAAGAAATTCTCTCTAACAGGGGAATGATGGAGGATATAAGAAAAAGCGAGGAGGATCTTAAAGCGGGAAAAATGGAAAACTTTATAACATGGGATAAAGTGAAAAGAAAAAAATGTATCAGGTAATCCTACATCGGAGGGCAGTAAATTTCTACGATAGATTAAATGAAAAACAGAAAAATAGGTTAGACAAGGCAATTGATAGATTGGAAGACAATCCCTTATATGGCAAAGATATAAAAAAGCTAAGAGGTAAATTAAAGGGGAAACACAGACTAAAGGTAGGTTCTTTTAGAGTTGTTTATCGGGTGAATAAGGAAAGAAACCTTGTTGCTGTAGAGTCTATTGGTCCAAGGGAAGGCATCTATTAAATGCTACGGGAAAGAAAGAGACATAATGCACTAATTATAAAGACTTTAAAAAGGAGGAGGAATACTTCAAGGAGTTTGATATGTTGAATAAGAAATTAATAAGATTGTTATCGGGCCTGGGCGTTTTACTAATTCAAATTATATTTACAGGTGCTCTTTGGGCTGGAAATATAGTAATAAACGAGTTTGATCTTGATCCTGCAGGAAAAGATAGTGGTAACGAGTGGATTGTGCTTTATAACCCATCCGAAGTTGACATAGATATAAGCAACTGGACATTAGAAACTACACATGGAGAAACAGTAACTGTGGGGATATCCCAGGACACTATAATACCACCAAAAGGTTATTGCACTTATATTTACAAAAAGCAATGGTTAGATAACAATGATGAGTTGATTATATTAAAGGATGCAAATGGCGTAGAAATAGATAAGACACTCCTGGCAAGTGATACAGACAACGATAATCGCTACTGGGCAAGGTATCCCGAGGGATTAGATACAAATTCAGATTCAGATTGGCAGTTCAGGGAACGTGTCACTCTACCTTCAGAGTTTGTGCCATATAGCTCATTTACATATTCACCACCAGAACCAGCTACTAATCAGATGATAACATTTGATGCCTCTTCCTCGGACAGCCTTGACCCTGACGCTGTTATAGTATCTTATAAATGGAATTTTGGTGACGGGACAGTAAAAATGGGAAAAATAGTGGACCACTCATATTCTTCGGCTGGTAATTATACAGTGACCTTAACAGTGATAGATAATGACGGTAAGATAACGCGAGAAAATATACGAACTGCAAAAATAACGGTAAA
>Ga0209121_10006129_pt1 | contig 10654 bp, 11 predicted proteins | sample Cruoilmetagenom3_FD_187292 | JGI IMG/M metagenome (GOLD analysis project Ga0209121, IMG submission 187292) | Oil polluted marine microbial communities from Coal Oil Point, Santa Barbara, California, USA - Sample 3 (SPAdes) (version 2) | ecosystem: Environmental > Aquatic > Marine > Oil seeps ...
CTACCGGTTGTCGCAAAAAGAAAACCTATCCATCCTGATATCCAACCTTTTACTGGTTTTTCATCAGCTGTTAATGTTCCTGCAATAATCATTCCCCATAATACTAAACAAAACATCTCCCATGAACCAAACTTTAATGCTATAGCAATAAAACTTGGTAAAAAAGCCATAAGGGCTAATATACCTATCCAATTTCCAATCATCGAAAAGAAAATGGCGATACCTAAGGCCTCTCCAGCTTTTCCCTTTTTTGCAAGAGGATAACCTGCCATTTGTGTAGGAACAGCACCTGGAGTACCAGGTATATTAATTAAAATAGCAGTAATTGCACCCCCAAAAACACTACCTGTAAATACTCCTAAAATAAAAACTAATGCATTTTCTAAGCTGAAGCTGGTTGATAAACCGACTAAAATAGCCATTGCCATAGTAGTAGAAAGACCTGGCATCGCTCCCCAAAAAATTCCCAAAATAGCTCCTATAGTAGATAAAAAAATAAAATTAAATGAAAAAGCTTCTAAAAAAAATGACATAGATTTATTACCTTCTCCTATTTTACATAATATATATACTTTATAGAGTTATTCTTACTCTGAATTAACTCTTAATAATTACTTCGTATTTTTGTTTTTTAACTTTTACTAATAGTAAGCTCTATAACAATTCATTATTAATTCTAACAATGATGTTCCGGGCATAGCTAATCCAAACATTTCTTGAAAAATAATCACAAAAAAAAGAGGGGCAAGTATGGAGATAATAATTTTAGAAATAACCTTTCCTTTTTTCCAAAATTGAGTCAAGCTCACAAAAAGGTAAATTGCGGTTGCGATTTCGAAAGGAAGTATTCTAACTAAAATAAAATAATATATAGCAACAAATAGAATAGCCTTAATAGTTCTAATGTTACATTTAATGCCTTTTTTTACATATTCTATTAACTTATAATTTATTGATCCAATTTTTTCATTTATCTGTTTCTTATCTTTTAAAGTGCCAATAAGTAAAAACAAACACATAATAAATAAAGTTATACTAAGAATAAAAGGGAAGAGCCCAGGGGCTGAACTCCAACCCCTGGGATTAGGCATCTTCAATGCTGTAATTGCTATGTAGGCACTCAGTAGTATAAATATTACTATTCCTACGATATCAATTATTAAAAATCTTAATTGTCTTTGCAAGTCCAAATTACTTTTTATTTGTTTGTCCTTCATTATTCTGTTATTTTTCATAAAATATTCCTTAATTTTTACTTTAATATTGGTTCGTAGTCAGTAGGAGGCCACCAATTGTTAAATTCAGTAACTTTTGGAATACCTAATTCATTTGGATTAACTTCACCTATTCCAATATCCCAATATAAATGTGATGTAATTGATTCAGCTAATGCTGCTTGTTTATCCGCATTAGCCCCGGTAGCAACCGACAACAAAAAATAACGTTTTTTAATTAAATCTTGCAATGATTTATCTTTAGAAGCTTCTATAAAAGCCTTTTCAATTTTTTCTAATATATCTACTGGCGTATCTCTTTTAATTACTAAGCTATAAGTAGCACCATGAGGTAAATATGATTCTAATTCTGGTAAATATTCCTTTATAGAAGGAACTAAACCATAGCCTTCTATATTAATTGCTTCCGGTGCCATAACAGCTAATGGTCTAATTTTCCCAGCTTTTATATATTCAACTTGTTCATGTAAACCGCTTGCTACGACATCTACTTCATTTTGAAGTAATGCTACAGTGGCAGGTGCTCCTCCAGCATACGGTACATCAATAAATTTAACATCTGCAATATTAGCGACCAATGCTACTCCTTCATGCCAAATTCCTCCAATTCCTGAATTAGATATTTTAATTTTTCCCGGATCCTTCTTTGCTAGTTCTATTAAATCTTTAAACGTCTTTATTGGTGAATCTGGTAGAACTGCAAAACTTTGAATTGAATTAGCCATTTTGTAATGTTGCCAGTCTTTCCAAGGAATACTTTCATGATAACCCATTACTCTTAATGCCTTATTGTAATTCGATGCACCTAAAACCCAATAACCATCTGCCGGTTTATTGTAAATAAAATCCGTCGCAATTGAACCAACTGCTCCGGGCATATTTGTGGCGCGTACTTCCCAGCCAGTATAGCGCGCTATTGCATCAGCGATAGTACGCATAATCATATCAGTTCCACCACCTGCTTTGTATTCAATTATTAAATTTATGGGTTTATTTGGAAAATTAGCACTGCTAGCAGTAATACAAAAAGTACTAACAGCTAACAGAATTATAAATAAAACTATTAATCTTCTCTTCATTTTCAATCCTCCTAATTTTTTATTATAATTATTCTAGAAATATTAAAAAATCTTTTTCTGATATCACCTCCTCATCTCTACTTATCCCAACGATCTCAACATAAACTGTTCCAGTATCACCTTTAATGGGGCAGCTTACACAAGTAAATGGTAATTTTGGTGTTCCTCAGTTATCCCCTCCCCTTAATTTATATCTACATCTGTGGAACAGTGGGATAATAAAAAAATAATTACTAATTTTTATCTAAAAATCATTAGTATTCTTATGATTGCTAAGTAACGGTGTTTTTCTTTTCTTGAAAAAATTATTATAAACAGTAAATAATAAAAATATAATTGTAAATATCAAGATAACTGCAGATATCGGTCGCTGAAACAGTATGGCTAAACTCCCGTCACCTTTTACTAATGTTTGGCCTAATGATCTTTCGATCTTATCTCCGAGTAAAAAAAGAATTACAAAAGGCGATAAAGGAAATTCATATAGCTTCATTACATATCCAACGATCCCAAATATAAAAGCAATAAATAAATCAAAAGTGCTATTATTTATCGCATATGCCCCTACAACTGCCAAGCTCAATATTATTGGAATAAGTATTTCTTTTGGTATCAAAACTAACTTTGAAAAAATTGGAATTAAAAAACTTGCAATTCCAAATAGTATAAAATTAGCAAGTACCATTGTTATTAAAATTCCATACATTTCTGCTCCGTAGTCACTCATAAGAGATGGTCCAGGTCTTAATCCTTGTACAACAAATGCTCCTAACATAATAGCAGTAATAACATCTCCTGGTATTCCTAAAGTTAAAAGAGGAATAAAGGTCGAACCATCTACTGCATTATTACCAGATTCGGCTGCTGCTACTCCTTCTAAAGCGCCTTTACCAAATTTTTCAGGATTCTTTGATTTGTTTTTTGCGATACCATAACATAAAAATGCAGAAATAGGTTGGCCTATCCCTGGTATTATACCAATAAATATTCCAATAATCGAACTTCTTACAATAGTTGGTAGGCAATTAAATAATTCACTTTTAGTTAATTTATCAAAACCCTTCTTTATTTTACCTTTATCAAAAATAAACTTTTGAGCATTTACAAATTGCTTTTGGATTAATAAAAATATTTCTGATAAAGCAAACATACCTATTAACAAAGGGACAAAAGATATTCCTCCTATTAAATAAACCGACCCAAAAGTAAATCGAGGACTACCTGTAAATATGTCCATTCCCACCAAACTAACAAGCAAACCCAAACATCCTGAAATAAGACCTTTTAAAATAGATTTACCGGAAACAGTAGTAATTATTACAAAAGTAAAAATAAGAACTGCAAATACCTCTACTACCCCTATCTTTTTCGAAAACTCGCTTAAAATGCCAATTGTAAATAAAGTAGCTATACTACTAATACTATCACCGATAACAGAAGCATATTTTGCCATTTGTAAAGCTTTGCCAGATTTTCCCTGTTTTGTCAATTCATAACCATCCGCTACAGTTGCTGCTGCTGCACCTGTACCTGGAGTGGAAATTAATATTGCAGGTATCGAGCCCCCATATATACCTCCCTTATATAATCCCATCAAAAAAGGAATACCGATTAAAGGCCCCATAAAAAAAGTAACAGGGACAAATAATCCCATCGCCATAGCTGTAGTTAACCCCGGCAAAGCTCCAAATATTGTACCAACTAATACCCCTAATGTGACCATTCCTAGTGTAGAAAAATTCAATACCAGTAGCAGCCCTTGATACATCTGTGATAACATACTAAAATATCTCCCTGTTTAAAATGATATTTTTAAAAAAACAACCAAGCTAATTTAATTTTCTAAAATTTTCAAAATATATTTAGATTTTCTGTATTGTTTTGCAAATAAATATTTAAAAAACCTAAGGTAAGGGTATGAATAGTAATATATGAAATACGTAATAAATTATCAAAGGGAATATTATACAAACCAATAATAATAAATACCACTTCCTACAACCCAAAAATAATGAAATAATTCCAGAAAATACTATTGTGGAGTAAACATAGTTTACCCAATTTAAACAAATAATATACATAAAAATAAAAAAAACGGATAGGATTAAATTTTTATTAATTTTATATTCCTTAAAATTAATTATATTTTTTTTATTTGTAGCCTTATTATTTATTATTTCTTTAACTTCTTTCATTAAATATATTACTGTTAGTATTAATAATGAATATGCTGCAAATAACGGAAAAGTTCTGGTATTTAATTTTCCCGTTAATGTTATTTTTTCTATTTGGAGAAATATGATGAGCAATACTATTAAATTAAAAACTACTAAAGCCAATGAAATGCATAATTCAGATCTAGGTTTATTCTTTCTCACCATTATTTATTCCCTACCAATAAATTTTTTCTTTATCATAAGTATCTTTATATCTTTAACAGCACTAATTATATTAATATTTTAGAATACCACGGGTATATTACAACCCGTGGTATTCTATTCTTTAGCCTAATAAATATAATACTTTGCAAATTTTTCTTTATACATTTTTTCTTCTTCTTTTATATTTTTATTAAATTCTTTGCTACCTACAAAATTAGCCTTTTCTCCCATTTTTGAAATAAATTTAATAAAAGAAGGGTCTTTAGTTAATTTTTCAAATCTATCTGATAAATATTCTACAATCTCATCAGGTGTATCTTTGGGAACTAAGACACCCCTCCACATTTGATAAATAACATCATCATATCCTAATTCAATCATTGTTGGTACATCAGGTAATGTTTCTAAACGCTCCCTTGAAGTAACAGCAAGTGGAATAAGATTACCTGCTTTAATATGGTCTAATACTACAGTAGAAAAACCTCCTCCTATTTCACCATCTCCTGTTAGGACCGCCTGTAGCGCTGGTCCTCCACCTGCAGTAGGCAAATGTTTCATTTCGATACCTGCTTGATCTACAAACAATTGCCATGGAATATATAATGCACCCCAAATTCCTGAAGAAGCATATGTTAAACTTCCGGGTTTTTCTTTTAGATGGGAAACTAACTGTTCAATTGATGTGATGCCTGAATCTTTATTGCTTACAAAAACTACTGTTCCATAATTAATCTGACATACTGCTTTAAAATCACTTAGTAGGTAATCCAATTTACGAACATGGGGAGCGATTATATTTATTCCATTATGCCCGAATAGTAAAGTATGCCCGTCAGGTTTTGAATTTTTTACATAAATAGAACCTACAGCACCTGAACCTCCCGGCTTCAAAACAGGAATTAATGGATTTTCTCTTTCAAAGTAATTGCTGGCGACAGAAGTCATGCCTCTCGCATGCATATCATGTGAACCTCCAGCACCAAATGGAATAATCAATTCAATAGGTCCTTTAGAAAACTCAAAAGCATACACATTAAGTGCTATGCTCCCAATCACAAAAAATATTAAAGCTATAACCAAAAATTTCTTCATTATTTTCCTCCTAATTTTTTATTAAAAATACTTTAAAAAAATGCTAAAAATGTTTTTTTATTATCTCACCCCCCCCATTTTCTATTTGTCCCAACGTTCTTCAACATAAATTGTTCCAGCATCATCTTTGCTTGGACAATTCCCATAAGTAAATAGCAATTCTGCTGGTTCATCTGTTAAATTTTCTAATCCATGGATTAGGCCTGCGGGACAATAGAAAAAATAATTCTCTGTTACTATATACTCTTTTATGTCATCATCCGGACCTAAAAACATTTTGAGTTTTCCTTTTCTTATAAACATCCCCGCATCACAAGTGTGATAATGTCTTTGATTTCTTGCGTGAGGAGGAATAAAGGTTCTTCCATATGTCATCGTTTCAGTCTCTGTTGTATGCTTATCTATTCCATAAGCAATTTTTAATGGAGGTTCATATTTTAGATCTTTTTTAATCTCGTTGCTGTTTATTATAACTGCTTTTTTTTCTTTCATTGTATTAATTTTCCTTTCTTGGCTTTATAATACTATCATTTTTAACTAAGTTCTTAACATACATAATTTATTTAAAGTTTACTACTTAATCATACAAGATCGACTAATGTATTTTCATAATTTCTTGTTGCCTTTTATCACCCTCTCTCACCACCGCCTTTTCTTCTTTATTTCCACTTTTAGTTGTTGGGTAAGTATTAGATTTTATCCCAATCCTTCGGCGGATACTCGTTTTCCGAATCATCGATAAACACAATTTGTGCTGCTTCTTTAGAAGGTACGCCACCATAAGAAAACACAAGTTCAACTTCTTTTGTTTTACTTGGGTTTGCCACACCATGGATTAAACCTTCAGGCGCATACAGAAAAGTCCCTGTAGGACATACAACTTTCTTAGCTTCGGGTCCTAAAAAGGCAATCATAGGTCCCTTTACAATATACATTGCAGCTTCAGCATTAAGATGAACGTGTCGCTCATTACAAGTGTTTGGTGGAATTATAGTACGACCCATGCATACTCTTTTTGAACGGCAGACTTTATCGTTTATACCAAAACTTATATTCAATCTTTTTTCGTATTCTGTATCTGTTACAAAATCTGAATAGTGACCAGCGGCTGCTGGGGTATTAGTTAATTTAGATAGGTCTTCTAATTTTACATATTTTGCCATTATCGAAACTCCTTAAATTTAATTTTATTTTAAATTGTAAATTACTTAATCATTAGTATTCTAATCTACTAAAAATACTATATTACTTTTATATCATCATCTTAACCTAATAACACTTTAATTTTTCCTTCTCTTTCTTTTTTATACATCCACTCCAAATTCACATTTCAACATTTTCAATCAAAAACTTCACGGCCTTACTATTGCCCTTTCTATCTTTTTTTTCTTCGTTTAATATTCTTTCGGTAAAAAAACTTACATCTAAGCAGAGATAATACATAACATTTTTTAGTTAAGTTTTTTCTAAATCTAAATAGTTATTTATCTTATATTTGATTTTCTATTTATAATTAATTCTCAACTATATTTCAATTACAATTCTAAGAGCTTTCAACGAAGAATCCTTAAGCATTTCAAATCCTTTGGTTAAATCTTTTAAAGGTAATTTGTGAGTAATAATAGTTCCGATATCTACTTTACCTGTATTCGCTAAATCTATAGAAATAGGCCAATCAATTAATTGCATAGCTCTGGAACCAACTATTTTCAGGTCCTTATAATACAATGAATATGAATTAAAATTTTCTATCCCTTGAGAGTTAATTCCAAACGCAAGGATAGTCCCACCAGGGCGAACCAACTCGGTAGCCATATTCATTGTTGCTGATTTTCCAACACATTCTATAACGTAATCTACCCCTCTACCTTTAGTAAGTTCATAAACTCTTTGAACCACATCTTCATTAAATACATAATCAGCTCCATAGGTGGATTTTGCTAAATCAAGTTTCCATTGGCTTCTAGAAATACCTATTACAGGATTTGCGCTCCTTAATTTTGAAAGCTTGGTGTGCATTAAACCGGCAGGACCTTCTCCAATTACAACTACACTTGAATTAGGAAATATATCTATCTTTCTCTGAGCATAAACTGTTGTAGTTAGTACAATAAATGTGGTTGCATCAACACAGGATATACTGCCAGGTAACTTGTATGCTCTATTCTCAGAAAGGGTAACGTATTCTGCATAAGTCCCATCGAATTCACGACCAAATAAACCTCCGTTTTTACAAATACCTGTGTCGCCTCTCATACAATCAAGACACGTTCCGCAATATGAAGTAGGATTCATTACAACTTTATCTCCCACTTTTAAATTTTTTACGCCTTCTCCCAATTCTGCAATCTCTCCTGCGGATTCATGACCTAAAATTCTTGGATAATTAACTTTAGGTCTTCCTTCAAAAATTGCAATATCTGTACCACATATTGCAGTCGCTTTCACTCTTACTAAAACTTCTCCATACTTTGGGATAGGCTGCTGAACATCTTCAATAGATAAATTTTTTGGTCCTCTTAATACTGCTGCTTTCATAGTAAAATATTCTCCTTCTATTTACGCTAAAACCTATAGCTTTTTGTGAAGCTATACCATAAACTAACATAGTTCTTGTTTAGGCATTTTTAAAATTAAATCATCTGCTTCTAACAATAATTGTGTAACTATTCTAGTCCCTTTATCATAAACATAGGAGCATGAATCATCTTCACTACGAAGTCGATAAAGAGGAAATAATACTCGACAATATATATTACCTAATTCGTCCAAATAACGCTGATGTAAAAGACGAACTAAATAACTTATTTTACTACAATTCTCTTCACTCTTTACCCTGCCATATTTAAGGCCAAGTAGTATTATTCCTGACTCTAAAATCCCACACCTACTACGATAACCACCTCCACCGCCACGAAACCCAGTCGCAATGCGTAATATTTCATCAGATAAATGCATATTTAACGCATCGTTAACAGCCCTGATAGAAGATTCTGAACAATGAAAACCTGATCCATCTTTCTTTTTATGCATTACAAACCATTTTTGGCGATATTCATTTGCTCTCCGGGCAGCAAAATCAATAATTTCCTGTTTAGTCATTTTGTATCCTTCCGATTTTAATAATTTTTTTAAATTTTTATCTACATCCCGAGTATTGAAATTTCTATAGAGAAGCTGAAGACACTTCTTTAACGGAAATATCTGCCAGCTTCTCTATTTTACTTTGTTCTATTTTTAAAACTGAGTTCTGTATTTTTCAAAACCAGCTTGATGAGGAGCCAAAGTCAAAAGTTGAGCTCCTTTATCAGTAATAACTATATCTTCCTCTAATCTTACTGTTTGTTTCAGTCCTGGTTTTCCAGCAAAGGTTTCGATAGCAAAGGTCATATTTTGTTTAATTTCTGCTGGGTAATCTAAAGAATATGCTCTCGAAACCCACATGCCTTCATAAAGATCTAATCCAATACTATGGGCAAACTGCTGCAAGCTAACACTACCGTATTTATCATCTGCATATTTATAGAATTTCTCTGCTACGTCTTTGGTTGTATTCCCCGGTTTCATTGCTGCTATACCCGCATAAAGGCTGTCATAAACTTCTTTATATAAATCTTTTTCTGCTTCAGTCCAATTATCTCCAACCTTAAAACAGCGGACAAAGTCTACAAAATATCCACCTGGGCCTATTGCGTTAATATCTACAATAACTAAATCACCATATCTTATTAACCTATCTGTATGCCATCTTCTATACGGGTTGGTATTTCCACCAGAAGCACAAATTATATCGTACACAAAATCAAATCCTTCTTCATATAAAAATTCATTTACTTTTGCAGTAATATATGATTCTTTTACTCCTGGTTTTAACCATTCATTCTTAATTTTCCACATTGCTGCATCACCATAAGCACTGGATATTTTAAGTAATTCAATTTCGTCTGTGGTTTTTACTGTCCTCGCTGCAGACATGGCTGGCCAACAGTTTACCAAATTTAAACCTGAGCTTTTTAAAGTTTCATAAGATTTCAGGTCCATAATATCAATGCCTATCTTCTCTTTTTCAACGCCATTCTCTTTTAACACATCCATTACACCCGAGACCATCTTTTTCACCATCATATCTTCAGCGCCTTCAGCCCATTTCCAGGTCATTGCAGGTCTAATGTTACCTTTTAACCAAGGTGCATCTATTTTGGCACATTCTAAATCAGAACCAATTGTTTCGAATAATACTGGGTCGCCACCGCGAGGTAATACTGCATATCGGATAAAAATATTATTCTTCCAGTTACCCTGGAAAACGCTTGTAACGTATCTTATATTTTCACCTTTAAATAGTATCAGAGCGCCTAAGTCAAATTTCTCCATCATTTCTCTTGCTTTTTGTAATCTTTCTTTTCTTAGTCGGTCAAAATTTACTCGTTCCTGCCAATCAGTATGGGTTACACTATAATTCCTCCTAGGATCATACTCATGTTGGCTACCTAAAAAACTCAAATCCATTTTTACTTCCTCCTTATTAATTTATTTTCAAAAAATGTATTTTATTGTCTATCTCACTACTTCTTTAACTATCTCTTTAAACTCTTCTTGGTTTAAAAGGCCTGCTTTTAGATAAGCTTTTTCTTTTACTTTCAATAATATTTCCATTTTCTTTTCTTCGCTTCCCACCGATAAATTTAGCTCTCTTAACCAATTATTAATAGAAGGTATCCCGCTGTTTTTACCCATAACAACTTTTGCTTCATTATGCCCAATTAATGAAGGTAAAAAAGGAGATAATTCTAACGGAGCTGTATCTTTTACGTTTTCATACCAAGCTGAAATTATTCCTGACTCAATATCAAAAATATGATCTCCG
>Ga0209121_10006130_pt1 | contig 10653 bp, 6 predicted proteins | sample Cruoilmetagenom3_FD_187292 | JGI IMG/M metagenome (GOLD analysis project Ga0209121, IMG submission 187292) | Oil polluted marine microbial communities from Coal Oil Point, Santa Barbara, California, USA - Sample 3 (SPAdes) (version 2) | ecosystem: Environmental > Aquatic > Marine > Oil seeps ...
GAGCTCAGGCCTGCTAAGTGATTGACAAATCGTTAATATTAAAAGAGAATGAAATCGATGGATGATGAGAGTATCTATCTCAACCATCTTGAAGCTGATCCTGCTTCTTTAGTTTCAGGATCAAACCATAAAAATTAAGATATTTATATGTAATGATTTGTAACGATTACTGGTTGGGCGATTAACTCAGCGGTAGAGTGCTACCTTCACACGGTAGAAGTCACAGGTTCAAATCCTGTATCGCCCACCATTTTCTTTTCAACAACTTGCGTGATCTCGCATCCTTCCAAAATAGCAGGTGTACCCAAAACTGTGACCATATTTGGAGAAGGCAGTACAGATACAACATGGTATAAATGCTTGTCACTATGGTGTTCATAAATCTTTGTTGTCATGCATTCCTCCTAGCTACAGATTATTACAAATAATATGTAGTTTAAGAAATGCACTAATCGCGCCATGGGCGAGCGCATCAGGCAGAAGGCCCTGAGCCAGACAATCCCACCGGCTTGCAGGTTATTGACGTCTCCGATTAGCAGCACAGGTGCATAGATAATGAAAACAGTAATAGAAGACCGTGCAGCAAACCCCTGCTTTAATTACCCTGGATTTAAGATGTACATACGCCCGAAATGCGCGGGACTAAGTTTGTTTCTTCCTCTTGGGAAGTTTTCCCAGTTTCTGTAAGCTGTTTGCCACATCTTTTAGCCCGAGCCGCTCATAGGTTTCCCTTTCAGGCCAGCTTGTCTCGGTATCCCAGCCGCGAAGTTTATAGTACTCATCTTTCATCTTCTCGAACTTGGCTCTATCGAGCACCTTGCCTTTGTGCGGACCATCCGGTATCGGCTCATTGAACCAGAACTTATCTATCTCCTCGTCCTCCCGGATGAAACCTTCTCTAACGTTGTATGCCTTTTCCAGAGTGAGAGCTTTCTCTGCAAAAGTGTTCAATTGACTTTCATCAAAATCAATTCCAGTAACAGCTTTGCAGGCATCTAACTCTATAGGACCGGTATGCCCTGCGTACTTGGGTATAAAGAAGCACCTGCCGAATATGTCAGTTGTACGCTCGAAGTACTCAGCCTCTATTACACCTTCAACTTTTCTTTCATATTCCCAGGGAATTATCGCCTTCTCTGTCCCGTAGGCCATCCTGGCGTCTGCATAAGCTTTTTCCAGTTCACTTTCCCTGCCGGTTTCTTTCAGATGCTTATCCCAGATCTCGTCACCATACCAGTTCTCCCTGCCACAGGTAGTGTCTACAGATGTTCCCAAAGCAACACCGGTTTGATTTCGGAATTCGTCGCTGTTCGGCACTATACCCCTTCTGTGGATTACCAGGGCCTCGGCTTTGGGTCCCAGCTTCTTGGCCAGGGTTAATATGCCGTCAGCCAAGGCGTCTCCAAATCCTTTCCTGTTTGCTACAGCATGAATCACGTGTATGAGTGCGTCACCGCTTCCCCACTCCATGGGGACACCATCAGTGTCCTCTGCTGTAATGATCCCGTCTTCATACAATTGCATGAGCCACGAGACCGGTGTTGCAATATCCTGGTTATCCATGCCGTAGTCAGCGCAGAGCCGTGTAGCCTCAAACGATCTATCCAGATCGGTCAGGTACAACTGCCAGGGCCACCAGAACGGGTCACATCTCATTACAGAAGTCCCGACTCCAGGAACTTTCAGCAATCCTATGCAGGAAAGAGGGCAACAACCTACTTGCCTTACCAGACGTTTCATCAGGTACGGCACTGCCCTGGTTTTCTCAAGGTCATCCCACTCAATGCCCTTGAAATAACCAGTAACGGCCTTTTCTTCCTGGACCAGGTATTCATCTATGGCATCAACTCCCAGGACATACTTGGGATATGGCAAATATGATCTCCCATTCTCCTTGCACCACTCAATGTAGCCTTTCAGCTTTTTCTCAATACCGCTGAGCATCTGCTGGTTCAGCTCTAAGATCCTCTCCGCGTCATGTACCTTAATGCCTTTCGTACCTCTCACTACTACGGCCTTAAGGTTCTTGGATCCCCAGACTGCTCCCAGCGCTGTGCCGCTTCTGTACTCATGATCAATGGTAGCAACACGAACCAGCCTCTCTCCGGCCTGGCCTATGGCCAGTATGGCCACCTCAGGATCGCCGAGTTCTTCGCGGATAAGCTTGTTTGTCTCGAATATCCCTTTGCCCCATAGCGCCGAGGCATCTCTGATAGAAATCTCATCATTCTCAATATGAATGTAGACAGGTTTTTTCGCCTTACCCTTGATTACTATGTGGTCGTAACCAGCATACTTCATTTCCGGGCCAAAGGTACCTCCGCTGCCCACGTTGCCAAAACCCTCAGGCACCTGCTCGGGGGAGCGAGTTGTTATCTCATGTCTAACGCCACCCAGAATGCCAGTGCCGACAAGGAGACCTGCCCCTATGATTACGGGGTTGTCAGGATCGAAAGCGCTCACACCGGCCTTGGATTCTTCAAACATCAGCTTCGCGTTTATCGCTCTGCCACCCAGGAAATCTCTGGCATATTCCGAAGTGGGTGTTTTCGAAATCTTCTCGTCAGTCAGATTTATTCGTAGAATGTTTCCAGCATATCCATATTTCATTTCATTTCACCTCCCTTATTCTGTCGCCTCTTCAGAAGGCATTCCTGCTACAAGCACCAGGCGATCCGAAAGTTTCTTGAGCGCTTCCCTTCTTTCACTAAAACCAACCTTGTCTTTATCAACAAAGGTTAGCGCTCCTGCCAGGCAAACCTTTACGCATTCCGGGTCACCCCCGCACAAGTCACACTTAAACGCCGTATGTTTAACAGGGTCTACCTCGATGGCACCAAGAGGACAGCTGATGACGCACATCCTGCACCCGATGCAACGTTCTTCATCTACCAGGTATGCGCCTGTTTCCGGATCTTGATAAATAGCCTCCACAGGGCATACTTCCTTGCACATCGGTATTTCACACTGCTGGCACAATACCGGAACGGTAACGAAGTACTGACCCATAATTTCGTTCCTCATCACCTTTATCCTGGATAACGCAGGATTACACTCTCCCTCATGCTTCAAAGAGCAAACCTTCTCACATTGCTTGCAACTAGTACATTTGTCTGGGTCTACCAGGATCACCTTAAATCCTTTCGTCATAACTACACCTCCTTTGTCTTCGATAATCCAATATGACAGTTACTCAGGAAAAGGGCGCGGGGAACCAATCTTCTTTATGCGTTAGCTGGCTGCTGAAATGTCAAGATTGTGGATGCAATACATAGCTGTTACTCCGGCAACGTGAGATATCCGCAAAAAATCAATTTTCATGCTAGACGAGTATATGCTGGTTGTCAAGTAATCGATACAAAAATCCTCTGAACTTGAAGTCATACATAAAAAAGCCTAAAATTATCTATCCCCCAACCAATTAAAGTAACGGAGGACAATAATGCGTATTGTTGTTATAGGTAATGGAGTTGCCGGGAACAACGCAGCTTCAATAGCCGGCAAATTCAACTGCGAGGTTGTCATCCTTTCTGAAGAAGCTTTCCCCGAGTATTCTGCCTGTACTCTTCCATACTATCTCTCTGGTGAAATAGCACGGCAACGTATTTTTTTGAACCAGGACAAGAGAAGTTCAGAAAATGGTATTCACACCATCTTCGGTAAGAAGGTCGAGCGAATTCATGTAGAGAATCAAGAGGTCATTTTCGAAGGCGAAGGCTTGCATTATGACAAGCTGATAATCGCAACTGGAGCTGAAGCGATAATCCCCGGAATTTCGGGAGTCGATAAGGCCGGAGTCTTCACCTTCAAAACCCTGGCAGATGTGGACAAGATCATGGCGTATGATAAGAGGACTGTGGCAATTATCGGGTCTGGTTTCATCGGTGTGGAAGTGGGCATAGCACTGAAGAGGGGTGGCTGCGAAGTTATCCTTATCGAAGTACTGGATCGGATATTGCCGAGGGCATTTGACAGGAAACCCAGTAATATCATTAGGACAATTCTCAGCGAACATGGAATTGAAGTGCTTACCGAAGAAAGAGTTGTCCACATTCTTGGGGGAAGACAGGTAGAGGGCATCGAGACCGAAAACCGAAAAATCAGATGTGATACGGTGATTCTCTCCACTGGAATGAGGCCCAGGGTTGATCTGGCTCGCTATGCAGGGATAGAGATTGGAGAATTGGGAGGCATCGTAACAAACGAACATATGCTAACGAACATTGAGAATATCTATGCCTGCGGCGATTGTGTTGAATCTCGAGATGCCGTAACAGACAAAAACAGTTTACAGCTTATGTGGCCAAATGCCGTATATCAGGGGAGAACAGCAGGTTACAATTGTAGTGGTATACACTCCAAATACTGGGGGTTTGTGAACATCGTTGGCGTTGATGTTTTCGGAACCCACGTTGCTTCGATCGGACACACTGGAGCAGCCTTCGAGGGTGCCGGCCCTATTCAAGTAATCGAGAAAGCATATGCAAAACACAGTCACTGGATAATTGTTAAAGATGGAGCAATTGTTGGATCTCAGTTTATTGGAAAGACCAAAGACGCCGGAGTGATTTCGCAAGCGATATGGAAACGAACTTGCCTGGAAGGAATTGAGGAAACTGCCTCCCGGCAAAAGCTCCTGATAAACCCGTTATTCACAGCGCTGGAACGATATCTCTGAGCTATTGAATCCCTGATGGCTGCCGGGAAGAGGAGAGAATATCTCTAAGGAGCTTCTTAGCTGCTTTTTGTCGATTGGTGGGGTGAAGTCTATTCTGCTGCTGAGTGCTCGCTAGTCAATATCGTTTCATACACCCTATTTTCTTTTGAACTTGCCATTTTAAATGTGTTATACTCATTCCAAAACTTCAGCAAGCAAAAATTGTGCATGAAGTCGAGGATTTTTTTCAAGTGAAAAAAAGAAATTCTTATAAATAAATCAATAGGAGGCTTTCTATGCATCGAATTCCATTATTAATTCTGATTGTAATGTTATTGGCCGTTCCATTGCCCACAACAGCCGAAGACACGCTTATATTGGCTCAGAAACCAACTCTGAGCCAGACAGATGTTGTTTTTGTTTTTGCCGGGGACCTATGGCGAGTCTCCCGCAAAGGCGGAGCGGCTCAGAGGCTGACCTCTGATCCAGGTGTTGAGACAAATCCTGTCTTTTCCCCAGACGGTTCCTATATCGCTTTCACAGGTGAATATGACGGCAATGTTGATGTATTTGTGATCCCAGCAGCTGGCGGAGAGCCGCAGCGGCTGACCTGGCATCCATCTACCGATATTGTTCTAGGTTGGACGCCGGATGGTAATAATATTCTCTTCACATCAAGACGCACTGCCTTTTCCAGATTCAGTAAACTTTTTACTGTAAGCCTGGATGGAGGATTACCCAAGAAGCTTCCTCTGCCTATGGGATTCGAAGGCAGTTATTCACATAGCGGCAGGAGTATTGCTTATGTCCCCCTGTCCAGGGCATTTTATGCCTGGAAACGTTACCGGGGAGGACAGGCTACCCCTATCTGGATAGCCGATCTGACTGATTCCAGTATCGAGAAGGTTCCCCGCAAAAAATCCAACGATTATAATCCCATGTGGATCGGAGAAAAGGTCTATTTCCTCTCTGACAGGGAAGGTCCTGTAACACTCTTTGCCTACGACACAAAAACAAAAAAAGTCACACGTATTTTAAATAATAATGGTTTGGATCTCAAGTCCGCCTCAGCCGGACCCGGAGCTATTATTTACGAGCAGTTCGGATCTCTTAATCTTTTTGACCTGGCCTCCGGCAAAACTCAACATCTCTCTGTTACTGTCGCCGGTGATATGACCGGAGTCCGGGATAAGTTTGTCAATGTCGGCAGCGTAGTCTCTTATCCAAGCCTATCCCCTAACGCTGTCCGAGCTGTTTTTCAAGCCCGGGGTGAGATCATATCAATCCCTGCGGAAAAAGGCGAATTCCGTAACCTAACTAGCACTTCGGGAGTAATGGAACGTTATCCTTCCTGGTCTCCTGATGGAGAAAAAATCGCCTATTTTTCGGATGAATCTGGCGAGTATATGCTCCATATACAGAATCAGAAAGGAACCGGAGATGTAGTTCGTATAACTCTGGACAAGAATCCTTCTTTTTATTATGCCCCCGTATGGTCACCCGACAATAAAAAAATCGCATATATAGATTGCCATTTGAATCTCTGGTTTGTGGATCTTGAGAAGAAAAAACCGGTCAAGGTGGATAAGGGCCAGTTCCAGGGAGGCACATATGATCTGGTCCCCAGTTGGTCCCCTGATTCGAAGTGGCTGGCATACAGCAAGCGGTTACCCAATTATTTGGGTGCAATCTTTCTTCATTCTCTGGAAAATGGTAAAAGCACACAGATCACCGATGGCATGAGCGATGCAAATATGCCGGTATTTGATGCTGGGGGGAAATATCTCTATTTCACTGCCAGCACGGATTCAGGCGCTTCTCTACAGCCGGACATCCACAGCATGTTCCGACCCGTAACACGATCCGTCTATCTGGCTGTGCTGTCAAAAACTGATCCCTCACCGTTTTCTCCGGAAAGTGATGATGAAAAACCTGCTGATAAACCAGATAAAAAAGAGAAAAAGACTGAGGGTAATAAAGCCTCAGATAACAAAAGCAAACCATCAGATAAAAAACCTGTTAAAGATATTAAGGTCAAGATCGATTTAGACGGGATTCTCCAGAGGATATTGTCTGTTCCCATGTCTCCCAGACCCTATGTTGAGCTTCAGACAGGAAACAAGGGAGTGCTTCTGGCCGTAGAATCTGTTGCGCCACTGCCAGGGACCTTTTTTCCTCAAGGAAACACTGTGCACCGTTATGACCTTGAGGCCCGAAAAGCTGATGTGGTTATCAATAAAGTAAATGCCTTTGAGATGGCTCGTAACGGGAAAAAATATCTTTACAGCCAGAAAGGCCACTGGTTTATAGGAAGTCTTCGTCCAATGCCTCGATCAAGTGCCCCTTCTCCACCCTCCCAAGGAGCAAGGCCTTCCGGAAAGGCTCTGTCTACCCAGAATATCGAGATCAAGGTGAAACCACGAGAGGAGTGGCAGCAGATGTACCGGGAAGCCTGGCGACTAGAACGGGAATTTTTCTATGATCCAAACCTGCACGGTCTTGATATTAAAAAAGCTCAAAAAAAATATTCTCCTTATGTTAAGTATGTTTATGCAAGACAGGACTTGAACTACCTTTTTGCCGAGATGCTTGGTGAGATCACGGTTGGGCATCTTTCTGTTGGCGGCGGTGATGTGGTTCGGGCGAAGCGTATTTCAACAGGACTTTTAGGTGCGGATTATAAGATCGAAAACAACCGATACAGATTTTCCCGAATCTATAATGGCGAAAACTGGAATCCACGGGTTCAGGCTCCCCTGACCCAACCTGGAGTGAATGTCAAAGCAGGAGAATACCTACTGGCCGTAGATCGTCAAGAGGTCAAAGGCAAAGACAATATATACAAATATTTCGAAAATAAAGCGGGAAAGCAGGTTATTCTCACTATAGGCCCTGATGTGAAGCTCGAGGGATCTCGGGAGGTGACAGTTGTTCCCGTCGGAAGTGAGGCATCCCTGCGGAATTTTGCCTGGATCGAAGACAACCGTCGCTATGTCGACCGGGTGACAAATGGAAAAGTAGCCTATGTCTATATGCCTGATACATCTTTTGGCGGATACACTTATTTCAACCGTTATTTTTATGCACAGGTCGGCCGGGAAGCTCTTATTGTTGACGAGCGTTTTAATGGTGGCGGCATGCTGGCAACTGATATTATAGAGCGTTTTAAACGTAAAATGATGAGTCTGGTAGCAAAAAGAGATGGAATTGACGAAGTCCAACCCCAGGGAGCTATCTTCGGGCCCAAAGTTATGCTTATCAACGAGTTTGCAGGATCTGGAGGGGATGCGATGCCCTGGTACTTCAAAAAAGCCAAAGTGGGACCGCTTGTAGGCAAACGAACATGGGGTGGTCTTGTCGGAATGGCCGGAGCCCCTTCACTTATGGATGGAGGATATGTCACTACTCCCAGTGCAGGAGTCTGGAGCCCGGAAGGGAACTGGATAGCGGAAAACATCGGTGTTATTCCGGATGTCGAAGTGGAACTTGATCCAAAAATTGTCCGGAAGGGAAAGGACCCACAATTGGAAAAAGCCATTGCGATCGTTATGGAAGAACTGGCCAAAAAACCGCTTCACAAGCCCAAGCGTCCGGCTTATCCAAACTATCACAAAAAAAAGTAGCCTTGATTATTCATGAAAATTGTTGATATGTTTAAACAGCAATATAAACATTCGAAGATTCTTTTGAAACCGCTTGAAATTTTGATAGTTTATTTAAGTTTATTTCCGTAGTTTTAGACTTGTCCATATTCTCTAATCTTCTTCTTGCCTTTGTTAACGTCGAAAAGAACAGTTATCTTGATAGGAGTTTTCCCCATTTCACTTTACTGAGCTAACCGCATCACTCTTCTGCCTCAGTCCCCTTCCCCTTTACGTACTTGGCGAACCAATCCAGATACCTTGTATACTTATCCTTAATGTAGGACGGTGTACTGATGCCGTGGAACTCGCCTGGGTAGACCACTAGCTCGGTGGTCCTGCCGAGCCTTTTGAGCGCCATATAGAGCTGCTCCGAGTTAATGACCGGGACGTTGCAGTCCTTTTCTCCGCACAGGATCAGCGTCGGCGTTGTGATGTTCTTCACCCGGCTGAAGGGCTCCATTTCCTCCCATATCTCGAGGTTCTCCCACGGGAGGCCGAGCTCGAACTCCCACCAGCGCTGATACTGGTCGTGGCCGTAGTTGGAAATGTAGATGAAGGTACTGGCGCCGGTGCAGGCCCCCTTGAACCGGTTAGTCCTGGTGATCACGTGGTTGGTCAGCTCGCCACCGTACGACCAGCCGCATACCCCTAGCCGGTCGGGGTCACCGTATCCCCTTGCGATCACGTCGTCGACCGCCGCCATCACGTCCTCGTAGTCGATCCCTTCCAAGTCCCCCCAGATGGCCTTGCAGAAGGCATGGCCATAGCCGGTGGAGCCGCGCGGGTTGGGCATCACCACCACGTAGCCCGCAGCCGCTAAGATCTGGCCTTCGTAGCTGAAGCTGTGGTCGTACTGGGATTGAGGCCCTCCGTGGATCTTGAGCACCACCGGGTACCGGAAGCTCGGGTCGAAGCCCGGTGGCTTTATGATGAAGCCCTCGATTTCGGTGCCGTCCCCGCTGGGGAACTGGACATTCTCCACCTCTCCCAGCCTAAGACTGGCGAGCAGCTCGGCGTTGGTGTGAGTCAGCTGCTGCAGGTCGCCGTCTTTCAGCAGGAAGACCTCAGCCGGTAGTTGTGGCCGCGAGACGAGCGCCGCGATCGGACCGTTGAGACCTTTCACGTAGCTATACACCGAGTTCTCTCCGCCAATCAGGACCTTGTAGTCGCCTCCTTTCGCCGGAATCTGGACCAGACGGGACTCGGCGCTGTCCTCGAGCACGAAGAGGATCGACCGGCCGTCGGCCGAAAAGCGGGGGGAGAAAATATTGCGGTCGAGTTTACGCGTCAGGATCCGCGAGCTGCCGCCTGCCGCCGGGGCCACCGCCAAGTGGCTTGTCGCATAAAGTATGACCGCAGTATCGGGCGCAGACTGGTGCACGATCATGCTGCCGTCCGGGGACCAGGCGGGTGATGCGTCCGATCCAGGGTCAGAGGTGACCTGGATCAGGGTCCGGCCCTTGTCGGGATTGTCTGCCGCCACCACCCAGATGTCGGTGTTGTAGTTGCCATCCGGCTCGGCGGTGCGGTTGCTGGTGAATGCGATTTTCTTACCGTCTGGCGACCACACCGGCTCGGTGTCGTCGTAGTCCCCCGATGTGATCTGTGTGGTTGTTTTCGATTTAACGTCAAACACGTAAAGATGCGTTCGCCGGCGGTCGAGATAGCCGACATAGTCGGCCTTGAACTGGCGGCGGTCAATCACCCACGGCGGCTTTGTCTTTTTTTTCTCCACGCCGCTTTTTTTTGCCTCCACGTCCTCGGGCCGCGGGTCCTGGAGCACCAACACCATCCGCGCACTGTCGGGCGACCACTCGTAGGTACGGACACCCTGCAAGACGTCGGTCAACTGTTGCGAATCACCGCCCTTGCGAAACAAGGTCCAGACCTGGGTCTTGCCCTCTTTGGCCGCCGACAAAAACGTCAGATAACGACCGTCTGGGCTCCATCGCGGCTGCCATGCACTTTTGCCCTTGGCGGTCATAGGAATCGCATCGCCTCCATCGATAGGAGACATCCAGATCCGGGTTTCGGAGGAGTCCTCCTCCAGATCGGTGGTGGCAATCGTGTAGGCCACCCACCTGCAGTCTGGACTGATCTGCGGACTACCCACGTCGCGGAACCGGAAGTAATCGTCGACCTTCATCGGTCGTGCAGGTGTGTCGGTTGCACCGGCTGATGGTGCGCTGACTATTACGATGACGATGGCTATTATGAGCAAATGCGGTAAATGATTCATGATCCTTCCTCCTTGGTTTAAAGATAAAAGCTTCCTTCTTTGCATGCGAAAAAAGATGGGAATTCCCTTTTTTGCTTGCGACAATGTTCTCTCATTTTCATCCAATATCTACC
>Ga0209121_10006131_pt1 | contig 10652 bp, 12 predicted proteins | sample Cruoilmetagenom3_FD_187292 | JGI IMG/M metagenome (GOLD analysis project Ga0209121, IMG submission 187292) | Oil polluted marine microbial communities from Coal Oil Point, Santa Barbara, California, USA - Sample 3 (SPAdes) (version 2) | ecosystem: Environmental > Aquatic > Marine > Oil seeps ...
AGAGAATCTTTCTCAGATTGATGCTGCAAAAAGGATGGGTATATCTCAGAGTCAATATCAAAGAGATTTAGTTAGTACATTACGAAAGATTACTAATGCATTAATAAATGGTGATGCGATAAGTATGCCAGATAATAGTATTGTAATTGACCTTTAGTAATATATTTGTGAAAATATATAAATAAATTTTTCAATAACTAGTATGAAAGTATCAATAGATCAAACTAAATGTGCGGTATGTGCATCATGTGTAGCAATATGTCCTGAAGTATTTGAAATGAAGGATGATGGTACAGTGGATGTAAAAAAGGAATACAAAGATAAAGATATTCCTAAAGAATTAGAATCAAAGGTAAAAGAATCACAGAGTATGTGTCCTTCAGTTGCCATTACAATCAAGGAGTAATATGTCAAGACATCCAGAAAAAATCCTCTGTACTAGATCTAACATTCTTTTTAAGGATGGTAAGTGGCAAGGATTGAAAAATACAGAATTGGATAAGTATAGGAAGCTTATTGTTGATAATGCAGAATTTAGACCAAGAGATAAGCTGGAGGAAGACCCTACATATAAACAGGTAATAGCACAGGTTATACTTAGGTATAAAGATAAATACTTTTTACATAAACAAGAGAACAGAGCAGAGGGAAGACTAAATGGACTTTGTCCTTTACCTTTAGGAGGTCATATTGAAGAGTTTGATAATCAGCCCAACCAAGACATTATTGAAATTGCACTATTAAGGGAATTACATGAGGAAGTAGAAATAAAAGCGGAGATAGTTAGTAAAGAATTTTTAGGTCTGGTATATATCGAAGACGATAATCCTGTTAATTATGTACATATAGGTTTGTTCTATATCTTCGATATAGATAGTGACAATGTACATATTAAAGAAAATGGACTTAAGGATATTGGTTTTGTAGACTTAGATTATTTAAAAGAGAATGTAGAGACTTTAACATATTGGAGTAGAATAATAATTGAGTATCTATAACTATGACAAATTGTATCTTTTGTAAAATTGTTAATGGAGAAATACCCTGTTTTAAGATATGGGAAGATGAAAACTATCTAGCATTTCTAGATATTAACCCAAATACAAAAGGTATGACTTTAGTAATTCCTAAAAAACATTACGACTCAGATCTCTTTAAAATGGAGGATGAGGAGTATACAAATTTTCTTTTGGTATTAAAAAAGATTGTAACGATACTAAAAAAGGGATTAAAGGTTAAACGTGTAGCTATGGTAATGGAAGGAATGGGGGGAAATCATGTACATATAAAGTTGTACCCATTACATGGTTTAGAGAAAGACTTCGAAAAGATGGGAACTGATGAAACAGTATATTTTGACAAATATGAAGGATATATCTCTACTAAGTTGGGACCAAAAGCAGATATGGAGGAATTAAAGAGACTGTCTGAAAAACTCTCTTCTATTGATTAAAAAATTCTAGCATCTCATCAATATATTCAGTATCTATATTCCAATGAGTTTTACCCTCAAGTATTATCAACTCTATATCCTTTCCCAAACTTCCAACCTTATTTACAAAACTCTGTGTATATATTAGTCCAACATTAATATCAGAATCACCATGCCATATCTTGATATCTATATCCATAATCTTGTTTACTTCTTCTTGAGTCCACTCACTTGTCCTTGTTGTAGGTGCAAGTAAGATAATCTTACTAACCAATTCTGGATATGTTGTTGCAAAATTCATAGCAGGTAAACCTCCCATACTAAACCCTATCTCATATATTTCATCTTTAATACCATATTCATCCTTAATATATTCATACATACTGTAGTTATCATCAATCGAATCTGAATTTCCCCAATTAATACCATGAGCATTAGAAACTGCAAATATGTAGTTATGTATGGAGAAAGCCTCACCATATTTTAAAAGGTCAGTCTTAAATTCTTCATCCATATTCTCTTGTACAGAACTAATAGATCCATGATTATAAATTACTAATGTGGGTAAGTTTTCAGTATCAATGTATGCAGGAGCAATAATATATGCCCATTGCCCTTCAATTTCAACTAACTCTTCTACATATCCATTACCAACAATTGGAATACTATCATCCTCAATAGATACACCATCTCCATTCTCTTCGCTATCTATCCCTTCTTCATCTCCATTAGGCTCTTCTTGGTCGGGGATGTTATCTGGTTTTAATTTGAAATAACCATATATTGGAAGACCGACAATTAGTAACACAGCAAGGAGTGTGAATATTTGTAGAGCAGTAGAACTTTCTTTTTTATTAACTTCATCTATCTGCACGTTTAAGTATATCATTTTTTATAAAAATGATATAATAGCTGATTAAATAAATTTACAGGTCTAACAAATGCCTAAAAAGAACGAGAAGAACGATGAAATTGTAATTAGTCTAGATAAATTTGCTGTACCTGGTGCGATAGTTGTAGCAGGGGTAGTAATTGCTTTAGCAATATTTTTTGCTAATAAAAATAAGGAGAGTAGTATAGATATTGAAGATACTGAAAATGTAGCTGGTGAAGAGACAGATTCTAATAGTCAGTACCAATTTGATGATGCTACTACAGATATTAGTGATGCTCCATACTCTGGGAATATAGACACTGCTAAGGTAGCTATTGTTGAATTTAGTGATTACCTTTGTGGCTACTGTCAAAGACATGTAGGAGAGGTATATCCTTCTTTAGTAGAGAAATATATAGATACAGGAGATATGATCTATGTGTATAGAGAATTTTCAATTCATGGAGAGATTGCAGATGCCCAAGCTATGGGTGGGAAGTGTGTATTTGAAGATGCAGGGTTAGAAACATATTTGAAGTATCACAATAATGCATTTATGTTAGGTAGTATTGATGCAATATATGATGTAGCCGAAAATGTAGGAGCCAATAGAACTAATGTTCAGACGTGTATTGAAAGTGAAAAGTATAGAAATGAGATAGATATAGACTATGAGGCAGGTGTACAGGCAGGTGTACAGGGTACTCCAGGTTTTGTAGTAGGCTTACTTAATGAGGACGGAAATGTAACTGGAAAGCTAGTTGCTGGAGCATATCCTTTAGATGCTTTCGAAGGGTTAATTGATTCTCTCTTGGCAGAATAGAATATTTTGTATACAATAAAGTATGAAGCACTTTATTGATGATCTAATTGAAAAAGAGGAAATAGGGGTTGTAAACTCTGATTTTGGTAGAGATATGTTAAGAGAAGCATATCTTTATGCAGAAGCTAACTCTACAGATCAAAGTACCTGGGCTGGTGCTGTAATTACTAAGGGTGAACAGATAGTATCAAAAGGTACAAATATCTTTCCTAAGGGAGTAAATATTACAAAAGAAAGAAGTTCTTCTCCTGCTAAATATGTAAATCAGGATCATTCTGAGAGAAATGCTATATACAATGCTGCTAAAATTGGTATACCACTAGATGGTACAACTATATACACTACCTGGGTACCATGTCCTGCATGTACGAATGGAATTATTAATTCTGGTATTAAGAGAGTTGTTTTTCATTATGAAAAAGCTATACGAACCAAATCTGATTGGAAAAAGGAGTTAACTGAATCTCTCCTGATGCTTTTAGAAGCAGGTATACAAGTAGATGCTTTTCTAGGAAAGATAGGAAGGTGTAAATCTCTATTTAAGGAAAAGATATGGAAGCCTTAATGTTTAACTTTCTTTAATTACTTCTTTTTACTACCACTCTTCTTTGTTTTAGCTTTTTTAGTAACTACTTTCTTTGTAGGTTTCTTATCCTTAAAACAGTCATACTTTACTCTAACAACTGCTCCTACAGCGACTGTACCAAGTATCCATTTGTAAAGAGTCCTGACTAAGGGGATGAAATTAATAACTGTAGATAAACCTCTACCTACTAGCAATGATAGTAGCCTTGTATCATCCTTCTTATCCACACTTTTCAGTATCTTATATCCAAGTGCACTCTCAACCCAAAGTCTTCCAAAAATCCATACAAAGATTAATCCAATACCTATTACTATAGCTAAAGGTGCTCCAATTAATGTAAGGGAAAATAGTATCAAAGGACATGGTAGTAGTAGAGTAATTCCTAAACCTATTAGGAAGCTAGAAAGAAATTCCCGTATTGAGGTGTTTACCTTTTTCTCAATTTTAAGGGTTTTAACAGGAGCTAAATATATTAATACTACACCTACAATATACAATGCTACAAAACTAATAAGGGTAGGGAATACATTTATACTGAAGAGTTTATTTCTAGCTGTTCCAGTAAGATTAATATTTATATTCGAAGTTATTTTACTTAAATTTGAAACATCCAACCCACTACTTTCTTCTGTTGAAGTAATTATAGTTTCATATATCTCTCCCTCAGCTAACTCTTCATCAATCGTTGAAGAGGAAGCATATATTAAGCTTTCACCTTTGACTGTACCGGATATGACAGAAGCTGTTGCAAATACTCTTGCATCTTCCATCACTCTACCTGACACATTACTATCATATGCAAATACCATTAAGTCTTTTCCAAGAGTTCCAGAGACATCTGAGAACATCGCTGCGGTAGTAGCATTCTGAGCAATTGATCCACTAACATCAACTCTTTGTGCTGCTAAATATGCACTACCATATATATTACCCGAAACATTAATTGTTTTAGCAATAGCATATACATCACCTGTAATTGTTCCGGATATGGTTAATATATTTGTAGCTATGAAAACATCTCCATCTATAACACCAGAGATTGTTACTGAGCTAGCATCAGATATATAGAAATTCTCTTCTATAATCTCTGATTGTTCTAGTATATAATCCCCCTCTTCAAATTGTGCTGCTTTGATTGGTGTTATGAATATAGAAAGGATTAGTAAGGATAGTATTGGGAGTATTCCTAATACTTTTAGTTTTTGTTTAAACATATTTTTTTAAATATGAAGTTATATATTAAATATTAGCAGAAATTGTTTCAAAAGTTTAGTAACTTGAACTTTTGTAATGGAATTTGTATATTAAAACCTACATAAGTAAAAACTTTGTGTACTATGAAAGTTCTGAATATCATTCAAAAATACTATCCATCTAGGGGTGGTGCAGAGTTGTTTATGCAAATAGTTTCAGAATATTTAGCAGAAGAATTAAACTATGATGTTGATGTCTGGACAACCAACGCACTCAGAGCTGAAACTCTTTGGGACTTAGAAGGAGAAACTATTCAAGTTGATAAGGCTTTAATCAACGGTGTAAAGGTGAGGAGGTTTTCTTTTGAAGGTCATATTCTAAACCATAAGTATATAAACAAGATATATAGAGTATTATTTAGCCATTTTCCAAATTGGAAAATACAGAATCTAGCTTCCTGCCCAACAATATTTTCGATGCTAAAAGAAGCCAAGAGTAACTTACTTAAAAACTATGATTATATTACAGTCACCTCATCCCCATACTACTTCCTCTTCTATGTGGGATATATAATATCTAAGAGATTCAATATTCCTTACATAATAATACCAGCACTTCATGTGGGAAAGGATAGTAAAGATTCTTTAAGGAAGAAGTACTTACGAAAATCAATTCTACCGTTTCTTAAATATGCGGATAAGATAGTTTTGAATACAAGAGTTGAGGGTGAATATATCTATGACTTTTGTAAAAAGAATGGAGTTTTAATTGATAAAGAAAAACTTATTCTCATCGGTCAAGGTATATTTTTAGATAAAATATTAATAGGAAATGGAGAAAGGTTTAAGGAAAAATATTCTTTGGAATACCCAATTGTTTTTCAAGTAGGTTCTAAAACATTTGATAAAGGTAGTTTCAATTTAATTAAGGCTATGAAATTAATCTGGGATCAGGGGGGGAAATATCATCTTGTTTTTGCAGGGCAGTCTAATAGAGAATTTACTAAATATATAGAAAGTCTGGATGGTAAGTATAAGAAATATATTTTAAATATTAATAATATTTCGGATCAAGAAAAATGGGATCTTTATGATGCAGGAGATCTGTTTTCTATGGTATCCAAAACAGATTCTTTCGGTATTGTTTATCTAGAATCTTGGGCGTATAGAAAGCCTGTATTAGGTTGCAACAATGCTGCTATGAGGGAGGTGATTAGTAATAATTCAGATGGTTTTCTAGTTGACTTTGACGACATCAGAGGCATATCAAAAAAGATTAAGTACTTATTGGATAATAAAGAAAGAAGATTAGAAATGGGGAGTAATGGATTTATAAAAGTAAGGGAGAAGTATGATTGGAATAGGAATTTAAAGAAGGTAGCAGAGATATATAAAAAGTCAAATTGAAATGTCTATCTAATTCAAGTAGAATATTTCTACTCGATATTTATGTCTAATTAAATTATTAATGTCATGTTGATATGGGAAAAGCTAGAGTTGGAATCATTGGATGTGGTCATATTTTAAATCGTCATTTAGAATCTATAGAGTTTAATAAAAAGGACTATAAATTAGTTGCCTTGTGTGATAATGATAAGAAGGTTCTTGATGCTGCATTGAAAGAGAATGATGTAAAAGGGTTTTTAGATTATAAAAAGATGTTGAAAGAGATGAAAGGGAAAATGGATTTTGTAACAATAGCAACTCCAAATTATTTACATTATGAAATGGCACTTGATTCCTTAGATGCTGGTTACGACATATTGATTGAGAAACCTATTGCATTTGAGGCATCTAAAGTAAAAGAGATTTCTGATAAGGCTAAGAAGTTAAAGAAAAATGCATATGCTGTTCTACAAGTAAGATATAATCCAACAGTTCAAATGATAAGAAATGTTTTAGATGCTGGTTTACTTGGGAATATTCGTTCTGTAAGTTTTATCCAAAGATGGCAAAGGCCTGTTGGGTATTTTAAAGATTGGAGAGGAATTGTAGAGCAAGGAGGAAGGTCTCTTTATGAGTATGCAATTCACTACTTTGACATAATACAAATGATGTTTGGTCTTCCCAAGGTGAAAAGTACCTATACTTTTAATCATAAGCATATGGAAATTCCGTTTGAGGATACACTTTACTCTATCGTTGAGTATAAGAATGGTGTATCTGGTTCTCTTGAAGTTAATGTTGCTGTTGAACCATCCAATTTAGAATGCTCTATCGCTATCATGGGTTCTCAGGGTTTTTTAAAGGTTGCTGGTAATGCATTAGATGTTGTCGAAAGAGCATCTTTTGAAACAGAAGAGTTACAGAAAAAGTGGGACAAGATTAAATCAGATGCTGGTGATGGAATTACACCAAACTCTTATGGGACTCATGTAGGTTCCTGTCCTAATCATCCAAAGTTGTACAAAGAAATTGCGAAGGGGAAAGGAATTAACGTTTCTGAAGCAATCCCTTCTATTCACTTTATTGAGGAAGTTTATGGAAGAGAGGAAGATTAGGTTAGGGATAGTTGGTTGTGGACATATATTTAAAAAGCACCTACAAGCTATTGTAGACAATGCTAACCTTTTTGAAATTGTAGGGGTTGCTAATCATAATAAAGAAATTGTTTTAGAGTTTCCAAAGGAGTGGAAGGTACAAACTTTCTATGATCATAAAGAAATGTTTTCTAAGCTAGGAGACAAACTAGATTTAGTAGTGATTCTTACTCAAAGTACGTATCATTACGATATTGCCAAAGAGACTCTAGAAAGTGGTTATGATGTATTAATAGAAAAACCTGTAGCCATAGATATTTCTAAGATTAAAGAAATTAATGACCTAGCCACTAAATTAGGAAGAAAAGCACATAGTGTACTACAGTGTAGATATATGTCTGTCTTTAGTTCCTTGAAGAGTATATTGAAGGAGAATTTAATTGGGGATATTCGGTGTATTGATTTTGCGCAAATGTGGCAACGACCGATTGGTCATATAAATAAGATGAAACCACCACCCCTTTATGAATACAGTATCCATTATTTAGATATCATTCAAATCCTTTTTGGGATACCAAAAGTTTTATTTACTAAAACTTTTACACATAAGCATATTGATGCTCCATATGAAGATACAATTAGATCAGTAGTTGAATATGATGGTGGTATATCAGGTTCTATAAGAGTTACATTAGCTTTTGAACCAAGTAGTTGGGGGACTAAGCTACTTATCATGGGTTCCAAAGGTTATTTAGACGTTGATTTTGTTAATAGCAAAGTAGATGCTTCTTTTGAGGATAAAGAGGATAAGGAGAAATATGACAAACTAATGAGTACTGTTGTTGAGGATAATTGTTTTGGGCAACTGTATAAAGAGATATATGGGAAAAACGCAATTACTGTGTTAGACTCTATTCAAGTAGTTCAATTTATACAAAATATCTATGGGAAAATCTAAGATGAAGAATTTTGATGATGGTTTTAACAAGCAGGATTTTCTTCTCTTTGATGGTGATATAAAAGTTCATCCTGGTGCAGTTATTGGTTGTAGTTCATCAATTGGTAAAAATACCAAAATATTTAATTGTATTATAGGTAGTGTTGATATTGGAAAAGGTTGTATCATTGGTAACTATTCAATATTGGAAGACGGAGTAAAGATTGGAGATAGATCAAAGATTTGGCATTACTGTCATATAAGGGATGATGTTACCATTGGGAAAGATTGTAACCTCGGAGATTATGTTTTTATAGACTCAGGTGTTACTATAGGAAACGGAACAAAGATACAGAATTATGTTCCTGTTTATCATGGAGTAACTCTTGAAGAGGGAGTGTTCTTTGGTCCAAACTCTCTTACTACAAATGATAAAGTACCAAGATCTAGAACAGCCGATGGAAAAACAAAGAGTGGTGATGATTGGTTTGTTGGATCTATACACATAGGAAAAGATGCTTCTATAGGTGCTGGTGCAGTATTAATTGCTGGAATAAAGATAGGTGAGAAAGCTATGATAGGTGCAGGTGCTGTTGTAACTAAAGATGTTCCACCAGGTGCCGTTGTTGTAGGTACTCCTGCAAGAATAATGAAATATGTAAAAGGTTATGAGCCTAAATAAATTTAGAATTTTTAATTAAACATGATTTATATATCAAAACCTCTAATTGAACAGGAGGAAATAGATGCTGTTGTAGCTGTTTTAAAATCCGGAATGATTGCACAGGGTACTAAGACTAAAGAATTTGAAGAAATGTTTGCTAAGTTCTGTGGGGTAAAACATGCTGTTGCCTTTTCAAATGGTACAACAGCTATACATACTGCAGTTAGAGCTCTTGGTGTAGAACAAGGAGATGAGGTAATTACAGTACCATTTACATTTGTAGCTACTGCTAACCCTATCGTAATGGAAGGTGGAAAAGTAGTATTTGTAGATATTTCAGAAGATGATTTTTGTATTGATCCTACAAAGGTAGAAGAAAAGATTAACAAGAAAACTAAAGCTATAATCCCAGTAGATTTATTCGGTCAGATATATAAATATAAGGAAGTTAAGAAAATTGCAGATAAAAACGGTTTGAGTATATTAGAAGATGCTTGTCAGGCAGTTGGTGCAGAACAAGATGGTGTTAGAGCAGGTAATTTTGGAACTGTTGGAGCTTTCTCTTTTTATGCAACAAAAAATATTGCTACTGGAGAAGGGGGGATGTTAGTTACTAATGATGATGATATTGCTCGAACAGCAAAAATGTTTAGACATCACGGTCAGGATGAAGGTGCCAGGTATGAGTATTTAGAGTTGGGTCATAATTATAGATTAACAGATATTGCTGCTGCTCTTGGTGTTGAACAGATGAAGAAAGTAGATAGAATTACAAAAACTAGAGTAAGAAATGCAAAATTGTTAACAGAGGGTCTTACAGGAATTAAAGGTTTAATATTACCAAGAGTTTTGAAGGGTAATAGTCATGTTTATCATCAATATACAATACGGGTTACAGAAGAATTTGGTCATACAAGGGAAGAATTAATAGATTTCTTAAAATCTAATGAGATTGGTTGTGGTATTTATTATCCTAAACCTTTACATTTACATAAGCATTTTAGAAAGATGGGGTATAAGGAAGGAGACTTTCCTGTTTCAGAGATGTTATCTAAACAGGTATTATCACTTCCAGTGAATCCTTTTGTTACAGAAAAAGATGTAAATTATATTGTAGACAAGATATCAGAGTTTTCCAAGACTTGAAATTAGTTTAGTATTAGGGAGTAAGAATGTTAGCAGTTTTAAAGTCTTTAGTAAGGGGTATTTATAAATGGATTTCCGATAAGATTATTGTCATAGTGGTAAGTATGACTGTTTTAATAGGAATTTTGGTTTCTTGTATATATTTAAACACTAAGTATTATAATTATTTACGAATAACATCGGATGGAATTTTTACCATGTCTCCATCAGGATCTCTTCCAGCATTTCATTATGAGGGAATATACAACAGAACTTATATTGGGTATTATACCTCAGATGCGAAAGTCAAAGTTGTTTACTATGATGAAGAGAAACAGGAGATAAGTGAACCTGTAACACTTTGGTCAGATTGGGGTAATGGAGACGATCATGCTGGCCCATCCGTTTTGGTCCTTCAGCACCAAAACGGAGATAATTCAAAACACAATGGGAAAATATTAATTTCTTCCTCTGCAATCTTCATTGATCAACCAGCACAAATAAGAAGATCTAAAAATGCCGAGAACATTTCCGAGTG
>Ga0209121_10006132_pt1 | contig 10651 bp, 12 predicted proteins | sample Cruoilmetagenom3_FD_187292 | JGI IMG/M metagenome (GOLD analysis project Ga0209121, IMG submission 187292) | Oil polluted marine microbial communities from Coal Oil Point, Santa Barbara, California, USA - Sample 3 (SPAdes) (version 2) | ecosystem: Environmental > Aquatic > Marine > Oil seeps ...
ATTGATACTTTTTAAATCCGGGAAGGGAAAAACCAATCTATTAACAGAAGAAACAACTACAAGATTAAATTTTTTTAAGATATTCTATTTAAATCCTCGTAGTTTTATTCCCTTCATTAAATACTCTCGAAAGATAAGAAAGCCTATAATAACGGGAATTGATTCCATAACGGATAGAGCCATTATCCCATTCCAGCCCAAAAAACCTATCTCCTCTATTTCACCAGAAGAGGGACGTGCACTGATCCCAAGACGAGCGATTGTTTCCTGAGCCTTATAAATAGTTACTGATATAGGCCATAAATCAGGCTTATTAAGCACAATGAGTGGCCATAAAAAAGACCCCCATATTCCAGTAAAAGTAAAGTAACCAACTACAGCAAAGATAGGCTTTGACATAGGAAGTATTATTCTTCTTAAAATACCTATTTCAGAAGAGCCATCAAGACGGGCGGCATTAATAATCTCATTGGGAATAGTATCAAAATATCCTTTAAATAAAAGAACATTAAAAGCATTAACCATAGAGGGTAGGATCACTGCCCAATAAGTATTGAGAAAATTAATATGGGGAAAAGTAGTATTGGTGAAGGGAATATTAGGAATACTTCGAGAGGGGAAAGGAAAATTTTGCAAAATTAAGTAACTGGGAATAAGCGAAACTTCCGAAGGAACAAACATAGTTCCCACAAAGAATAAAAATAAAATTCTACTCCATCTTGGGCGATGAAGTTTGGAAAGAGTATAGGCAATTATAGCACTAAGAGGCACCTGGAGTAATATTACTCCTACTACCAAAATTACACTGTTTTTTATATAAATCCATAATGGATATGGTAGAAGTTTACTAGCACCTTTAATAAGTAATTTATAAACTCCCCAGTAAGGAGTGTGAGGGAAAAAAGTGGGGGGAAAAGCAAATATCTCTACATTACCTTTAAGGGAAGAGGAGAATATCCACCAAACGGGGAAAAGGTGAATAACTACTCCCAGCCACAAAAATATAGTAATGCCTATAAATAAGAATTTAACTTTCCACTTTTTTCTCCCTACTTTTGCAATTAAAGGCATCTTTTATCCTTATATATCTGGATTTTCCTTAAAATATTTTCTTTGAAGATAAATTAAAACAAATAATACAAAGAATAAAACTACAGCTAAAGCTGTAGCATATCCAAATTTAAACCGTTGAAAGGCCATTCTGTAAATATACATTACCACTGTTCGGGTAACATCATGAGGCCCGCCACCAGTCATAATATAAGCTTGATTAAACATTTGCATATTACCAATAATAGCTAAAATTAAGAGCATAGCTATTATTGGTCTAAGTCTTGGTAAAGTAATGTGCCATATTTTTTGCCAGAATCCTGCACCTTCTAATTCTGCGGCTTCATACATCTCTTCAGGAATGCTTTGTATGGAGGCAATATAAATTAAACCGGGACCGTACATAATTAAGCCAGGTAAAACCAGGCAAAACATAGTTAGACGAGCGTCGTTAAGCCAACCCGAAGTGGGGAGACCTAAACTAACTAAAATACCATTAAGTAAGCCATATTGAGTATTGTAAAACCACTTCCAGAGAACTACACTGGCTATAGAACCTACAGGAATAAACCAGAGAATCATCATTATAGCAATGACACTTCTTCTCATTTCCATAAGTAATATAGAAACAAATATAGGAGGTAAAAAAACAAGAGCTAAGGATAAAGCTGTATAATAAAGAGTATTTCTAAAAACTATGAAGAACATCGGATCGGAAATTAAGTTATTAAAATTTAATAAACCAATAAAAGTACTTTTCCCCAGTATTTGATATTTCTGAAGAGAAACAACGAATGAAAGAAGAACAGGATACCAGCGGAAAATAATATAGATTAATATTCCTGGTATGGTCCACAGCCAGGCTGTTCTACCAATATATTTAAATCCCCTTCCCTTAATCTCATCTTTTGTTAACTTTTTTTTCATTATTTTTAGATAAAAAGGGGCTGCTTAAAGAGCAGCCCCTTTTAAATCTCTCTTACCAGATCTTATAGTATTTTTCTAAGTAGCCCAGGAAGTATTCTTTATAGTATTCAGGGAAATTCTTCTGATAGTATTCTCCGAGAGCAGTGTAGTATCTTTTGAAATCCTCTTTGGTAGTTTCCTCAGCCTTATAATTTAAAACCACACTATCAATTTTTTTCTTCATATCTTGTGCTATTTTTAGGGGATCAGCCTTAGAATCACTTACTATCGCTTCTACAGCATTACCAATGTGGTCTTTCATTATATTCCAGTTTCTGAGAGGGACATTATAGCCTGCAGCTGTTCCTACCGAGCGAACAGGGCCAACAGGAATACCGATAACATCTTCATCTATCACTTTTCCCCACTCCGCAGGTATCAGTTTAGCTACATTTTCTGGAAGCTTTGAATAAACAGTGGTAGTAGTCTCAGCAATTCCTGCCTGACCATACATATTCACAAAAGTTTGTCTTCCTTCACCATTCATAAAGCAGTAATCTTGTAGTTTCCAGGCAGCATCTTTCTCTTCTTTACTTAAGGTGGGATTCATTACAAAATAGTTAGTCCAGTAGTCACCATATTTTAAGTCACCTGCTCCTATGGGGAAGGGTGCTACTCCTACCTTACTTGCCCATAGATATCCGGGTTTCCCTTCATTTAATGCATAGGTCTTAAGAGTTCCATTCATTTTGAAACTCATGCCTGCCCGGCCACCATCAAATTCTTTATAGGCAGTACCAAAGTCGTAGGTCATTCCTCCGAGAGCACATTTATGAGTCCAGAGAAGGTCTTTTAAGAACTGAAGGGGTTTAGCCCATTCCTCTGCTGGACTACATCTCCAGGTGTACTTAAAAGTTTTATCAGGTACTGTTCTGGGTATTCCCAGAATGACCGACCATATTTCTCCGGTAAACCATCCTGCTCCCCAGGAAGTAGAAGTTATAGCCCATCCCCAGCGTTTTTTCTTGACATCAGTCAGCTTTATAGCAATATCAGTGAAATTCTTTGTTGTCCAGTTATCCGGAACAGCTGGGTCTCCTTTAGCATTAAAAATTCCCGCTTCTTTAAACCAATCTTTTCTGTACGCTACGCTCATACTGGAAACTAAATCTCTAATAACTCCATAGCATCTGCCATTTCGCCAACAGGGTTCCCATAAAGTAGAAGGAATCTTCTTGGCTCCTTCCCAATCCTTTACATAATCAGTGATATCGGCTGCTAATCCTTTAGAAATAACAGATTCCATGTTATCTTGAGGGGCATAGTACCAACAGGGAGCAGTTCCTCCAGCAAGAGCTGTTAGCAAAGGTTCGCTTTTACTTTGAGAGATACCTGGCATGAATTCTAACTTTATATTTGGATTTTCTCTTGCAAAAAGATTCGCTATCCATTCATAAGCCAACCAACCCGTTAATTTCCTAGGATTTTCACTTTGTAGTTCTAAAAAATTATCATATGCTACTGTAGGAAACCACTGAACTTTAAGGGTGATAGACTTCTTCTCAGCTGTAAATCCAGATATTCCCATAACTCCTATTAATAAAGAAGTTACAATTGTAAAGACCAAAAATTTACTTATCTTTTTCACTTTTTTCCTCCTAATTTATTTGTAAGCTACAATGGCTTTTACTTACTTTTTTCACCTCCTTTCAGCCTTGTAGATTTAGTATCAAATAGTTTTGAATTAACGAGATACCTTTAATAAATAAATTGCTAAAAATATTGCTTTTCCTTCTCCTATATTTTCAGGGACATGAGGAATTCTGCCATCAAAAAACATTGAATCTCCTTCTCTTAAAATGATTTTTTCTTCCCCATACTCAAATTCTATCTCTCCTTTCAATATAAGAAGGAATTCATCTCCGTCAGTAGAAACAGGTTTTCTTTTTGCGCCCTTCTCCAGGGTTAAAACAAAAGACTCAAAGAACGAACTTTTAATGCTTTTTGTTATGAGAGATTCATATATAAATCCTTTAGCGCTTTCTCTTTCAATTATTTTTCTCTTGTTTTTTCTCACAGCAATATATGTTTGCCTGTTCTTCTGGTTTACATTTTTAACAAGTTCAGCCATATCCACACTTAAAGCTTCTGCTATTTTTGATAATACATGCAAGGAGGGGATTGTTCTAAAATTTTCTATTTTGGATATAAATCCTTTCGATAATTCGCTTCTATTTGCTAAATTTTGGAGACTAAGGTTCCTTTTTTTCCTGATTTGCTTAATTCGTAAACCTATTTCTATTAAATTTGTTTTCTTCATATTTTCTATATTATAACATAAAGTTCCTATTTGTCAACCCCGCGTCGAAAACTTTTTTTCGAATTTTTTGAAATCCCCCATCCATTGACAATAATGATTTTCCTTTAAATTACAACCTTCATAAAATCTTCGGCTAATATTAAGGAAGGGTAGTTCTCTCTCAATCTCTTTCCTTGATAATTTCCTCTGGTCTCATTAACTCATACTGATATTTTCTCATAATGCGCTCCTTAATTCATCAATATTTTCTTTTATTTTTTTTACCGCTTCTGGAATTAAATAAAGATATTTTTTATCAGTAAGAAGAACTTGATGGGGAATAACAATTTGTTCCTTACAAAACTTTTCTGAATTAGGAAGAAATAAACTTTCAAAATTTGGCAGATTTGCCCCTTTTGCATAAAGAGGCTCTAAATTTTCTTTTTTAAAAGCAGGGTTCTTATAAAGTGGAAATCCATATCCTACCCCACAAGGCACACCTTCAGCATTTAAAGCTTTTACAAATTTATCCCTATCAATTCCTCCAAATACTTCCTTTTGATAACGAAGCGCAAGGAAATAGTAACCTCTTTTAGTTATTCTTATATCCTCTTTTAGAGGTAGTAAACCCTCAATTTTTCTCAGCTCTTTTTTTAAAAAAATACCATTTTGAAATTTAGTTTCAGTCTCTTGAGGTAACTTTTTAAGCTGGGATAAAAGGAGCGCCCCTAAAAATTCTGAAAGGCGATAATTTGATGATAAAATGTAATGCATATATCCTGGTTTTCCTAATGCTCTCCCAATATTATGAATTAACCTGGCTTTATTTGCTAATTCTTCTTTATCGCTAACAACTACCCCTCCTTCTCCAGAAGCTAAAGATTTTGATTCCTGGAAGGAAAAAGAACTCATATCTCCAATAGCTCCCACTTTTCTTCCCCTCCATTCTGTTCCCTGAGCATGAGCTGCATCCTCTAATAAAAAGAGATTATACTTTTTAACTAAAGGGAGTAAAACATCGAAATCTATAGGATATCCCCCATAATGCACTCCAATAACTCCTTTTGTTTTAGGAGTAATTAAACTTTTTATAGAGTTTTTATCTATGCAACCTGTTTCTAAGTTTATATCAGCAAATACCGGAATTGCTCCTAATTCTGTAACTGCTGAAACAGTAGCAATAAAGGTTACCGCTGGCACAATAACTTCGTCACCATATCTTACTCCCAAAGTTCTCAGTGCAAGCTCTAAGGATACAGTTCCATTAGCAGTAGCGATAGCATATTTAGCATTGTGATATTGAGAAAAATTCTTCTCAAATTTTTCTGCCATTGAACCCATATAAATTCTACACCATTTTCTACTCTCTAAAACTTTAAGCAAATTTTCCTTATCCTCCGGTCCTCCCAATGGCCAACGGGGGATATTTTTCTCTAGATCTAAAGCTATCTTTTCTCCTCCAGTTATAGCTAATTTACCCATAAAAACCTCCTTAACTGGTTGTTATTTTAATAGGTCTTCCTTCTTTGCAAGATTTATCCATAGCTAATATTACTTCACTAACTCTTTTACCTTCGTATACAGAAGGATGAGGATTGATACCTTCTTTTAGACAATAAATAAAATAATTCACTGAGTCCACCCACCAACCACTGACTTTTTTCCTGTGATTTGTCCATGAAAAAGTGTAGTCCAAACAATGAGAAGATTGGGAATCATATTTATTTAAGTCATGAGGAAAAAGATCAGCTTCTATACATCCCTTATCACCAAATAGTTTCATCTTGAAGGAGATTTCAGGAGCATAGTGAGAGGGCATTGTCCAACAACTCTCCAATGTAGCTATAGCTCCATTTTCCAGTTCACAAACAAAGGCTACACTGTCTGGGGCATTAATTCCTTTCTTTTTGAGGATAGAATAAGACTCTTTACCATAAACTTCTTTAAAGGAAAGACCTGTTAACCACATAATCAAATCTACACAGTGAGAAAGAAGAAAAAAAGTAGGAGTAGTCCGAGAAACCCAGTTTAATTTCAGGGTTTTCTCAAGCATTTCATTCAAACATACATATACATATTGAATATTCCCTAACTTTCCTTTTTCTATTTCATCTTTTATGACTATGTTTCGAGGACGATGGCGGTTGCCATAGTTTACCATTAGTTTTTTACCACTTTCTTCTACAGCTTTCACTATTTCCTGGCAATTTTCTATAGTAATGGCTAAAGGTTTTTCACAAAGAACATCCTTACCTGCCTTTAAGCAAGAGATTACAGGTTTAGTATGAGCAAAGTCTGGCGTAGCTATTACTACTGCATCGAGGTTTACACATCTGAGCATTTCCTCATAATCCGAGAAAATATAGGACACATCATATTTATCAGCCAGGTCTTTTGCTTTGCTCTTTATTTTGTCACATATAGCTACTAACTCTACATCCTCATTTTCAAATAAAACTTGTGTATACTGTGCACCCATTGTGCCCAAACCGATAAGCCCCATTCTTATCATAATAATATTGCTCCTTTTTTGTAAATAAGTTGAGATAAGCTAACACATAAAATTTAGCTGAACTAAATGACTACGCCGCGTCTAAAATTAAAAAAGTCCTCCGTTAATTGACAATAATGGTTTTCCTTTAAATTACCACCTTCATAAAATCTTCGGTAATATGGGTTAAGATGACTTTTTTTAAGTAAAATAAACTCCTGCGGGAGGAGTAATATCCGCATTAAATCATTTATATGTAATTGAACAGATATCGGTTGGTTTATTTGAAAAACTATAGTTCCATTATTCCTTGCTCATTAATTAATTCTAATAAAGTACCATGTATTTTATTATTAGTAGCAATGAGATTTTTAGATTCTAAATCCCATCTTTTGCCAGAAAAATCAGTTGATTTGCCGCCAGCTTCATCTACAATAAGACATCCACCCGGATGCTCCAGTTTTGGATCAGTAAGTGGTGTGATCGTAGCATCAATTTTTCCCTGAATCGATTCTCTAAAGTGCTCTTTTATGATTTTACCCGATTCCTTAGCAGCTCCCATTGCAATTTCTTCAAAAGACATATTCTCTCCCCCTTATTTTCTCTCGATGTAACTTTTTTCTCATTCTATTTTCTATTTAATCGATAGCTGGAGAAGCTTCTCTGCGCGTATTTTTGCCTCATACAGGAATATCTTTGGATTCTTGAATTGAGAATTCTCTATTACTGGCTCTAATAGAAGGTTTCCAGAATAGTTGAGGTTATAAAAGACCCTTTTAAAGCGATCCCAATCAATATTTCCTTCGTACGGAAGCATGTGGCTATCTTTACCAACTGCCGACTCCAGAATGAATCACCACGATCTCAACATTAAGATCAAAAGCTGTAGCTATGGCAGGTTTCATTTATTTCCCCCTTTTATCTATTATAGGAATAAATTCTGAAGAAAACATATTTTCGCTCACATGCACAAGTCTGAAACCAGGCCCCTCTGGATTATGGTAACTGTCAGTCGTACTTGTGGTAGTTATAAGACGTACATTCTTATATTTTTTTTCAATATTATCGTGCATATGTCCACTAAAAACTGCATCTACACGATACTTTGCAAATATAGGTAAAAGATTATAAAGGTCTTTTGTGCACCTTAAACTGTCTCCTCCTTGTGGTGGATACTCCATAAAGACAAATATATGAAAGTATCCAGTACCAGATGCGATAGCAAGATCCTTTAGAAACCAATCATTTTGTTCTTTTCGTCTTTTATCGAGATTCTCTATATCAGCCACAGAACCAGTAATAAGTGATGAACATAAGCCAATGAAATGGCAGTTATCATAATTAAAACTGTAATAAGGCTTACCCACAAATTGTTCATAATTTCTAAATGATCCCTGTAAGCCTTGCCAGGTCCCTACATTTCCTACATCATGATTACCCGGTACAGGATAGACTGGCATATTAAACATTTTCTGCATCTCTAAATAAGCCTGAAAATCTTCTTTACAGCCGGTCTCAGTAAGATCTCCTGATATTATAGTAAATGATACTTTTAATGAATTGACCATCTTTACAGCCGTGATAAAGTTTCCCTTCCAACTATTCATTGACCATTTATCAAAGAACTCCTTATTCCTTAGTCCCAGCGAAATGAGAATCTCTGGAGAAGATGATATATGAATATCTGATAGGTGAACAAAGTCAAAATCCATTTAATTTTTCCTCCCTAATTTGCTTATAATCCTTACTCTCAATTAAGATTAAGAACTACTTTTCTTACCAGATTTCTTTTATCAATATAGTCTTAATTCAGAAGCTTGTCAAAAACGGAGACTCTCTTGCTATCACAACAATAAAATAAACAACTTTATGCTGAGCTTGAGTTAAATGTTCTATTTAAAAAAACTCTTTGTGAATATGTTACGTAATAACTTCTTTTTGACATCCGGTCGGAAAAGCTTATAATATTAATGTATTGGTTTACGCTGTGCCTATCAAATATATTTGTCTTATCTGAAAGACTGATTAAGCTAATAGGGAGGTAACTAAAATGAAATTTATTCGTATCACTGTTGAAGCAAATAAAATGGGAGGAGTACCCTGTATTCGAGGATTGCGTATCCCGGTAGCAACAGTAGTAAGAATGATAGCTGAGGGGATGAGTGAAGAGGAGATATTGAAGGCATTTCCTGATCTCGAGTCTGAAGATATTCGTGAGGCATTGGAGTACGCCGCCGAGGCAGTAAGAGAACGAGAAATCCCGTTGGTAAACGCCTCGTGAAGTTTCTAATAGATAATGCCCTTTCACCTATTATTGCTAAAGGACTAAAACAAACTGGGTATGACGCAGTACATGTACGAGACTATGGGATGCAATCTGCTCCAGATACAAAAATATTTGAGAGGGCTTTCGTTGAAGATCGTATTATAATTTCAACAGATACTGACTTTGGCACGCTATTAGCATTACGGCATAAAAAGAAACCCTCCCTAATTCTCTTGCGTCATCCAGAGAAACGACCCAAATTACAATTAGCTCTCCTTCTCACTAATCTGATGAATATTTGTGAGGCACTGGAGCAGGGAAGTGTTATAGTATTTGAGGCAACCCGTATCCGGGTGCGCTCATTACCAATTCTTCAGTCTGACTGAGAGAACACCCTTTTCTTAAGTTTCTTTCAATTTGTTCTTCACCCCGTTCAGAATTTTTTCTATTTTCTTTAGAATAAAAGGAGAGAGATTTATTGCTCATTATTCAGATAAAGACGAACTTGGCATGGAGCTTTTCGTTCCTTTTTTAAAAAATTCCACAATTCTTGCTGATGCTTTTAAACTTTGTATAGGGGTTCATTATAGCTCGCTTTTTATATCGAACAGGATAGAAACTTAGAATAAGGATTATTCCTACTACATGAGCATATTTTGAGTTCTCTTTTAACCACCATGCATTAAGCCATCAGTGACCCCTTTGTTTCTTTGTTTTGATTTATCCTCCAATCCATATAATTGGGGCATCCCTCAAACCCTTAAGTTCAGGATCACCTGTAAGGAGCGAGCCTTCCCGAGTAATCGCCGTTGCTATAGCAAAAGCATCAGCATAAGCAATGGAATGCCTCACCTTAAGCGAAGCTGCCTTAAAGACAAGAGAGTTAGATGCCGGGATAACTTCAATGGGGGTCTCTTTTATCTCACCAATGGTCTCATTAGCCTCTTCTTCGCCTTTTCTACGACCTAAAATATAAAACACCTCTCCGAGATTTATTATATTAATGAAAAGCCTTATTCTCTCAATTTTGCTAAGTCCAATTAAGTTTTTTATTCTCCTCTCTAAATCTAAACTTCTATCGCCATCTACCCAATGAATGAGGTCCTTCACTCTCTCTCCTTGAGATTCGCCCTCAAGCCAGGCGAGAATAGCCCACGAATCAAGAATTATGTTTTTCACCGTTGATTTCCCCGGACAAATTCTCTTTTTACCTCTCTATAATGTTCTTCCTTTAAATCTTTAAGGAGATCGACACCCCGATATTTTCCGTAAAGTCCGTCTGATATATTCTCCCTCATTGGCTTAAGTGTTATCTCATTTTCCTTCAATTTTACATCAATTTTGGTCCCAGGACGCAAACCAAATTTCTCTCTTACTTCTTTTGGTATCACAATCTGTCCTTTAGTTGATACAGTTACAATAGCCATTTTTACACCTCCCAATTCTTACTATAAATGTAAGACAAATAAATTGATTGTCAAGCCTCCTTTCGGGAGAGATTTACGGAAAAACGAGGCTCGAGAGGAAAGACAATTCCAAAGCAAGAAAAAGGGACGGTTCTGTTCTTTTAGCCTCTTCTTTTCTTGGTTTCTTTCTTCTGACTTTTCATTTTAACTCCTTTAAATTTTCTTTAATTTTT
>Ga0209121_10006133_pt1 | contig 10651 bp, 9 predicted proteins | sample Cruoilmetagenom3_FD_187292 | JGI IMG/M metagenome (GOLD analysis project Ga0209121, IMG submission 187292) | Oil polluted marine microbial communities from Coal Oil Point, Santa Barbara, California, USA - Sample 3 (SPAdes) (version 2) | ecosystem: Environmental > Aquatic > Marine > Oil seeps ...
CAACAGGCAAACTAATGAGCGTGTTACCAATACCGAATGGCATAATATAGTAGTACGTAATAAAGGTGCAGAAATTTGCGAAAAGTATTTAAGCAAAGGTGACAAAGTATATATTGAAGGTAGAATTAAAACCAGAAAATGGCAAGATGACAACGGAAACGACCGTTTTTCTACAGAAATACAATGTAATGACTTTACTTTTTTAACTACAAAAAATGAAAGTGGAGCTACCAATAATCCTGTATCACAACAACAGCAGCAACAGCAACAGCAAGTGGCACAACCAAAAGCCGATGCGCCTGTAATAGAAGATGATAATGATGATCTTCCTTTTTAAAGTTTAACTAAAATTATAATCCTTGGATCCCGAACCCTCGAGTTTTTTAATGCTAAATTTAGCAATTGAATTTTCAGTTGTATTTGGTTTTGTGCTCTTATTTGTACTATTACTTTGTTCTGCGCTAATATCAGGTGCAGAAGTAGCTTTGTTTTCTTTAACAGAAATAGATATAGAAGAAGGTTTAGAGCAGAAATCTAAACCAATACAAATCATTTCTTATTTATTACAAAAACCAAAAAAGCTTCTAGCAACCATACTTGTAGCTAATAACTTTATAAATATTGCAATTGTAATACTCTTTGCGTATTTAGGAAACTTTATGTTTGCTAATATAGATTCACCAATTTTAAAATTTATTTTAGAAGTTGTTTTAGTTACCTTTTTAATATTGCTATTTGGCGAGATTTTACCAAAAGTATACGCGATTAGAAATAAGTTAAAGTTTGCCATGTTTATGGCGTATCCTTTGCGCTTTTTAGACTTTGTTTTTTCGCCTATAAGTTTACCAATGCGAAGCATTACACTGGCAATTAATAATAGATTTGGTAAGCAAAAATCTAACCTAAGTGTAGACCAGCTTTCTCAAGCATTAGAATTGGCTAGTGATGAAGATACTACTAAAGAAGAACAAAAAATACTACAAGGTATTGTGTCTTTTGGTAATACAGATACCAAACAAGTAATGCGTCCAAGAATAGATATTTTTGCCCTGAATGCAGAGCAAAAGTACGCAGAGATATTGCCAGAAATTATTAAAAATGGCTATTCTAGAATTCCTGTGTATAAAGATAATATAGACACTGTTATAGGCGTTTTATATATTAAAGACTTGTTGCCTTTTATTGATAGAAAGCAATTAGATTGGAAAACCTTAGTACGCGAACCGTTTTTTGTGCCAGAAAACAAAAAGTTAGATGATTTAATGGCAGAGTTTCAAGAAAAGAAAGTGCATCTAGCTGTTGTTGTAGATGAGTATGGAGGTACTTCTGGGCTTATTTCATTAGAAGATATTATTGAAGAAATTGTTGGTGATATAAGTGATGAGTTTGATGATGAAGGCTTGGTATATTCTAAGCTAGATGATAAAAATTATGTTTTTGAAGGAAAAACAGCATTAAAAGATTTTTATAAAATTATAAAGATTGAAGATTCCGATTGTTTTGAAAATAATAAAGGAGAAGCAGAAACGATAGCAGGTTTTGTTTTAGAAATTTCTGGTAGTTTTCCTAAAACCAATAGCAAAATACTATTTGAAGATTATGTTTTTACTATTGAAGCATTAGATAACAAACGAATAATTCGCATAAAAGTTACTTTACCTTAATTGTAAAAAAGGCATTTTAAGCGTTCTGTTTTTATAATTAGAATGTATACAGTGCCTATTTAAATATATTTATGAAACAGTTTTTAGTTTTACCTATAATCCTTTGTTTACTTAGCACTTCTTGCGGAAGTGAAACCACACCAAAACCAGCAGCAAAGCTTCGTTTAGAGTATGCAGAACCTACATATGAAGAAATAAATTTAGACATGCCTTTTGCTTTTGAAAAAAATGCTTTAGCAACAAATGTAAAAACAAGAAAACTAAATGGTGAAGATAGTTATGGTGTAAACTTAGAGTATCCAGCATTAAAAGGAACCATTTACCTTACTTACAAAGCAATAAATAAAAGCGAAGAAAAGTTAATTTCGTATTTGCGAGATGCACAAAACTTCACCCAAGAGCATACCAAAAAAGCAGATGAAATTGTTGAAAGACCTTATGAAAACACGAAAAGAAAAGTGTATGGTATGTTTTATGAAGTAGGAGGTAATGCCGCTTCACAGTCGCAATTTTATGTTACAGATAGTACAGATCATTTTTTAACAGGTTCCTTGTATTTTTTTACAAAGCCTAATTTTGACTCTATACTTCCAGCGGCAAATTATTTACAAAAAGATATACAGCGCATTATGGAGTCTGTTACCTGGAAATAAAAAAAGCTTCTCAAAAGAGAAGCTTTTTTAGTATTGCTATTTTTTTTATTAAGCTTTAGCTTTGTCTGCGCAACAAGCTTTTTTACAATCTTTAGAACAAGCTTTCTTTTCTGCATCTGTTTTGTTAGCACAACAATCCTTCTTGCAATCTGCACTACAAGCTTTTTTGTCTGAAAAAGAGGTAACAGTTTTCATGTCTTTAACTGTATAAGTATCACCAACTTTACCTACAGTTTCTTCTAAAGAAGTTGTAGTAACTTTAGCATCGTCATACTCTACCATAGCTAATTTTTTGTCGTAATCTACTTTTGCAGATTTTACACCTTCCATTTTAGCTAATTTCTTTTCAATGGTTCTAGCGCAACCAATAGCGCAAGTCATACCTTCAATAGTGAATTCTGCTTTTGCGTATGTTGCGTTTGGGTCTAAAGCAGCTTTTTCCGTTTCAACAGTAGTTTCTGTTTCTACAGTTACTACTTCGGCTTTAGGTTCGTTTTTACAACTAAAAGCAGCAAGTGTAACTACTGCAACTAGTACTATATTTTTTATTGTTTTCATGGTATAAATTTTTGTTATTCAAATCTTTGCAAATCTAATGATTATTTACTGTTAATTGTGTTAAAAAGTAGCACTTTTGTAGTGTTAATAACAGCAGTATGTTTCAAGATAATAAAAAATGGCTTTACCTTATAGTGTTATCCCTTATTTGGGGAACTTCATTTATACTAATAAAAAAAGCATTAATTGGCTTAAATCCTTATCAGTTAGGTGCATTAAGAACAATAATAACGGGTTTGTTTTTGTTTATAGCTGGTTATAAAACAGTAAAAACTATAAAAAAAGAAGCCTGGAAATGGATTGCTATTTCTGGTTTTTTTGGTTCGTTTATTCCTGCGTTTTTCTTTGCTATAGCAGAAACAGAAATAGACAGTGCTGTGGTGTCTGTTTTAAACTCATTAGTGCCTTTAAATACTATTTTAATTGGTCTTGCTGTGTTTAAAATAGCATCTACAAGAAAACAGGTTTTTGGGGTTATGGTTGGTTTTGTAGGTACTGCAATATTAATTTTAAAAGGAGCAGCATTAAATCCGGAACAAAATTATTGGTATGCAGGTTTTATAATAGCTTCTACTATTATGTATGCAATAAATGTAAATATTATAAAAAAGCATTTACAAGATATTAGGCCATTGGCTATTGCTACCGGAAATTATGTAGTTATTTTTATTCCTGCTATTCTCGTTTTGCTGTTTACTGGTTTTTTTACAAAGGAAACTTTTAGTAAACCAGCCTTGGCAGAATCTATAATGTATGTTGTTATTTTATCCTTTTTTGGTACAGCATTAGCTAAAGTGTTTTTTAATAAGCTAGTACAAATATCAACACCTGTTTTTGCATCTTCTGTAACTTACGTTATGCCTATTGTAGCTTTAGGTTGGGGAATTTTAGATGGTGAAGATTTTAGCTTATTACAAGCTTTTGCTTCTGGAATAATATTACTAGGAGTGTATTTATCTCAAAAAAGAGCATAAAAAAAAACCGAAGCATAAACTTCGGCTTTTAGTTTGTATAATGGTTTTACTTAGTTAAAATCAGCATCACTAACACCTTCATTCACTTTGATTTCATTTACTGTAAAATCAAATTTTTGAGGTCCCATAGTTTGGCTAATATTAAAAGGAAATTGTACTCCAGAAACTTCTTTATAATCTGTAAAATAAACAGAAGCAGAACCCATTGGTGATGTTTTAACTTCTTTTATTTTTAATCCAGTTTCTACGCTGTAGAAATTTGTTTGTTCTTCAGATATTTTAATTCTGTAGGCTTTTTCACCATCAACATCTTCAATTTTTTCTAAGCTTACTTCTTTATTTAAATAGTTAAGTTCAGGAAAAGGAGCACCTTCGGTTTTGGTTTTGCTAACCTCATCTGTAGTCATGTCTTTACGTTGCCCTTGCATTACAATATAACCTGTTTCTCCATTCATTACTGTTTTTACCATAGATTGTCCCATTGCAGTAATTTCTTGAGCAAATTGATCTTTTGATGTTTTCTTCATCTCTAAAACCATCATCATTCCTGGTTGCAATTCTGCTTCCGCAGTAATAAGTACAGAGTTTACTTTGCTTAGGTTTTCTTTTCCACCAATAGCAGCAATATACTTGTTAAGTACTGTGTTAGCATCTACATCAGTAGGCATTTCTATGTTGTAGTTAGGTTTCTCTATTTGCTTAGCATAGGCATCGTAATACTTAATTGGTACATTGCTTCCGTTAAAAGTAACTTTTTCTAAATTTTCTAATACTTCACTACCTTTACCAACAACTACAATTCTAGCGTTTTCTGTACTAAAGTATTTGTTTGCTACTCGGTTTACATCTTCTGCAGTAACGGCATTTATTTTTTGTAAATAGGTCGTGTAAAAATCTTTAGGTAAATCGTTTAATTTAATGTTTAAGGCGTATTTAGCTATGTTTTGTGGGTTTTCAAGTGCTAATACAAAATCACCTACATATTTAGCTTTTGCATTTACTAGTGCTTCTGTAGTAACAGGTTCTGTTTTTATACGCTTAATTTCTTTTAAAGTTTGCACAACAGCACTATCTGTTACAGCATTTCTAACTGCTGCTCCTGCAGTAAAACGAGATACATATTTATCTGCTCCAACATTAGATCGTGCTCCATAAGTATAACCATGTTCTTCACGAAGATTCATGTTTAAATAACTGTTAAATCCGCCACCAAGAATTTTATTAGCTATTAAAACAGCGTGATAATCTGGGTCGCTCATTTTTAAATTTACATTGTTAGTTAAAGAGATGTTAGACTGTACAGCGTTAGGCATGTCTACAAAATTAATTTGTGTGTATTGCGCATTTGGTAGCGCTTCTGGTACAGTGTAAACTACTTTTATATTGCTTTCCCAAGAAGAAAAGTAATCTCTAACTTGTTTTTCTATCGTGCTATAATCTACATCACCAACAACTACTAGGTAAGCGTTTGTAGGTGTAAAATATCTTTGGTAAAAAGTTTTAACATCTTTTAAGGTTACTTTATTTATGGTTTCTTCGGTTACAAATTCTCCATAAGGATGTGTTTTTCCGTATGCTAAAGCTTTACCAACACGACTAGCTACAGCGTCTACGCTTTTCTTGTTAGACTTTAATCCTTCAATAGCTATTTCTTTTTCTTTTTGAAATTCTTCTTCTGTTAATAACGGATTTGTTACTGCGTCTGCCATTAATTTTAAAACTCTATCAGAATATTTAGATAAAGAACTAGCATACCCACCATTGTATCTAAAGCTCATTCTAGCTCCTAAAAAGTCTATTTCTTCATTAAAAGCGTCTTTGCTTATGGTAGAGGTTCCGTTACCTAACATGCTTCCTAGTAATCCTGAAACTCCAGCAACATCACCTTCTGAAACTGGTTTGTTGTCAATGGTTAAGCTATAAGATACTCGAGGTAGTTTGTGGTTTTCAACTACTAAAACTTTTAAACCGTTTGGTAGTGTGAATTCTCTAGGAACTTCTAAGGCTATTTTAGGAGCAGGTCCTGGTGTTGGTTGTTTAGATCTGTCTACTTGTGCTTGTGTGCCAAGAGCCATAAAAAACAAGGTTAATACTGTAAATATTTTAGTTTTCATTTTGTATGCGTTTAATTTTTTATTGATCTTTTTCTTTTGGTAAATACTTTAACTCTAAACGTTGGTTAGGGTTTAAGTATTTTTTAGCTACTGCTTGAATGTCTTCTCTAGTAATAGATCTATAAATTTCTATTTCTTTATTAATTAAAGAAGTATCGCCATATAGCATGTAGTATGTAGCTAAAGAACCAGCAATACCTTGAACACTAGAATTAGAGTTTACAAATTGGTTTTCAAACTTGTTTTGAAGTTTTTGGTAATCTCTTTCAGAAATTAATTCGTTTTGCACTTTTACAATTTCTTCATCAATTTCTTTAATTAAGTCTTCTAATTTTACGTCTCCTAGTGGTAAACCAAATAAAATATAAGTACCATAATCTTCTTGGCTATTATTAAAAGCACCTACTTGTAGAGCCATTTTCTTGTCATCTACTAACTTTTTATACAGTTTTGAAGATTTTCCATCACTTAAATAGCTAGAAAGCATATCTAAAACATAGGCATCTCTTTCTTTCATAGAAGGCGTTCTGTAAGCAGCAACTATAGCAGGAATTTGAATATTGCTATCATAGGCTGTTGCCTTTATAGGTGAAGTAATTGGGTCTTCTTTTGGGAAGTTTCTAGTAATTTCTTCTCCTCTAGGAATTGGTCCAAAATAATCTTGAATCATTTTCTTTACTGCAGGAACATCAATATCTCCAGCAACTACTAATACTGCGTTGTTTGGTACATAGAATTTTTTATTAAATGCTTGAAATTCTTCTAAAGTAGCAGCATCTAAATGTGACATTTCACCAATAGTTGTCCATCTGTAAGGGTGTTTTTTAAACATGTTTTTCTTCACGTTTTCAAAAAACTTACCATAAGGAGAGTTGTCTACACGTAAGCGTTTTTCTTCTTTAACAACTTCGTTTTGTGTATCTACACCAATTTGATTAATTATAGGATGCATTAATCTTTCAGACTCCATCCATAAACCAAGCTCTACACTGTTAGAAGGAAAAACTTCGTAGTAGTATGTTCTGTCGTCTGTTGTGTTTGCGTTATTGCTTCCTCCGTTAGAGGTAACTATATTAAACCAGTCTCCTCTTTTAATATTTTCTGTTCCTTCAAATAAAAGGTGTTCAAAAAAGTGAGCAAAACCTGTTCGTTCTGGGTTTTCATCTTTTGCACCAACATGGTACATAACAGAGGTTGTTACTACAGGAGCCGAGTTGTCTTGGTGTAAGATAACGTGCATGCCATTATCTAAATCATACTCTTCATAGGTGACTTCTTGTGCTGTTAAAGTAAAACCAGCTAAACAAAAAGAAGCTAAAGCAAAAATGCGTTTTTTCATTGTGTGTTTAATTTTTCAGTATTAGTATGCTGTTGTAGGCCTTTTGTTACAACATTAACAACAAAAATAAGAATTGAAGCCTGTTTTAAAGCTTAATTTATTAAAAATTAACATCAAATTGTAGTAATTTGATTTGATTTTCACGAAATTTAAGAATGAGTAATAATCTAAAAACCAATTTCTTATGAAAAATATATCGCTACCTGTTAGATTCGGTTTAGTTATAAGTGCTTGTTTAATAGCTTACTTTTTACTTTTATCCTTATTCCATTTACATACTAATCCTTTTTTTAGTTTGTTTAATGGTGTAATTACAGGGTTTGGTATTTATGAAACTATTAAATATTACAAATTGCAGAAGGCAGAAAGTTTTAGTTATACAGGAGGATTTACTGTGGGTATAACAGCAGGTTTTATTGCTACCCTAATCTTTACTTTTTTCTTTACTTTTTATGCTACCGAAGTAAACGTTAATTTTTTAAATGAATTATTAACTGTTTTTAAAGGAGATTATGATGTACACATAGGTATAGTAGCTTTTGTAACAGCTATTATGGGTTTTGCAACAACAGTTGTGGCTACCTTAACTTGTATGCAATTATTTAAAAACAGCAGAAATATTGTTCAAAAAGCATAAAACGTTTGTAGTTTAATTAATTAGGAGTATATTTGCATCCGTTTTCTAAGGAAAATGAGATTATTTTATATAAATTAATTAATAAAAACGTTACGCTATGTACGCAATTGTAGAGATAGCAGGGCATCAATTTAAAGTTGAAAAAGACCAAAAAGTTTTTGTTAACCGTTTAGCAATAGAAGAAGGAAAGAATGTATCTTTTGATAATGTTCTTTTAATTGCAGATGGTAGCAATGTAACTGTAGGCGCCCCAGCTATAGGCGGAGCACAAGTAAGTGCAAAAGTCTTAAAGCACCTTCAAGGTGATAAAGTTATTGTTTTCAAAAAGAAAAGAAGAAAAGGTTACCGTGTTAAGAATGGACACAGACAAGCTTTATCTGAAATCGTTATTGAAAATATTGTAGCTTCAGGAGCTAAAGCAGAAAAAGCTGCTCCAGCTAAAAAAGCGAAACCAGCTGCTAAAAAAGCAACAGGTAAAGCTGATGATTTAAAGAAAATTGAAGGTATTGGACCTAAAATTGCTGAAACTCTTGTAGCAGCAGGTGTTGCAACTTTTGCTGAATTAGCAAAAACAGATGCAGCTAAAATTTCTGAAATCATTGCAGGTGTTCGTGGAAGCCACGTAACAGATACTTGGCCAGCACAAGCTAAATTAGCTGCTGATGGTAAGTGGGATGAGTTAAAGAAATGGCAAGACGAATTAGATGGTGGAAAAGCTTAATTGCTAAACCACTTAAGTATAACTATATAAAACCTTAAGATCATGGCTCATAAAAAAGGAGTTGGTAGTTCGAAGAATGGTAGAGAATCAGAATCAAAACGCTTGGGTGTTAAGATTTTTGGTGGACAAGCTGCTATTGCTGGTAACATTATCATAAGACAAAGAGGTAATACACACCATCCAGGTGAAAATGTATACCAAGGAAAAGATCATACTTTACATGCTAAAGTTGATGGTTTAGTAAAATTCACAAAGAAAAAAGACAATAAGTCTTACGTTTCTATTGAGCCTTTTGAGGCTTAGGAATTTTAAATCCTAAAAATTAAAAAACACCTTTACTTTTTAAGTAAAGGTGTTTTTTTTTATGCCTAACTTTTACGGTATGTATAATTGTTGTAATTAATAGAATGTGTCTACAAATACCTATTGATTATCATTTTAAATTAAAAGTCATAGCTTATGTAAATAGTTGTTATCTAACTTAATTGGTTAATAACAGCTGTTTTTGGTTTATAAGTCATACCTTAGAAAGGTAAAAAACTTAAAACCAAAATAATATAAAGTTTGTTATTTGTTTTTAAAGAAATATACAAATGATAGCATCAGAAAAGTTAGTGACTTATATGTGGATTTTATTGGCTGTTTACGCAGCTGTAATATTGTATTTTGTAATTCGAGGGGCCAAAAAAAATACAAATATTAAAGATTATGCTGTTGGTAATATAGGTTTTTCTCCATGGGTTGTAGGTCTGTCTTTAGCAGCTTCTATGACAAGTGCTGCTACTTTTATTATTAATCCAGGCTTTATTGCGCTTTACGGAGTTTCTGGTGTTATTTCATTTGCAATTGTCTTACCAATAGCTGCATTTATATCGTTAATTGTTTTTACCAAAGGTTTTGTAAAACAAGGTAATGCTGTTAAGGCTACCACTATGGCACAATGGATTGGTAAACGCTATAAAAGCAAGTCTTATGCGTTTTTCTTTGGTGTTATTGCGCTTTTGCTAATTACTTTTATTGTACTTATTAATGTAGGACTCACACAAGTAATTTCTAAATCACTTAATGCAGATCCGTTTTATGTACTTTTTGCAATAACAGCCTTTGTTTTTGGGTATATGATGTTTGGTGGTGCTAACTCTATGGTGTACACCAATACCATTCAAGCTATTATTATGTTTATTGTAGCTATAATATTAATTAGTTCTGGTTCAGAATATTTTACTGATGGTATTACAGGGCTCTTTGATAAATTAAATAGCATTGATCCTAATTTAACAAAGCCTACTAATACTTCAAGTTTTCTTTTTCGTGATTATTTTGAAATAATTGTTACTCAAATTATTATAGGAGTTGCTATTGTTTGTCAGCCACATATTATAACCAAGTCGCTATTATTAAAAGATTCTAGTAAAATTAATAGCTACCTCTTTAGTGGTATTGCTTTTATGATTGTTTTCTTTTTAGTGGTAGTGGTTGGATTATATGCACGTATAAGTTTTCCAGATTTAATGGTTAATGGTGAAAAGTTACGCATGGATGAAATTATTCCAACTTATGTGGTTACTAAGTTTTCTGTAGGTGTTGGTTTAGTAATTGTAGTTGGTTTAATTTCTGCAGGTTTATCTACCTTAGAGAGTTTAATTCAATCCTTATCTATAACCATTACATCAGATATTATTAATCCTTTATTTAAAGATAAGTTTACCGAAAAAACCATAACAATAAATAAAATGGTTATTGTCATACTTGGTGTTGTCAGTTTTGTGCTGAGTTGGCAACAAATAAAAAACCCAAATGTGAGTGTGGCTATTTTTGCTCAAAATGGCGTGTATGCCTACTTCGCTGCAGCTTTTGTTCCTGTTCTTTTTGGTACCTTTTTAAATAACGTATCTACAAGAGCAGTTTCTATTGCTAGTATAACTGCAATTGTAGTTCATTTTGGAGTTTATTATGGAAGAATAACACCTTATATGCAAGAACCTGTAAAT
>Ga0209121_10006134_pt1 | contig 10648 bp, 13 predicted proteins | sample Cruoilmetagenom3_FD_187292 | JGI IMG/M metagenome (GOLD analysis project Ga0209121, IMG submission 187292) | Oil polluted marine microbial communities from Coal Oil Point, Santa Barbara, California, USA - Sample 3 (SPAdes) (version 2) | ecosystem: Environmental > Aquatic > Marine > Oil seeps ...
AAGTATTTCTTATGCTGCATTACATTCAAAGAATCTAGTCCACCTCCTAATCCATGTATCATGGCTTTTTCATGAAGTTGAGCATTCATACCAGCCACGTCTCCTTTTTGTAATGCGGACGTATAATCTCTTACAAGTTTCTCAGCAATCTCGGCATTTTTAAATTCTAAAGTAACATCAACGTCTTGTGCTTTACTAACGAAATTGCCTCCAAGTAAAAGCAATAATACAATGATAATTTTTTTTGGAAATTTTTATAACTGTTTGGTTTTAATTAATAGCGTTTAACCATAGCAATTGAAGAAAATTCATGTAGAAATATTAGCAGAATTAATCTGCTAAGACATATAAATTTTAGAATTATTTTTAATCAGGGATTGTTATACAATATTGATAATCAATTGTTTTTGAAAAAACTAAACATATTTCCTCCATAACTTTTAGAGTGAGAGTAGTGTTCTAAATTACTTAAATCTGTATGTTTTGAGTGTTCTACAATCAATAATCCGTCTTGTTCTATTAATTGATTTTGAAACACTAAATCCGGAATTTTTGAAAAAGCATCCAATTTAAAATTATAAGGTGGATCAGCAAAAATGATGGTATACTTTTGTTTCGACTTTTCTAGATATTTAAAAACATCACTTTTTATAGTGCTAATGGAGATATCGAAAGATTCAGCTGTTTCGTTAATAAACTTTATACAACCATAATTATCATCAACTGCTGTAATGCGTTCGGTGCCTCTTGAAGCAAATTCGTAACTAATATTTCCTGTGCCAGAAAATAAGTCTAGGACAGAAATATCATTAAGGTAATACTGATTATTTAATATATTAAATAAAGCTTCCTTTGCCATATCTGTAGTTGGTCTCACAGGTAATTTTTTTGGAGCTGTAATGCGTCTGCCTTTAAAAACACCAGATATTATGCGCATTAAAAGGAATTTAGGATTAGAAAATGTCGATGAAGATTTAGGCCTTCAATAGAATTAGAAATTTCAAAATTTAAATCCGTAGTCATAAAGTCGATATGTCTAACATACGTATATAAAATATTATAAAGTTCATCGTCTTTATCAATATTACCACTTAATTTAATCACAGTCGTTTCTACATCAAGTTTTAATTGTTCGAACACAAATAAGATATAATAAATAAAATCTTCTTTGCTATGGTGCTCAAAAACATTGAACAATTGAAGTTGACCTTTGTTTACTACTAATAACTCAATGGAGCTTTTATTACCATTTATATAAACTATCGGCTCTTCAGAGGTTTTACCATTTTGCAAAATAGTATCGATTATAACACTAGATGAATGTTTATAAACAAACTCGCCAAACGTTTCGAAAATATAGTTGTTGATATTTACATATGGAACATAAACATTTATGCTTTTGTTTATTGTTATTTCATCTTCCGAAATAAAATCTGTTCTAAGAATTTTAGAATTAAATTTTAAGTAGTCAGCTTTATTATTAGAATTGTACAAACCCTTAGGAACAAGCGTAGCCAATTCATTTTGATGAACTACTATTACGGCATTGAAATCCTCAGAAAACACAGCGTTACTGCTTAACTCAGCTTTCAGACGGTTAAGAACCTCAAATGGAGTTAATTTGTTTTCAAACGAGATTGTTTTGAGGAACTCAATAGTATTAGTTTCTCTATTTAATATACAAAAAGAAAGCCCATTCAAATTGATTTGAATGGACAGTTCTTTAATATTATTTTCTTTCAAACTATTCTTTGTTTGTGTAACTCTTTGGCCAGTTTCCTTTAGTGAATACTTCTTCCATAGAACCTACGGTTAAAGCTGATCCATTAACACCATCTACAGAAACCACTTGATTTTCTTTTTCGATTAAGTATTTCTCTTGGTCATCTAAAATAATGGCTTTAGCTATGCTAGCTTCAAATACTGAGATATCATCAATTTCACCTGCTTTTAAAGTGAATATAGAACCTTCTTTACCAACGCCAACATTCATCATGGTTTTGTAGCGATCGCTACCTTTAAATAATGAATCTTTTACCTGATAAAAACTTAAAGTATCAATTAAAGTTATTGTTTTAAATGCTTCAACACCACCATATGCAAGTGTTCTTGCTTCATCTAACACTAAAGTATCACGTCTTTGCGTAATTGGTACTTCACCAGAATCTACAAATTCTATCAATTTTTCGAAACTATTAGTGTATTCACCATTAACTTCTTTATATGCTAATTCAGAATCTCTAATATCGATAAGACGATTAATTACCTTTTTATAGCGCTCTACTTTAAGCTTGTTAAATCTAATCTCATCGTAAACCGAATTAAAAGTTAAATAACCTAAGCAAATAATTGCTGCCCAAAGCACTATGTTGATTACGGGTTTTAGTTTTTTAGGCACAAACTTATCAATTAACCAGACAATCCCAATGGTTAACAATATAATAACTACAACTGCAATAATTACGTTTAACATATTCTTATTTATTAATTAGGTCTTTCGCAAATCTACAATTTTTTTTTGTTGGTTAAAACTATCTAAATAAAAATCATTCAAAAATTAGAACTTATTAAATTTTGACCTTACAAAATACAGAATAATGCTATCTTGCTATATATTTTTTTCTTTATGATTTCTAATGCTTCTGCATTCTATTCGGTATTAAAATCTAAATTTCCATTTGCACCAACTTCTAAGCAAGATATGGTGTTGATGCAGTTGTCTCAGTTTATTTTCGACACTAATAAAAATTCAATTTATCTTTTAAAAGGATATGCAGGCACAGGAAAAACAAGTATAATAGGCACTATTGTTTCTAATTTATGGCATGCAAAAAAGAGTGCTGTTCTATTAGCTCCAACAGGTAGAGCGGCTAAGGTTATTTCTAATTACTCTAAAAAAGAAGCGTTTACAATTCATAAGAAAATATATTTTCCAAAAAAAGATAGAGGTGGAGGAGTAAAATTTGTGATGCAACCCAACAAACATCGTAATACAATTTTCATTGTTGATGAAGCTTCTATGATTCCTGATACTCCATCAGATTCTAAATTATTTGAAAATGGATCATTATTAGACGATTTAATGCAATATGTTTATTCTGGCCATCAATGTAAACTACTTTTAATAGGTGATATAGCTCAATTGCCGCCTGTAAAATCAGATTTAAGTCCTGCGTTAAATCCAGATAAACTGAGTTTAAACTACAATAAAGATGTTATTGGTATTGAACTCGATGAAGTCGTTAGGCAAGAACAAGATTCTGGTATTCTGAATAATGCAACCGAGCTTAGAGCTGTTTTAGAAACTAGTTTTTACGAGAGCTTCAAATTTAATGTGGATCCATTTAAAGATATTGTTAGACTTATCGATGGTTATGAGATAATGGATGCTATTAACGATTCTTATAGTAATGATGGCTATGAAGAAACTGCTATTATAGTAAGAAGCAACAAGCGTGCAAATATGTACAATCAGCAAATACGTCAGCGTATTTTATTTAATGAATCTGAATTATCAGCTGGAGATTATTTAATGGTTGTTAAGAATAATTATTTTTGGGTAAAACCTACTACAGAAGCTGGATTTATTGCAAATGGCGATATTATTGAGGTGCTTGAAATTTTTAGTATTAAAGAATTATATGGTTTTAGATTTGCTGAAGTGAAAGTAAAAATGGTTGATTATCCTAAAATGCGACCGTTTGAAACCGTATTACTTTTAGATACAATTGATGTAGAAAGTGCGTCTCTGAGTTATGAAGAATCTAACCGATTGTATCAAGAAGTCTCTAAAGATTATGAAAATGAAACCTCTAATTATAAACGCTTTTTAGGAGTTAAAAACAATACATACTTTAATGCCTTGCAAGTTAAATTTTCTTATGCTATTACATGCCATAAGTCTCAAGGTGGTCAATGGAATACCATATTTGTGGAACAACCATATTTGCCAGATGGCATGAATAAAGATTATATACGTTGGTTATATACGGCTGTAACTCGAGCCAAAGAAAAACTTTATTTAATTGGTTTTAAAGATGAAATGTTTGTTGAAAATGATTTAAATTAGAAGCATGACAACAGACACTTTTTTAAGTATATTTTTAGGAATTGGACTTTCAGCCTCTGTAGGTTTTAGAGTTTTCTTGCCACTATTTGCCTTAAGTTTGGCTGCTTATTTTAATGTATGGGAGCTCAATGAATCTTGGTTATGGGTTGGGAATACAACTGCCGTAATCACACTAGGAATTGCTACTTTAGTTGAGATTGGCGCTTATTATATACCTGTTATTGATAATGCTTTAGATACTATTGCAATTCCATTGGCAACAATAGCTGGTACTGCTGTAATGGTATCAACGGTTGCAGATTTGAGCCCAGTTATCACTTGGGCTTTAGCAATAATAGCAGGAGGAGGTACTGCAGCCGCTGTAAAGAGTTCAGCAAGTGCAACGCGATTAGGATCTACTGTATCAACAGCAGGTCTTGGTAATCCTGTAGTTTCTACTATAGAGACTGGTACATCTATTGTACTGTCTATTGTTTCTATTTTTATACCAGTGTTAGCTATTATTTTGGTTATATTCATTTTTTATATTGTTTTTAAACTGTATAAAAAGTTAAAACCAAACAAGTCAAAATCATCCTAAAACCGTATTTTTGAATTCTCATCAAGTAGATATATGAAGATTATTTCCATGATTCCTGCACGATATAGTGCGTCTCGATTTCCCGGTAAATTGATGCAAAATTTAGCAGGTAAATCAGTGATTTTAAGAACTTATGAAGCAACTGTCGCTACAGAACTTTTTAGTGAAGTTTATGTGGTAACTGATAGTAAAATTATTTTTGATGAAATTGTGAATAATGGTGGAAAAGCCATTATGAGTAAGATGGAGCATGAGTCTGGAAGTGATAGAATAGCCGAAGCGATAGCTAATGTAGATTGCGATATTGTTGTTAATGTTCAAGGAGATGAACCATTTACTGAACGTGAGAGTTTACGAAGTGTTTTAGAAGTATTTAAAGATGATAATAAAAAGGAAATTGATTTAGCTTCATTAATGGTTGAAATAACTGATTGGGAGGAAATCAACAACCCAAATACAGTTAAGGTCATCGTAGACCAGAATAATTTTGCCTTATACTTTTCTCGCAGCCCAATACCATTTCCAAGAGATAAAAATGCAGGAGCACGTTATTTTAAACACAAAGGCATTTATGCGTTTAGAAAAGAGGCATTATTAGATTTTTCAGTATTGCCAATGCAGTTTGTTGAAGCTACTGAAAAGATAGAATGTATTCGTTATTTAGAATATGGCAAGCGAATAAAAATGGTAGAAACTGAAGTTCAAGGTGTAGAAATAGACACACCAGAGGACTTGGAAAAAGCAAAGCGTTTGTGGAAGTAGATTACAGCAACATAAAGGTCATTGGCTTTGATGCGGATGATACACTTTGGGTTAACGAAACCTATTTTAGAGAAGCTGAAGAGGAAGTAGGTCGTTTGTTATCTCATTACGAAACACCAAATAAAATTGACCAAGAGCTTTTTAGAATGGAAATAAAGAATCTTCCTGTTTATGGTTATGGTGTAAAGGGATTTGTATTGTCTATGGTGGAATTGGCTATAGAATTATCTAATGGAAAAGTATCTAATGAAATTATAAATAGTATTCTAAGAATTGGTAAGGATATGTTAAACAAGCCAATTGAGTTATTAGATGGAGTAGAAGAAGTACTTAAATCTTTGTCTAAAGACTATAGATTAATCTTGGCTACAAAAGGTGATTTGTTGGATCAAGAACGAAAATTAGAAAAGTCTGGATTATTAGACTATTTTCATCATATCGAAGTATTAAGTGAAAAGCAAGAAGCCAATTATAGCAAGCTATTAAAGCATTTGGATATAAAACCTTCAGAATTTTTAATGATAGGTAATTCATTAAAATCAGATATTTTACCATTAGTAAATATAGGTGCAGAAGCAATTCATGTTCCGTTTCATACAACGTGGCAGCACGAAAAAGTTTCAAAAAGTGAAACGAATGGAGCTGAGTATAAAACGGTAGATAGTTTAACTGAAATATTAAATTTTTTCAAACGCAATAAATAGAACTAAGTTTTTATTTTTGCTTTAGATATAGAGTAAATGACATATAAGAATTATCCAATGGTGTCTCGAGTTGTTTTTGGTCGAGAAAGTTTTAATCAATTAGATGAAATTCTCTCACCTAAACGTAAAGGTAGAAATGCACCATTTGTATTTTATGTTGACGATATTTTTAAAGGAAACCATTGGTTAACTTCTAGAATAACCTTATCCTACAAGGATAAAATTATTTATGTTCCTACTATCGAAGAACCAAAAACATCTCAAATAGATCAACTTGTTGAAGATATTATTCTTGAACATAGTGAATTACCTTCAGGTATTATTGGTATTGGAGGTGGTATCGTTTTAGATATAGCTAAGGCAGTGTCGTTAATGCTTACAAATAGAGGAGAGTCTAAAGATTATCAAGGATGGGATTTAATTAAAAACCCAGCGATATTTCATGTCGGTATTCCAACCATATCTGGTACAGGAGCAGAAGTCTCACGCACAACAATATTAACAGGCCCAGAACGCAAACTGGGAATTAATAGTGATTATACACCTTTCGATCAGGTGATATTAGACCCAGAGTTAACTAAAGATGTCCCAAAAGATCAATGGTTTTACACTGGTATGGATTGTTTTGTACATTGTGTAGAATCCCTCAACGGTACATATTTAAATACATTTAGTCAGAGTTATGGTGAAAAAGCATTTGAGCTCTGTAAAGAAATATTCTTAGAAGATTTATTAAGCAAAGAAGATGCTCAAGATAAGTTAATGATGGCTTCTTGGCATGGAGGAATGAGTATTGCATATTCACAAGTTGGTGTTGCTCATGCATTGAGTTATGGTTTAGGCTATTTGTTAGGAATAAAACATGGTATTGGTAATTGTATTGTATTCGATCATCTAGAAGAATACTACCCAGAAGGAGTGGAACTATTTAAACAAATGAAAGCAAAACATAATATAGAATTACCTCAAGGTATTTGCGCCGATTTAGAAGATTACCAATTTGATAAAATGATTGATGTTGCATTAAGTCTAGAACCGCTTTGGGAAAATGCGATAGGTAAAAATTGGAAAAACACTATTACACGACAAAAATTATTGTCGCTCTACAAAAAAATGTAAAATGCGCTGGTTAGCAAAATTTATTTACTTCAAATTATTAGGTTGGAAAGTTGTAGGTAATACTAATTTTTCAACAGATACTGTTAAAAAAGCAGTAATAATAGCTGTGCCTCATACCAGTTGGCACGATTTCTATATTGGTGTATTACTAAGAAAAATTTCTAATGTAAAAACAAATTTTGTAGGTAAAAAAGAACTCTTTACATGGCCATTTGGTTACTATTTTAGAGCTATAGGAGGAAAATCTTTAGATAGAACATCTGGTCAGAATAAAGTAGAAGCTATTTCTGCATTATTTGAAGATGAAGAAGAGTTTAGATTAACCTTAGCACCAGAAGGCACAAGAAAAAAAGTAGAAACCTGGAGAACCGGATTTTACTATATAGCCAAAAAAGCTAATGTGCCTATAATAATGTTTACATTAGACTTTAAGAATAAACAAAATAAAATATCTGAGCCTTTTTATCCTACAGAAGATATGGAAGCTGATTTTAAATTTATGCAGTCTTTTTATGAAGGTGTAGAGGGTAAAGTAAAAAAATATAGTTGAAACCTTAAGTACTTTTAATTTGGCACAAGATTTGAAGTATTCATTTTGCAATGAAACATAAAGTAAACTCTAAGTCCCTAAAAAGAAACATTGTCTCAAAAAGCTATCGCAATTAATTGGATAGCTTTTTTTCTTTTAAATATTTATCTAATAAGTTATTGGTTTGCTTATTTAGCTTTAACTTAAAAAAGTGCATACCTCCAAAAAGTAGTCCTTTAATTCCCATGGCTTGAGATGCCCATTTATATACATTAAAATTATCTGTGTGCTTAAGGATAAGCCCATCTTTAAATTCAAATTTGGCATCTATTATATTATGTACTTTTCTACCCGTTTTGCTAAAAGTGTAAAACGCTTCCCAATGTGCAGAACCTATATCATCAATAAATTTAATATTAGTTGCAACTACTTTAAAATCTTTACCTTTTTGAGATTCACAAAGCATTTTCCACATTGCCTTTGCGCGATTTCCTTCTAGAATACCAAACGCAGGATCTTCAAAAACAATATCGTCATGGTAACATGCCGTCATACGTTCGGCATCAAGATCATTAAAGGCTTTGTAAAACGTTTCTATTGTTGATTGCATATTTATTCAATTGTTATTCTGTTTCTATAGCCAATATCTGTTCGCTCATCGAATAAAAAATCAAAATAAGCAGCTTCACCAGAATTACCTTCTATTATAGCTTTAGTTCTACCAATCTCTTGACCTTTTTTATTGTATGCTTTTGCCATCACTTCTTTTCTAAAGTCTTGTTTGAAAATAAGGTATAATGTTAGTTTATTGTTGTTTACAATAGGTTGGCTTTCAATATCATAAACACCTTTTTTTAAACCTTTATTTTTAAGTTCTTTAGAAAGTAAAATTTCACATTCTAATGTTCTATCAACACCTTCAGATACACCATCAAAAAATTCTGTTGCAGATTCACCAACTACTTCACCACCTTTATTAATACCTTCTTTTGCTTTATTCGTAATTCTATTACAAGACATTAATATGGTTAACAAAGCAATACAGAATATTTGATAAAATTTCATAATTAATCATAGTTTTATGAAATCTAAAGATACAGATTTTTAGATTCCTTATCGTGTGTATTTTTTCACTTTGTCAAAAAGAGCCCTAACCTTAGAGTATATAAATTTATTAGTTTTAGTATAGTGAAAAGCAATAAAGCATACTGTGGAAAGAAATAGAACTGCACCAACAATTGCTTGCCATGGGACTAAAGTTTTCCCAATTAATTGATGCAAACCTATACCAGTATAGCTACCATAAATAATAATAAAATGAATAACATAAATTGAAAGTGTTTTTTGTCCAATTTTTAAAATAACAGGCTGTTTAATATACTTCTCTGCAGAATAGAACATCCCAAATAGAATTAATACATTTCCGAGCCTAGTGAATAGATAATTATAGTAGGCAACATCTTTTAGCAATTCTATATCTGTAGCATAATATAGATACATTAGTAGTCTTGATGATTGGGTAATCAATAAAAAACCTACAATAAAAAAACCAGAAACTATTGCCATCTTAAAACGAGGTCGCTCTACATATCTGTAAAAAAGAGTTGATATAAAGGCACCAAAGGCCACATAACCAAACCATGGAATTATATTAAAAATAGAGCCATTAGATTTAGATAAATAGTTTGCAAAAAAATCAGGAAGATTTGGCAATTCCAAACTTCTGTATAATGGTTCTGATATAAAAATTGAAACTCCAAATGCTAACATTAAGACAGAGAACAATAATGTTTTCTTAAATGTTATTCGATAAATTATTACTATAATTATTAATGATAAACCAATACATTGCAATACATCTATAATTAAGAAATAGCTGTTAAACTTACCAATTAGCCATTCAAAAACTGGGATTCTAAGAGAATAACCAATACCAATAAGCATTAAACCTCGTAAAAGCCCTTTGCGCATACGCTTAGCAACAGTACCACTATGTTTAGCTCTAATAAGAAGATAAGAAAAAATTAATCCAGATATAGTAAAAAATGTTGGAGCCGTAATACCTCTAAAATATTCCCATACATTAAAAGTTAGGTTACTTGTATCTCTATACGTCTCATCTAAAAGTGTATCAATAAAATGCCCTTGAAGCATCATTAAAATTGCAAATGCTCTTACAGCATCAATAAAGTATAGGCGGTTTTTACTCAAGTTAAAGTTAAGTTGGTTTACAAATGTACTTGTTTAGAGTGACATATTGATTTAAGGCTGTTTTTGGAGCTTAGGAAGTTAATGTCAATAACACATTTATATTATATTTTTTTTCAATACATTCTTTTTAGTAATTGCTATTGTAGTAAGTACTCCAGAAAATAATGCACCACCAACACCAGCAGTAACAATATCTTGTCCTGTTAGGTAAAAGTTTTTAATTGGAGTTCTGGGTTTTAAAAACGATTGTCTAAAGCGAGATGGACTATGATCTAATCCATATACTTCTCCTTTATGGTAATTAACAAAATGTTGCGTAGTAAGTGGAGTAGATAATTCATAACAATCTATTTTACCTTCTATTTGCGGTAATTGTTTATACAATTCTTTTAAAAGACGTTGGGCAATATTCTCTTTTATTTTTTCATATTCATCTCCTCTTTTTTTCCAAGAAGTATCAGACCATTTTTCAAACGTTTCATATGGAACTAAGGTTATGATATCAATAGAGCTTTTACCAGGATAACGATTACTCCAGTCTGGATCTTTAGCAGAAGGAAAGGACATATATGTAGGCTTCCCCAAATTAGAACTGTTTAGTTTTCTAAAATTTTTATAAAGTTATTGTTTTTAATTCTTCTAGGGCTAGCCCTAGAAGAATTAATTTTGGCATA
>Ga0209121_10006139_pt1 | contig 10644 bp, 8 predicted proteins | sample Cruoilmetagenom3_FD_187292 | JGI IMG/M metagenome (GOLD analysis project Ga0209121, IMG submission 187292) | Oil polluted marine microbial communities from Coal Oil Point, Santa Barbara, California, USA - Sample 3 (SPAdes) (version 2) | ecosystem: Environmental > Aquatic > Marine > Oil seeps ...
TTATCGTAGATAAAGATGCTCCCGGCTTTAGCTGCAATAAAATGCATAAATTCTGCTGCCGCTCTACTAGCACAGGACAACTATTTTTTGATAACTGCATTGTTCCTGAGGAGAACCTGATTGGTGAGGAAGGTAGAGGTTTTCGGTATTTGATGGAAACTTTAGATGGAGGCCGAATTTCCCATGGGGCTCGAAGCTTAGGCTCTGCCGAGGCTGCCTTTGATGCTACTCTCAAATTTGCCAAGGAAAGGGTGCAATTTGGGCAACCTATCGCTACGTTTCAAAGCATTTCTTTCAAATTGGCACACTTAGCCACAGAATTAGAAGCAGCAAAGTGGCTGTTGTATCACACAGCTTGGCTCTATGACCAAGGCAAGCCATGCACCAAAGAAGCTTCGATGACCAAGTTTTTTTGCAGCGAGGTAGGACAGCATGTAGCTACCGAGACAATGCAGATTCATGGTGGTGCTGCAATTCTAGAGGACTCTGTCATTCACCGTTACTACCGAGACTCTCGCCTTTTTACTATCACTGAAGGGACTTCAGAAATTCAACAAATTGTCATTGCCAGGCAGCTTGGCATCCGATAGACTTGGGCAAGCCCACAGCGGTTGAAAACTGTTAAAATAGGCTATGCTTAAGCAAAGGGTTATTACTGCCGCTGTAAGTTTGCCTCTTATTATCTTTGCTGTTTGGTTTGGTGACCCTTGGTTTAGTCTTCTTATAGCTGCTGTAGCACTAGTAGGCACTTCCGAGTTTTACCACTTAATTGCTGATTCTGGCAAGGGATGTCCTTTAACTTATTTTGGCTTGCTATGGGCACTAGCACTTGTTTTGAGTCCGCATTATAAGAACATTAGCGTATCGAATGTCGATATATTGCCTCTGGCTATTACTTTGCCTATAGTGATTTCCTTGGTTTGGCTATTGTGTCGCTCGCCCCAAGAAAAAGCATTTCATAACTGGGCCTGGACAATAGCTGGTGCCCTTTATGTGGGATGGATGCTCAGCTATTGGCTGGGTTTGCGCATTCTAGAGGATGGAAGAAATTGGGTTTATTTGGCTATGTTTACCACGTTTGCCAATGACACAGGTGCCTTTTTTGTTGGAAGGGCGTGGGGCAAACACAAGCTAGCCACTGCTATAAGTCCAGGTAAAACTTGGGAAGGAGCAATAGGGGGCTTATTAAGCGCTATTGTAGGCGCTATAGCAATATCCAATATTCCCGTTCTCTTTTTTCCTTCACCCATTAAATACTGGCAGGTTATTCTCCTTGGTTTCCTTATCAGCCTCTTTGCCCAAGTTGGCGACCTGGTTGAATCTTTGCTCAAGCGTAATATGGGAGTGAAACAATCAGGCAAGTTGCTACCAGGGCACGGTGGTATTCTTGATCGCTTTGATAGCCTCATCTTTACAGGTGTAGTGGTATACTATTATGTAGTTTTTGCCCTTTAGGGCAAAAATACAAAGGTTAAAAATGATTAATACCTCTAGTTTTTGCGAAGCAAAAAAGAAAATAGCTGTTCTAGGTTCAACAGGTTCCATAGGGCAACAAGCTTTAGATGTAATCCGTGCTTTTCCTACTAGATTTCAAGTGATAAGTTTAGCAGGAGGCAGAAATCTTGAGCTTCTTGAAAGACAAATTAGAGAATTTCAACCTAAAATGCTTTATTCCTCCATTAAGCCCAACTTTACCTATAAAGGGAAATTTTTATCTCTGGAAGAAATAGCCAATCACCCTAGGGTTGACCTCGTTATTATAGCTACTTCAGGTAAAGCGGGGCTAAGTCCTACATTGGCGGCTCTTAAGGCAGGTAAGATAGTTGCTTTGGCCAACAAGGAGGTATTAGCGATGGCAGGCGAGATTGTCACCAGGGAAGCTAGCCTCCATCAAGCTCAAATCCTGCCTATTGATAGTGAGCATAGTGCCGTCTGGCAATGTTTGCTTGGGGAGGGAAGCAAACCACGGCGACTTTTCCTCACTGCCTCAGGAGGACCATTTTATAACTATCCTCAATCACAATTAAGCCAGGTGACTGTAGAACAAGCCCTTCATCATCCTACATGGAAGATGGGAAGGAAGGTCACCGTCGATTCGGCAACGCTTATGAATAAAGGATTGGAAGTTATTGAAGCTCACTGGCTTTTCACTATTCCTTTTGAGAACATCGAGATATTAGTTCATCCACAAAGCATAGTTCACTCAATTGTGGAGTTTATAGATGGCTTAGCTAAAAGCGTGCTCAGCTTTCCTGATATGAAGTTGCCCATCCAATATGCCCTTTCTTACCCTGAGAGGTTGCCTAACCCAGAGCTTCCGCGTCTTAGGGTAGAGCAAATCCAATCTCTAAGCTTTGAACCAGTAGATTATGGTAAATTTCCTTGTCTTAAGCTGGCATTAGATGCGGGCAAACAGGGTGGGACTTATCCTACGGTGCTTTGTGCTGCTGACGAGGTAGCGGTAGAGCTTTTCCTTAACCACAGTATCAGTTTTACCGATATACCGAGAATAGTGCAGAAAACCTTGGAACACCATAAAAACATTGCTCAGCCATCCTTAGAGGAAATCTTAGCTTCTGATGCATGGGCAAGGAAATATGCTGAGCGTGTTTCCCTTGTTAGCTACGAGGTTTATCCCAAGCGCTCTTCCTTTTGTCATTGCGAGGAGCGTAAGCGACGAAGCAATCTCAGGGTGATAAGATAAGAGATGAACATCGCTATAATCATCATTCTTTTCATTGTGACTCTGTTCCTTGCAGTTACCCTTCATGAACTGGGGCATTTCATCACTGCCAAACGTGCCGGGGTAAAGGTAGAAGAATTTGGCATAGGCCTTCCCCCACGCCTTTTTGGTATTAAACGAGGGGAGACAATATATTCAGTTAATGCTATACCCGTGGGAGCTTTCGTCAAGACCCCCGGAGAAAATGACCCTACAGTACCCCGGAGCTTAGCTAGTAAAGGGCCGTGGACCAGATTATTAGTCTACGCTGCAGGTCCACTAGCCAACATTTTTCTAGCTTTTATCCTCCTCAGTGCCTTCTTTATGCTACCTACGAGTGTAGTGGCCGGTAACGGGGTCATGGTGCATTCTGTAGTGGAAGGCTCACCTGCAGAAGAAGCAGGCATCAAGGCTGGGGATGTAATTCTAGAGGTGAATAGTGAATCCGTTCATAAATGGGGAGATATGCAGAGTATGGTGAATTCGAGTGAAGAGGGGGAGGAAATAATCTTGCTTCTACAAAGGGATGGAAACCGAAATGTGGCGCTGAGGCTTACTCCCCGCTTTGACCCTGAACTACAGCGACAAACAATAGGTGTTCTGCTTTGCTGGAATATGGTGAGTCAAGTAGAGGAAGGCTCGCCGGCTTATGGGGCAGGTATCAGTCCGGGAGATACCATCCTAAGCATCAATGAACAACCGATATATAACAATGAAAGCATGTCTCGTGCCTTGAATTCCGTTAAGGAGGGAGAAGGAATACTGCTAGTTTTGCTTAGAGGAGAAGAAACAGTTTCAACCAGTCTGATTCAAGGACCTGATCTTACTCACCGTTCACTGGGCTTTGAGCTACATTGGGTAGATAATGCTCACATTGAGCAGAGACAACTTCCTACTTGGAAGGCAATCTACCTCGGAGGTAGTTATATTGTTAATATGCCTGCGCTTATAATAGATGCTATCCCTTTAATCAAAGAGTCTCCTGATAAGGCGCTGGTAGGACCAATAGGTGCTGGCCAGTTAACTGTAGAATTTGTGGAATCCTTTGGACTCAGCAACATTCTATTTATGGCTGGCATAATTAGTTTAGGGATTGCTTTGTTCAACTTCTTTCCCATCCCTCCCCTGGATGGAGGAGGAATGCTGGTGGCACTTATTGAAGGAGTTAGGCATGGGAAGCGCCTTTCTCCTCGCGCAGTGAGGTTGGCTTATGTCATAGGTACCACTCTCTTAATCACGCTTATGGTTTTGGTAACCTTTAGTGATATCCTACGCCTGATCAGAGGGGGAAGCTTTCTATAATGGCTCAACGACGAGTTTCCACACCTTTAAGGATTGGTAAGGTAACTATTGGTGGTGATGCCCCAATCACGGTGCAGTCCATGACCAAGACTGATACTCATGATATTCCAGCTACTGTGAATCAGATTAAGCAGCTAGAGAATTGTGGTTGTGAAATAGTGCGAGTAGCAATTCCCGATAAGGAAGCAGCTGAAAGCATTTCAGCTATAAAAAAACATATTTCGCTACCTCTTATCGCCGATATACACTTCGACTATCGTTTAGCCTTGACTGCTTTACAGGCTGGAAGTGATGGACTTCGCCTCAATCCTGGCAATATAGGGGATAGGGAGCAAATTGCCCAGGTGGTAGCTGCGGCTAAGGAAAGAGAAGTGCCTATCCGCATCGGTGTGAATGCTGGCAGCTTGCCGCCAAATTTCGAACCTGACGCCCCACTAGCCAAGCGAATGGTTGATATGGCATTGGAGCAGATCAGGTTAATGGAGAACCTAGATTTCAATTTGATCAAGGTTTCCCTTAAAGCTTTCGATGTCCCTACTACTATTCAGGCTTATCAAATGATTGCCGATGAAATACCTTACCCCTTACACTTAGGCATTACTGAGGCTGGACTCCCTCGAACTGGAGTTATACGCAGTGCCATAGGCATCGGCATACTTCTTTACCAGGGCATTGGTGACACCATCCGTGTTTCCCTTAGTGCTCACCCTTGCGAAGAGGTATTTGCTGCTTACGAAATCCTAAAAAGCCTCGGACTTCGCCAGCGAGGTCCAACATTGGTAAGTTGCCCTTCCTGCGGTCGAGCTGAAGTTGATGTTATCGCTCTGGCTGAAGCGGTAAATAAGCAATTGGAAAAGGTAACTAAACCTATCAAAGTGGCAGTAATGGGCTGCATGCCCCCAGGATCGATCGTCATCGCTAATTCTATTCCCAAACCCATTGAGGAAATAAAGATAGGGGATGAGGTTCTTTCTCATTCGGGCAGTTTTCAGGTGGTTATCCAATGCTTCGCCAGGCACTATCGTGGAGATCTCGTAAGGATTCAGCCCAGAGGTTTCCCTTCTTTTCTGGTTACCCCTGAGCATCCCATTCGGGTTATACCTCGCCCCTTTCTGCGTAAGGGCAAAGATAAAAGGATAGCCGTTTCAAGAGCGGTGGAAAGTGGGCCTTTATCCTCTTGGGTAGAGGCTAAATCACTTCCAAGAGGTTGGATAATGACTTATCCCATAATTAAAGGTGAAAGGGATGTAAAGAAACTTAACTTTGAAGGTTTGCTTCCTATCAAAGTGGACAGGGATTTCTTGGTGCTTAGTGGCTATTACGTAGCTGAAGGTTCTCTAGATAGTCGAGGCGGTAAGCCTTACGCACAGAAATTTAACTTTCACATAAAGGAGATGCCTTATTACTTGATTCTTACAGGAATTCTAAATAAATATGGAATTAACACAAGTCTTTATTCCCGCCCCTATAGGAAAACTGTAGAGGTTTGTTCAAACTCCTTAGCCTTTGGTTTGATGCTTGAGAAGCTCTTTGGCAAGGGAGCGGGAAATAAACGTCTGCCACATTGGATGATAACCTTACCTCGCAAAAAACAAGCTTATCTGATCAAAGCCCTTTGGGAGGGCGATGGTTATATCGGCAAAGTAAGGGGTTATTGGAGAGCGCAGTTTGTTACCATTTCTCTCAGTTTGGCCTTCCAAGTTCAGCAACTTCTACTCCGCCAGGGCATCATTGCTTCGCTTTCTAGGAGACCCTCAGCGGAAGGTCATCAAGAAAGTTGGGGGGTTACAGTCACCAATAAAGAATCGTTTGAACGCCTGGCTAAAGTACTGGGCTTGGATTTTCATCTTGATACCTCGCCTCAACCTCAGCACATGGCTATAGACAGGGATTTCCTTTATACGCCTATATTCAAAATAGACAGAATCCCTTATAAAGGTGAGGTCTATAACTTGGAGGTTGCCAATGATCATTCTTATAGCACTCTGGGAGCAGCTACACATAATTGCATAGTCAACGGACCTGGTGAGGCTAAAGACGCTGACGTGGGCATTGCCTGTGGCAAAGGCAAGGGGGCTATTTTTAGAAAGGGTAAGGTGGTAAAGACAGTCACTGAGGAAAACTTCCTGGATGCCTTAATGGCAGAAATAGTGAGGATTGCCTAAGCCCTTATGCATAGTCTAAAGTAAGGAAGAGCTCCTGGGTGCTTAAAATAAAAGGAATTATAAAGGAGGAAACAAAAATGGAAGAATATCCAGTAACTATAGGTGTTGAACACAAAGAAAGACTTTCCCGGCTAACTACCTTTTTCAGGTATTTCATGGCCATACCTCATTATATATGTTTATATGGTATCGGTATTGCTGCAGGTGTAATCGTTTTCATCTCATGGTGGGCGATTTTATTCACCGCAAGATACCCCAAGTGGGCATTCAAGTTTGTTATTGGTTATCTTCGCTGGTATACAAGAGTGAGTGGCTATTGTCTCTTGCTAACGGATAAATATCCACCTTTTAGTTTCGATTAGTTGTTTGGGCGCCCAAGAGCCATCTCTTAAGGATAAAAAATGCGTTTTTCTAAACTTTTTGGTAAGACATTGCGGCAGGCACCTTCAGAAGCAGAGAGCGTAAGCCATCAGTTATTGCTCCGAGCGGGCATGATTGCCCAGGAAGCTGCTGGAATTTATTCCTATTTGCCCTTAGGCTGGCGAGTGCTCAGGAAGATAGAGAACATAATCAGAGAAGAAATGGATAAAGCTGGCGGGCAGGAATTGATGCTGCCAGTATTGCAGCCCTTTGAGTTGTGGCAGCAATCAGGTCGCTATGTTTCTTTCGGCCAATCTCTATTTACTTTGATTGATCGTAAAGAGCATAAGTTAGCTTTAGGACCCACCCATGAAGAAGTTATTGCTGATCTGGTTCATCGGTATGTTCAGAGCTACCGTGACCTTCCGCTCTTCCTTTACCAAATACAAACCAAGTTTCGCGATGAGCCTCGCCCTCGCGGCGGATTACTCAGAGTTCGTGAATTCATTATGAAAGACCTGTATAGCTTCGATATTGATAATGCTGGTCTGAATGAAAGCTATGAGAAAATGTGCCAGGCTTACAAAAATATCTATGCTCGCCTTGGCTTGCCAGCATTAATGGTAGAAGCTGACAGTGGTGCCATAGGTGGTAAGGAGTCTCATGAGTTTATGGTTATTACTGAGAGTGGTGAAGATGAGATTATTTATTGTCCCAATTGCGGTTACGCTGCCAATGTTGAGAAGGCTCAATTTGTGAAACCAAAGAGCAATACTGAAGCTCTACTGCCTCTGAAAGAGATAGCTACACCCGATTGCAAAACTATAGACGAGGTGGCTAGTTTTATTGGTGTACCGACAAATCAAACGCTTAAAGCCGTGTTTTATTCTGCAGACGGAGAATTCATTTTCGTTGTTATTCGAGGCGATCTGGAGGTAAATGAAACAAAGTTAAGAAATATATTGAAGTGCTCCGAGCTCCGATTGGCTACGGAAAACGAAGTAGCCAAGGCTGGCATAGTAGCTGGTTTTGCCTCGCCTATAGACATAGAAGGTATAAAAACCGCTGCCGATGATTCCATAACTCTTGGCTCCAATTTTATTGCCGGTGCTAATAAGCCAGGATGTCACTTCAGGAATGCCAATTACCCTAGAGACTTTCAAGTTGACCTTATGGGTGATGTTGCTCTGGCTCGTGGTGGAGATAGCTGCTCCAAATGTGATAGCAGACTATCTTCCGCTCGTGGTATTGAGGTAGGACATGTGTTCAAATTGGGCACTTTCATCAGTGAGAAATTAGAGGCATTTTTCTTAGACCGCAGTGGCACATCCCGACTTACTGTCATGGGCTGCTATGGCATTGGATTGGGACGCCTTTTAGCGGCAATAGTGGAACAAAGCCATGATGACAAAGGCATCATTTGGCCATTCTCCGTTGCCCCCTACCAGGTATATCTTTGCCCCCTTCACTTAGATACCCCTGCAGTGGCTTCTACCGCTGAAGATGTTTGTCAGAAACTAGAGAAAGAAGGCATCGAAGTGCTTTTCGACGACCGTAATGAGTCTCCCGGTGTTAAGTTCAATGATGCTGACCTTCTGGGGATACCCCTACGGTTGACATTGTCACCACGCACCCTACAGAAGCAAAGCATAGAGATGAAATGGCGTGCGAAGAAGGAAACCCAGCTTTTGTCTCTAGATAACTTGGCTATTGGAATTAATAGGCTACTAAGGGAAAAATCAGCTCAATGATTATAATACGAGCGGTCTACAATTAGATTAACAAGATTGGAGAGAAGATAGGTGAAAAGAATATTAATGGTATCAACTCACGGGTATTTTGAAGGAAAACCACTTTTGGGACTTCCTGACACAGGGGGACAGGTTGTATTTGTTATTGAGCTTTCAAAAGCGCTGGCAAAATCTGGTTATAAGGTTGATATTTTAACCAGACAATTTGAAGACTTCCCACAAATTGAAAGGCTCAACAAAGATGTGCAAATTGTCAGGATTCCCTGTGGTAGTAAGGACTTTATTCCTAAAGAATATCTGGTTGAAAATCTACCTGAGCTAATTGATGGGTTTGTTAAATATTGTAAGGATAACAACCTGGAGTATGAGTTCCTAGATTCCCATTATTGGGATGCTGGTTTCGTAGGGATTGGACTGAGGGAAATATTCCGTATACCTGTCATATTTACGCCTCATTCCCTGGGAATCTGGAAGAAGATGGATATGGAAGGAACTTTAGCTAAAAGGGGGAGCGAAATTGACGAGGAGGAGTTCGAAAAGGAATATAATTTCCGGAAGAGGAACGAAACTGAAAAGGTGATAATGAATAATGCTGACAAAGTCATCGCAACTACGCCTCAACAAAAGGATATCATCTGTGAAAAATACGAAATCCCGGAAGGTAAGGTGGCTGTAATTACTCCAGGCTTCGATGCTGATAAATATCGAAGGATAGATAAAAAGGCATTAACTTGGTGGATTGAAGAGAGGAAATTACCCGAAAAGTTTACATTGACTGTAGGCAGGATAGCATCCAACAAAGGGTATGACCTCTTATTGGAAGCAATGAAATACGTACTTGAAGAAATGCCTGATATTAAACTTGCTCTCAGGATTGGCTCCCAAAGTCCTATGGAGAATGAAATTCGGCAAAAAGATGAGTTATTAAAGTTGGCAGGAAGCCTCGGTATATCTGACAAGCTTCTTTTTCTTGATTATATTGAGGAACTGGAATATCTCTACAATGCAGCACGTGTGTTTGTATTAGCATCTACGTATGAACCTTTCGGGATGACTGCAATAGAAGCTATGGCTTGTGGCACCCCTGCAGTTATAACTGATAGAGGTGGTCTAAAGTATTTCTTAGAAGATGGCAAAGATGCAATGATTGTTAATCCGTTTGATACTCGCAAATTAGCAAAAGCAATAGTCACCCTATTAAAAGACCAGAGGTTATATGATGAAATTTCTCAAAAAGGATGTCATAAAGCGCATTCAATGTTCACCTGGGAGATGATTGCAAATAAGACTTTAGAAATAATTAGGCAATTGTAGGTTAAAAATGAAAGGCAATTATCCCTCCGAAAAGAGAATGATATGCACGGACCTGGATGGTACCTTTATCGGCGATGATGATTCCATGTATGAGTTACTAGATATAATAGACAGGAATAACATCCTGCTCGCTTTCAGCACAGGAAGGCATCTACCCTCAGTGAAGAAATTCATTAATGAAAAAAGGATTCAAAAACCAGATGTATGCATATGTTTGGTAGGGACAGAGGTTTATTTCATCGAAAAAGGAAATTTCGTCTTGGACCATCGCTGGAGCGAAATCATATCGGAAGGGTGGCACCGAGAGAAAATAGTAGAACTGCTTCATGATATTAAAGAATTGGCTTGGCAGGATGAGGAATGGCAAACAAAATTCAAGATAAGCTATTTCTTGAGAGAAAAGCAACAAGAAGTTCTGAAAGAAATAACCTCTCGCATGGAAAAGGCAGGATTAGAGACGAAAGTTATTTATAGCTGCGATGAGTTTCTAGATTTTCTACCGCTAAAATCCAGCAAGGCTGGAGCTGTAAGATATGTACTCGAGAATGTTGGTGTTAAAAAGGAGGATGCCACAATTTGCGGCGACTCAGGTAATGATTTAGAGCTCTTTAAGGCTGGGTTTAAAGGTATAATCGTGGGCAATGCCCATAGAGAGCTGAAAAACTATAAGGGCAAAAACGCCTACCGTGCCACCGGGGAATATAGTGCCGGAATAATGGAGGGGCTAAGGAAACTTAATTTTATTTAAACTCGGGACACAGTCGGGCTTCCGCTAGGGTTACTATAGTTATTGCAGGTTGAAATACAGAGCCTGACTAGTTAAGAGCCTGTCCAAAAACGGTGATAAAATTAGGTTCAAGAGATACCACTTCAAATTGCGACTGTGGTTGCCATGCGTCTCAATGATTTCATTAGCAGCCTTAAAGAGTAGCCACTTCCTTGGCAATTTGTTTGGACAGGGTAAAAGGCAAAATTATTGCAGTTGGTTATACCTTTGATATATACTATAAGGTTATAAGGAGGGGATATG
>Ga0209121_10006140_pt1 | contig 10643 bp, 11 predicted proteins | sample Cruoilmetagenom3_FD_187292 | JGI IMG/M metagenome (GOLD analysis project Ga0209121, IMG submission 187292) | Oil polluted marine microbial communities from Coal Oil Point, Santa Barbara, California, USA - Sample 3 (SPAdes) (version 2) | ecosystem: Environmental > Aquatic > Marine > Oil seeps ...
GTGGCACCTGGTGAAACACCAAATGTCGCGCCTGCGGCTTTTGCGTTTTCAACGTCTTTGGAGGTGAGCAAAGTTCCCGCCCCGACCACGCCGCCGTCGATTTTCGCCATCTCACGGATCACGTCGAGGGCCGCTGGCGTGCGCAGCGTCACTTCAAGGGCTGGTAGGCCGCCCGCAACGAGAGCAGCCGCAAGGTCACCCGCGATAGCGGCATCACCCACGACGAGAACGGGGATTACAGGCGCTAAATCACAGACTTTTGCGGCGAGTTCGGAAGCGTGTTCGGGTGTCATTGCGTATTCCTTGAAAGTCGCGCAGTTGGCTCATTCTGGAGCTTTCGGCGGGGGTATTTTGAAACAAAGGCAGGGTTAAGAGAGCGTTAGATAACCACCGCTGCGCCATCGGTTGACGGACCGACAGACCGGCGGAAGATTTCAAACAATTCACGTCCCACGCCGTTGCCGTTGCCCGAGAGATCGGCGGTGGCGGGGGTGCGGCCAGTTAGATCTGTTAGACATTCGAGTGAGCCACTCTTGGCATCCAAGCGTACAATATCGCCGTCACGTAGCAGCGAGATCGGGCCACCGTCAGCGGCTTCTGGTGCGACATGGATCGCGGCGGGCACTTTGCCGGATGCGCCGGACATGCGCCCGTCTGTTACCAATGCAACCCGCAGGCCGCGGTCTTGCAACACAGACAATGTCGGCGTCAGAGAGTGCAGTTCTGGCATGCCGTTTGATTTTGGCCCCTGAAAACGGACAACAACGATTGTATCTTCGGTCAGCTCACCTGCTTGGAAGGCGGCTTTGCAATCATGCTGCTCATGGAAGATGCGCACGGGAGCTTCAATAATGTGGCGGTCTTCTGCGACTGCGGAAGTCTTGATCACGCCACGTCCGATGTTGCCGCTAAGTTGAACCAAGCCGCCTTGCGGTGCGAATGGGTCAGACGCTGGTTTCAGAATACGGTCATTGTGGGTTACTTTTGGACCCTCACGATAGTGAAAACCGCCGTGAAGCATTTCAGGTTCGAACGTATAAAGGTTCATTCCCGCACCTGCGACGGTTTTAACGTCTTCGTGCATCAACCCGTTTTCGAGCAGGCTGGAAATCATAAACTGCAAACCGCCCGCCGCGTGGAAGTGGTTCACATCGGCTAGCCCGTTTGGATAGACCTTGGCCATCAGGGGGGTGACCGAAGAAATGTCAGAAAAATCTTCGAGGTCAAGAATAACCCCAGCAGCACGCGCCATTGCGGGCAGGTGCAGTACGAGGTTGGTGGACCCCCCCGTTGCCATCAGCCCGACAAGGCCGTTAACAAAGGCTTTCTCGTCTAGAATATCGCTGACGGGGGTGTACTCATCACCAAGCGCCGTTATTTCCAACGCACGTTTGGTCGCTTGTATTGTCAGTTCTTCGCGCAAGTCGGTGTGTGGGTTCACAAAAGACGCGCCGGGCAGGTGTAGCCCCATAAACTCCATGAGCATCTGGTTGGTGTTGGCCGTGCCGTAGAATGTGCATGTCCCCGGACCGTGATAGGATGCCATTTCAGCTTTCATTAGTTCGGCGCGGTCGATATTGCCCTTTGCGAATTCCTGTCGGACCTTTGCTTTCTCGTCGTTTGGCAGGCCAGACGTCATCGGGCCCGCGGGAACGAACATGCCCGGAATATAGCCAAAGGTTGCAGCGGCCATGATGAGGCCGGGAACGATCTTGTCGCACACGCCAAGATAGAGGGCGGCGTCAAAGACGTTGTGGGACAGGCCGACGCCAGCCGCGAGTGCGATAACGTCACGGGAAAATAAGGATAGCTCCATCCCGGTTTGGCCTTGGGTGACACCGTCACACATGGACGGAACACCGCCCGCGACTTGGGCTGTACCGCCAAATTCACGTGCTGCGGCGCGAATTTTTTCGGGGTAGGTTTCAAACGGTTGATGCGCAGAAAGCATGTCATTGTACGCCGTGATAATGCCGATGTTAGGGGACTTTTCCGCAACAAGGGCGGCTTTATCATCACCCATCGGCGCGTAGGCGTGTGCTTGGTTGCCGCATGTCAGATGTGCACGACGCGGGCCTTCAGCAGCGGCGGCTGCCATACGATCAAGGTAGATGCGACGCGGGCCTTCAGAACGGGCAATGATGCGGTCAGTCACACGAGCGATGGTGGAATTAAGAGCCATAATGTCCTGCTAATTCATGTTTCGCGCATCGCATAGCACACATGGTTAGCGCTAACAATGTGCGTTCTGCCACGTATCCACCACGCAACTTCCCCTCAATTACCTTTTGTTAACCACATTTCTGCCTCAACTCGCGGGCTATATGGAAGGTGCCTCATTGGGGGCAAGTAACTGGGCAAAGCCCCGGAGGATAGAATGAAACTACTGCTTAAAATCGTTGCTCTTGGCGCCGCCGCCGCGACCCTTACAGCGTGTTCCGGGGCGGACATTGTTACTCGAAATGCCCCACTTGAGGCACCGCGCATTGGCGTGATTGAACAAGCTGAAGTTCCTCGTGACTATTCGCTGGGCGCGATCCGTTTTACAGCTCCTGCTGACCTGCGTGTCTCAGAAGCTAACTCTTATTTCCCAATCGCAGACGTTGTTTGGCGCGGTGACCCGCGGGGCAACCGCTTGCAGCAGATTAGCGCGATCTTCCAGACGTCTATTCGCGCAGCCGGAGAGAACCTTTCAGGGTCTGTTCCAGTGATCGTTGATGTGGAACTGGTCCGGTTTCATTCCCTGACAGAGCGCACACGCTATTCTATTGGTGGAGTTCATTCGATCAAATTCGATTTGACGGTTCGTGATGCCGCAACAGGTGAGGTTCTGGAAGAAACACGTCGCATTGATGGTGACCTCACAGGACTTGGTGGTAGTGACGCTCTTGAAGCTGACAGCGAAGGTCAGGGGCAGAAGGTACGTATCACGGCACATCTGACCCAGCTGTTCACACAAGAACTGACAGGTCTGGATATCGCGACACCGAATGCGCAAGCGGGTAGCTGATCCGCTTTCCAACCTAAGATGAAACGTTTAAGGGAGCTGTTATGACACAGCTCCCTGAACACGCCTCCGCCCCTTATTCAATTGTGCGCCTGCTTCCAAAAGCAAAACCACAAGTTATCCGCCACGGCTTTCCGTGGGTCTTCGCCAATGAATTGGTGATGGACCGTCGCACGAAAGGGGCCACACCTGGCAGCCTTGTGGTGCTGGAAGACGCAGAACGCCGCCCTTTGGGGCTTGGCACGATCAACCCGCTTTCCAAAATTGCCGTTCGGATGCTGGATTTCGATACCGAAGCAGTGGTTGACCAAGCATGGTTTGCCCAAAAGCTATCTCGTGCGTTGCAGCACCGTGAGGCACTATACGACGAACCGTATTATCGCCTTGTTCACGCTGAAGCAGATGGGTTGCCTGGGGTCATCATTGATCGCTTTGGCGATTTGGCGGTGATCCAGCCGAACGCGGCCTACGCAGAAGCGATGATCGAGATGATCGTTGCCGCGCTGGTTGAGGTGACAGGTGTTTCAACGGTTATCAAAAACGGCACAGGTCGTGCGCGTAGCCTTGAAGGGCTGAATGAAGAAATGACCGTAGTGCATGGCACGGCGCCCGATGGCCCAATTCCGGTTAAGATGAATGGTGCAACCTATATGGCCGACGTCATAGGTGGCCAAAAGACGGGCTTGTTCCTTGATCAGCGCCCCAACCACGCATTTGCGGCCGGATTGGCCAAGGGTGGCAAAGTGTTGGACGTGTTTAGCCATGTTGGTGGGTTTTCGCTGGCGGCATTGGCGAATGGTGCGGCGTCTGCAATGGCGGTTGACGGATCAGCGCCTGCATTGGAATTGGCGAAGGCAGGGGCCGAGGCTTCTGGTGTTGCTGATAAATTCGAGACCCGACACGGCGATGCGTTTGATGCGCTTGAAGCCTTGGGCGCGGCAGGTGAAACGTTTGATGTGGTCGTGTGCGACCCGCCGGCGTTTGCGCCGTCTAAACAGACTGCTGAAAAAGGCCTGCGTGCCTATGAACGTGTCGCGCGTCTGGCGGCTCCGTTGGTGAAAGAAGGCGGCTATTTGGTGCTGTGTTCTTGTTCCCACGCGGCGGACCTTAAGCGGTTCCGCGATGCATCTGCGCGTGGCATTGGCCGTGGCGGACGTCGCAGCCAGTTGGTTTACACCGGCTCGGCTGGGCCAGACCATCCGCTGCTACCGCAGCTGGCAGAAAGCGGCTACCTAAAGGCGCTCGCCTTTAGGCTATGAGAGTTCTGATCGACGCCTGCGTCCTGTATCCAACCGTTATGCGGGAGGTTGTGCTGGGCGTTGCTGGGCAGGGGCTGTTTGAGCCACGATGGTCCGCACGTATCTTAGAAGAATGGGCGCGGGCGGCGCGTAAAATCGGGCCCGAGGGCGAAACGATTGCACGCGGTGAGATTGCGGGTATTCAAGCCCGCTTTCCCCGCGCCGAAGTGAAAATCCCGCAAGGGGTAGAAGCGCGGCTGTGGTTGCCCGACCCGAACGACATTCATGTGCTCGCCGCAGCGATTGGGTGTTCTGCCGATGCTATTTTGACGTTGAACGCTAAAGATTTTCCCAAGAACGAATTGGCCGATGAAGGGCTGGAACGTATAGACCCTGATGGGTTCTTGATTGGTTTGGCTGCGCGTTACCCAGATGCAGTTCAGTCAACTGCTGAAGCGGTTCTAGCCGAGGCGCGGCGTTTGTCAGGTGAGCCTTGGGAGATGCGCAAACTCATGCGCAAGGCCCGATTGCCACGTTTGGGAAAGCTGCTCGGGTAGGATTCGAGTATTTAAGAGCCAAAGAAAATGGGGGGTTACGCGTCCCATTTGGCCTCATTCGATTCAATAGCGGCTATGCGTTCTGGCGTTTTGGGGTGGCTGAGGAGCCAAGCCGGTTGGGACGCGCCGCGCGCACCTGTTAGCTTTTCGAGCTTCGTGAACAGATCCTTTTGCGGCTGCACACCGATACCAGCCTTGAGGAGCAGGGCGGAGGCGTAGGCGTCTGCTTCGTATTCATCGGAGCGAGAAAGGCGGGCCATGAGCATGGACATGGCTGTGTTTGCGATCATTGGGCCGATGCCAGGTAAAAACCGCGAGAGCACCATTGCGAGCGCTGTGCGCAGGGCGTTCTGGCCAGAAAAGTCGATCATGCGGCGGCGTGAATGGCCCAAAGCCACATGGCCGAGTTCATGGGCAATGACGGAAGCCATTTCCTCAGCGGTGACTTCGCCGTCTTTGTATTTGTTGTAGAAACCACGGGTGATGAAGATGCGCCCGTCCGGTGCCGCGAGGCCGTTAACGGGTTCAATCTCATAGATGTGGACTTTGATGCGCGGAAGTTCGACCACATCGGCCATTTGAGCCGTGAGACGGCGCAGTTTGGTGTCCGCGAGTTCGGTTGACTTTTCGTCCAGTTCCCGCGCCAAACGCCACGCTGAAAGGCGATACATGATGATGCCGTAACCAAGGGCGAGCAGGATGGGGAAAAACTTGAGCATGGGCTAGATATGGGGCGCTCGGGCGGGCAGGGCAAGCCGCTACGGTGCGTGTTTCTTTTTACTTGCGCGGATGAGCCAAATCCCAAGCGCAATAACAACGACCAGCGCCGTCACAAAGCCAGACGCGTTGCCCAGCAAACTGGCGATGGCTGAGATATTGTCGGCAAAGGTATGGCCAAGCCCGACATAGAGGCTGACCCAAACGATTTCCCCCGCAATACCCCAAAGCGCGAAACGCAGCCAGTTGTAGCGCGTGATGCCACAGAAGTAATTCATGTAAGGGCCAAGGGGCGCGACCAGCCAGCAGGAGAAAAACACAGATGAACCACCGCGCTTTTCCATGAAGGCTGCGCTACGGGCGCGCAGGGCGGCGCGTTTGGGGTGACGGGCAAGCCAATCATCCAACCGCGTGCCAAATTTGCGGGCGATCCAATAGCCGGAGTTGTCGCCGAGAACCGCGCCGCCGAAAGCGCCAAGCCCTACGCTGATCAACGACAAATCCCCCGTTGCAGCAAATCCGCCAGATGCCAGCATAAGCAATGAAGACGGGATCGGGATTGCGAGGCAACTTAGGAACGTGACAATGAAAACGATGGTGACGCCGTAATCTGCCAGCAATTCAAAGATCAGTTCAGTCATTGTTGCGGGCGTCTCTGTCCAGCTCAAACTGCGCGGCTGCGGCGTCTATGCGGGCCTGTAGGTCTGCCAGTGTCACGTCATTCGCTTGTGCGATGCTTTCGAGCGAAACGCGGTTCGGCGTTGCGTCAGGGGCAATAAACAGTGCCGGCTGTACGTATTCGCGCGGCAGTTTATAAGACTGCGCCACATAGCGTGGAGTCATCCAGCCCGCGAGGGGCTGTTCTTGGTGGGCGGGGTCCATCCAATAAATTGTGGAAGTGATGGTTCTCCCGCCAAAATAGACAAGGGCGACTAGGGCAATGAGGAACGCCATAAGCGCCAGTCGATGCGTGTGCCATAGGTGTCTAATCATGTGAGCAGCTTCATCCCGCGTGTAATGCCATCAAGTGTCATAGGAACCATACGGCCCGCGCCAAAGATTTGGTCGATCATTTGAATAGATTGCGTGTGCTGCCAGTAGTGTTCGTCTAGCGGGTTAAGCCAAAGGTGGTTGGGCCATTGATCACGTGCGCGTTCCAGCCATGTTTGGCCGCTTTCGGCGTTCCAATGTTCGCTGGCGCCGCCGGGGTAGGCGACTTCGTAGGGTGACATAGAGGCATCGCCCACGAAGATACATTTATAATCAGAGCCATAGGTGCGCAGGATGTCCCATGTTGGGGTTTGCGTATCCCAGCGGCGGCGGTTGTCACGCCACACGCCTTCATAAAGACAATTGTGAAAATAGAAGTGCTCAAAGTGTTTGAATTCGGACTTTGCGGCGCTGAACAGTTCTTCGACCAACTTGACATGCGGGTCCATTGAACCGCCAATGTCGAGGAACAACAAAACCTTAACGGCATTGCGCCGCTCAGGGCGTGTTTTGACATCTAGATAACCGTGTTCAGCCGTGGCGCGAATGGTGCCATTCAGGTCGAGCTCTTCGGCAGAGCCATCGCGGGCCCAGTTGCGCAGGCGTTTCAGCGCGATCTTGATGTTACGGGTGCCGATTTCGACGCTGTCATCGAGATTGCGAAATTCGCGTTTGTCCCAGACTTTGACGGCGCGTTGGTGGCGGGACTCGTTCTGGCCGATGCGCACGCCTTCGGGGTTGTAACCATATGCGCCGAAGGGGGAGGTGCCTGCCGTGCCGACCCATTTATTGCCGCCTTGGTGGCGACCCTTTTGTTCTTCAAGCCGTTTCTTGAGTGTTTCCATCAGCTTGTCGAAGCCACCCAGTGCTTCGATCTCAGCCTTTTCTTCGGCGCTAAGATGTTTTTCCGCCATCTTCTCAAGCCAGTCTTGCGGGATGTCGACGGCCTCCATGACGGCCTCGGCTGGAATAGCGTCAAGGCCCTCGAAGGCGGCGGCGAAAGCGCGGTCAAACTTGTCGATGTTGCGTTCGTCTTTGACCATGCAGGTGCGTGCGAGGAAATAGAACGCTTCAATGTCATACGTCACAAGGCCTGCGCGCATGCCTTCAAGGAATGTCAGATACTCGCGCAGAGAGACTGGCACATCACCTCTTCGAAGCTGGTCGAAGAAGGGTAAAAACATCAGGCGTACATACGGGTTATGATGATCATGATGAACATGCCGATCACACCGAAAATCATAGCGAAGACAGCCGCATATTGCGCCATGTCAGCGATGTTACCACCCCGGGATTTAGCACGATACGCCCCCAGCAATGCCCCTAAAACCAGACCGCCGAGTGGAAATATCATCTGTTAGATCCCTTTGAGTGGATTAAGCGATGCAATTTCTCGCAAGCGCGCGCGAACGTTGGTGCCCGCGCCAAATCCGTAGCGCGCCCAGCCGAGAGAGTCCATGCGTACAGCTGTCGCTTCGGACGTTCGGCCGGTCATTTCTAACGCTTCCGCTTTGAACATCATCAAAGTCGCAAGAAGGGCTGCGTTTTCATGGGCCGCAGCAATGGGCATGGCGCTATCCACAAGGTTCAGGACGGCCGCGCCATCGCCTGATGACAGCGCGAAGGCAGCGAGTTGAACAGAAACATGCGCTGCGTGCAGGCGGGTTTCCGAAGAGCGGTTGTAAATGCGCAGGGCTTCGTTGAATGAGGCGAGCGCAATATCGCTGTCATAGCCGACATTCAGGCGGCCAAAGGCGTAATGGGCAAATCCGTCACGAGGGCCAGCCCAGTTCATCGCACCAGCAAGGCTGACAGCCTGTAGCGCGGCGCTGCGACGGCGGTTTGCAGAGGACCCAGCGGTTAACGCGGTCTCGATGTTTTCGATCCAATCGCGTGTCGTGTCATTGCGTGGGCGTGACGTGCGCGCGTCGCCTGCAGGGTTCAGCCGGGACAAAATCGGATTAAGACGCGCAGCAACTTCGCCGCGTGACATGCCGTTGCGCAGGGCTGGGTCGTAGTAAGAACGGAGAATCAGCATGTCGAATGATGTCAGTACCGCGTGGATGTTGTCATCGTTAAACACAGAATCCGACAGGCGGTACAAATCATTCAGCGGACCAAGGGCCTGCGCCAGTTCTTCGTGCAAGCAATCGCGAATTTCTTGTGGTGCAACATCTGACGGTACGAAAACAGCTGCGCGATCGCGGCGTTCAAGCGTTGTCCAGTCAACGGTCGGCGTCCGACGCACGGTTTTGAATTCTTCCCATGAGGACACGCGCGGAACCACAAAACAGGCAGCACGCGGTACGGCTGCGTTCAAAACAGAACGCGGGATGGCTTCGATGGTTATAGATGCGGTATCCGCGCCGGTCATAAAGATGTCGATATCAGCTTCATTGCGAAGACGACCAAGTAGGGCACGCAAATCAGGTGTCAGACTTGGTGGCACATCGCCGGTGACACGAACGGAAATCGGGGCTTCAAAGCGCGTCAGGCGGGAAACAGCACGGCCACTTTCCATACGGAACGCGAGGTCCATGAAGTCTTTGCCGATTTCACGATTTGAACGTGTCGGCGTATTCACGCGGCTGCCCGCGAACGAACGCATTGGCGGCAAACTGTCGTGCAGGCCCATTGTACGGGTCGGCAAAGTCGGTGACTGGGGAATAGGCGTACAGGCGGTCATGAACATGACCGACATAGCCAAAAGGCGGCGGAACGTACGGTTCATGTGGTTCCCCACAATCGTGCACGACCCGAAGGGCCATAAGGGTCCATACCAGAAGGATCAACGCAATCCGCGCTGGCCTGAATAAAGGTCAGTTCTTCGGTCCGCATCTGACGCGCCCGGACATCTTCGGTCCGTGACTTACGATGCGTTGAGACCGGCATTTTTGCCTTGGTCAACTCTGCTCTCCTTCTAACTCAGTCCTGAACCTGCCAGCGGACTGAGGCCCGAGTGGGTGCGAAATTGGGCAATTCCGCGACACAACGTCAGGCTCCTTAGTTAAAAGGGAATTTGGGGTGGTTTCGCGCTATAAATCTGCACACGACGCGGAAAAGCTGACGCGGTGTGATTCAAAAGACTCAATAGGGTAGTGGGTGTTGTTGGTGCTGGCACAAGATGTGGGATTAGGCCTTCGTCGAAGGCCTGAGCACAAGATTCGGGGGCTGAGGGGCGTTAGCGTTGACTGCGTGCCATGAACGCCAAGCGTTCGAACAAATGAACGTCTTGCTCGTTTTTCAATAAGGCCCCGTGTAGCTTGGGCAGCGCTGAGGCACCGTCGCGTTTCAGGTCTTCCGCCGTCAGGTCTTCTGCCAATAGAAGCTTTAGCCAATCCAGCACCTCGGATGTGCTCGGCTTTTTCTTGAGGCCTTGCTGTTCGCGCACCTCGTAGAATTGCGTCAACGCGGTGGTCAGCAGGGCGTCCTTGATTCCGGGGTGATGAACTTCAACGATCTTACGCATGGTGTCGATGTCGGGAAAGCGGATGTAGTGAAAGAAACAGCGCCGCAGGAATGCGTCCGGCAGTTCTTTTTCATTGTTGGATGTAATGATCATGATCGGGCGTTGCTTTGCCTTCACGGTCTGGCCCGTTTCGTAGACGTGAAACTCCATCCGGTCGAGTTCTTGCAGCAGGTCGTTGGGAAATTCGATATCGGCTTTGTCGATTTCGTCGATCAGCAACACGACGCGCCCTTCGGCCTCAAACGCCTGCCAAAGCTTGCCGCGTTTGATGTAGTTGGCGACATCGTTGACCTTTTCATCCCCGAGCTGGCTGTCACGCAAACGGCTCACGGCGTCATATTCATACAGCCCTTGTTGGGCTTTGGTGGTGGACTTGATGTGCCATTCAATCATCGGCAGCCCGAGCGCCGCACTCACCTGTCGCGCGAGTTCGGTTTTTCCGGTGCCAGGCTCGCCCTTTACCAAGAGCGGGCGCTCAAGCGTGACGGCGGCGTTCACTGCAACTGTTAGATCGTCAGTTGCGACGTAAGAATCTGTTCCGGTAAAACGCATAAGTGGCCTGCTTGTCATGAAATTATGTAATCTTAACGGTATCATCCTGTCGCGTGGCTTCAACCCATGAAAGGTTGATCCAGATGGGGGGTGACACTATGCCCGCGAGAGAG
>Ga0209121_10006141_pt1 | contig 10643 bp, 3 predicted proteins | sample Cruoilmetagenom3_FD_187292 | JGI IMG/M metagenome (GOLD analysis project Ga0209121, IMG submission 187292) | Oil polluted marine microbial communities from Coal Oil Point, Santa Barbara, California, USA - Sample 3 (SPAdes) (version 2) | ecosystem: Environmental > Aquatic > Marine > Oil seeps ...
ACTCCTCAGGCCCCGCACAACCAGCGCTGCCGTCAGTGCCGTCAGTCCCGCCAGTGTCGCCAATGTCGCCAATGTCGCCACGCCGGCCCACGTCCCCGCCCACCCGACTGCTGACAAGGAGACCCGGGGACAAGGTGACAGGGAGAAGATGCCCGTTGCTCCTTGTCTCCCCCTCCCCTTGTCTCCCTGTCTCAACCAGCCCGCCAGCGCCAGGGCATACATTACCACTGCCGCCAGCAGTCCCAGCCCCGTCAAACCCAACAGCACGCTCTCGGCCTGCGCCATCTGCACCTCCACAAACTAACCTCACCCACTCCCCTCCGCCGCTTCTTGTCCCTCACGGCCTACGTGCCGAGCTTGGCCGGAGGTCCCAGTTGCCAGGGGTGGGAGTGCTCCGAGCCTGTCCAGGGGCGATGTCGCTGACGCCGGCCTGGGCACCGCTCGTCTGCTTGCGCACCAGCACATCGTCTACGAAGACCCCCACATCGTTGATGGTGTCATCGCTCTGCATAATAACGGCCAGCCAGACCTGGGGCACCCCGCGCAGGTCGCCCAAGGTGTACACGTCGCTGAGGTCGAAGGTCACCGCATCCCAGCCGCCCGTATCCCCGCTGCTCTTCCAGCCGTGGAACCGCTCGCCGTCTACCGAGACCATCCACTTGAAGTAGTCGTAGTCCCGCTTGGTGCGTTGCCAGCGCTGGAAGGTGACCTCGGCTGCGGTGGCATCGCTGAGGTCAAAGGGACCGTAGACCAACCAGGCGTCCAGGTTGTTAGGATAGTTGTCAGTGCAAGGCGCAACAGCGCCCGTGCCGGCCGCGGCCGGCCAGATGCTGAAGGAGGCGGCGAAGGCGCGGCAGTTAGTGCGGCCCCAGGTTGGGTCCCCAGAACGCTGCCAGGGGCCGGGGAAGTCGCCCTCGAAGCTGTCGGCGAGGATTGTCTGCCAGCCCTCGACAGGCGTTGGGGTAAGCGTCGGGGTTCGCGTGCGTGTCGGCGTGGGCGTATCGGTCGCTCCCGGCGGGCGAGTGGAAGTAGCCGTGCGCGTCGCAGTGGGTGTAGGAGTGACGGTCGGGCCAGGGCGCGTGGGAGTGGTGGTTCGGGTTGGCGTCCGCGTGGCGGTTCGGGTCGGCGTTCGTGTGGGTGTAGCCGTCGCCTCCCGGCTTGGCGTGGCAGTGGGGATGGGCGGCGGGTGAGCCGGATCGTAGCTCTTCAAAACGAAGGGTAGGTAGACCTTGGTGATTCGCACGATGGTCATAGACCGTTGCCACACCCCGCTGCCCGTCCCGGCGTAGAGAGTTGCCGGATCAGTGCTTAGGTCGAGCGCCAGGGCATTTATTTGCAGCGCCCAACCACTCAGCCCCTCGTTCAGCGCAGTCCAGTTCCCCCCACCGTCCTCGCTGGCGTAAACACCCTGGCCGGTCCCGGCGAAGACAGTCTGTGGGTATCCGGAGGCGACGGCAAGGGCATACACTGTCCCGGCGGGCAGACCGCTGCTGGCTGCGCTCCAACTCACGCCTCCATCATCGCTCTTGAAGACGCCCCGGTCGGTGCCGGCGTAGATCGTCCCCACCTCCGACGCCAGGGCGTAGACCTGATTAGCCGCCAGGCCGGCATTGGCCGGTGCCCAGCTCGCCCCGCCATCGGTGCTCTTGAAAGCGCCCATGTCTGTGCCGGCGAAGAGGGTGCTGCCGGCGAAGGCCAGGACGTAGACGTTGCGGCCGCTGAAGCCACTGCTGGCTCCCTGCCAGTTGGCCCCACCGCTGGTGCTCTTGAAGATGCCCATCTCGGTGCCGGCGTAGATGGTGCTCGATGCATCGGGATCAATGACCAGGGCGTAGACGTCGTTGGCGGCCAGGCCGCTGTTGATGGCCGTCCAGTTGGCCCCGCCGTCGGTGGACTTGTAGGCGCCGTCATGCCAGGTGCCGGCGTAGACGGTGGAGAGGTTGTGAGGGTCAAGGGCGATAGCCCCCACGCTGGCCTGGAGGGGGTGGGACCAGTTGGCGCCGCCGTCGGTGGTGATGAAGAGGCCCTTGTAGTAGGTGCCGGCATAGATTTGGCTGGGGGAGGAGGGATTGAGCGCCAGGGCATGAACCGCGACCCCGCCTGTCTCGCCGATCTGTGTCCAGGTCCCTGTCGCAAGACCTACGGCGTTGCCCGCTTCGAGTGGCCCCTTCCCCCCTTGGGCGCTGGCCAGGCTGTACGCCGCAAGCAGTGCGATGAGGGTAAGCATCAGGGCCGCAGCAAGGCCCCAAGCGGGCATAGGGACAGCCGATTCTGTCGATTTGTCTGCCCCCCGGTTCTCTGGTTGCATATCCATGTGCACAAACCCTGTTCAGTGCTACTCCGGAACCGAATACACCAGCCTGCCTACAGGAGTGCCTTCGAGCCGTGAGAGCGGCTCCTCGTGATAGAAATGGGGCGCGGCTGGAAGCCGCTCTCTTTGGTCTCACCTGCTACCAGCTAAACAGCCTTAGGTAGGCTTCCTCATCCGCTCCGGGTGGGATCTTGATTCCGCCCGGCGGAATCGGAAGTGGATACGTCCCTGGTTCGAGGTTCTGGCCCACATAAAAAGTCCGCTTGGAAGGCGGATGTTTCGGTTTGATGATTCCCATACCCCTGAGGAGCTCTACTGAGGTTTGCCAGAATCCTTTAGTCGTGGGCCTCAGCCCCATTGGATCGGTATACCGGAGTGGGTTGTTCAGCGCGTAGGCGTAGTGGTGCAAAGTCGGCGGGTACTGCAGGATTCCGGGGGAAGGGTCCGTGGTGATGAAGCGCCCGGTAGTGGCGTCGTAGTAGCGAAAGCCCATCAAGTATAGGTCACGCACGGCGTCTTCAGCCCGCACCCCCCATCGCCCCAGGAAGCAATAGGGTTCGTCTTCATCACCTGCCGGGGCATTGGCCTGCCCGAAGGCATCATAGCCGTAGGCCGCCCTGGGCGTCCCCGCCTCATCGCTGAGATTCACCACGGTGCCTAGAGCATCGCCGTGGTAGGCGACCACCATTGAGCTGTTGTCAGGGTCAAGGGAACGGCTGGCCGCCAGCAGGCCGTTGCCATAGATGTATGCGGTGCCTCGGCCTGGCTCCCCTTCTTGTTGAAGGATCAGCGAAAAGCCATCATAGATGAATTGGCTCTCTCCCGTGGGCCCGCTTGTCCCTACTCGGCGGCCGGAGGGATCATAGCTGAAGGTAGTAGTGATGCTGCCAGTCCCCCTGATCTGAACGAGGCGGTCCTCATAGTCATAGGTGTAGGTGTATGGCCCGTGTGCGTCCGTCCTGTTCGTCTGATTGCCGTTGGCATCGTAAGTGAACCATGTCTGACCAGCACTAAGTAGCTGGTCCGCCACATCGTAGGTGTAGTCCACGGTGCCCAACGGACTCACCATGCGGATGCGGTTCCCCACGGCGTCGTAAGCATACTCAATGGAGTAGCGGGGGTAGCTCTCGCGCACCAGTCGGTCCACGGCGTCATAAGTATAGGACATCACGAGCGAAGCCACCGGTGCGGTACGTGTCACCTGAAGGGGATTGTCCACTTCGTCATAGGTGTAGGCCCAGCTTGACATGGTGCCACCATTGCCGTCCAAGTTCTCTACCCTCGTGACGCGATCCTTCGCATCGTAGGCATAGGTCGTCCGTGCACCGCTGCAGTGGACGATCGCATCTAGGTTGTCGGCGCTGTCATACGTATAGGTGATGGTCTGGTTACTAAGTCCATCGACGATATTGATGAGACGGTCTGCCGCGTTATAGTCATAGTGCACATCGTACACCAGCGTCATACCGCGCCGTGCGACTATGCTCTGAGGATTGCCTATGGCGTCATAAGTGTAAGCGATGGAAACATCCTCCAAGGGGAGGTCTGTGCGGATCGGACGATCCAAGGCGTCATACTCATTCTGGGCCTGCCAGGTGCCGTAGCCAGTGCTGGTCACATTGCCTGCCGCATCGTATTCGTAGAAGACAGAGTTGTCATCAGGATAGGAGACCCTGGTCAGACGGTCATTGGTGTCATACTCCCGCTCGATAACGTTGGCATCGGCCTTGATACTGGTCACCACGTTGCCGTTACCGTCGTAGACGAAGCTACTAGCTCGGGCCAACGGATCCATGACCTGCGTAAGCCGGCCCAAGGCATCCCGCTGATAGATGGTCGCGTGTGCATTCGCATCTATGATCCTCGTCAGGTTGTCGTTGGCGTCGTACTCGTGGTTGGTCACATGACCCAGGGTGTCCGCGACGCTTGTCAGGTTGAACTGGGGATCGTAAGTGAAGCGGGTGGTGTTTCCTCGTGCATCAATGGTGCTTAGCAACAGGCTGTTTCCATCGTAAGCGTAGGTGGTCACATTCCCCAGGGCATCAGTGTCGGTGACCAGGTTGTCGTCGGCAGCGTAGGAGAATTGCCTAGTGTGGCTATTGGGATCGGTGACGGTGAGCAGTCGCCCCACGACGTCGTAGCTCATGGTCGTGGCATGGCCCAAGCCATCGGCGACACTGGTCAGGTTGCCGTGCTGATCATAGCTGTTTGTGATCGTATGGCCATTGGCGTCCGCGATGGCGATGACCTGCCCTCGGCCATCATAGGAAATCGTCGTGGCATAGCCGAAAGCATCGGTGCCCCGGGTGAGATTCCTCTGCTCGTCGTAGTCGAAGAGCGTGATTCGGCCCAGGGCATCGGTCACCCCGGTCAGGTTGTCCTGGGCGTCGTAGGTGAACCAGGTGGTGTAACTCAACGGGTCAGTCAGGCTGATCAGGTTGCCGCGGGAATCGTAGCCGAAGGTCGTCGTGTGCCCGTTCCAGTTGGTGCGCAAGAGGACGTTCTCGTTGGCATCGTAGACGATGGACGTCGTGTAGCCCAAGGGATCCTGGTTGCCGACCAGACGGCGATAGGCGTCGTAGAAATAGACGGTGGGGTGGCCCATAGGATCAATGACGGTCGAGCGTACGTCGCCGTAGCGGAGCGTCATGCTGCCACCTCCGCCATTGGTCTGGTTTACTATCCGCCCGAAGTCATCGTAGACGTTGGCGATGAAGGTCACTCCTTCGGGATCGGTGATGGACGTGATGCGGTGTTCGCTATCGCAGGTGTAGGAGGTTGTGCCATCCCTGGCGTCCGTATAGTGTACCAGGTTGCCGTCAGCGTCGTACTCGTAGCGGAAGGTGCGGTTGGCCGGGTCGGTGATCTGGGTCAGGTGCCCATCGCTGTAGGAGAGCTCGATGCTCCGCCCCACGGCATCGGTCACCCGGATCAAGTTACCCTCGGCGTCGTAGGTGAGGGTGGTCTGGTTGCCGTTGGCGTCCACCAGGCTCGTGGCTCTCCCCTCGGCGTCGAAGTTGAGCTGGGAACCGTCCTTGGTTTCCTCGGTATAGGCGCCGTCGCCGTTTGGGATCAATGTGCTGACAAGTTCATGCGAAAGGTAGTAGGTGCCGTCGGGAAGTTGAAGGTACTCACGACTCTGTCCGTTCGCCGCGGTGACCGTCACTACGTTTCCTGTCATCTGGGCCAATATCCAGTCGGAGGCCTCGGACCCGATGACAATATGCTGATGAGGCAGCTCCCCTGCCGGGGAGGCGGCGATGTCCACCCCCACGTAGGCCTCGGCAATGGCAGCTACGGCATCCATGGCCGTGCGGAAGCCAAAGCCGCGTGCCCAGTCACTGCCCTCCACCAGGCCCATGTTGTAAGTGTGAGTCCAACCGAATCCCAGCGGCCCGTCCTGGCGGTTCCCTTCGCTCACGTAGGTGCGGGAGAAGCTGATGGGGTGGCCCAGCACCCCGAAGGCCAGGTCGACGGAGCTATGGACGAAGGCACCGGTGGCGGTATCCACCGGGTCTGTACCAGCGTTGTTTGGTGCATCAGGGTCGGAATCGTTGGCTTTGGGCTGGGTTCCCTCCAGGGCTGTCTCCACTTGTTCCTGGACTACCTCCGGCTTTACCGTGGCCGTTTGGCTGGCGCTGCCGCCCAAGCGAATGGGGGGCACCTCGTAGTCGCCCGGTGCGCCACCTATGCTCCCGCTTAGCCAATATCCCGCCGAACCCGATCGGGGATTGAAGGAGATCCAGCCAGTGCCCGTCCATTGGTTGTGAGTGATGTTCCCTTCGGGCACGGTCACCTCGTAGCCAGCTTCGACGTCCTCGCGCAACGAATCCTTGGTGCGGGATGGATAGTCTAACAGGGGCAGGATGGCATCCACGGTGCTGGAGATGATGTGGTAGATCTTCAGGCCCTCGTCGTTGGCAATGTCCAACACCTGAATGGTGGAGACAGAAGGGTTGTTCTGCAGTTGCTCTATGGTGGCATGCTCTGTGGCCGAGCCCTTGTGCCCACTGTCGGTCATGAAGGCCCGCTCCCGGTCAGGGTCGCCTGAAGCTGAGAGGATGCTATGGTAGGTCAGCCGCACATCAATGGTGTACGACGCCGGGCCCAGGCGCATGGGCTTCCACTCGCCGCCGATCCAATCCCACTCCAGCACCGCCAGGTCCTGGGACATTAACATCCCCCGGAAGTAAGGAACACGCACTACTCCTGCTATCTGGGCATCAACGCGATCGGAGGCATCAACCTGGTTGAAATACGATAATCCAATGTTATAGAGGCTCTGGCCCAGCACCGGCTCGGAATCGTCGGGCAAGCCCGCCGCCCGACTTTCCACCAGAGCCTTATGGTGGCGGCGCAGCGCCTCGGGGGATACCGTCTGCAACATGATGGGGAAGGCGTACCACTCCCCAGCCTGCAGCCACTGAGGAGCGTAACGGGGAGCCCAATCACCGATGGGCGTTACTATGGTCACCGTTATCGGCTCCCAGCTCCCCAGGGACAAGGAATCGCCAGTGCCCACCAGCTCGCCGCCAACCCGCAGCTCTGGCTTCATGTTCACCTGGTAGGCTGGATAGACGTTGTATATGCCCCCGGCGGCGTCAATGGTGGCCTGGTCGGCGGGGGTGGCCCCCACGTAGAATATGGTGACACGCTCCCCGGCGATGTCCGGGAGGTTGGCCCAATAGTCAATGCCCAGATGCTCGATGTGCAGCTTATACATGAAGTCGTCGGGCATCTCAGCGGTCTCGCCCCACGAAGACTCGACGGTGTATGGCAGTTGGGTTGGGTAGCCATCAAGGGTCTCGGGGACGATCTCCCGTCCACCGATCGCGTCCTCCCGGTAGGCTAAGGGAGTGTTGGTCCGCAGGTAGTTGATGAGGTTATTCGAGTACTGGGTCAGGTGAGAGTTGATGTTCGTTTCGTTGATATAGCGCACGTAGTCGGCCGTGATGGTGCTCCCGCTCTCGGCTGCGGCCAGGAAGGCGCTGCGGTCGTAGCCCAATACCGTGGCCAGGTCGAGCCCCGGGTTGTAGGTATAGACCTTGAAACTGGGATCCAGGGGATACCAAGCGCCATCAATCCTCACCCTGGCCCAAATCTGGTTCATGCGCAGAACGTCTTCTTGCACCTCGGCGGGGATGCCACCGTTCCAAAAGACGTAGGGGAGCACCTGGGGATTGGTGACCCCCACCCAGTTCATGGTCTGGTCCAAGGGGATCTGAATGAGGCCGAAGACGAATTCGGCCTCATAACCGGCAGCTTGCAGCAGGGCCACCAGGAGAGCCGCCTGGTCGAAGGGGTTGCCAGCTTTCGCCAGGTAGGTTTCGCGAGGGCTCTTGACGAGGCCCCAGGTGGGCACAAAGTCGAAATGGTTGTGGACGTACTCGTAGATGAGCTGGGGATCGTTGTCCAGTCCAGCGGCCAGGGCCTGGATTTCCGGAGAGGGCTGGAGAATCGCTTGAGGCAGTAAGTCCCGCTTCTTTCTGTACTCACGCAGGATGGCCGCAATACGCTGGCCAACCGCATCAGGATCCTGGGCGGGAAGGCGGAGGTTCAGGTTGATCAAGGGGTGCCGTGGTGGCAGATCCTCGATGGGGATGCCGCTGGGGATGTACTTCTTTCGGGCGCGCGGTGGCTCTTCTGAGGGTGGAACCGGTGGCTGCATCGGCGGTTGCGGGGTGGCTCGGGCCTCCTCGCCGAGTCCGCCCTGAGATGCCGATCTCTCCTCCAACGCAGGCCCTGTCGCCGGGGCAGGATTCCGACCAGCGGCTGCCTCCAGTGGTTCCTGTATCGCCTTAGCCCGGGCCGCATAGGCCCGGGGCAGGGGCTCGACCACCAGCGCAAGCCCCATCCAGATCACGACTAATCCGATCAGCGCCTTCTGCCATGATCGATACATCTTGCCGCTCTCCTTTTGTTTCTTCGCGAACCAGGAAGAACACGGCTACAGGTTCAAGGACCTATGCTGTTGCCACACCTTTGTGTCATCTCGAGTCCCAATCTGTACTCCATGATGCGTAGTCTGTCTCCAGCGTAGCTCGTACCAATCATACAGATCGTCCAGGCTGACCTTGTGCTGCGAAGTCCTGTCAGGCCAGGTGGATGTTGTGCGGCGAACCCGTCTCGGGCCACCCTTCGCAGTTGAAGAGGGGAAGTGCACCGACCTTTGAACACCAAACACCAGCTCCGTCCTGCCCAGGAAGCGGCGCTGATGTAGGATTCTATCCTACCTCCTGCGCACGAGAAGGTGACACCATGATTACCCAACCACTTCTTCAACAATCCTTTTTGTTATCTCCCTTGGACTATTATACCACATCCCTGTTGATGAGTCAAGGGGTTTCGCGGGAGAGTGTTGAAAAAGCCAGGATGGCTGTGGCCAGTGGGTCGCGACGGTCCCAGTAGCCGCATTCTTGAGGGTGCTGTCCCATTCTGGCGTCCTTTTTCGGCTTGGCAGTGGGTCGTGTGACCACACACTCACCATCAGCGCAGTGTTTTCCAACACTCTCTTCGCGGTAACCGCGGTAAGATATTTCGCAGCGGGTCAGAGGGACGAGGGGCTGGTCACAGCCTTGTCGGTCGTCCGTCACGCTCATCTTGAGTCTCAGGCGGCCAGTGCAACCCGTGGAGCCAGCACGCGCGCTACCCCTGGTGGGATTTCAGCCGACAGAGAAACTGGTGTGCAATTGGATACGCTGGTGCTGCAATCAGCGTCCAAGCCCTCCATTGCCTCGGTCTCGGGTCGCTCGTAAGCCCTTGCCCGATGTGAGAGAGTTGTACTCCCGAAGATGGGCTCGGAGTGCAACCCCTCACCATCAATTGTGATATACTGAATCCCAGATGCCAAGCTTCGGGGCAAGTTTCCCAACGTTTGGGCCGCTCCCTTGGCCCTTCCGATCAACCTCCACTCCCTTCAGACCCCTCCGTCCCTTCCTTTCGCTCATTCTTCCTTCATTCTCTCCCTCTCTGCCCAACTGTCAACTTCCCTCCAGCCTCTCTTACCATCCTCCCCCACTCCCCTTCAAACGGCGTCAACCCTCGTTCCGCGCTGCCGCGCAGCAGCACTTCTTGGCCCGTCGCCCGCGCCCAGAAGCGGCGTCGGGGGAAGTATAGGGTCAGCAGCATTCCCACCAGCAGCAGGCTGGCAGCGGCGATCACCGGCCAGAAGCCAGGATCGTACACGGCCATGAGGGTGACGTTGTAGTCTGCATCGTCGGCCGGCTCGTAAGCATACAGATAGAAGCCTATCCCCCTGTAGTTCAGCGGCGCGCTGAGCCGCACCACCTTGGCCAGCACCTCCCGTCCGCCCTCCAGCACCGCCAGGTGCACCCTGTACTCGCGAGGCAGGTCGTTGGGGTAGCGGTCAATCTCCAGTTCGTCGAAGCGCAGGGCGAAATCGTGTCCGTGACCCACCTCCCGGACCTGGCCAGGGGCAAAGGTCAGCTCCTCCTCTCGCCAGCCGGCGGCCATGCTCCAAGCGGCTCCGATGACCAGAAGCACCAGCCCTGTGTGCGTGATGAGCGTGCCCAGCCGCGTCCAGCGGAAGCGCTCGCCGAAGAGGTAGATGATTCCATCACCTTCCTCCACGCGCAGGCAGTAGCGGTGTCGGGCTAGGATGGCCTTGAGCGCTTCGGCAAGCCCGGCCGGCGAACGGGCAGAGGCCACAGGCCAGGCGGCGCGGTAAGTGCCCGTGCGGTAAAACGGCTCTGGTTGCACGACGCGCGGCGCAGCGAACGTCGTCCGCCAGATGCGGGCGAATCGGTCCAGCGTGCAGGCGGCGGTGTTGAGGAGAAGAGCGGCAAGAAGGGCAATGAACCAGGGAGCGTGATAGAGGTCGAACAAGCCAAGGGCCTGGAGGAAACCAGCCGCAGCGCCGTAGCGCTCGCGTACGATGGCGAGCCAGTTTGCCTGAGCGGTCGGATCGGCGGCAATGTCCCCGGGCATCTGGGGAAACAGGCTACCGAGAGCTGTAGCAGCAGCCACAGCGATCAGCAGAATCACCGCCAGCTTGAGGGAGCAAAGCTGCCGCCACACGGCGCTGAGCCAACGCCTGAGCCTCGACGAGCGGACGTCGGCTTGGGCCATCGTTCACCTCCATCCGAGTTGAAGGGTACGCTCCTCGACTACACTCACATTATACTACAAAAGTGCCACGTTGTCCATTAGCTGGTGGGTCAGAGAGACTGTGGACAAACGGCGGGAAGTGTGCTACAATGTGGGTGAGGCAGCAGGGAGGTTGTAATGAACCGAGGCAGTGAGCACGTGCAGAGGCTGCTGAGCCGGAGGGAGTTCCTTCGGGACGTGGTGATGGCCGGCGCGGGGACTGGCG
>Ga0209121_10006142_pt1 | contig 10642 bp, 7 predicted proteins | sample Cruoilmetagenom3_FD_187292 | JGI IMG/M metagenome (GOLD analysis project Ga0209121, IMG submission 187292) | Oil polluted marine microbial communities from Coal Oil Point, Santa Barbara, California, USA - Sample 3 (SPAdes) (version 2) | ecosystem: Environmental > Aquatic > Marine > Oil seeps ...
TAGAGAATTATTCAGAGGCTCTCTTCTTTTCTTGTTACCGTTTATTGTTTTCTCTCTGTTGGGCGTAGTATTGATAATTCTAACTGTGAGAGGAAAAGTAGAAGGATTGCTTAAGAAGTTTTTAGTATTAACAGGAGCTTCTTCTGCAGGGATTTTTATCAGTATCCTTTTACATAATTTAATTTATGGCCTGTTTATTCACTGGCTTGGTTCAAACTTTTGGGAAAGAGTTGGCATAGGAGATGAGCCTTTTTTCTTCTTTTTAGCAATTATTGTGTGCCCGATAGGTTTTTTGGTTGGTGTAGTTGGTAGTATAGTGCTGTTTCTTAAGCAAAAAGATGGACCCTAACGTTCCATATAATCCTCTTATAAATTAAACAGCGCCAAATTTTCTTGGCGCTTTTAACTTTTTAGTGGACCTGGCGGGATTTGAACCCACGACCCCGGCAATGCGAATGCCGTGCTCTACCACTGAGCTACAGGCCCTCTACGCTCGCTACTAAATACCCGACTCCAAAAGGACCTTCGTATGATAAAATTTCAAATTTCCAATTTTTCATTTCTGAGAGTGCTCCGAGTAAAATGATTATAGATTTATAACCACATTCACCCGCTTCTTCAATCAAATCTTCATCGATATTTAAAACGCCTTCTATATTTTTTTCTTTTAAAAGCTTAATCAGTTTTTCATCGAACTCCTTTCCCCGTGGTGAATAACCAGCAGGTGCGCCAGGCAGGAGTCGGTGGGAAAGATCTCCAGAAGCTACAATCCCAATTTTTTTATTACCTTCTTTTGCGATTTTGCCTAAAGTTTTTCCGAAGAGATATTGCCAGGAATTATCAAGTAGAGAATAAGCTAAAGGAACAATTTTGGGTTTGAAATCTTTTGTTAAATAATAAAGTGGAACCAACGTCCCATGGTCTAATTCTTTTTTATCATAAATTCGCAGAGATATATTTTCTTTTTTACATTCATTTTTGATTTCTTTACAAATATCTCTATCGTTATCAAAAGAAAATTGGGTTGCAAAATCGCCAAACATTGAAAGATTTCCTGAAAGATGTGAAGCGACTATTAACCCTATCTCTTTAAATCCTACTGGTCCGTGAGGCGAGATTAAAATCAAAGTTTCTGGCTTTACTTTTTCAATTTCCTCTCTTAACTTCTCCATTCCGTCAATTGTTTTTTTAACTTTTTTCAAATCTTCTTCTGAACCAATGGTAGGAATAATAATTGGAGGATGAGGAGAAATTACAGCAAAAGAAAACATAGGAATTTATAGAAACGATGGATTTCAATAAGTATCTATTCAATGATGTTGAGGTCTTCTCCGCAACTTGAGCATTTCCCATTTTTATCAAATCTTTCAATAGAATAACCTGTCCTATCAATCATTTTTTTATGACATTTCGGGCAATAAGTATCTTCTGAAGCAAGCCCTGGAACATTACCTCCGTAGACATATTTAAGTCCTGTGGCTATTCCAATATCACAGCCTTTTTGGACTAAATCAATTGGCGTTGAATAAAGATGCCGCAGTTTCCAAGAGATTTCTGGGAAAAAGCGGGAGATGTGCCAAGGTGTCTCTTCTCCTAATTCTTTTTTGATAAAATTAGCAATTTTTGTAAAAACTTTTTCATTTACTGCTTCAGGAATGACTAGAGTTGTGATCTCTATCCATATTTTTTTCTTTTTCAAAAATAAAAGAGCGTCAAGGACAGGGCCAAGTCTTGCTTTGCAATAATCGCTGTAAAATTCTTCGGACGCACCTTTAATATCTACATTAATTGCATCTAGATAAGGGAAAATAAGTTCTAAAGTTTCTTTTGAAATAGAACCATTAGAAACCCAGCAATTGCGAAGCCCTCTCTTTTTGGCCAGCTTCATTGTATCTAAAGCAAATTCCAAAAATACTGTTGGTTCTGTATAAGTATAGGAAATACTCGGGCAATGATGCTGGATAGCCATTTCTACAATTTTCTCTGGTAATATTTCTCTGCCCTCAATTTTTCCTGTGATTTTTGGAGTTTGGGAAATTTGCCAGTTTTGACAGTTAAGACAAGCAAAATTACACCCTACTGTTCCGAAGGACAATGATTCGCTCCCGGGCATAAAATGAAAAAAGGGCTTTTTCTCAATGGGGTCGATATTAATCGAGGCTACTTTTCCATAAACAAGAGTGTAAATTTTCCCATTCTTATTCTCCCTAATCCCACATTTTCCTCTTTCTCCTAACGAAATTACGCAATAATGAGGGCAAGTCCGGCATTGAGCTTTTTTCCCGCCTAATTGTTTATAAAGCAGAGCTTCCTTCATAATTTCTCAAATTATTTTAACACCCCTTTGAATAAAAGACAACGATTATGATATTATTATATTAATAAAGGGTAATTTTCGATTTCTTTCAATTTATATGAGGCATCGTATTTTTATCTCTGCTCTATTACCAAACGAACTAAAGACGAAATTGACTGATTTCCAAAGCGATTTCAGAAATCTTAATTTAAGATGGGCCAAGCCTGAAAATCTCCATCTTACTTTAATATTTATCGGGTGGGCGGAAGAGAGCGAAATAATTACAATAAAAGAAGTTTTAAAGGAAATTAGCCAAAGTTTTTCTCCTTTTAATTTGAAACTAACACGGCTTTCCGCCGGTCCAAATTTAAAATTTCCTCGAATGATTTGGGCAAGCGGTCCTCAAAACCAATATTTAGAGAAAATTTACCAAGATATTAAAGACAATTTTATAAAATTAAATATCCCACTTGATGAACGCCATCCATTTAAAATTCACATCACCTTAGCTAGAGCGAAAGACAAGGAATTAAAAGGAAGAAATGTTAAGAGAACACTAGACCTTTCTTTCTTCATTAGAGAGATTGCTTTAATGGAAAGCCAACTGAAAACTAGTGGAGCAGAATATGAAGTTTTAGAGAAATATTCTCTGAAAGTGTAAAAACTTAAAAATATAAAAACATAAAAATTACTAATTGTTTTAATTTTTTAAATTATTTTATTTTTAGATTTTTAAAAGTATGAAAATCCATTTCATTGGCATTGGAGGCATTGGAGTTTCTGCTTTAGCTAGATATTATTTAGCTCAGAACCACAAAGTGAGTGGTTCTGATTTAGTTTCATCAGAAATAACAAAAGCTCTCAAAAAATTGGGGGCAAAAGTCTTCATTGGGAAGCACAAAGCCAAAAATTTGCCAAAGGATGCTGATTTGATAATCTACAGCTCAGCAATTCTCGAAGATAACCCTGAATTACTAAAAGCTAAAAAGCTACAAGCTACAAGCTATAAGCTACGAGTGATGAGTTATCCAAAAGCTCTTGGTGATTTAACAAAAAAATATTTTACAATTGCTATTTGCGGCATGCATGGAAAGACTACTACTACTGCTCTTTTATCTTTAATTCTGGCAAAAGCGGGCCTTGACCCCACGGTTATTGTCGGAACAAAACTTAAAGAATTCAAGGATTCTAACTGTAGGATAGGAGAGGGTAAATATCTTGTTATTGAAGCCGATGAGTACAAAAGCGCTTTTTTGAACTATTGGCCAAAGATTATTATCTTAACCTCAATCGAAAGAGAACACCTCGATTATTATAAAAACCTTGAGCATATTCTCAGAGTTTTTAGAGAATTTATAATGCATTTACCAAGAGATGGAGTTTTGGTAGCAAATAAAGGTGATAAAAATATTAAAAAACTTATAGAAAAATTTAAAAATCAAAAATCAAGATTCAAAATCGTTTTTTATTCTTTATCTCAAAAACAGTCAAGAAAAATTAGAAAAACTTTAAGAATCCCTGGCGATTTCAATGTCTCTAACGCTCTTGCTGCTCTCATTGTAGCTAGGATTCTAAAGATTCCTGACAAAATAACCTTTAAAACTTTTTCAGAATATAAGGGTTCCTGGCGTCGCTTTGAGATTTTTAATATAAAGTTCCCCATCGCCAATCGCCAATTACCAATTACTTTGATAAGTGACTACGCTCATCACCCAACTCAAGTTAAGGTTACAATAAGAGCGACAAGAGAAAAGTTTCCAAAGAGAAGAATAGTCCTTGTTTATCAACCTCATCAAGTAAAGAGAACAAAAATTCTATTTGAAGATTTTGTAAAATCTTTTGACGGTGTAGATTTACTTATCTTAAATGAAATTTACGAAGTTGCTGGTAGGGAAACAGAAGGCAAGAGAAAAATATCTTCAAGAGATTTAGCCTTATCAATTCAGAGAAGATGGGAAAAGTTAGGCTACAGAAAGATAGTTAGATTTATCAAAAATCAAGATGGCATTTTTAAAAAATTGAAAGGAATAATCAAAAAAAATGACATTGTAATTGTTATGGGTGCCGGTGATATATATAATTTAGTTTTAAAGCTTCGGAAGGTTTCTACCTCTTGACAAAAAAAATTAAAGAGTTAAACTTAGAATAGAATGATGAGTAAGAAAATGACAAGAATAAAATTTTTTAGAGGGAGCGGTTAAATAGCTTTTAGCTATGGTATTTTGACGCCGCTTCCGAGCGGCGTTTTTAAGTAGTAAAAGAGATGAAAGTAAAGAATGATATAGAAAGTTCTTTTAAAAATATTAGAAGAGAGCATAAAATAAAAAAGCATCAGATAAGAAATTTCAAGATTTCTCTGGTGCGAGACGAGACTCTACAGCCTATGGTGGATGCCTTGGGACCAGGAGGCGATGAAGGACGTGGCGTACCTGCGATAAGCCTCGGGGAGGTGGCTAGCAACCTTTGATCCGGGGATTTCCGAATGGGGAGACCTAATTCGCCGATAAGGCGAATTATCCCGTGAGACAATCTCATATCTCATAGGAAGCGAACCCGCTGAAGTGAAACATCTCAGTAAGCGGAGGAAAAGAGAATAAGCTTCGCAAATTTTCGAATTTTGCGAAGTCATTCCCTTAGTAGCGGCGAGCGAAAGGGGAAGAGTCCAAACTCCATTAGATATGAAAATTATCTAAAGGGGGGTTGTAAGGTAGAAATATTCCACTAATTATTTAGTGGAGAGGCGAAGAACGGATAATTTGGCTAGTCGAAAGTTCCTGGAAAGGACTACCACAGAAGGTGAAAGTCCTGTAGGTGAAAACCATTATCCACCTTAATTTCTATTCTTGAGTACTCCAAGGAAAGGAAAGCTTGGAGGAAGCAGGCAGAACTATCTGCCAAGACTAAATACTCCCTGGCCACCGATAGTGAACTAGTACCGTGAGGGAAAGGTGAAAAGTAGCCCGGTGAGGGCGGTGAAATAGAACCTGAAACCATAGGCCTACAAAGAGACGGAGTCCCATGAGATATGAAAATTATCTCACGGGATGACGTCGTGCTTTTTGCAGAACGAGCCAACGAGTTTATATCAGGAGCAAATCTAAGCTCTAAGGAGCGGAGATATAGGGAAACCAAGTCTTAACAGGGCGAAAAAGTTCCTGGTGTAAGACCCGAAGCCAAGCGAGCTTGCCATGGTCAGGGTGAACTCTGATGAAAATCAGAGGGAGGCCCGAACCCGTCCGCGCTGCAAAACGGTGGGATGAACTGTGGTAAGGAGTGAAAAGCTAATCGAGCTTGGTAATAGCTGGTTCTCCTCGAAATAGCTTTAGGGCTAGCGTCCAGTATTTTTCTGGGGGTAGAGCACTGGATGGAATTACGCGGGTTTTACCTGGTTTTTCCAACCAAACTCCGAATACCAGAAATAAAAAGTGCTGGATAGTCAGACTATGGGGGCTAAGCTCCGTAGTCGAGAGGGGAAAAGCCCAGACCGTCATCTAAGGTCCCTAAGTTCTTGTTAAGTGGTAAAAGAAGTTCTCTTGCTAAGACAGGTAGGAGGTTGGCCCAGAGGTAGCTATCCTCTAAGGAGTGTGTAACAACTCACTACTCGATTGCAAAAGAGCGCTGAAGATTTAACGGGGCTCAAACAAGACACCGAAGATACGGTCCTGTGAGATATTTTTATCTCATGGGAGGTAGAGGAGCATTTCCTTTGCGGCGAAGGTTCAACGTGAGTTGGGCTGGAGCAAAGGGAAGAGAAAATGTTGGCATGAGTAACCGCAATCCCGATGAGAGGTCGGGACGCCGAAAGTCTAAGGTTTCCTTGGCAATGGATATCAGCCAAGGGTTAGACGGGCCTAACCTCACCTCCGAAAGGAGGCGGGGGATGGACAATCGGTTAATATTCCGATTCTCCATTACTAATTCCGAAGGGATGACGGAGTGAAGTAACCTGAGCGGATTAATGGATTTCCGTTCTTAATCTAAGAGGGTTTTATAGGTAAATCCGTAAGACAACTTCAAGGGTTAAGAAAACTTGGGTTTTCCAAGAATTCAGGTGAGCTCGCTTCCGAGAAAAATCTCGTTAGGGTTGATTAGTAATGGATCCGTACCGCAAACCGACACAGGTAGATTGGTGTAAAAGCACCAAGGCGAACGGGTGATTCCTCATTAAGGAACTCGGCAAAAAAGTGGTCGTAAGTTCGCAATAAGACCTACCCATGAGATGTCGCGCAAGCGCTATCTCACGGGTCGCAGCGAAAGTTTCTCTGGCGACTGTTTATCAAAAACACAGGCCTCTGCATAACTGGTAACAGGATGTATAGGGGCTGACGCCTGACCAGTGCTAGAAGGTTAAAGGTGGTGGTTTTCTTGATTTTTTTTTCGAGAAAGCTAACCGCCCGAAGCCCTAGTGAACGTCGGCGGTAACTCTGACCGTCCTAAGGTAGCGTAATCCCTTGTCACATAAGTAGTGACCTGCATGAAAGGCGTAACGACTGGAGAACTGTCTCAATGAGGAGCCCGGTGAAAATACAATGGGAGTGAAGATGCTCTCTACTCGCGACAGGACGAAAAGACCCCGGGAGCTTTACTGTAGGTTCTTATTGAATTATTTTCTTGGATGCGTAGAATAGTGGGGAGGCGATGAATTCCGACTCTCGGGTTGGAAGGAGCCACCAATGAAATACCCACCTTTCAGGGAAATAGTTCTAACCTATCTGGAGAGGTAGGGACAGTGAGTGCTGGGCAGTTTAAGTGGGGCGCTTGCCTCCTAAAAGGTAACGGAGGCGTTTAATGGTCGGCTAGCTCCGGATGGAAATCGGAGTGGTCCTGCAAAGGGATAAGCCGGCTTTACTGCAAGGCGGAAAAGCCGCGCAGTCACGAGAGTGGAACTTAGTGAACCGACCTCTTTTTATAGAAAAGGGGAAGATCAACGGATAAAAGTTACCCCGGGGATAACAGGCTGGTAGGGCCCGAAAGTCCATATTGACGGCCCTGTTCGGCACCTCGATGTCGGCTCAGGCTATCCTGGAGCTGGAGAAGGTTCCAAGGGTTTGGCTGTTCGCCAATTAAAAGCCTACGTGAGCTGGGTTCAGACCGTCGTAAGACAGGTTGGTCTCCTATCCGTCGCGAGCGTTGAGTCTTGAGGGGAGTCGCTCCTAGTACGAGAGGATCGGAGCGAACCAACCTCTGGTGTACCAGTTGTCGCGCCAGCGGCATCGCTGGGTAGCTATGTTGGGAAAGGATAAGAGCTGAAAGCATCTAAGTTCGAAGCCCACCCCAAGATTAGGACTTGAAGGTCCCCCGGAGATGACGGGGTTGATAGGCTGCAGGTGTAAGTCCGGTAACGGATTTAGCCGAGCAGTACTAATTGACCGAAACTCGTCTCGCACCAGAGAAATCTTAAGATAACAATTTTACTTTTACGAGAACTTTTTCTTTCTTTTCAATGAATAAACCAAAAATCCCCTGGTAATAATAGAGATTAGGAACTACCTGATCCCATCCCGAACTCAGAAGTAAAACTGATCTTCGCCGATGATATTCTAACACTGTGTTAGGAAAAAGTAGGACATTGCCAGGGGATTTTTGGTTTATTGAAGCTGGAGAGGAATTGTTGTTAAATTAGATTTTGAACCACCACTCGCCTCCAAATATAGTTCTAAAATTATATTTCGAGGTGTTTCCGGAAGAGGGTTTAATATCTCAATTTTTCTTGAGAAATCGCCAAATTGTTTTTTTTCTGGAGGAGAGACCTCTATTTTTTCTTTATAAAGGATTGCTCCCGTTGAATGATCCCTTATTTGAATTATAAGCATATTGCTAAAGGTTCTTGCTTTTCCCTCTACTTTAAAGGGTATGCTTACCTTCTGTCCGATATTAGGAGTCGTAACTAAAATATTGTTCTGGGTTGATTCCCCTCGGTCTTTAGAATAGGTGTCAATCAAATGATAGAAATCCTCGTAGGCAAGAATTAGTTTATAAGAATAAGAAAGTAAAAAATAAATAAATATTGAAGCTATTCCGTATAACAAGAGACGTTTAAATTCAATCTTCACCTCTGTCTTGACTTTCCTTTTTTCTTTACTATCATCTTCCTCTTTGTTTAAAATTATTTGTCCTTCTTTTTTCATTTCTAATTATATTCTTTTTATGATTTTTAGGGCCAAAAAGGCAACTATCCCCCCACTAAGAGCAGTGAGGAATTGAGGCCAGCTCATCATTACTGTGACTTTTTGAGCTATTTCTTTTTTAAGAATAAGATTAATGACTATCGAGCTTGAGAAGAATAAAAATAGGAATTTTAAAAGGCTTCCTACTACTACTCCTAACCAATAATTCTTTTCTTTAAAGTATCCAAAGACAATACTCAAAATGGCATTTCCTGTTACAATGAAAGGAATCATTGGCGCGAGTGGAAGTGGTAGAAGTCCCACCGAGAGAGCAATTACACTTGGCAACAAACCAATTAGAATAGCATTCTGGGTCCCTAAAAAGATTACTGCAATAAATAACGTGGCATTAACAATTGGTCCTGTAATTGCTTGTTGTTTTATTAACGGAGCTGCCGTAGCTATTCCAACTAGCAACAAAAATGTGGTAAGGCCAGTAATATTTTCTCTTTTGCGAGTTAAGCTTTTAACTTCAGCCATATATTAAGATTTCTCATCCAAAGTTTTTATAATTTTTATTTTACCTTTCTTTTTTCGGAAATACCTAGTATGGCAGATTGAATGAATTGTTTTTTCCTCTTTGAGGAAAGTCTTGTATACCTTTTCTACTATAGGGTTTTTATGAGCCATTTTTACTTTCTTCTGACTATCGATGTTATAAAGACCTTTTGCTCTCTTTTTTCTTATTTTATCATCAGTAGGCAGAGGTTGTCCACCTCCTCCGATACATCCACCAGGACAAGCCATTACTTCTATATAATCATAGATATTTTTTTTCTTTTTTAACTTCTCTAAGATTTTCTTCGCCCCTCCCAATCCATTGACTGCCGCTATCTTTATTAATCTTTTTCCAATCTTCATTTTAGCTTCTTTTATCTCTTCCATACCTCTTATTTTCTTAAACTCGATATTTAATAATCTTTTCCCGCTAAGTTTTTCGTAGCTGGTTCTAAGAGCTGCTTCCATCACGCCGCCGCTTGCTCCATAGATTACGCCCGCTCCCGAAGGGAACCCCAAAGGAGTATCTAATTTTTGTGGTTTAATCGTTTTTAGATCTACCTTATTTTTAATCAAAAGATAAGCAAGCTCTCGAGTGGTTAAAACACAATCGACTGGTTTTAAATTATTAATCTTTAATTCTCTCCTGGCTATCTCGTATTTCTTTGCGACACAGGGCATTATAGATATCACTTTTATTCTTTCAGGATCGATACCTTCTTTTTTAGCCCAGAAAGTTTTAATTAATCCTCCTAAGATAATATGAGGAGATCTCACCGTGGTAAGATTGGGAACAAAGCTTGGGTAGTAGAATTCTACAAATTTTACCCACGCAGGACAACAAGAAGTGAACATAGGTAGATTTCTTTCTTTCGTTAATCTCTCTATAAGTGCGTTTGCTTCTTCAACTGTGGTAAAATCAGCACCAAGAGAAGTGTCAAATACTTTAAAAGCTCCCAATTTTTTCAAAGCGGCAGCTATTTTCTCAGTCACTACTGTTCCATAAGGCATATTGAAAAATTCCCCAAGACTAACCCTTAAGGCGGGAGCAAATTGTACGATTAAGATTTTATCTTTTTCCTTGAAAGGCTTTTCAATTTCTTCAAATTCTCCAGACCCTTCAAATACTCCTACTGGGCAATGGACGATACATTGCCCACAATAAACGCAATCTTTATTTTTTTTGTGAGAAGGAGCTATTTGGAATGAGTGACCTTTCTTTTTAATTTCCAAAAACCCAACTCCTTGTGTTTTGCATATTTCTACACAGTTTCTGCAATCAATACATTTTGAACTATCAAGCAGAATAGGACCAAATTGATAAATAGGATATTTCTTCTTTCTCTCTAGAAATCTGTTTGCCTTGATCTGATACCGTCTCACTAAATCTAAAAGTTGGCAATTATATCTCCGGACACAATCCAGGCATTTTTTAGTATGTTGAGCAAAAATAAGTTCCAAATTTATTTTCCTTGCTTTTTTTGCACGGGGAGAATCCGTAAGAATTTCCATCCCCTCCTTTATTTTTGTGGAGCAGGCTGGATAAAGGCCTTTTAATCCTTTTATTTCTACAGAGCAAATTCTACAATTCGGTTTAAATTTAAGATCCGAGTGAGAGCATAGCAACGGGATATCTATTCCATTTTTTATTGCTACTTCTGCGATAGTTTGTTCCTTGTTG
>Ga0209121_10006143_pt1 | contig 10639 bp, 9 predicted proteins | sample Cruoilmetagenom3_FD_187292 | JGI IMG/M metagenome (GOLD analysis project Ga0209121, IMG submission 187292) | Oil polluted marine microbial communities from Coal Oil Point, Santa Barbara, California, USA - Sample 3 (SPAdes) (version 2) | ecosystem: Environmental > Aquatic > Marine > Oil seeps ...
ATGATCTTTTATGCGTAGCTCCATTGAACCACGTGCACAGTAACCTTTCCCGTATAAATCACGGGTACGAAAATCTGTTAGGTTAGTGACGATGTAACGGATGTTGGTTCCCGTGGAGTTTACCTCAACTTTTACGACAATTAGTTTTTTTTATGAATAATTCAGGCTAAATATTATCAGGGCAAAAAGCAAATTTCTTCCATTTAAGTCTATAATTTTTATATTTGACAAATATTTAAAGGCAGGTATGTCCAGACTCAGTTTGATAAGAAAGCCCGTAGATAAGGAAATGCGCGCATTTGAAGGATACTTCAATAATACCCTGCGCACAAATGTGCCCTTACTGAAAATTATTCTCAATTATATTATTCGTCGTAAAGGAAAGCAAATGCGTCCATTACTCATTTTCCTTTCTGCCGGACTTAACGGCAATATAAACGAATCCACCTATGTTGCAGCTACCTTTATTGAACTGCTTCACACTGCAACCCTGGTGCATGATGATGTTGTTGATAATGCACATGAACGAAGGGGCGCCTTATCAATTAATGCTCTCTGGAATTCAAAAATAGCCGTTCTTACAGGTGATTACCTCCTGTCGCAGGGTCTTCTTATAGGCATTGAGAAGAATAGGTATGACATGCTTGAAATAATCAGTGAAGCTGTTCAGTCGATGAGTGAAGGTGAGTTATTACAGCTGCAGAAAGCCAGGAAACTCAATATCACAGAGGACATATATTTAGATATCATAAGAATGAAAACAGCTGCCCTGATTTCTGCCTGTACTGAATGCGGGACAGTGTCGGTAACAGATGATCCTGACATAATAAAGATCATGAAGGATCTGGGTGAAAATATCGGTATGGCCTTCCAGATAAGGGATGATCTTTTTGATTACCAAAATAACGGGCTAATCGGAAAATCGGCAGCTAACGACATTAAAGAAAAGAAAATAACCCTTCCTCTTATACATGCCCTAAACGAGAGTAGCTCTTCTGAAAGAAAAAGAATATTAAATATTATTCGAAGCAAGAAAAAAACTTCCAGTGAAATAAAAAAAGTGATAGATTTCGTTGTTAAAAACGAGGGAACCACCTATGCTGCAAACATGATGGAAAAATACAGGGACAAAGCATTTGCAATTCTTGATATTTTCGAAGATAGTGAAATGAAAACTTCCATGAAGGAATTTATTACTTTCACCACATCAAGGGCTAAATGATTATCCGCTTAAACCGTATTATCTTTACTTAAAGGAAGAAATCGTCTTCCTGTACATATCCATTAATAGATTTAAACAACGTAAACGAAACTGTTCAGGTTAATACTGTAGTCTCTACTGATTATATAGTTATATAAACAGAAATATTAAGTAATATTTCCGATAATATATTCCTGCGGTTTACCCTGTGATTGTTACAGATCATCTTATTATAAGTCTCGGAAATGATAGTTCCTCATTTAGTATAAATGAAATAAAAATATTAAATATTGATGGCAGGATACTTTACAATTGTAGTATTTTGTCCATACAACATATCGCAGGATATATATCAGCAATTTTTACCCCTGCATAAGCAAATAAATCAAGGTATCGGGTAAACCATGTACCTAAACGTTGGCCATTCAGGTCAAATTTCGTATAAATTCCGTTATTTTCTGTGTTTTTGACTTTCCAATAATCTTTTCCATGTTTTGTGACGGTACAGATTTTATTTTCTCAAAGGATCCAAATTTTTTTAAAAGAATTTCTTTTGTTTTTGGTCCTATACCTTTTATGTCGTCTAAGGATGATTTTGTCATTCCACTGCTTCGTTTATCACGATGGAAACTTATACCGAAACGGTGTGCTTCGTTTCTAAGGTTCTGAATTATTTTCAGACTTATTGAATTTTTATCTATATATATTGGTACCGAATCACCGGGAAAATATATCTCCTCCAGCTTTTTCGCAATCCCTATTATTGTTATTTTACCTCTAATTTCAAGACTTTCAAAACTTTTTAAAGCAGCATTGAGTTGTCCTTTTCCTCCATCTATTATTACCAGCTGGGGCAGGACACTGTCTTCGTCCAGCATTCTTCTGTATCGTCTGAATACAACTTCCTCCATCGATGCAAAATCATCAGAACCCTTTACCGTCTTAATATTATAGTGTCTGTATTCCTTTGGGGATGGTTTTGCATTCCTGAATACCACGCATGCTGCTACAGGGTCTGATCCCTGTATATTAGAATTATCAAAACATTCAATATGAACAGGTAAGGATGGAAGGTGAAGATCATTTTTTAGCTTTTCAAGATTTTGTATTATCCTGTCTTCGACAGATTTAATACTTTTCTTTTTCTGATTTAATCTATATACCCTGGCATTTCTTTCAGATAAATCAAGTAATTTTTTCCTGTCGCCTTTCCTTGGCAAGGTATATTTAATATTACTCATTTTTATATCCGGCATTATACCAAGTATAATTTCAGGTGCCGTACTTGAATGTCTTTCCCTTAAAACAGTGATAGCCAAGGCAATAAGTTCATTATTGCTTTCTTCAATACGTTTCCTCAATTCAATTGTATGAGTTTGAACTACTGCTCCACGTATGATTTTCAGATAGTTAACAAAAATCTTATCATCTTCTTCATCCATGCCAAAAACATCTGCGTCACTTATTCGTGAATTCACAACAGTTGAACGGCTACGGTATTTTCGAATTATCTCAAGCTTCTCCTTTATTATATGTGCTTCTTCATACTTAAGTGTATCAGCATAGTCTTTCATGCGATTCTTCAGGTATTTTGTTACATTATGTATATTTCCTTTCAGTATTTCCTTAACCTGTCTTATCGACTCGTTATAACTCTCTTCCGATTGTTTACCAACACATGGAGCCAGGCAATTTCCCAGGTGATATTCAAGGCAGACCCTGTATTTACCCTCTGCTATTGTCTCCGGTGAAAGATTATATGAACAAGTTCTCAGCGGGTATAGCTGCTTAATAAGGTCAAGCAATGTACGCACCATAACAACAGATGTATATGGGCCATAATATACTGATCCGTCTCTCACCACATTTCTGGTCATAAAGACCCTTGGAAAAGGTTCTTCTTTTACACATATCCATGGATATGTTTTATCATCCTTCATTAATACGTTATACCTGGGCTGATATCTTTTTATCAGGTTATTCTCAAGCAATAGTGCTTCTGATTCAGACTCAACTACTGTATGACGTATTTCTGTCACCTTGTTTATCATCACCCTGGTCTTACCATGCAGGGTCTTTCCAAAATATGATGACACTCTTTTTTTTATGTTTTTAGCCTTACCTACATAAATAATTTTTCCTTTCTTATCATAAAAGCGGTATACGCCGGGATTATCAGGCAGGTTACAGGCAATATTTTTAAGTTTTTCCATTACTGCAAAAATAATGAAATTTAGGTTTCCGGTTTCGCCTAAGCTTCGATTCATGTTTATGGGACTACAGCCGGCAAAGCATAGCTTTGTCATAAAGTGAAGCATTCCTCCTTCGCCTTTGATTCTGTGGACCACCATGGGAGGTGAAATGTAAGTCTAATAATTATTTATAGTGATGCCAGATATAGCTTTTTATACAAAAAGTTCTGTAAGCTCAAATTTATTCCCATCAAAAAGACCCATATCGCTTATTTTAAGTTCAGGTATTACAAGTAATGCCATAAAAGACAGTGTCATAAACGGTGACTTTAATTTACATCCCATATCTTTCACAATTTCAGATAGTTCTTCATATTGAGATGCTATTGTTCCACATGGAACATCTGACATTATGCCTGCCACGCTCAACGGCAGGCTACTACATTTATTCTCATTGCATACAGCCAGTCCTCCTTTTGTATCAATTATACTATTTACAGCATTGCATATTGATTTATCATCTGCGCCTACAGCAATAATATTATGGCTGTCGTGTGATACAGATGAGGCAAAGGCACCATGCTTTATTCCAAATCCTTTAACAAATGCAGTTGCGGGAGGTGAATCTCCATACCTGTCCTTTACAACTATCTTCAGTATATCTTCAACCGGATATGCTATTACTTTTTCCCTCTTGTCTTTTATATCCCAAATATAGCTACCGGTTATTAATTCTTCATCAGCCGCTTCAATCACTTTAATCTTGTCACCACCTCTTTTTACCATTAGTTGATCTGTGACAATATATGACGAATTAAACTTATTCACAGGTTTTACCTCAGGTAGATCAAACAAAACTCTTGTTCCATCATATACTTTTACTCCATCTATCCAAGACTCTTTAATATTGAAATTCCCAGGACTGTCAATAATTATAAAATCTGCCCTGTCACCACGTCTCAGAACACCTGTTTCCAGATTATAGTGTTTAACCGGATTAAGACTTACTATCCTTAGTATATCAAATATATCATAGCCCAGTTTAATTAGTTTTTTAACAAGAATATTAATATGACCCCTGTACAGCATCTCTGGATGCAGGTCATCAGAACACAACATTAAGTTCTCAGGATTTTCATTAATCAAATAATGAAATCTATCAATACTCCTGGCAGCACTTCCTTCCCTTATCTGCACTTTCATCCCCATTTTAAGTTTCTCCCTTGCTTCATTTATATCGACACATTCATGATCTGTGCTTATCCCAGCCTCTATATATTTCTTTAATTCCTTACCCCTTAGTCCAGGTGCGTGACCATCCACCGGTTTACCCAACTGTTTTGCTATTTCAAGTTTCTTTACAACCTCTTCGACATTATTTATTACTCCAGGATAATTCATCATTTCACTCAGGTACTTTATGTCATTTCTTTCAAGAAGCCTCCTTATTTCCTCTACCCCTAGTTTTGCCCCATTGTTCTCGAAAGGCGTTGCAGGAACACATGATGGAGCTCCAAAATAAAACTTTAATGGAACAGAATTTCCATTTCTTATCATAAATTCAATCCCTTGCATTCCCATCACATTAGCTATTTCATGTGGATCTGACACCACTGCTACTGTTCCATGCCTTACAGCAATCTCTGCAAATGCTGATGGTACCATCATGGAACTTTCTATATGTATATGCGAATCTATTAACCCTGGTAGTATATATCTTTCTTCTTTGTTTTCTTTCCTTCTAATATCCTTTATTCTTTCCTTCTCTATTTCAATATATCCTCTGTATATTTCACGATTAATTATATCTATTATTTTTCCAAATATTTTCATTTTCTTTTTTAAAAAATAGTTCCACGTGGAACATCATTTCTTATTAACAATATTTTCATTTTCTTAACTTCTTAATTATATATGTTTTATGCCTTATTATTTATTAATTTCTGTATTATCTATATTTCTTTTTCTTTACTTTCCCTTCCTCAAATATATATTAACTATCTTCTTTTTTCTTTCCTAATCCTCTTTCATATTATCTAATCTTCCAATTTTAAACCATCAACCAGTTATCACTAAATTCCCTATTTCCCAAGATACAGTAATAATACACTTATATCAGCCGGTGATACTCCGCTGATTCTGTTAGCTCCTCCTATCGTTTTAGGTTTTATTCTCTTTAGTTTTTGTCTTCCCTCTGTAGATATAGATTTTAATTGTTCAAAATCAATATCCTCTGGAATTTTTAGATCATTTAACCTCTTTATTTTCTCCGCTACTCCTTTCTCTCTTTCTATATATCCCCTGTATTTAATTTTTATTTCAGCTGATTCTATTATTTCTTCCTTCCTTTTTCCAAGTCTTTCTATTAAATTTCTTCCTTCCTTACAATTTTCCATTAATTCCTTTAGTCCTATTTGTGGTCTCAATGTAAGTCTTTCAATAGTCTGTGATTCTTTTATAGCGCTTGTACTATGTTTCTCCATCATCCAGTTTATATCCTCCGCTTTATATTTATATTCTTTAACAAAATTCATAACTTCATTAATCATTTCTCTCTTTTCCTCCAGCCTTTTTACTCTATTCTTCCCAACCATCCCTAACTCATATCCTTTCTCTGTCAATCTTTCATCAGCATTATCCTGTCTTAGCAATATACGGTACTCAGCCCTGCTTGTAAACATTCTATATGGCTCATCCACACCTTTTGTTATCAGATCATCTATCAAAACTCCTATATATGATTCGTCTCTTTTCATTACAAAAGGTTCTCTATTTTCAATCATTAATACAGCATTAATTCCTGCTACCAGTCCCTGTGCACCAGCCTCCTCATATCCTGTTGTTCCATTTACCTGTCCTGCAAAATACAGTCTTCCTATTCTTTTTGTTTCAAGACTATTCTTCAGTTGTGTAGGTTGAAAAAAATCATACTCTATTGCATACCCAGGTCGGTGTATAACAACATTTTCCAAACCTTTTATCTTCCTCATCGCTCTTAACTGTATATCAAGAGGCAGACTCGAACTAAATCCATTAATATAATACTCTTTTGTCTCCCATCCTTCAGGTTCAATAAACAACTGATGTTTACTTTTCTCACTAAAAGTCACTATCTTATCTTCAATACTAGGGCAATACCTTGGCCCTACTCCCTTAATTCTTCCCTGGAATAATGGACTATATTTTATTCCCTTCTTAACTTCTTCATGTACTTCTTTGTTTGTATGTACTATAAAACAACTTTTCGGATCCCCTATCTCTATTTTATCATTCATAAATGAGAACGTTCTTCCTTCTTTCTCCGTTTCCTGTTCAATCATTTTACTGAAATCTATACTTCTTCCATCCAGCCTTGCGCTTGTTCCTGTTTTCATCCTTTCAACACTAAATCCTATTTCTTTCAACTGTTCACTTATTCCTTTTGCTGTTTCGTCTCCTGATCTTCCTCCTTCGACAGTATTATATCCAACATGCATCAGTCCGTTTAAAAATGTTCCTCCCGATATTATTACTGCTTTTCCCTTAAATACCGTTCCAAAACTTGTAATTACACCTTTAACCTCTCCTTCCTCAATTATTAGTTCATTAGCCATCTCCTGCCATAAATGCAGTTTTTCCACCTTTTCTAATTCTTCTCTCCATACCTTTGAAAACATCATTCTGTCATTCTGAGACCTAGGGCTCCACATGGCAGGTCCTTTTGATCTGTTTAGCAGCCTGTATTGCATCATACTTTTATCAGTCACTATACCTGACAACCCCCCAAGTGCGTCTATTTCCCTGATTATCTGTCCCTTAGCAACTCCACCCATGGCCGGATTACACGACATCTGTGCTAATTTTGTCATATCCATTGTAATTAGCACTGTTTTCTTTCCCATTTTTGCTGCCGCATTTGCTGCTTCACATCCAGCATGCCCACCCCCAACAACAATAATATCATATTCAAATTCCATCATTTTTTTACTTTATTTCTCCTATATGATAGTCTTCCCTTTCTTTCATTAATTTTCTCTGTTCTTCATTTTTATCTTCATATCCTAACATATGCAATACACCATGTACCATAACTCTTTTAACTTCATTTCTTAAAGTTACCTTATATTTTTTTGCATTTTTTCTTATTGTATCAATACCAATATATATCTCTCCTTCTATAAAATCATCTTTTGAATAATCAAACGTTATTACATCTGTGTTGTAATCATGTCCCAGATATTTAATATTCATTTTAAGCATATTTTCTTCATCTGCGAAAATAAAAGAAAGGTCACCCGGTTCTTTTCCTTCAGACCTGATGACCTTTTTTATCCAATTTTTTATTTCGCCTGTTTTCTTTAGCCTGAATTTTACATTATTATAGTAAATTTTTGGCTCCAACAGTATCTATTTTAAATTTCATTACCACCTCATTACCCTCATCATTAAATCCTATATCATCACACAGGTTTTTCATAAGAAAAACTCCCCTTCCTCTTAGATTTTCTATATTTTCTGGTGATGTTGGATCAGGCACACATTCAGGATTAAATCCCATTCCCTGGTCTTTTACCTTAACAATAAAATCCTTTTTTATATACTCAAAACTCAGATTTACTTCCTTTTCACTATCATATTGGTTACCATGTACTATTGCATTATTAACAGCTTCCATGGTTGCTACCATTATTCTTCCATATTCTTCCTTCTCAATCCCAAGCTTTATCATAATCTCATCTACTTTCCCCTCAACAGATCTCAGATTATTTACACTTGAACCTATATTTATCGTCATTCTCATTAATTAAACAGCTAACAAGACTTATACTTATTTTTTCTCAATTTGTTTCATTTATTTTCGTTTTTTTGCCAGCCATATTTCAGGATCCTTTTTTTCTTTCTCTTCATATATCATAAATTTTATAATACTCTTCTCATCATCATCATAATATACATCCCCTATATATTCTTTTGCCTCAACCTGATCACCTGGTTTAACCTCCACATTAACAATATTTTGATAAACTGTTAAATATTTCCCATGTCTAATAATAACTGCCATATTTCCTCCTGTTATTCCAAACACGCTCATAACTTTCCCTTTGAATATTGCCCTTGCACTTTCTTTAGTTCCACTTGTTATTTCTATACCAATATTATTAATTTTTGTATCTTTAATCACAGGGTGGTCATGTATTCCAAACTGTGCAGTTATCACTCCTCTTTCCACAGGCCATGGTAACCTTCCTTTATTATTTGAAAAATCTTCACCAACAATCCTATCCTCAGGTGTCATTTCATTCATTCTATTTCTTCTGTTCTCTTCTTCTATTACTCTCTCTATTTCCTTCTCTATCTCAATTGCAATTTTTCTTTTCTCCTCGATCTCTTTTCTTAGCTGTTTTTCCTTCCTGCTTAATCCACTTATAATTCTCCTTTGACTATTTTGCTCTCTGTTCAGCTTATTCTTTTGACTGTCTTCTTTCTTTTTTAACTCAGATATTTCAACAAGATCCTTTTTAAGTTTACTCCTGTTTTCCTCTATTTCACTTTTCAAATCCAGTATTATTTCTGCTTCTCTTCTTCTATATTTAGCTACCTGTTGTAAATACTTTATTCTTTTATACCCTTGGTTTATATCTTTCGATGCCAATATATATGCTAGTTCAGGATTTCCCTTACCTACTTTCTGCGCATGCTTAATTGCCTTTTCATATTCTTTCACCAGTATTTTTACATCATCATTCATTAAATCTATTGCCATCTTATTCAACTCCATTCTTCCCTCCAGTAGTTTCTGTTCCCTCAACAAATCTTCTATAATATTTTCTCTTAAATTTAGCTTTCGTCTTATCATATTTAGCCTGCTCATGCTCTCAATCTTTTCCCTGCTTGTTTTTGTAATCATATTATCCAGGTATTCAATGTCTTTAAGAGCCGCTTTTCTTCTCTCTTCCAGTTCAGTACGCGTTTGTGCCTTAACGCTGTAACACATTGCTAATAAAACTAATATTACAAAAATCCTCCTCACCTTATGTTTTTTCGTATATAATTATCCGGTACTCTGAATATCATATTCATATTGCTTCTTTTCCTAACATTACTAATAGCTATATCCATAATAATTTCTCCATTATTTATAGTCCACTTAGTCTTCTTTGGATATAATAATCCCTCCTCCTCATTGAATTTACTGTATTCTCCCTCATACATAAATTTATCATTCATTGTTGATCCATGTACAGCAATTATTTTCCCAATTTTACAATCTATATAATAATTCCTTGACCCTATTTCATTACTTTTTATCTTAGTCACGCCGTCCTTACACATGCTCTTTCTTTCCATGTACTCTATTTCTTCTATATCCCCTAATATTAATTTTATTAACTTATAATTCAATCCATATTTTTCCTCCATTTCTCTGTTATTACCATTGTATAATATTTTATTAATCTTATCCATAATCTTTACAGAGTCTTTATCAATAAGTATCCTTGCTGCTTCTATCCCTGCAAACGTCCTAATACTTAACATAATCTTATCACTCCCATCATATTTCAAATATGCTCTTAATCTTCTTCTTTCATCTTCCTGTTTATAATTAATTACAATTTTCCCAATTGTTAATTCATCCCTTATTATATTATTATAAGCTACCTCTTTAATTAGTCTTTTTGTATTAATTTCCCTGTTCCCCTCATAACTTTTACTCTCATGCGTTTTCATGCTTCTACATGATGAAGTAATAATCAAAATAACTAATATTATAAACTCTATTTCTTTTCTATACACTTTCTTATTTCTTCTATTAAATAATCTTTACTTCCATCTATCTTTATCGCTGCTTGCCATAATAATACTGCCTCGTCACATTTACCTACAGCATCTTTTATATAACCGTAATGTTCAATCAGTTCTGCGTCTGTCACTTTAACAGATTCAAAAACATTATCCATTACTCTTTCTGCTTCCTTGAATTTCTTCTTTTTAAACAATACCCATGCATATGTATCCAGATAAGTAATATTCTTTTCTTCTTTAATAACCTTCTTAATCATCTTTTCTGCCTCATCAAGCCTTTCATTTTCTTCTGCCAGGTAATAGGCATAATTATTTAGTATTAATTTATTTTCCGATTCTATTTTCAGTGCTTTATCAAATTTATCATAAGCTTCCTTATATCTTCCCTGTTTGTATTCTATTTCAGCCTCCATTGATAAAATCTGTACCAGAAACTGCTCTTCATTATTTACAAGTATTCAAA
>Ga0209121_10006144_pt1 | contig 10637 bp, 12 predicted proteins | sample Cruoilmetagenom3_FD_187292 | JGI IMG/M metagenome (GOLD analysis project Ga0209121, IMG submission 187292) | Oil polluted marine microbial communities from Coal Oil Point, Santa Barbara, California, USA - Sample 3 (SPAdes) (version 2) | ecosystem: Environmental > Aquatic > Marine > Oil seeps ...
ATCTAAAGTTATAGGAGATAGAGATACAAGTTTAAACTTACGTTATAAAACAGGTCGAAGTCTTACGTACCAAAACAAAGATGTATTAGCTATTAAAAATCCTAAATCAATTCATTTACCTTCATTATCTATGAACAGTTCCTTTATTTTTGCTAAAGGAGATCTATTTTTAGCGTATCCAAATAACTTTAATCATTATGTAAGTTATTACAGAAATACATACCAACACGGAGGCGTGTCATTGGAAGAAATGATTATTCCTTTTGTTGTTTTAGACCCTAAATAGTGTCATCATATCATGTAAGAAAATCCGTAAAATGCATAAATTACCGATGAAATGCACTTTTTTCTAGGATTTCCAAGTTTTTATTGCTAACATTGTATCCAATTTTACAATAGATTGTGTTGAAAACTATTGAGTTAACATACCATTTAAAGGACATTGATGCTATTGCAGCAAGCGTTTTAGAACATTTTGAGTCTAAAACAATATTGTTTAATGGATCTATGGGATCTGGTAAAACAACATTTATTAATGCGCTATTAAAAGCCATGACAAGTGATGATGTTGCAACTAGTCCAACCTTTTCTATTGTAAACGAATATACTATACCAAACGACAAAATTTATCATTTCGACTTCTATAGAATTGAATCTATTGAAGAAGCTTATAATTTTGGTATAGAAGATTATTTTAGCAGTAACCATTGGTTATTTTTGGAATGGTCAGAGCGCATTGAAGAATTAATACCTGAAGATGCACAAACTATTATAATAACTGACTTAAAAGACAATAAACGTTCCCTCAAATTAACTATAAACACTAATCATTTAACCGAAAATACAGCTATGACAGAACCGAAATTTTAGATAAAATTTCACCTACATTTCTACAAGAAAGTACACTAGTTACGGGAAAACCGTAATTGAAACCTCAAAATTTCTTGGATTTTAACAATATTTCATTTGTGAGCATTTAATATTGCCCTTAATTTTGTTGTATTAATTAATTAAATCCCTTAAATTATGAAAGCTAAAAAACTAGTACTAACGATTGCTATCTTCGGAGGAATGTTATTTACTGTACAGGCAACTAACATTATTGACTTAGATGGACAGACTACAACAGAAATCGAAAAACACAAGTTTAAAGTACCAAAGCACGGTTAAAGCAAGCTTTAAACAAGGTACTTTGATTGCTATTATTTTGGCAATCACACCTTATTTATTTTCTTTGTATGAAAGTGTTCCAAGCATAAAAGTTTGGAATACTTTTTTATTTACATATGACAGCAAAGTTTGGTTAGATGCAAATCTTGTAATGTGGATATTGACTGGTAAAGCTGTTCCCTTACTTCTATTATTATTATGGTTTTTCACAAATCGTCATTGGTGGTATCATGCATTATTGGTTCCAATTGTGATGTATATATACCAAATTTTCACTCTTTTTAATGAAGATCAAGGAAATATAGATGAATCTCAAATACTTTATTTGTTGCCAATAATGGTAATTGTAATACCCTCCATCTATTTAATTAGAGCCAAAATGTTTAACAAAATTAATGATGCAGATAAAACAATGGAAGAACTCGAAGAAGAGTTTATGATTAAGCCTAAAAGTATTTGGGGCAAGGTTAAGCAGTATTTTTAGATTATAACTTATAACTCAATTTAAACATCACAATTCTTGGTAAAATAAATGTTCTGCTATCACTAATTAATAAAGTATTGAATGAATTTTACTATTTTAAGGTCTGCAGATGTACTTTGTGGTAAATATTATATGGTTTTGGTGTGTTTTAAACACTAATAGTATTTTAAAAAGTAAAAAAAGGGAGACTCCATAAAAGTCTCCCTCTGTTTTAAAAATTTAAGCCTTTAATCCTATACTTTTATATCTGGTCACTAACCCACTCATATTCCATATACAGGATAGCATCTACCCATTCTCCGTTTGGAGTGTAAAACTCTTTTTCTAGGGTTAAATAGGCTACTCGGTTTTCCCACCTAAAATCGATGAGCTTGGCTTGATATTGCAACATAAAGTTGTCTCGAAAATCATTCGGCACCCGCACCACACTTTCATTTTGTGAATCTATGTGTAAATCTGAACGTACATCTTTATCCCTTAAACAATTAGAATAATTTTGAAAATTATTATAATGATTAGAATAAGGGATATCATAAGTAATAGCCTGAATGTTATCATAAACTATAGTGCAATCATAAGACTCCAAATGTTTTGACATATTACAATACTCTACTTCTTCAAAAAGATCCGTACCCGCTATACCATCACCATTTAAATCTATAGGGTTTTGCAAGTAGACTGCCCTAAGATCATAACGTCCTATCAATGCATTTAAATACTCCTGGTTTTCCTTTGGTTGGTCGCCATCATCCTTTGCGCAAGACATGGATATACATAACAATACTATTAAAGCTATTTTTTTCATGATTTTTTTTTATTGAACCCTTAAAGGCATCAGTGAAAATGAACATTCACCTGTAGTATACCTTCTTAAATCGTACCTTATCAAGTTAAACCAAAGTAGACCTGTTTCACTTCGATCTATAATGATATTATCCTCAAAATATACTAGAGTCTCTTGTAAATCATTGCTCTCCAGCTTATATTTTCTGGTTTTTTGGCTGGATTCCGTGATTTCAGCACTACCGCCCAGTTCCAAACCAAACTTCCACAGCTCATTAGATTCAAAACCAAAATTTGTATTGTATTTTGAGGTATAGGTATCTTGATCTGTTGCTTCAACCGTTAAATCTACTTCTTGAAACTCTAACCGCCATTGGTTACTATAATTATGGATTTGCCATGGTAACAACTCTAAATCCAAACGGTACATCTTTGTTTCTATACCTGTTACAACATAAAAATCTAACCATAAAATATTAAATTCTCTATACTCAATTTCAAATAAATCTTCTGCATCGGCAGGGAATCCTTTACCCAAAATAGGTTCTTCTTTATCATAGTTAATGTTTACCTCAAATTCAAAAGCACCATCGGTCCAAAAACTACCTTGATTGAAGTTACTTGGGTTAATAACTATGTTATCTAGCTCGGGGTCATCAAGGTTATTATTGACTGGAGATGCATCTGCGATTGCTGCAAGAGCTTGTTCTCCTGTTCCTTCAATCTTAAAGTCCCTTAAAAATTCACTATAATCGTTGATGTATGGTCCATTTACTACATCTGGCTGTAGGGTATAGTAAATGAAATCTCTATGCCACCCTAAATTCTGATTCTCTCCATACACTTCCCAAGCATCAACTACATGGTCAGGTGTACCGTCGATAACAATATCAATTTGCGGAAAAATAAAATCGAATATATTATGAGTGAATCGAAACCCGAACCCATTGTCCGCTGAATATTCGGACGTTGTAAGCGACTTATACTGAGGGTAACTTGGCACAGCTATTCTTTCATTTTCTTTTATGACAACAACCGGAAAACCCGGGATAACATTATTGTCTAATAAATAACTTTCAGAATTACTACTTATTAAAGGGGTTTTATCACTATCGAGTAAACGGATAGCCACCAAAGGAACATCTTCTGAAACATTCCAGTTTTCAGCTGAAAATGAGTCTTTAGGTAGAGATGGGACAAAAATAGTAAGAGAGGGAACGTTTGCCTCAATCGCTACTAAATCTGACTCATCTTTATAATAAGATTTCAAAATATCCCTAAAGGTTGAATCACCCACTCTATTATCTCTTACATAGTTATAGAGTATATCATAGTCACCATTAAATTTCTTTAAAGCTTCATCTTTTAAAAATTGTCTAAAATTTACATTTTCAGTCATCGCTTCATGCAATGCTTTTGCAAATTTTTTCTTTAGTTCATAATAGTTTTTACCTGTATTTCTTTTCAAAAATAAGTCACTAGAATTATCAATAGGTGAATCAGATAATTCTGGTTCTTCACAAGAATTTACAGATATTAATAAAATCAATAAGGCAAAAAATAGTTTTTTCATAATACTTTATTTTAAGATTGATAAATAATTTACAAACAAAGCCTGAAAAATCACAAAGTCTTACAAAGTCTAATAAATAAAAACCAGATCTGGTTGTGGATTAATCCTAAATTGTACTTTGTCCTTTAAGCGACTTTGTAATTACCAAAAGGATTAAGCACAACGCTAATATAGAAAATATTCTACATTAATCATAGTTTAAATAAAAAAAATTACATTTGTGTAATTAATTTTCTTGTGAACATACCAAGTAAAGCTTTTAAAGGTGGCTTATAAAATAAATTTGGTTTAAAAAACCACGTTTATAATGAACAGTTATTTAAACCAATAAGTAAACAGTTAAAAAAGGGAAAATATATTAACTGATTATTTATTTTAAAGATTTATGAGGTATAACTCATTAGAGTTCCCTTAAAACCCTATGAGCAAAACTATAAATCGCATTATACAATTACTTAATGCGCTAAATCTAAGTGCTAGACAGTTTGATATGTCTATTGGTACTGCTAATGGCTACACACTACGAATGCAAAAAAATAATGCTTCGGTTGGTAGCGATGTTATTGAGCGTATTATAAAGGAGTATCCTCAAGTAAATCTCGTTTGGCTAATTACTGGAAAGGGTAATATGTTTATATCTCAGACTAAAGACACATCTTTGCGTTCTGAAGCAGAAATCGAAGCATATATTAACGAGCGTATTAACCAAAAATTATCTAAAGAAAAAAAGGCTTTACTGAATGAAATTCTTAAGGAAATTGAAGATATCAAAAACGAAAATTAATCTACAATAAAGCTATCTCTTAGCATTATAAGTTGGGTTAGGTATTCTTTTTTTGACAGATTGTTTCTGTTCTTTTTTAATAACCTTATATCATTTTTAATTAAATTATTCTTTTTCGAGTCATTTTTGGACATATTGCCTAAGGCGATAGTTATTTCATTATCAATTTTACCAGCTATAGTTAATTTATTGTATTTCATCATTTTAGAAAGCATTAAAAGCATAGATATTAATAACAACGAAAAAGGTAAGCTATGAAACAAAGTAAAGTTCTCAAATAAAAAAAATATCTCATCTAAAAAGCTAACAAATTTGTATACTTCTACAGCAATTGAGAATAGTAGTATACTTCTCCACCAATTTCTGCAAGTTAAATACCAAATAGATAAAATAGAAATTACTAATATCTTACAGCTAAAAATCCAAAATACGTAATCAAGTGTTTCAAATTCGCCAGCATTAAGTGTAAACCAAGACGTCTCCCAAACCTTATTCTTTGGCACAAAAGTATATAAGTAAAAGGCAAAAGGTATTAGCACTATTACTGAAATAATTGTAAAATCTTTTAACAAATACTTTTTGTTAATTTTCATAATTTGAAAAATTTTATTGGTAAATCTTATTCCTTAATATTATTAAATTTTCAGGTATTCTATTTTATTCAAATTCGTACGTTCTTTTTTTAGCTTTTTAAATTCTGTTTCTAAATTATTAATTATATAATCACTTTCGAGTTCATTAAATAATTGATTGATTTCATCATCTAATTTTATGTAATAAACATTTTTAATCAGTTTATTGGATATAACCAATAAAATCAAAATAATTGGTATTGTAATAGGTAGGCTATAGATGTAATCTATTTCATCAAAAGAAGTAGCCTTTTCATTGAGTAGTGAAATAAACTTGATTAGTTCAATCACTAGCGGAACCAATATTGCGAATCTCCACCAATTTTTACATGTGAAAAACCAAACTAGTAGAAAGATTAGCAAATAAACTTTTACCAAAATCAACCAAGAAAAGAATTGAATATCTTCAAACAAGCCTGCATCTAAAGTAATACCATAGATTTTTATAGCAGATTTATTCTCAGGCAATAGGAATGCCATAGAAGGTAAGAAAGAAGTTATTGCAATTAAAAAAGCAACTATAAATCCAGATGATTTCCATTTTTTTTTAAGACCATTTATTTACTTTATTAAATATACATAGAAAATTATCTACACCAAATATATAAAACTTTTGATATGGCGTTAAAAACAATACTTAATTTAAAGCTTTAAACATCTTACTACTTATTTGTAATGTTTCGCTATCTTGCAATTGCGATACTAATTAACCATACAAATGAGTAAATCTTTATCACCATTTACCAAAGCCCAATTATTACCACAAGAAGAAACCTTAGAAATTTATAAAAAGAAAGGTGAACTTTTCATTGGTATCCCAAAAGAAACACACTTTCAAGAAAAACGAGTTTGCCTAACTCCAGATGCGGTATCTGCATTAACAGCTAATGGTCATCGTGTATTACTTGAGTCTGGTGCTGGTGAAGGTGCAAATTTTAAAGATAAAGACTATAGTGAAGCTGGTGCAGAAGTTACTAAAGATACTGCTAAAGTGTACTCCTGCCCTATAATTTTAAAGGTGGAGCCACCTTCGTTAGATGAAATTTTGCTAATTAATCCACAAACTATTTTAATTTCTGCGTTACAGATAAAAACGCAGAACAAAGCTTACTTTGAAACTTTAGCCAAGAAACGTATAACTGCTTTAGCTTTTGAATATATTAAAGACGAAGATGGTGCATATCCTGCGGTACGTTCTTTGAGTGAAATTGCAGGAACGGCTTCAATATTAATAGCCTCTGAGTTACTCTCTAACGTCAATGGTGGCAACGGATTAATGATGGGTAATATTAGCGGAGTACCACCAACTGAAGTTCTTATTTTAGGAGCTGGTACAGTAGGTGAATTCGCTGCGCGTTCTGCTATAGGATTAGGAGCAAATGTTAAAGTGTTTGATAGTTCTATTACAAAATTACGCTGTATTCAAAACAACTTAGGTCGCACTATTTATACATCTACAATGCAACCAAAAAGTCTTTTAAAAGCCTTAAAACGCTGTGATGTAGCTATTGGAGCAGTAAGAGGAAATAATAGATCACCAATTGTAGTTACAGAAAGTATGGTAGCCAACATGAAAAGTGGTTCCGTTATTATAGATGTTAGCATTGACATGGGAGGATGTTTTGAAACTAGCGAAGTAACTACACACGATCATCCAACTTTTGAGCACAATGGTGTTATTCATTATTGTGTACCTAATATTCCTGCAAGATATTCTCGGTCAGCTTCAGTTTCTATAAGTAATATTTTCACTCCATACCTATTAGAAATAGGTGAATATGGTGGTATTGAAAATGCGCTTCGTTTTGATCGTGGATTAAAAAATGGGTTGTATTTTTACCACGGCATTTTAACCAACAAATCTGTTGCAGAATGGTTTGGTTTAGACCATAATGATGCCAACCTATTAATTTTCTAGTGCCGAAATGTCGCACTGAGTGCAGTCGAAGTGTTGCTTCAGTATCTTGCTGTTATCAACATAATGTTTAACTAAAAAAAGAGATTCCTGCCTTCGCAGGAAATAAATATGAAATTTATACATCGTTTAGGCTACTATCTTGGCGGTTTTGCCATTGGTCTTGTACTTCTTATGTTTTTTTTAAATGGTAAAGATGCTTCTTGTGATTATAGTCCAAATGCAAGAACGGTTAAAAATATTGGATCTAAGCCATTGTATTATTCAGAAAACGCTTCATCCTTTATTATTCAAAATCAATTAGATACGTTAACCATTTCTAATTTGATAAAATTTGGAAGTGTAGATTTTTCTAAAAGTGATACTAAATTAGATTCATGTAAAATATATCACATAGATAATAGTTACAAAGAACAAGATATGGAACTTTCCGTTAAAAATTGTGACTCAATAGCGACACTCCTCGATATTAATTATACTAACATCTAATAAGTTGAAATTGTTTCTATAAAATTTAGAAGTTTCAATCTAAATTTTCATCTTTGAAGTAAATATTATAATATGAAAATATTAGTTACTGGAGCTGCTGGATTTATAGGATTTTACACTTCTAAAGTATTAGTCTCTAAAGGCCATAAAGTAGTTGGGCTTGATAATATAAATGATTATTACGATGTAAATCTTAAGTTTTCTAGATTAAATGAACTAGGAATATCTACAAAAGATGCCACTATATTTAACACAATTTGTAAAAGTTCTAACGATAATTTTTCGTTTGTAAGAATGAATCTAGAAGATCGAGAAGAACTTCCTGAATTATTCAAAAAAGAAAAATTTGATATTGTTTGTAATCTTGCGGCTCAGGCTGGTGTGAGATATAGTTTGGAAAATCCTGAAACATATGTTGATTCTAATTTAGTTGGATTTCTAAATATTTTAGAATGTTGCAGAAATAACGCTATCAAACATCTTGTATATGCTAGTAGTTCAAGCGTTTACGGTCTTAATAAAAAAATCCCATTCTCTACTGATGACAATGTAGATCATCCTATTAGTTTGTACGCAGCCACTAAAAAGAGTAACGAATTAATGGCGCATACCTATAGTCATTTATTTAATATCCCGACAACAGGCTTAAGATTCTTTACCGTTTATGGACCATGGGGACGACCAGATATGGCAATGTTTTTATTTACTGATGCTATTGTAAATGACAGACCTATTAAAGTTTTTAATCATGGTAAAATGGAACGTGATTTCACATATATCGATGATATAGTAGAAGGTGTTGTTAGAATTATCGAGAAATCTACGTCTGAAAGAATTGAAAGCAATGATTACTATAAAGTGTACAATATTGGTAATAATAACTCAGTCAAATTATTAGACTTTATAAAGGAAATTGAACTTAATTTAGATAAAATAGCTAATAAAAATATGTTACCAATGCAACCAGGAGATGTAGAACGAACTTGGGCTGATGTAGATCAATTGATAAAAGATTATGATTATCAACCAAATACATCTATTAAAGATGGAGTAAAGTCTTTCGTGACATGGTATAAAAATTATTACAAATAGCAATTTTAGAATAAAAACTTTGAAAGCATGGTGTTTATCGTAAAAACAGGTCGTTAGTATAAAAATTTAGAGAAATAAAATTTTTTCTTACAAATTTGACCTCATTTATTCAAATAACCCAAATTAAATAAACTTATAATTATGAAAATAACAAAAATTTGTTGCATCGGAGCCGGTTATGTTGGTGGTCCTACAATGGCAGTAATCGCAAAAAAGAATCCTAACATAAAAGTTACTATTGTCGATATCAATGAAGAGCGAATTGCTGCTTGGAATGATGAAGATGTATCAAATTTACCTATATACGAGCCAGGATTAGCAGAAATTGTTGAAGAAACTCGTGATAAAAACCTTTTCTTTTCTACAGAAATAGATAAAGCGATTAAAGAGTCAGAAATGGTTTTTATATCTGTAAATACGCCTACTAAGACATATGGTAAAGGAAAAGGTATGGCGGCAGATTTAAAGTATGTAGAACTATGTGCAAGAAATATTGCTGAAGTAGCTACAACTGATAAAATTGTTGTAGAAAAATCTACATTACCTGTAAGAACTGCTCAAGCTATTAAAAGTATTTTGCACAACACTGGTAGTGATGTGAATTTTAGTATTCTTTCTAATCCAGAATTTTTAGCAGAAGGAACTGCAATCCAAGATTTATTAAATCCTGATAGAGTTTTAATTGGTGGTGAATCTGAAGATGCTATTGAAAGCTTAGCCAATGTATATGGAAGTTGGGTTTCACAAGATAGAATCTTGAGAACTAACGTTTGGTCTTCAGAACTATCAAAATTAACCGCTAATGCATTTTTAGCACAGCGAATATCTTCTATTAATGCTATTTCCGAATTATGTGAACATACAGAAGCAGATGTTAGTGAAGTTGCAAGAGCAATAGGAATGGACTCTAGAATTGGATCTAAGTTCTTAAATGCATCCATTGGTTTTGGCGGATCATGTTTTCAAAAAGATATATTAAATCTTGTCTATATAGCTAGAAGTTATAACTTAAATGCAGTAGCAGATTACTGGGAACAAGTTATTATTCTAAATGATCACCAAAAACGTAGATTTTCTGATAATTTAATCAGTACATTATACAACACTGTATCTGGAAAGAAAATTGCAATGCTAGGTTGGGCATTTAAAAAAGATACAAATGACACAAGGGAATCCGCTGCCATATATGTTGCAGATCATCTATTAAATGAACAAGCTCAAATCGCTGTTTACGATCCTAAAGTTAACAGTAAAAAAGTACAGAATGATCTAAATTATCTAAATACAAGGTCAGAGGAAGAAAACAATGAATTGGTTACGTCTTTTGACAATCCATATGAGGCAATAAAAGATGCTCATGCAGTTGCTATAATGACTGAATGGGATGAATTTAAAACTTATGATTGGCAGAAAATTTATAACGAAATGAAAAAGCCTGCATTTATTTTTGATGGTAGAAATATACTTGATACAAACGAAATGACAGAAATAGGTTTTGAGTATTCTTCTATTGGTAAATAAGATTTAAACTAATAAGCATATTACTTATTGTCTGAACAAAAATGGCACTAAAATTCTAGATTTTAGTGCCATTTTTACATTGTTTAAGTTAAATCATTATGGCTAAGTTCTAATTAGCATATTAAATAGTTGTTGTTTATACTCATACCACGCGCTATTAGAGGCAAAAGCAATGGTTGCAACTGTTGCTATTT
>Ga0209121_10006145_pt1 | contig 10636 bp, 8 predicted proteins | sample Cruoilmetagenom3_FD_187292 | JGI IMG/M metagenome (GOLD analysis project Ga0209121, IMG submission 187292) | Oil polluted marine microbial communities from Coal Oil Point, Santa Barbara, California, USA - Sample 3 (SPAdes) (version 2) | ecosystem: Environmental > Aquatic > Marine > Oil seeps ...
GGCTATTGAGGATGGGGATAATTATGTAATTAATGGCCAGAAGGTATGGACTAGTGGTCAATTTAGAAATTATATTTATTTATTGGCGCGAACTGACCCAGAAGTACCAAAACACAGGGGTATCAGTGAATTTATCATAGATATGAGTTTGCCTGGCATTACCATCCGCCCTCTTGTAGTTATTACCGGTGAGGCTGAGTTTAATGAAGTCTTCTTTGATGAAGTGCGTGTTCCCAAGAAATGCCTGATAGGGGAGAAAAACCGTGGCTTTTTCCAAATTCTTAACCAGCTTGATTATGAGAGAAGCGGGATAGAACGTCTCATGGGCAATTATCCCCTTTTCGATGCTATTACCAAATTTGCCAAGGAAACCAAGCGCAATGGGAAACCTTTGTCTCAGGAACTGTTGGTTCGCAACAAGCTAGCACAACTTGAAATTGAATTTGAGGTTGGTAGATTGCTTGTTTATCGAGTAGCTGTAGTTATGGATGGAGGGCGCGCCCCTAATTGGGAAGCCGCTATGTCTAAAGCATATTGCACCGCTTTTGAGCAGAAGTTAGCCAATGCTGCTATGGAGATTCTGGGACCCTATGGACAACTGGTGGCTGGCTCTAAGTATGCTCCAATTCGGGGATTCGCAGCTCGCTCATATCTTAACTCTAAGGGTTACAGCCTCCAAGGCGGCACGACAGAAATTTTAAAGAACATCGTAGCTAGACGAGGATTGGGACTGCCAACTGGTTAAAAAGAGGGATAACGATGAATTTAACTCTTTGACCTATCAATGCTGTGGAGGAAATGGGATGTGCTTGTCTTCTTGAACCCTACTTCTCAATCAATAGTTCTTTGGGATTTTCCGTGACGATAGAGGGGAGGCATAAACCCTACGCACTAGATGTCAAGTCATTTAAGTGGATAAACTAACTGTGTAGTGTTGCATCATATTTAGATGACTTGAATCGATATCTTTTCCTGGCTATAGATGTTATAATTATATTGTTGGTTTTGTTTCCCCCAGCACTAGCTACTTGGTTGCCTTCGACGATGCATTAAAATGAATGAATTACCGCTTGAAGGCTATATTGCCTTGGATTTAACTGACGACAAAGGCTTTCTTTGTGGTCGCATCCTGGGTGATTTAGGAGCTGATGTAATAAAGGTGGAGCTGCCGGGAGGTGACCCATCAAGGAGAATCGGACCATTTTATAAAGACATTCCCGATCCAGAGAAAAGCCTTTATTGGTTTGCTTATAACGCCAATAAGAGGGGGATAACCCTCAATATCGAATCCGAAGATGGGAAAGAGATTTTTAAAAAGTTAGCTAAGAAAGCTCACTTCGTCATAGAATCCTACCCTCCGGGGTATATGGATTCCCTTGCTTTGGGTTATTCCAGCCTGAGCCAAATAAATCCAGCCATCATTCTAACCTCTATAACTCCGTTTGGGCAGACTGGACCCTACGCTGGGTACAAAGCCTCAGACATAGTTGAGATGGGTATGTGTGGCTTGATGTATCTTTGTGGTGATCCTGATCGCCCTCCAGTTCGCATAAGTTGTCCTCAGGCTTATCTCCATGCTGGAGCTGATGCGGCTGTAGGAACTATGATGGCTCATTATTACCGGGAGATGAATGGTCAAGGACAACGGGTAGATGTTTCCATACAAGAGGCTGTCTATATGGGCACCATGAATGCCCCTCCTTTCTGGGAGCTTGAGCAGCGAATATTGAAGAGAGCTGGTGTTCGCAGAACAGGTCTCACCGCCGGGGTGCTGCAGCGTCAAGTCTGGGTATGCAAAGATGGCAATGTAAATATGCCTGTTTATGGTGGGGAGGTAGGAATTAAGACAAATCGTGCCCTGGCTAGATGGATGGATGATGAAGGGATGGCGGATGATTTTTTGCGAGGGATAGATTGGGATAATTTTGATATGGCCCGGGTAGACCAAAAGACATGGGATCATATGGAGAGGTTGTTGGAGAGGTTCTTTCTAAATCATACCAAGGAGGAGTTATACAATAAGGGGCTAAGCTTGGGCGCCATGATTTACCCAGTGTCTACGCCCAAGGATATAGCTGAAAGTCCGCAACTTGAAGCCAGAAAATACTGGGAGCAAGTAGAGCACCCTGAGCTAGGTGAAACTATAACCTACCCTGGTGCTGCCGTTAAAGCGTCATTAACACCCATGCGGATAAGAAAGCGGGCTCCGCTTATCGGTGAGCACAATCAGCAGGTTTATAAAGAGCTAGGCTTTTCTGAAGAAGAACTTATAACCCTTAAGCGGGGAGGTATTATCTAACATGCCAAAGGTGCTTGAAGGAGTAAAGGTTGCTGATTTTACCTGGGTGATGGTAGGACCTATGAGCATTAGGTATCTTGCCGATTATGGAGCTACAGTAGTCCATGTGGAATCAGCAACTCATGTCGATCTCTTAAGGACTACCCCTCCTTATAAGAATGGGGTGACGGGTGCAGACCGTGCTGGTTATTTTGGCCAGTATAACGCTAATAAGTATGGCATAACTCTTAATCTGAACCATCCCAAGGGGGTGGATGTAGCAAAGAAGCTTATAGCCTGGGCTGATGTAGTAGCTGAGAGTTTCACTCCAGGAACGATGGAGAAGTGGGGACTTGGCTACGAGGAGATAAAGAAAATAAAGCCAGATATCATCATGTATCGTACCTGCATGCAGGGGGAAACAGGACCTCATTGTCATCTGCCGGGTACAGGAGTAAATTTAGTGGGGCTAACCGGGTTTGCTCACCTTTGTGGCTGGCCAGACAGAGATCCAGCACAGCCCTATGGCCCTTACACCGATAGCATTGCCCCCCGCTTTGGCGTGGCTGCGCTCATTGCTGCTCTAGACTACCGACGGCGGACAGGAAAGGGACAATTACTGGATATGTCCCAGTTTGAAGCTGGAGTAAGCTTCATAGCTCCAACTATGTTAGATTACTTTGTCAACCATCGGGTGGCTGATAGGATGGGTAATCATTGCCCTTATGCAGTTCCCCACAATGCATACCGCTGTCGTGGTCAAGACAGATGGTGTACTATTGCTGTATTCAGCGATGAAGAATGGCAATCTTTCTGTCAAGTTATCGGCAATCCTCTATGGTCAAGAGAGCCAAAGTTCGCCACTTTCCTAAGTAGAGAAGAAAACGAGGATGAATTAGATAAGCTAATAGAGGAGTGGACAATCACTCATACTGCTGAAGAGGTGATGAACTTGATGCAAGAGGGAGAGGTAGCTGCTGGAGTAGTGGAGACTATTCAAGACTTATATCAAGACCCTCAATTGAAGCATCGCAATCATTTCTGGGTTATTAATCACAGAGAGATGGGGCCATTTTCCTATTTTGGACAAGCCTGTAAACTATCGAGAACACCAGCTCAACCACGAATGCCTTCACCTTGTCTCGGGGAGCATACTGAGCATGTGTGCAGGGAAATACTGGGTATGCCAGAGCCAGAATTTGACCAACTTTTGATCGAGGGCGTGTTTGAATAGTTTGGCAAGCTTTTAGGTCTAATTTTGAAACAAATTCAAAAATAGTGAAGGGAGGTGTTTTATGAAGGATTTGGCATATGAGTTAGTCGGTAATGCTGCTGCAATTAAATATGATTTACTGCCTGAAAATGTAGTGGAAATTACCAGGAAATTTATACTTGATACTTTGGCCACCCTGGTAGCTGGCTCGAGTGCTCCTGGTTGCCAGAGTGTTGTAGACCAAGTTAAGGATTGGGGAGGCAAAGAGGAAAGCACCATATTGGTACATGGTGGTAAAGTGATCTCTTCAAATGCTGCCTTTGCCAATAGTATGATGAGCCACGCTCTGGATCTTGACGATACTCACGATGGCGCTACCCTCCACGCTAATGTGTCTGTATTGCCAGCAGCTCTGGCTATGTCTGAGCGAGTTGGTGATATCAGTGGAAGGGACCTAATAACAGCGGTTGCTAGTGGTGTTGATATGCTATGTCGGCTTGGCATGGGTGCGAGTGGGCCACTAAACTGGGTTTTGTCCTCCACAGTGGGCTACTTTGGCGCTACCGTAGCTACTGGCAAAATCCTTGGCTTAAATGAAGGCAAGTTACTTCATGCCTTGGGCATTGCCTATAGCCAGTGCGCTGGAAATGCACAATGCCTCATTGATGGTGGTTTAGTCAAGCGAATGCAGCCAGCTTTCGCTGCTAGAGCTGCAGTCTTATCATCTCTTCTAGCCGAGAAGGGCATTACAGGTGCCATAAATATTTTTGAAGGGCAACATGGTTTCTTCCCGCTTTACTATGGGAACAAATATGACCGTGAGAAGATAGTTGAAGGATTGGGGGAAACGTTCGAGGGGGAAAATCTTAGCGTTAAACTCTACCCTTGTTGTCGCTATACACACGGCTCTATCGATGCCACCCTGAACATTGTGCGAGAAAACGATATTGGACCCAATGATGTCGAAGAGATTACTGCTCATATCACCCGAAACGCTTATGACTTAGTAGGTAAACCTTTTGAAGTAAGAGAATCTCCGCAGGTTGATGCTCAATTTAGTATCCCTTACACTGTGTCAGTAGCTATCGTCAGGAGGGATGTATTTATAGATGACTTCTTTGAGGAGAAGATAAAGACAGATGCTCAAGTTCTCCAGTTGGCTAAGAAGGTAAGCGTAATTGTTGACCAAGAGCCTATTGCTAAAGGTTTAACGCCTTGCGTCGTGGATATAAGAACTAAGGATGGCAAGGTATATTCTCAGCGTGTGGAAATTCTTAGAGGAGACCCGAGAAAACCACTGAGGATGGAAGAAATAGGCGAGAAATTTAGGAAGTGCGCTGCATTTTCGGCAAAGCCTAGATCACAGGAGAATATTGAACAGACGATCAAGGTAGTTAGCCAACTAGAAAGTGTAGAAAACATAAATAAAATTATTAGCCTGCTTACCTAAATATCTTGCGATCTAGATACATACCTGGCCAATCCTACCACAAGTAAGAGAATTCACTTTTTCTGCCAGGCCTCAAAACTAGCCGGAGGCGGTGCCATAATTATCAAGAGCTTCAGGGTAATCTTAATCCCCCTCCTTAGCTTTTGCCTAAGTATAATAGCTTTGAGCCTATCTGCCTCACTCTGTTAGGAGGATTTTTGGGAAAATTGCTAAATAATCTCAACACGCGTGTCAAATCATTGACATAGTATGATATAATATTATTATGATGTAATTTCAAAAAGCAGGGAGGCAGAAGAAGAATCTATTGAGAAGGCTTGAGGATGCGAAGCGGTCATAAACTCTTGAAAATATACTATATGAGGGGGTGAGATATGTAATATGAACTGTATTTATCAGGTATGGGTATATTTTAAGAAAGGAGGAAAGTTATGAGTAAAAAAAGATGGTTGTATTTAGCGGTGGCGGTGGTATGCACCTTGGGCTTGGTAGTAGTTGGTTGTGCTAAGAAGCCGGCAGCTAAAGGGATTAAAACTTACAGGTTGGGAACATCTGCTGAGGGTTCTTTTGGCTATGAGATAGGTGTTGGCATGGCTAAGGTGATTAAAGACCATGCTAAAACAATCAACATTACGGCAACGCCAACGCCAGGAAGCACTGCCAGCAATAAGCTACTCAACACGGGTGAGCTTGATTTTTCCTACGCCAATGCTATTACTCTGCAGCAGGCTTATACCAATAAAGGCCCCTTTGCTAAGGAGCCGGTTACCTGGAGAGCATATCAGACAGTTTATACTTACACTGCTGACTGGATGATAATGGTTCCCAAAGACAGCCCGATAAAATGTTACAAGGACTTAGTTGGCAAGAAGGTCTTCCCTATGAAGGCAGGCACTGGCATTTATGATGTCTATGAAATAGTGCTTAAAAAACTTGGCTATTGGGACAAGATAGAGAGAAAACAGGTATCAATGATGGGAGCGGCCGATGCCTTGAAATTGGGGACTATAGACGCCGCTGGCTGCTACACAGTTGCTGCCGGAGTAGTAATACCTTCTTGGATAAGGAATATCGATGCCCGCATGGATTGCAGAGTGCTTGAGCCAACGTCTGAGGAGAAGGCGATAATTGAAAAGGCGAAGATACCTGGAGTAATGATATCGGAGGTTCCCAAGAAATGTTTCAGCAAGGATGTTGTGCCAGGGAAGGAAGCAATCTGGACATATTCCGTTCCCTATGGGTATCACGCCTCACCGGCTGTAGATGCTGACCGGGTATATGAATTTACCAAAATATTCTGGGAGTACCCTGATGAGCTGATTGCCATGAATCCCGGTTTTGGGCAGCTAAAGGGAGGCAAGGAATTTGCCGCCAAGTCCATGGGTGCTATGAGTGAGCTTGTTCCTGTGCATCCTGGAGCGGCTAAATACTACAAGGAAATGGGCATCTGGAAAGATAGCTGGAAAGTGGGAGAGCCTAAGCCTAGCCCATTTAAGTAAATAAATAGCCCCCAGCTCAGCTGGGGGCTATTTAGCCTAAGTTCGATTCGGAGGCATAAAACATCAAAGAGAGAAAGATTCTGGGACAATCCATTCCTGATTTACTGATTTACATTTTCTCTACCGCCTATGTTGGCATAGTGATGTACTATGCCATCACCCTTTTTGAATCCCGCCAAAGGTTTGGCATAATTTTCCTCGCCCTGTCAGTTGTTCTATCTTGCCTCACGGCCATTAAAGGTAAAAAACTTTTAGGGATAAAGAGCGAAAGATGGCATAACCTGGTAGTTGGGATTTGTATCACTGTTGCTATAGTAACCGGTATCTTTTTTTATACCCAATTTATGCACCTTGTTTGGGAGAGATGTGGTCAGAATATGCCCATTGATTATGTCATGGGCGTGCTCATCATCATCATGGTTTTCATCTGCACCTGGAAGGAAATGGGTCCAATTCTGCCAGTGATAACACTTGTCTTCATAGCCTATGGCTACTTTGGAAATTATTTTCCTGGCTTTCTATACCATCCCGGGCTTAGCCCCAGCAGGCTTGTGCAATTATTTGCCGTTGAGATTGATGGCATTTATGGTACCCTTAACCAAATAGGATGCACCTGGATTGTAATCTTTGTCTTTTATGCTGGCTTTATCCGAGGTTTTGGTGGCTTAAAGTATGTCCTTGATATTACTACCTGGTTTGGCCAGAAATTCAAGTATGGATTAACCCAAATACCTGTAATCGCCAGTATGCTATTTGGCTGCTTTTCTGGTAGTGCTGCAGCAAATGTTGCCGGGACCGGCTCGTTCACCATCCCCACCATGAAAGGTGTTGGCATACCACCTAAATATGCTGGGGCAATTGAATCAGTGGCTTCCTCCGGGGGGCAAGTAATGCCGCCAATCATGGGCGCCGCCGCCTTCGTAATGTGCAATTACCTCAATGTTCACTATATAAAGGTTGTTGCTTATGGTCTGGCGCCGGCAATAGTATTTTATCTCTCTGTGGCTATAGCTGTTTACCTGATATCATTGAAATACCTTCAAGTAGAGAAAATAGTTGTTACTGAAGTGCCTCATATCAGCATCGCTGAAGGCATGCCGATACTAATATCTATAATCGCGCTTGTTGCTGTTCTAGCTATCACCATGATGGATATTCTCACTGTGGGTTTTTTCACCATAATCTTGTTCTTAATTTTGAGATTGATTTTAGAGCTTAAGCGCTCTTGGGGAGTTAACGGGCTAAAGAATTTTGGCAAAGGTTTGATAGAAGGAATAAGGGCGGGCTCTTTATCTATGGTGAGCATTGCTGTAATGCTGGGCATTATGGGCATAATCCTCAGGGTATTAACCGGCACCGGGCTAGCACAAACGCTGGCATTTTTTATGGTGGACATATCTGGTGGTCATCTTGTTCCCTTGCTACTTTTGATAATGTTAGTCTGCATAATATTTGGTATGGCAGTGTCCACAGTGGCTGCCTATATCCTGGTAGTGATATTAGCGGCTCCAGCGCTGATCATGTTGGGTGTTCCTTTGCTTTCCGCCCATTTCACCGTCTTTTATCTGGCAATTACTTCGGCGATAACCCCGCCGGTAGCCGCTGCTTGTGCTGTTGCCTGTGGGATTGCAAAAGCTCCATTTTTGTCTGTTTGCTGGCAGGCAATGAAAATAGGTGTGGGAATATTCATCTTGCCCTTTGTCTTTGTCACCCAGCCCGATATACTGGCTTTCAGCTCGGCCACTCCTCTGGCAGCATTGATAGTGCTAATCGGACTAATAGCGATAACTTTAGGCATACACGGACCTTGGGGAGGAGCCAAAGGAGGGCTCAAAAGATTTATTTATATTATTCTTGGTGGCTTAGGCCTATTTTGCCCCGTTAGTCCTATTGCGTATGCTTGCTTGGGCGTAGCTGTTTTGCTTTTTGCCTACGACTTAACTCGCGGGAGGAGAGTCAAGGCAGTGGCTGTGGCGGAAAATAACAAGCCTAGTCTGAAACCATAATAGGCAATTTACTTCTTTTGCCAGGCCTCGAAACTAGTCGGGGGCGGTGCCATAAATATCAAGAGCTTCAGAGTAGTATCTCCAACGGAACTTATTTGATGGGGATGCTTGACAGGAACAAAGATAATGTTGCCTTTTCCCAATCTGTGTTCCTGGTCTCCTATTTTGAAGAGTCCCTCTCCTTCTAAGATAATAAATGCTTGCTCCATCTCCTCGTGAACGTGAGTTTCAGCCATGCCACCTGGTTCTACCTCCCCGTGCCACAGTGCAAAATGTTGAGCGCCGGCTGTCTCATCAATCAACTTTCTGTCTGTAGTTTTAGTATGATGCGGTGGGGAAAAGGTTGGCATGCCTTGAAGCTCATTTATGTTAACCACATATTTCATCTTGTTCACCTCCTGGTTATATTTCTATCCCAATCATTCTTCCTATCTTCTTGTAACCCTCAAACAGCTTATAGTCAGGCCTCAGTGTAGGAAACGAGGGCAATCTGTTACCTAACCCAATCCATCCCTATTAATTTCCCTAGCTCAACATAAGCCTGTGGCAAGGGGTATTCAATCGCAGGAGCGAGATGCAGAGGCAACCCCAAGCCTTCGTCCTGAATTACCCTAAGTCCTTTGAGCAAGTCCCCTAACACCTCTATAGGGGCTGAAAAGACCATATTGTAAACCTCACACGCAGCTCTCCTCAAATCACCCCCACAAGGAAGGCTTATATGCCATTTTCCCTCCTTCATTGGAGGCACCACATAATAAACACAAGCAGCATGACTGGATAGAGTTACAGTGATGTCTTTCCCATCCAACCAGATTTTTGATAGCATTATCTGAGTCATTTTAGCAGGCTCGCCATATACTATGAATGAGTCAGGCTCAAAGTTGGCTGTTGCCAAAGGAGCCGATACAATTGCCGAATAGACCCCGTAATCGAAACTTGGCATATTCCTAGCCCAGGTTGAGCCCGCCTCCAAAGTGCTTGCTGTCCCAGGATAACGGTTATAGCCATCCAAAAAACGCTTTGGAGGTTCTACAAACCCCAATCCCACTACTGGCTCAAAGCACCACATATCTTCTTTAGTCTCGGCAATAGTTAGCCCATGTCGGCGTGACAAGGCTAAGGCTTGGCAAAAAGACAAATGATGCCCCATATCCTTTACCGGGCGTTTTGCTCCTTCGGGAATCTCGTCTACGCTCTTCAGCATTTTCAATGCCAAGGGTAGACTTTGCAATCGCAATAAACTCTCAAGCTCCTTTGCCTGCCTATGCAACTCTTCTAAGTCGATCATCTTAAACCTCCGTAAAAGTCTCTTTTGCGAGAACAAAAGATAAAGTGCCTAGCATTGGATTTTGAACAAGTGACCTCCTTTTCATTTTGCAACAATTTTACTACTAGGTCATCCAACAGTCTCTATTTTTCCTTCCGTATCCCGGCTGATGCTTAAAATGATATCCTACTTTCTTAAAGGGGATTGTAAGTTGCCCTAATTTTCTTGTCAAGCTGTCCTATTCATCCCCTTTCGTGATGATTTTGGTGTAGATTTTCTCGGCATTGTGACAAAGTTGGTGAGCTTACTTTTGGCGATGTCAATTTTACCGAGAAGTAGTAGCCAAAAAGATAGGACCAGTTAGTTAAATTATGCAGTTTTGTTTCCAATTCTTTTTGCCTTAAAGCTACGGTTAAATCTCCCCGGGTCCTTTCCACGATGCCTCGTATAGCATCTGTAGTTCGCCTTAAGCCGTGAGTGACCAATTCCGGGAAATCCAGGGTCATCAAGATGTCATAGATACCATCCATTATGGCGAGCAACTCCTCACAACGGGAAAAATCGCCTCTCCTTAAATTATCTAATATGTAACGCCTTAGTTCGCCCACGGATTCACCCAAGCCATCAAGATAAGCGGCATTGCTTACACCCAAGCTTTCAGGCATTGGCAGGTCTTCTTCAGCAATCAAGGCTAGAGTGATGCATCCCTCAGTAAATTCTTTCTGAGCATCGTGGACGAAACCTGAGTGAAGTAACTTACTATGCTTGGCTAAGTCATGGTTTATATCTTGAATTAGTTTATGAGGCGAAGCCCCATAGCAATAACTTCCAGCGGATCTTCCAGCATCAAAACCGCTATTGCAGGTTCACTTTTGTAGCTAGACTAGATATTGTGGTGTAGCCACGAGTATTATCAATATATG
>Ga0209121_10006146_pt1 | contig 10635 bp, 4 predicted proteins | sample Cruoilmetagenom3_FD_187292 | JGI IMG/M metagenome (GOLD analysis project Ga0209121, IMG submission 187292) | Oil polluted marine microbial communities from Coal Oil Point, Santa Barbara, California, USA - Sample 3 (SPAdes) (version 2) | ecosystem: Environmental > Aquatic > Marine > Oil seeps ...
CGGCGGTTGGGCTGAAGGTCCGGATTACTGGAACACACAAACTGCATTCCTAGGTGAAGCATTCGATCTATTGAAAGCATACTGTGGCGTAGACATGTTTAACAAAACATTCTATGAAAACACCGGTGACTTCCCGCTTTACTGTATGCCTGTTCACTCTAAGCGCGCGAGCTTTTGTGACCAGTCTTCAATCGGTGATTTCCCAGGTCTAAAACTGGCTTACAACATCAAGCACTATGCGGGTGTTAACCAGAAGCCTGAATACGTTTGGTACTATAATCAATTGAAAGGCCGTGATACTGAAGCACACACCAAATTCTACAACTTCGGTTGGTGGGACTTCGGTTACGACGATCTTCGTTTCAACTTCCTTTGGGATGCACCTGAAGAGAAAGCACCATCGAACGATCCACTGTTGAAAGTATTCCCAATCACGGGTTGGGCTGCATTCCACAACAAGATGACTGAGCGTGATAACCATATCCATATGGTATTTAAATGTTCTCCGTTTGGCTCAATCAGCCACTCTCACGGTGACCAAAATGCATTCACGTTGCATGCATTCGGTGAAACGCTAGCGTCAATCACTGGCTACTACGGTGGTTTCGGTGTTGATATGCACACGAAATGGCGTCGTCAAACGTTCTCTAAAAACCTTCCACTATTTGGCGGCAAAGGTCAGTATGGTGAGAACAAGAACACAGGCTACGAAAACCACCAAGATCGTTTCTGTATCGAAGCGGGCGGTACTATTTCTGACTTCGACACAGAATCTGATGTGAAGATGGTTGAAGGTGATGCAACGGCTTCTTACAAGTACTTCGTTCCTGAAATTGAATCTTACAAGCGTAAGGTCTGGTTCGTTCAAGGTAAAGTATTCGTAATGCAAGACAAGGCAACGCTTTCTGAAGAGAAAGATATGACTTGGCTCATGCATACCACTTTCGCAAACGAAGTGGCAGACAAGTCTTTCACTATCCGCGGCGAAGTTGCGCACCTAGACGTAAACTTTATCAACAAGTCTGCTAATAACATCACTTCAGTTAAGAACGTTGAAGGCTTTGGTGAAGTTGACCCATACGAGTTCAAAGATCTTGAGATCCACCGTCACGTTGAAGTGGAATTCAAGGCGTCTAAAGAGCACAACATCCTGACGCTTCTTGTTCCTAATAAGAACGAAGGCGAACAAGTTGAAGTGTCTCACAAGCTTGAAGGCAACATGTTAGTGCTCAATGTTGACGGTGAAACGGTTTCGATCGAACTGTAATTCGCTGAAGTAACAGAAGCTAGATATAAAAACTCCGAGTGAAAGTTCGGAGTTTTTTTTTGCCTAGCGAAAATGACAATCTTTATTCCAATGTACCTTCATTTTACTTGGGTTAATGCTAAAGAGCATTTGATAGCCTCTCAACGGCAAACCAATGGTACGGGCTGATGGAGCTGATGTAGGGCAAGACAGGACACGTATTCGACAATAATGTTGAGTGCAAATGTTCAGGGTCGTATAAGAGGCTCGTATGTATGGCTTTGTGGTTTCCAAGAAATTTTCATCACTTATTAATAATGAAGGACCTCAGCCACTGGTAGAAAAAGAAATAGAGAACTAAAAGTAGGTTGGTTTTAGTGTGCTCATATTTATTGCGTTAACTATAATGTGCGACATTTTTTAAATGAACGGTTTCTTAAAGGGGATATCGTTCCGGTAAATATAAAACGTAAGCCATATTTTGTCGTAAATTGTATCGCCGTCACAACTTACGCCTAAGCATCAAATGAATGCCTTAAAACTATTGCGAAACGAGAAAGACGTAGTTATTATAATGAGCATATAATCATACAATACTATATTTGGAGTTTGAACATGACTAAACCTGTAATCGGTTTCATTGGCCTAGGTCTTATGGGCGGCAACATGGTTGAAAACCTGCAAAAGCGCGGCTACCACGTAAACGTAATGGACCTAAGCGCTGAAGCTGTTGCTCGCGTTACAGATCGCGGCAATGCGACTGCATTCACTTCTGCTAAAGAACTCGCTGCAGCAAGTGACATTGTTCAATTTTGTCTTACAACTTCAGCTGTTGTTGAAAAAATCGTATACGGCGAAGATGGCGTTCTTGCGGGCATCAAAGAAGGCGCAGTACTAGTAGACTTCGGTACTTCTATCCCAGCTTCTACTAAGAAGATCGGTGCAGCTCTTGCTGAGAAAGGCGCTGGCATGATCGACGCTCCTCTAGGCCGTACACCTGCACACGCTAAAGATGGTCTTCTGAACATCATGGCTGCTGGCGACATGGAAACTTTCAACAAAGTTAAACCTGTTCTTGAAGAGCAAGGCGAAAACGTATTCCACCTAGGTGCTCTAGGTTCAGGTCACGTGACTAAGCTTGTGAACAACTTCATGGGTATGACAACTGTTGCGACTATGTCTCAAGCTTTCGCTGTTGCTCAACGCGCTGGTGTTGATGGCCAACAACTGTTTGATATCATGTCTGCAGGTCCATCTAACTCTCCGTTTATGCAATTCTGTAAGTTCTACGCTGTAGACGGTGAAGAGAAGCTAGGTTTCTCTGTTGCAAACGCAAACAAAGACCTTGGCTACTTCCTTGCTCTTTGTGAAGAGCTAGGTACTGAGTCTCTAATTGCTCAAGGTACTGCAACAAGCCTACAGGCTGCTGTTGATGCAGGTCTTGGTCAAAACGACGTACCAGTAATCTTCGACTACTTCGCTAAACTAGAGAAGTAATCGACGTACGACCTCGTTAGGGTATGGCTTGTCTTTTTGGCAGCGATACCTCAACGAGGTTCGTTTTTATCTGCAGTTCATATTTTCTCATACAACTCTTCGTAATCGTTTTTCTTTCTACTATTCTTCCTTTCTAATTACGTTCTGTTTTGCCTAATCAAAGCTCTAATTTGATTTCAACTCTTAATGCGTTAGTTTCCAACGCCATTCAGCTTCAAGCCATTATCCTCGTATCAAGCCAATCGCCTATCTTTTGGTAAACCGAAACCTTAGTCAATTAAGTTCCTAGTAAACCAAGCCGCAAACTTTAAAACCAACACTGTTGTTGTCTAGCTTTAAGCGGATTATCAGCTCGAACACCTGAAAAGAAAGCAAAAAAAAGCCCACACAGCTGGTGACTATGTGGGCGTATTCGGACGAGCCGTCTGAAAAAACGAATGAACAATCATAAGTGAAATAACGATTAACGAGATCCCCCGACAGTTTCTACGTTAAACGTGTTCAATGACCTCAAAGCAAATTGCTTCAATTACCACTTTGAATTGAACAAAAGGATTCAGAAAGAACTTAAGTTATGATTCAAATACACCATACATCAAGGCTTATTGTATTACAAATAAATCTTGGTCTTGAATGCCTTTAGTGAATGGTTGGTTTGTGAAAGTGTGAGTTCATCGTCATTTTTACGCATGATTAGATCGCAGAGGACAGTTAAAATTATTGATGATAATTATCGGCGAAAATAGGATCTTTTTATTTAAAGTTCGGACATTTTACAAAATTTTGACGATTTTATCCGACAAGGATAAAGTAAAAATGCATAAATGATACCTATGTCACAGGGTGTTTACAGCCGGTTTTAATATATCAAGATCGCTCACAGAAAGAGTTGTCAATTAAACATACAATATTAGTTAAATTGTGGTTGTAGCGATGAATCGACATGGATACGTAACGTTTTACCGTATCTTCGATAATGCAAAATATGACCATTTTATTCGGATGAAAATAATAGACATAGGTTATATGGATAATGAGTTTTATGAATTCAAAATTGTCTCTAGGGTTTAAAGGAAAACTGATTTTAATGGTGGCTATCGTTAGTACCAGTGCTTTAGTATTCACGAACTGGTTTACGCTCGATTTCGCGACAGAACAAGTCAACCAAACGATTTACAACGAGATCGACCATTCGTTAACGATAGAAATTAACCAAATTGAAAATACCGTTCAGAGAACCATCGATACCGTAAATTCAGTTGCTCAAGAGTTCATGAAGTCACCATACCAGGTACCTAACGAAGCGCTTATGCACTATGCCGCTAAGCTAGGTGGCATCGACAAAATTGTGGTGGGTTTCGACGACGGACGTTCTTATACATCTCGACCTTCAGAGTCTTTCCCTAACGGTGTTGGACTAAAAGAAAAGTATAACCCAACGACTCGCCCTTGGTATCAACAAGCGAAACTGAAGTCAGGTTTATCTTTTAGTGACCTATTTTTCACTAAGAGTACTCAAGTACCAATGATTGGTGTGACGTATTCGTATCAAGACCGTGTGATCATGGCAGACATTCGATTTGATGACTTAAAAGCGCAACTCGAACAGTTAGACGGAATTTATCAAGCGAAAGGTATCATTGTTGATGAAAGAGGGATGGTTGTTGCTTCAACAATAGAGAACGTACTTCCGCAAACCAACATATCTTCTGCAGACACGCAGATGAAACTCAAAAATGCCATTGAACAGCCTGATCAATTTATCGAGGGCGTAATTGATGGAAACCCAAGGATCTTGATGGCGAAGAAAGTTGATATCGGCAGCCAAAAAGAGTGGTACATGATATCCAGTATCGATCCTGAGCTAGCGCTCGATCAATTGAACGGTGTGATGTCAAGTACTCGAATGCTGATTGTCGCTTGTGTATTTGGTTCAGTGATACTGATGATATTGCTTCTGAATCGTTTTTACCGCCCAATAGTGTCGCTGCGCAAAATCGTTCACGATCTATCTCAGGGCAACGGAGACTTAACTCGAAGGCTGGTAGAGAAGGGCAATGATGACTTAGGGCACATCGCTAAAGACATCAATTTGTTCATCATTGGCCTGCAAGAAATGGTTAAAGACGTGAAATTCAAGAACTCGGATCTCGATACCAAAGTTTTGAGTATTCGAGAGGGCTGTAAAGAGACCAGTAATGTGTTGAAAGTTCACACTGACGAAACCGTTCAAGTTGTCTCTGCGATTAATGGGCTTTCAGAAGCGTCTAACGAAGTAGAGAAGAGCTCTCAATCGGCGGCAGACGCAGCGCGAGATGCGGCCGTGTTCAGTGATGAAACCAAGCAAATCAATACGGTAACTGAAACGTATATCAGTGATCTTGAAAAGCAAGTGTGCACGACTTCTGATGACATCCGGTCTATGGCCAACGAAACGCAGAGCATACAGTCTATCGTTTCTGTGATTGGTGGTATTGCTGAGCAAACCAACTTGCTGGCATTGAATGCGTCGATAGAAGCAGCGCGTGCCGGCGAACACGGTCGAGGTTTTGCTGTGGTGGCTGATGAAGTTCGTGCACTGGCTAACCGAACTCAAATCAGCACTTCTGAAATAGAAGAGGCGCTATTGGGTTTACAGTCGAAATCAGATGGTTTAGTTAAATCGATTGAACTGACCAAAAGTAATTGTGAGATGACTCGTGCTCAAGTAATCCAAGCGGTAAACATGCTGGCTAAGCTAACTGAGCAGATGGAAACCGTGAGCCGTTTCAATAACGACATTTCGGGGTCTTCTGTGGAGCAAAACGCATTGATTCAGAGTATTGCTAAGAACATGCATAAGATTGAAAGCTTCGTTGAAGAGCTGAACAAGTTAAGCCAAGACCAACTGACAGAGTCGGCAGAAATCAAAACGCTTAATGGCAGCGTCAGTGAGCTTATGAGCAGCTTTAAAGTTTAGCAGGTTCACAATTAATATTTAAATTGGGTGCTAATTAATACTAATTTTCAATAGCTTAACTTAATTTATCACACTGAAAGCCACTCAATAACGTTCGAGTTTAGAGTGGCATTTCTGCGTTTTATCATATAGAAAACGCCGTATTCCTTACTAATTTCACTTGATTTGTCGCATCTCACATTCTGATAATTACACAATTGACATAAAATAGTACAAATATACATTATCACTCAACTCTTATGGATAAGTGAGATAAATGTGAATAAGCCAATTTTTGTCGTCGTGCTCGCTTCGCTTACGTATGGCTGCGGTGGAAGCAGTTCAAATAATTCAAGTGACAGCAGTGACCCATCTGGTAGCAATCCAGGAACGTCTTATGGTGTTGTCGCACCTTACGATATCGCAAAATATCAAAACATACTCTCTAGTTCCGATCTTCAGGTATCGGATCCTAACGGCACAGAGGGTAACAAAACCTCTGAAGTGAAAGATGGCGATTTCGATGGTTACATCAGTGATTACTTTTATGCAGATGAAGAGACGGAAAACCTAATTTTTAAAATGGCGAACTATAAGATGCGTTCTGAGGTTCGTGAGGGAGAAAACTTCGATATCAATGAAACGGGTGTAAGACGAAGCCTGTATGCGGAAATAAGCTTACCTGATATCGAACATGCAATGGCGAGCTCACCTGCCGATCATGATGAAGTGACAATGTTACAGATACATAATAAAGGTACGGACGAGAGCGGAACTGGTTATATTCCTCATCCGCTATTACGTGTGGTTTGGGAACAAGAACGCGATGGTATCACAGGCCACTATTGGGCCGTAATGAAAAACAACGCCATTGACTGCAGCAGTGCTTCAGACTCTTCAAACTGTTATGCCACCTCTTATGATCGGTACGATTTAGGAGAGGCAGATCTTGATAGCTTTACTAAATTTGATCTTTCTGTTTATGAAAATACATTGTCGATCAAAGTGAATGATGAAGTAAAAGTGGACCAAGATATCGCCTATTGGGAGCATCTCCTAAGCTATTTTAAAGCGGGTATATATAACCAGTTTGAAAATGGTGAAGCTACGGCCTATTTTCAAGCGTTAAGATACACCACAACCCAAATCAGTGGTTCAAACGATTGGGATATTAATGATTGGAAGTTGACGATTCCCGCGAGCAAAGATACTTGGTATGGCAGTGGCGGCGATAGTGCTGCTGAATTAGAGCCTGAACGTTGTGAGTCGAGCAAGGGCCTTCTCGCTAATGACAGCGATGTCTACCATAGCGATATTGATCTTTCTTATTTCAACACGGATGAAGGAAGAATTCACTTTAGAGCGGATATGGGGTACGGCACTACGACACAAAATTCTAGCTATATTCGTTCTGAGTTAAGAGAGTTGTATCAAAGCAATGCACAACCGGATTGCAGCACCAGCGATGAAGACACTAGTTGGTATCTGAACGATATAAGAACAAGTGCAACCACTCACGAATTGACGGCAACATTACGAGTTGAAAACTATCCAAATCTCAATAACCAAGACCCGAAAGTGGTACTCGGACAAATCCATGGTTGGAAAATTAATCAAGCACTGGTGAAGCTCTTATGGGAAGGAGAGGATAAGCCCGTCCGAGTTATACTCAACTCCGATTTTGAGCGCAACAATCAAGATTGCAGCGATTGTGAACCATTCAGTGTTGAATTAGGTACATATTCAGCCAGTGAAGAGTGGCGATATACGATTCGAACCAATCAAGACGGTGTTTATCTGGCAACTCATGATTCAGATGGAACCAATACGGTTTCGCATTTAATTCCTTGGGGCGAAGATTACCAAGACAAAGACGGGGACACTGTTTCGTTAACGTCAGAGTGGACATCTACCGATATCGCATTCTATTTCAAAGCGGGTATCTATCCACAATTTAAGCCAGATAGCGACTATACAGGTGAAGTGTTTGATGTGAGCTTCAGTTCGTTAAGGGTTGAACATAACTGATTTGATAGATGGCTAATGAGCTATTACGGTAATTTTAAGACCACATTGGTGACTAACAATGTGGTCTTTTTACTTTTCGGAGAGGTGAATATAGGGTCCGTTCACAATGATGTATGACCAGCTGCGTTGAGTTTGAAAATGGCAATTTTATCTTGGAATTTTTAAGTTTGTGAGCTCATTTCGCATTCTGAATTAATATATATTGTCTTTTATCAATAGGAAATGTGATCCAGTTAAAGTATGGAAAAACGGAAAGTGTCCTCAGTCTCATTTATTCAACGAAATGTTTTATTTGTATTATAAGATTACGTAATATTTTTGTGTTATCGCAAATATTGAGAGAGGAATCGCCTTATAGCTCGTGTTTGCAGGTTCTACTTTCACTTATAAATGCTGCCTTTGTATTATAATAATGGATTAAATATGAAACAAATTACTATAAAAACCCTACTCGCTTCTTCTATCTTACTTGCGGTTGGTTGTGCGAGCACGAGCACACCTACTGCTGATTTTCCAAACAACAAAGAAACCGGTGAAGCTCTCCTGACGCCGGTTGCTATGACGGCTAGCAGCCACGATGGTAACGGTCCAGATCGTTTGTTTGACCAAGATCTAACAACACGTTGGTCTTCAGCAGGTGACGGCGAGTGGGCAATGTTGGACTATGGCTCAGTTCAAGAATTTGACGCTGTTCAGGCATCATTTAGCAAAGGTAACGAGCGTCAATCTAAATTTGATATTCAAGTCAGTGTTGATGGCGAAAGCTGGACAACAGTACTTGAGAACCAAATGAGTTCAGGTAAAGCGATTGGCCTAGAGCGTTTCCAGTTTGAGCCAGCAGTTCAAGCTCGTTACGTACGATACGTTGGTCACGGCAACACCAAAAACGGTTGGAACAGTGTGACTGAGTTAGCTGCTGTTAACTGTAACGTTAACGCTTGTCCTACTAGCCACATTATTACCCCTGCAGTAGTAGCAGCAGAACAAACAATGATCGCTGAAATGAAAGCTGCGGAAAAAGCGCGTAAGGCAGCACGTAAAGATCTACGTTCTGGTAATTTCGGTGTCGCAGCGGTTTACCCTTGTGAGACAACAGTGAAATGTGAAACACGCACTGCGTTACCTGTACCAACGGGTTTACCTGAAACACCTCTAGCAGGTAATGCTCCGAGCGAAAACTTTGATATGACCCACTGGTATCTATCTCAGCCTTTCGATCATGATAAAAATGGCAAGCCTGATGATGTTTCTGAGTGGAACCTAGCAAACGGTTACCAGCATCCAGAAATCTTCTATACTGCTGACGATGGCGGCCTAGTATTCAAAGCTTACGTGAAGGGTGTACGTACCTCTAAAAACACTAAGTACGCACGTACGGAGCTTCGTGAAATGATGCGCCGTGGTGACCAATCTATTAGCACTAAGGGTGTTAACAAGAACAACTGGGTATTTTCAAGCGCGCCTGAATCAGATTTAGAAGCGGCAGCGGGTATTGATGGTGTTCTAGAAGCTACCTTGAAAATCGATCACGCAACAACGACCGGTAATGCGAACGAAGTAGGCCGCTTTATCATTGGTCAGATTCACGATCAAAACGATGAGCCAATTCGTTTGTACTACCGTAAACTACCAAACCAAGCAACGGGTGCGGTTTACTTTGCACACGAAAGCCAAGATGCGACAAAAGAAGATTTTTACCCTCTAGTGGGCGATATGACAGCTGAAGTAGGTGACGATGGTATCGCGCTTGGTGAGGTGTTCAGCTACCGTATTGACGTTAAAGGCAACACGATGACTGTTAGCTTAATGCGTGAAGGCAAAGATGACGTTGTACAAGTCGTAGATATGAGCGAAAGCGGCTACGACGCAGGTGGTAAGTACATGTACTTCAAGGCTGGTGTATATAATCAAAACATCAGTGGTGACCTAGACGATTATTCACAAGCGACTTTCTACCAGCTAGACGTATCGCACGATCAATACAAAAAGTAATCTAAACGGATAAACAATAGCCTCCAACCTCTCGAGTTTGGAGGCTTTTTTGTGTCTGTTATTTGGGCAGAAACCATCAGTTGTTAAAGATAGGCATATAGATTAAAAGTTGGTGGTTGACCTTAACTTCTGTTTTGAGCATCCTCTTTCCGATCCCCTAATCTAATATCCAACACATAGCCTTTCATTCGTTCATAGACCTGCATCAATAAGCCATATATTAACAATCTAGGGTTAGTGTTAAACATTGGCTTAGGTTGCTTTGGGTTTGTTCAAACTGATCGCCATATCGCTATCAATACTTATATTTAACACTAGATACTAAGGGCAATTTATTGGCTGATAATACCTTGCACCTAGGATGATTAGTTCTGGAAGTCATTGAATAAACAACGGGGTTTGTATCGGTAAACTGAAATTGAGTTGGCTATTAAAAGCCCAAATAACAGGACGGGGAGGTTAGGAGGTTACTACTTTTGAAGTTAGGAGCTTTTAGAGATTTAGATGAGTAGGTTTGAGGTATATATTGGAATACCGATTACAAAAAAGCCTCTAGCAGAACTAGAGGCTATTGGCGCAATCAAAGAGTTATTACTCAGCAGTAAATTGAGCTACACGTTCTTGAATTTGTACATCAGTCAGAACTGTATTCCAAACTGCGATATTGTCCACCGACCCATCGAAGTTTTTATCACTACTAGAAGAGCCACCTAAAAGAATAAATTTGTCATCTGTTGTATTTTCAATAACAGAAAAATCGACACTTTTCGAGTGAGCAAGAGTACCATCTATATATAAGTTAGCAGTCGAATCTAAGTGGTTGTAAGTCGCTAAGATGTGATACCAATTATCTTCAACAAGATAAACGTCTCCTTCACTAGACTTCGCTTCTGTACTCAAGCCCTTGTCGTCTGCATCAAGACCGCCGTAAACC
>Ga0209121_10006148_pt1 | contig 10633 bp, 12 predicted proteins | sample Cruoilmetagenom3_FD_187292 | JGI IMG/M metagenome (GOLD analysis project Ga0209121, IMG submission 187292) | Oil polluted marine microbial communities from Coal Oil Point, Santa Barbara, California, USA - Sample 3 (SPAdes) (version 2) | ecosystem: Environmental > Aquatic > Marine > Oil seeps ...
AGCCCCGCAATGGTTACAAACTGACCGGTTCCGGTCATGTCCACTTTGACCAAAAGGTCCTTGCCGTTCTGGGCACCCATACCGCTTCTCCAAAGATTGCTTGCTTAGTTGTCTTCCACGCCTGCGCGGAATCTCAGATCAATGCGCCGGACTCTTCCGGCCTTGCCGCTGCGCCTGGCCGAGGCCCTCTCGAACCACAGCCCCACCAAACGCCCCCGACTTAGGGTCAGGTCCGCATCCACCAACGCATCGGTTATCGCCGCTGCCACCGCCTTGGCCACGCCAAAACCGGTCACCTCGGTCACCACCGACACGGTGAACCGATGCGTGGCACCGCTGTTGGTCTTGTCCGACCGGTCGCGCACCTCTTCCGGGCCAAGGCTGACATAGGTCTGTGGCAGATCCCCCGGTGGGATTGCGTCGTAAATCGCACCCCCGACCAATCCACCAACCTGCGTGTCCGCCAGCAAATGCTGGTACACCGCCGATTGCAGCGCCGCCGCCATACCATAACTCATGCCGCCACCTCCTCATCTGCGAAACAGGTCAGATACCGCCCCGTAGGATCGCCATCCGCCACCGCCTGAATGACAAACAGGCGCTCGCCTTCGCGAAACCGTTGCTCCGGTAGTGGCCGGGACGCCGCATCAACCGGCGCGGCCCGCACCACAATGCGATACCCCACAGCCGACACCGGCCCCCCGGCTACCGCCCGTTCGCGCCCTGTGCGCGCGTTTACTTCGGCCCAGACCTCGCCCAGAACCGCCCAGCTCTCGCTGAACCCTCCGGCACCATCCGGCGTGCGCACCGGTGCCTCCAGCACCAGCCGCCGGTTCAGATGCGGCACCGTCATGCCCGTGCCCCCAGCCCCAACCGGACAACCCGGTAGCGCTGGATCAGACTGGTCACACCAAACGGCATGCACCCGTCGCTCAGCTTGGTCTCGTCGCGGTACTCGTAGTAATGCGCCGCCAGCAACAATACCGCCTGCCCCAGATCAGCCGGCAAGCCACCCCAATCCGCAGCCATCCCGGCGCTAAAGCCAATTCTGACCTCACCACCCGTTGGCACCATCGGCAACAACCCGGCTATGGCGCGCAATCGCGGGCTCTGACTGTCGGCTTCCAGCCGATAGCTGCCCGCGTCCAGCACCGTTTCACCGCCCAGCACATCCACCACGCTTACCTGTGCCACAGACCCAACCGGGGCCACAGGCAGGCCTTGCGCCGTACGATCCCGCCAGGTGTTTAGCGTCCAGGTAAAATCCCTCTCGATCAGGGCTTTGCCAGTGCGGGCCTCAATCGCCGCAATCGCGGCGCGCAAGAACCCCTTCAACACGCTATCCTGCAGGCTTTCTTCGCCAAACCCGGTTCCCAGCCGCAAATGCGCCTTGAACTGGTCCACCGGCAGTGCCACGTCAGGCACGGTGGTTTCTTCGATCAATATCATGACTTCACTCCGCAAGCTCGGACCCGTCCGTTCCAGTTCCGGGCCAATCCATCATCTATTAGCGGGCGCGCGCCGCTCCACGTTGCTCGGACGGAGGGAGCAGCTAGACAACATGAAGGGTTTCACTGACACACGCCCGCCACGGGACCGGTTAAACCCGGCCCCGTACCCGTCGCCGCTTACGCGACGCCGAATTTCAGTAGCTTGATCGCCGCAAAGTCAGACACATCGCCGCCCACGCGCTTGGTGGCATAGAACAACACATGCGGCTTGGCGCTGAACGGGTCGCGCAGAACCCGCAGATCAGGGCGCTCGGCCACGGTATAGCCTGCGTTGAAATCCCCAAAGGCGATGGAATAGCTGTCAGTCGCCGCATCCGGCATATCCTCGGCCACAACCACCGGATAGCCCATCAGACGTGCAGGCTCACCCGCCGCCAGACCATCCGACCACAGGAATCGGCCATCCGCATCCTTCAGCTTGCGCACCAGACCAGCGGTCTTGGAGTTCATCACGAAAGATGCATTGGCGCGGTACTGCGCGCCCAGCGCATAAACCAGATCAACAATCGCGTCGCCACCGCCAATGTCTCCGGCCACACCGCTGGGCACATAGCCCAGATTGCCCCAGGCCCACACATCGTTATCCACGGTGGTCTTGGTCAGAATACCGGTCGGCTTGTCGATGCCATCCCCGTTGATGAACGCATCCGCCTCGGCACGGGCAAACTTGTCAGCAATGCGACCAGCCAACCAACCTTCGATATCAAACGCGCTGTCATCCAGCAGACGCTGACTGGCCTTGGGCAAGGCGCTCAGCTCGTGCAGCGGGATAGTGATGCGATCAATCTGCGGGGTGCTGGTTTCAGACACCGCACCGGTCTCCGTCGCCCAACCTGCACCAATATCCGTGCTATCGATCAGCACGTCATACGATGTCGCCTCGACATGAACCACCGATGCGATCGACCGGATCGACGCGGTCGAATTCAGCATCGACGCCACAGTGTCCGAAGTCTGCGGGTCCACCAGATACCCGCCGTCGCTGTTCACTGCGCTGGACATCGACTTGGCCTCATAGTCCAGCCCGCGTAGCCCGTCATCATCGCCGGTCCGCAGATAGGAATTGAACGCCTTCAGATGCGGGGCACCCGCGTCCATATCGGCGGCCAAATGCGGACGCGCCGCGATATTTGATTTACGATCCAGCATGGTCAGTCGCTCTTCTGTTTGTTGCAGTTTGGTTTCAATGTCACTCTGAAAGCCCTTGAATTCGTTGACGAAGCCGGTCATCGCCTGCTTCACCTCCTGAACCAGGGGCACAGCTTCTCCGGTCAAGGCCGGGTTGTCGGTCTTGCTCATCAGCACGTCCTGTGTTTTTGGTGAAAGTTTAGGCGCCTACCTTCGCGCCAGCTCCAGCCGCGCGCCCCTCAGGACCGCCACCATTTCGCGCAAAGCAGCCTCGGCGCCAGGTTCATCACCCTTTGCCGCCACCCGCGCACTGGGCAGCATCGGAAAGGTCACCAGCGACACCTCCCAAAGCTCCAGCTCGGTCAAGAGCCGCTGGCCCTTGTCATTCTTGCCCGCCTTGCGCGTCCGATAGCCAATCGACAATCCGTCAATCGCCCCCGCTGCAATCAGCGCCGCCGCCTCACGGCCCTTTTGGGTGCTATCCAGAAGACGCCCCTTTACCCACAGACCGCGCGCGTCTTCGCGCACCTCGTCCCACACGCCAATCGGTTGGCTGGGATCATGCTGCCACAGCATCTTGACCCGCTGCCCGGCGGCCCCCAGCGCCCTGATCGACTGGGAATAGGCGCCCTTTTGGACCACGTCGCCGCCCTGATCGGCCTGCCCGAACAGGCTGGCATAACCTTCAATTCCCGCATCATCCGTGACGCTCAGCGCCTCTCCGAATGTCGCAAACTTATGTTCCAAACCGGATTCTGAGGTCATAGGACACTCTCCTTGTTCAACTTGCTCGTCACGCTCTGCCCTCTCACGGAATCGCTACCACAAATGACTGAACCGCCTGCGCCAGGATCACCGCCACAACGCCGTAAACCGCCAGCCATAACCGCCGCTCCAGCCGCTGCATCATCTCTTCCAGCCGGTCCAGATGTCGGCACAGGTTCTCGTGATGAATCGCACTCACCCGCTCATGCGCCGCCAGCCGCAACCCCGGCGCACAATCAAACGCCTCGTATCTCAGCTGTGGCTCAGCCATCCTCCGCCCCCGGCTCTGACAGCACAGGCAAACCCAACAAGGCCCGCTTTTCCGCATCCGTCAGAAAATCCGCCCGGTTGACCCGCGCCCATTGCGCATCCCGCTCAATGGCCAATGCAGGCACCTGGTCCAGATCCGGCTTCAGCTCCAACACCTCGCCGGTGAACCCCGACAACCACTCCGACAACGTCGCCGCCACCCGTGCGGCCAATGGCACCACGGTTAGCCGGTAAAACGCCCGGTTTGCCTCCTGATAGTTGGCGTGCGTGGCGTCGCCCTGAATGCCCAGCAACATTGGCGGCACCCCAAAGGCCAGCGCAATCTCGCGTGCCGCCGCCTCTTTGGTCTTCTGGAACTCCATGTCGCTGGGCGAAAACCCCATCGGTTTCCAGTCCAGCCCCCCTTCCAGAACCATTGGCCGCCCCGCATTGCGCGCCCCCTGGTAATTCGCCTCTATCTCATCAGATAACCGCCGGAACTGATCATCCGCCATCGCCCCCTGCCCATCTGCGTTATTCCACACAAACGCCCCACTGGGCCTTGCGGCATTGTCCAACAACGACTTCGACCAGCGCGAGGCCGCATTATGCACATCCACCGCCATCGCCGCCGCCTGCATCGGTGAAAACCCGTAATGATCGTCCTGCGGATGAAAGCTCTTGATATGACAAATCGGGGAAACATCGCCACCGGCCTCAAACCGATGCTTTTTCGCCCCCACAGCATATTCATAGCCCACCGGCCAGCCATCCGACCCCGGCACAACACTCATCCGGTCTGACCGCAACACATGCAGCTCCACCGGCAGCCCCGCTTCCCCCTGAACCGCCTCGACATAGGCGTTGCCCGACAACAGCAACTGCCCAAACAGCGCCTCCATCAACTCGGCCCGCCCCTGCGCCGCATTCGGACGCCGCACCAGGCTTAAAATGGGATGCATGTCATAACGCTGCGCATGATCCTGCAACACCAGCGGCAGCGCCGCCGCCGCCTCGGTGATCAGCTTGACTGACCGAAATCCAACCGGATTGCCGGAAAACCCGGTGCGCGTCAGCGAAACCGCGTCGCGTGGGCTCCAGGCAACACGCCCTGCCCCATGCCAGGCCACAACCGGCCCGGTTGCGCTTGCCTTGGTCTCCGGTGCATCCACCCCGGCCCCGCGCCGCAAGAAATCAAAAACCATCGCTCATGCTCCTCATAAGGTGCCGCCGCTGCCAAAAGCGCCCGTCGGCTTTGTTGAAACCATTGATGCCACCAATTCGGAAACACTCCGCAAACTCACCGCGCGCTGCCCCGCCCAATCCCGCAACACGAAACCCAAAACCCAAAACCAACAAACGCCCCCCAGCTTTTTCTTGTTGATAAATACTCAAAACCCAACACCAGCCCCCGGCGACACCCCAACACACAAAACCCGCTACAACACCCGAACCCGCGGCTGCTGCCAGTTCGCACCCGGCACAATCATCAACTCATGCACCGCCCAAACCAACGCATCCACCCGGTCCGGCGATCCAGCCCCCGCAAACCCCTGCGCCGTCATCTGACACATCTGGTCCTCCAACGGACCCAAACCGCCCACATGCCGCACCCGCCCCTGCTCGTACAAAGCCGCAACCGGCTCAGCCCGCGCAGACTTGCCGCGCGAGGCATGAACCGCCTTATACGGCACCAACGGCGCCACCTGGCGAACCACCTCTTCCACCAATTGCCCGCCCTGGTTGACCTCAGCCACCAGCTTGTCGGCCCCAAACCGCTGCATCGCCGCCACCGCCGCCTCGGCCCAGCCCAGCGGACTTAGCCCCTGAACCGTGCAGTCACCCAGCACATAACAGCGCCAGTCCTGCGGTGGCCCCTTGCTCACAACCCCTGCCACCACAATCCCGCAGGCATCCGCCCCCGTCCCCGAACTCACCGCCGGGTCCAGCGCCACCACAACGCGGTCCAACTCCGGCACCACAGCCACCTGCGCGCTTTCCAGCATCCCCCCAGTCCACAGCGCCCCCTCAACATCCGCCAACAACACACCATCCAACTCCTGCCGCCCCAACCGGCTCCCGGCATAGCGCGCCCGAACCTCCTCCAGAAACGACGCCGCCAGATTGGCCCGGTTCGCTTCCGTGGGCGCATGGGTGCTCACCGTCGATGGCGACTCCAGCAAATCTTTCAAAACATCCACATTGCGCGGCGTGGTGGTCACGCACACCCTTGGGTCATCGCCCAACCGCAACCCAAATTGCAGCATGTCCCAGGTGTCCCCGGCTTTCTTCCACTTGGCCAGCTCATCGACCCAGGCCGCGTCAAACTGCGGCCCGCGTAACCCTTCGGGGTCGCGCGCCGAAAACGCCTGTGCCTCGGCGCCATTCGGCCAGATCAACTTGCGCTCGGATGCCTTCCACACCGGCCGTCGATCCGGCGGCGAACAGGCCAAAATCCCGCTGTCCCCATTGATCATCACATCGCGCACCTGATCAAAGGTCTCGCCCACCAGCGCCACCCGCCGTGCGCGTCCCTTATCCGCAGGCTTTCCGCCCTCAACCTGCGCGCGTACCCACTCGGCCCCGGCCCGCGTCTTACCAGCACCCCGCCCGCCCAGAATGACCCAGGACCGCCACGCGCCTGTCGGTGGCAACTGATGCGGCAACGCCCAGAACTCAAACAGGAAAGGGAGGGCGCGCAGCCCTCCCTCCCCAATGTCACTCAGAAACGTCTCGCGCACCGCTGCAGGCGCGCAAGCGAGCCAATCTGCACCCGATGTCAACTCGAAGCTCATCCAGGTCAAGGGCGTACCCCCCCTGAACAATTCCGGCTTGTCTGTTTTGCTGCTCAACAAGGCATACCTCCACTTTTTGACAGGATCGGATCAGGCCATCGACCTGCACCACCTGTTTGCTGCCACTCGCAAGATCTGCATCCTCCCCGGCCTCGATTTGCCTACGCAGATCTTCTGCCTGCCGCCGCAAGTTACGAACCGTGTCCGTTAGCGACTGCAAAAGCTCTGCCGCGTGGGACACCTGGTCATCCGGGGTAATCAAAGTCATGTATGTTGGACCTCATGCGTAAGTTTTCCCCGCACGAGAGAAACAAAAAAGCGGCCCCCGGGATTACCCCGGCAACCGCTTGCCCACTTCTTCTAGCCTGTCACAATCTATACGGGAAACCGTTCGGTATGTCAAGCGACTAGCGGTTAACGCAACCCGCTAACCGCCCGCTATCATTACCAAAAGTTTACTATTGCCGCCCCGTAGGCTATGCGTTCCGCACACCACACCTAGGGGGAATTAGTTGTCCGCCTTGGCCCGCTCGGCCTCAACCTTGCGCCACTCAGCAACATTGCGATTGTGCTCCTCCAACGTGCTGGCAAAGGCATGGCCCCCCGTCCCGTCAGCCACAAAGAACACAAAACCCGAGGTGTCCGGCGCCGCCGCAGCCTCCAGGCTGGCCTTACCCGGATTGGCAATAGGCGTAATCGGCAGACCTTCGATAACATAAGTGTTCCAACGCGTTACCTTGCGCAGCTCGCTTTGCCGCAATCCGCGCCCCAGAACGCCCTTGCCCTTGGTCACCCCGTAAATCACCGTCGGATCGGTCTGCAACCGCATCCCCCGGTTCAACCGGTTCACAAACACACTGGCCACCTGCCCGCGCTCATCAGGCAACCCGGTTTCCTTCTCGATGATCGACGCCAGAATCAGCAACTCTTCGGGGCTGTTCAGCGGCAACCCATCCTGCCGACTTTCCCAGGCCGCTGCCAGACGCAGGGTCTGCACCTCCTGCATCTCAGCCAGAACCGCTCCGCGTTGCGTACCCGGAACCACTTCATACGCATCCGGGGCCAACATCCCCTCGGCGGGAACCTCGGCCACCTCGCCCTCCAGAAAATCAATCGCCTTCAGCGCCTCGACAACCTGCCAACTGGTTACGCCTTCCGCCATCGAGATCCGGTACCGCGTGTCGCTGTCTTCGCGCACGCGAGTATATTCCGCAGGGGCCTCATCCGCGATCAGGTTGAATTCAACCTGCTTCACAAACTTGTTGGTCGCAGGCTCCAGCTCGCGCACCTGCGCCAATGTCCGCGTCACGCCAACGCGATAAACGATCTCAGTGCCACAGGAATTCGCGCCCCCCCGCGTCACCTGATCCACGATATCCGCCATCGACGCACCGGGGCGCACCAGAAAACTACCCGCCTTCAACTGGCCAGCTTTATCTGAATAATCCGCACCCATCCGAAAAATCGCGCCACTTCTGACCGCGCCTGCGCTTTCCAGATCGCGGCTGACCCTGCCAATATTCGCCCCCCGATCAACCCGCAGGCAAATCGCCACCTCCAGCGGGCCTTCGGCTGTGTATTGCGCCTTACCCCACAGAATAACCCCGGCCATCAAAAACAGAACAACCGAAAGGATAGTCAGCATGTTTGACGCAAGACTGCGCCACATCACTTAAGCTTCCCGAACACAACGCTGGCATTGGTTCCACCAAACCCAAACGAGTTTGACAGCGCCACATCAATCTTGCGCTCACGTTTGGCGTTCGGGGCCAGATCAATTGGCGTTTCTACCGCCGGATTGTCCAGGTTGATGGTGGGCGGTGCCACCTGATCGCGGATCGCCAGAATCGAGAAAATCGCCTCAATTGCCCCAGCCGCCCCCAGCAAATGCCCGGTCGACGACTTGGTCGACGACATCGTCACATTCCCCGCCGAATTGCCCAACAGCCGCTCAACCGCGCTCAATTCAATCGTGTCAGCCATAGTGCTGGTGCCATGCGCGTTGATGTAATCCACATCCCCCGGTGACAGGCCAGCATTGTTCAGCGCGGCCCGCATCGACCGCTCGCCACCCTCGCCCGTCGGGGAAGGGGCCGTGATGTGATAGGCGTCGCCCGACATGCCATACCCCAGCACCTCGGCATATATCTTCGCCCCGCGCGCCTTGGCGTGCTCGTATTCCTCCAGCACGACAATGCCCGCGCCTTCGCCCATCACGAACCCGTCACGATCCACGTCATAGGGACGACTGGCCGCTTTGGGATCATCAGCATACTTGGTGCTCAGCGCCTTGCTGGCGTTGAACCCGGCAATCCCGATCTCGCAAATCGCCGCCTCGGAACCACCGGCAATCATCACATCCGCATCGCCATACTGGATCAGCCGACTGGCATCGCCAATGGCGTGCGCCCCCGTGGAACAGGCCGTCACCACCGAATGGTTTGGCCCCTTGTATCCAAACCGGATACTCACCTGCCCCGAGATCAGATTGATCAGCGCGCCCGGAATAAAGAACGGCGACACCCGGCGCGGCCCGCGTTCCTTGATCAGAATGGCCGTATCCGCAATGGACCCCAACCCGCCAATGCCAGACCCGATCATCACGCCCGTGCGCAGCAAATCCTCTTCCGCGTCAGGCTTCCAGCCCGCGTCGCTCACCGCCATCTCGGCGGCGGCAATACCGTACAGAATGAACTCGCCAATCTTGCGCTGTTCCTTGGGCGCCAGCCAGTCATCCGGGTTGAACGTCCCGCCCGTCCCGTCCCCGCGCGGCACCTCGCAGGCATAGGTCGTAATGACCCCGCTTTCGACCGCATCAAACCGCGTAATCGGCCCAGCCCCTGACTGCCCGTCCAACAAACGTGACCAGGTTTCTTCGACTCCACTGGCCAGCGGCGTGACCAGCCCCAGCCCCGTGACAACAACTCTGCGCATGACCTGCCCTCTTGCCCGTATTCAATTGCGCGTTGTTCATACCCCGCCCAAGGGCACAGGGGCAAGGGCACAGCGCGCCCCGTCTCAGCGCAAATCAGCCAGATATGGGCCAGCCCCCCGGCACCGCCCCCCCTGGCGCGCCACCCTATGGGCCGGGCGGGCCATCCCGGCGCAGCAACATAACTGTCTCTCCGCCCATCTCGGCCCGGCGCAGCAACCGATACCCCAACCGCTGCGCCACATTGCGCGAGGCCAGATTATCCTCGGTCACAATGGCAACCAGCGGCCCGGGAAACACCCGGTCATACCAATCATGCGCCGCCTTCGTGGCTTCGCCCGCCAACCCGTTGCCCTGGACCTCGGGGGTCAAAACCCACCCGGCCTCGGGACAGGCATCAAAATCATCCCCCAGTCCCCGCGCCGCAAAGAAAAAACCGGTCTGCCCAACCATTTGCCGACTGGCCTGATCATGAATCGCCCATTGCCCGAATCCGGTCATCTGCCAATGCCCCGCATTCCGCAAAAACGCCTCCCAGGCCTCGGCCCGGCTTTTGGGCGGGCCTATATGGCGCACAACCTGCGGATTCGCCCAGATTTCCGCAAACCGGTCGAAATCTTCGGGCCGCATCCCACTAAGAGTCAGCCTTGATGTGTTGATATTGGGGATAGGTCTGTTCACTGCGCCCGCTCACTTTTCCTGCCGTTTTCTCAATGATAGGCAACAGCCGACAGCCAGACGCAAGCGGCATCCCCCGCAAACACGAAAAACGGCGCCTCCCTGCTGGGAAGCGCCGTCTAAAACTGTATGTGCGCCTGGTTAGGACGCTTCGGTGATGAACTTTACCGCGTCGCCAAAGGTCTGGATGGTTTCAGCTGCATCATCCGGAATTTCAATGCCAAATTCTTCTTCAAAGGCCATAACCAGCTCTACCGTGTCCAGGCTGTCAGCGCCGAGGTCATCGATGAACGAGGCATTCTCGGCCACTTTGTCCTCTTCGACACCCAGGTGCTCTACAACAATCTTCTTCACACGATCTGCGACGTCGCTCATGTCATTCCCTCATTCTTCAGGGCCTTATGTGGCCCGGTTCTGCCCTTGCCCGTTTGGGTGGGGTGGTTTTGCCCGTCCGGGCGGTTTGATTCCGGTTATCCGGGTGTGACAATGCGCGTCCCCAAGGAACCCCACTGCCTGAATATGCGCCGCCTATAACACAGACAACGCAAGAGGCAAACGCTTTCGCGCCCGCCCCC
>Ga0209121_10006152_pt1 | contig 10628 bp, 9 predicted proteins | sample Cruoilmetagenom3_FD_187292 | JGI IMG/M metagenome (GOLD analysis project Ga0209121, IMG submission 187292) | Oil polluted marine microbial communities from Coal Oil Point, Santa Barbara, California, USA - Sample 3 (SPAdes) (version 2) | ecosystem: Environmental > Aquatic > Marine > Oil seeps ...
AAAAAAAAATAAAAAAACAACAGCACTGAAGTAGAAGTTTCTTCAGGTCTAACATCAACAAAGCGTGATAAAATTTTATGAGCTTGGTTCTTTGCCATACTACTAATCTATAGAATTGGAAACCTTTTTAAAAGGCCTCGGTATTGCTTCACTCTTTCTTCAATGGGAAGCTCCTCAACAAGCGGAAAGATGAAATCCTTTATCTCTTTCTGCAATGTATTATCAAGAAGTTCCACTGCATAAGCCATTGATTCCTTTGTTCCAGTTCTTATATTCTGATAAGCTTTATTGATATCCTTATGTGGATAAATGAGTCCCAGCAATTTAAAAATATTCATCAAAGAAACTGTCAGATCTTTCGGCAAGTTTTCACTCATCTTTTGCTTTTTCTCCATTAATTTTGAATCATAAAAATCAATAAGAATATGGAAGTGTTTCTTTATTAATTCAGCAATTTTAGTCGTCACGATCCCTTCTTGGAATTGAACATCAGGTCTTTCAGACCGAATCCTATCCAGAGCATCTATGAGTTCAATATTTATATCTCCCTTATCATCTGTAAGTACCCAAGTAAGGAAATCAGCCGCTTCTTGATTCCCGATGCGTGCCAAAACTGAGGCTGCTCCTTTTCGCAATTCAATATCCTCTTCAGAATCTCCTAAATAGTCTGCCAGAGTACCTGTGACTCTTGAGCCGTATTTTTCAAGGGCGGAACTAGCCTCTTGTCTGGTGAAAGGACTGTGTAACTTCTGGATTAAAGCGGGAACATGTTCTCTTTTCCGCAACTTGGCTGCGCTTTCAATAGCATATCTGCTCACCTCCGGCGATTTATCCCGGAGGAATTCTTCAAGTTTCTGGGCAAGAGGAGAATGAAATTCCATCATTCCTATGGCTTTGGCCGCTTCCATCTTCGCTGTCTCAGCCTCCTCACTTTCATCGACCAAGACTTTTTCAAAATAGCCCTCCATCATTTTCTGATAAACGTCCAGGGACATTATTTCTTTAACTTCTTTTTCCAAGACCTCTTCACTGATATAATCATCAGTCTTAGGACCTAGAGATGTTTCTCCATCCTCAAAAAGCGTACCCAATGAAGAGACTCTTACTTCATTTGATTTGTAAGAGATTAATTTTTTAACTTCAGAGGTGAGTTTATCCTGTTTTATCAAGTCGAAGAGATGCATGGCATACAAGACTGAACTTCGATTCTTGCTTTCTAGAGTATCAAAGACCAATTTTGTATAATTAAGATCCACCTTTTCAGCCACTAATCTATCTGCTCTTTCCCATTTCATCTCTAATTTTTGTTTGACAGTATTCGTGTATTCTTTGCTAACCTTCAGATTAAGGAATGCCCATGCCAAAATAAAAACAACGATAATAGCACTCACAACTTGGACTCTGGTCTGCCAGTTAAGATTGAGAAAGATAAAGATCAAAAGTATCAATGCTCCGATGCCTTTGGCGAACCTATTGAGAAACATATCGATGAATATTTTTGCTTTATTCTTGAACTCTGATGAGATAGGTATATAGAGAAGCTCTCGAACAGACTGGTTTAGTGAAAAGGAAAGGCTTTTATCGCTGCCTTTGATGATGAGAGCAAATATAAGACTTGGATAAGCAGCAATTCCTAAAGAACAAATGAGCAATATCAGAGGGTATACCAAGAGTGCAAAACGGATACCAAAACGTTTGATAAGACTGCTTGTCATTAAAAGTTGAACAAAAAAAGGAATAACCAACATTGTTGCATGAAAATATCCAAAAAAGGTTGTCTTATCATTCGCATGTATCTCGATGTCAATTACACTTTTATACTGCCAATCAATCAAGGTTGACACAACAAATGTTATTGTCACCACTGCTGCCAGAAGCTTTAAATAGTAATTTCTTCTTACAGTATCAAAGCAATCTTTAAAACCTACTTTAGGTGCTCCCTCCTTATTTCCATCATCTTTTTTCTCGGCTTTATCTTCTGTAAATATCCTTTTCCTTTGCCAAATGAATATATAATTAACGATAAAAACATTGATTATCAGCATTCCGGCAGCTATAAAGAGAAGATAGTCAGGAAACTTGAAACCTAAAAAACCAGTCAGTAATCCGCCAAAAACACCTCCCAATATTCCTCCACTACCAAAAAATCCGATCAGCCTTTTGGCTTCCCTCGGATTGAAAATATCGTTAACTAATATCCAAAATTGTGTAACAAGGACTACAATAAAAATGTTCGCCCATATCCAAAAAACTAGAGGCATCCAATGTAACCCTTTTCTGAAAAACAATCCTGAGAGGAAACAAGTAGAAATGAAAAAAATGAGGCTGGAGATTATTAAAACGTGTCTTTGAACCTTAATTTGAAACTTGGAATAAAAAGCAACAAAAAATACCATTATTAACGCTGTTAACAGGTAAGCAATTGGAAGTTCCTTTGATCCCTTCACAATTAAATATTGTGCATCTCTAACAGGCTTAATAATGTAGTATGGGGCCATGATTAGAAAAAAATAAAAAAAGAGGAGGAGGGAGATATTTTTTTCCCCTAGTTTGATCTCTATAATACGCGATAGAATCTTATATGGACGATTTTTAGCCATAGAATGACTCTGGTGTAAAAGAATTGCAACGAGTGCTAATCTTTAAAATAGCTATCCAATGCCACATCTTCATCATCGAAAATTTCAAGGACTTTTGTAAGCATTGTGACCTGAAAGATGATAAAGAGTTTTTTCGATATTTTTGCTATCTTCAGTTTCCCCCCTATATTATGGGTAGAAATATAGCTGGCTAAAATTTCTCCCACTCCAAAGCTGTCGATGAATTCAACTTTCCTAAAATTGAGGAGAATGTTTCTTTTTCCATCATCTAATTGATCTTTGACAAGTTGATGTAGAGTCACATCACTTAAATCTGATCTTCTGATTTCACCCTCTATATCAAAAATAATGACATTATTTTTTTCTCTTGCATTTATTTCCATCTTTTTTGCCTTTTTTTCTCTTGCTTTATATATCTTCCCTTCTTTATTAGCTTTTATCAAAAGAAAAATTGAAAGTCAATCGAAATTACGTCTATTCAGCCTGTTCCGTCTATTCGGTCTGTTTTGCTTTTTAATTTACTTAGTTTGTTTGCTTTGTCTAGGTTAATCAGTTGCATCTCTTCCATTTTGTGGGGCAGTGATCAGAAAATATTCGAGAATGGCTTTGCTACCATTCAGATTTTTAACGCCATTCTCCATTCGCTCGCAGGAACTAAATCTGCCACTGGAAATTTCCTAGCTTTTTGTAGCTATTGGGCATATAATTTGTAGTAGATCATAGTAAGCAGCACTAAAAATGGGAAAAATAAGAAATATTAAGAAAACATTTATTCTTTCTTTATTTATTTTTGGCTTTCTATTCAATCTCTATGCAGACAGCATACAGTACATATGGACAGGGGTTGAAAAAATTGTAGCTGTAGGAGATGTTCATGGTGACTATGAGGATTTTGTAAAAATACTGAAGGGAACAGAATTGATTGATAAAGAACTTCACTGGACAGGCGGAAAAACTCATCTTGTCCAAACCGGAGACATCATGGACAGAGGTCCTGATGCAAAGAAAGGCTTAGACCTGTTGATGAGATTAGAGAAAGAGGCTGAAGAGGCAGGAGGTAAGGTTCACGCATTGATTGGCAACCATGAAGAAATGAATATTATGGGAATATCCTTCCGCTATGCAGGTTATGTTGGGGTAAACCAATTTATTTCTTTCCTTCCTGATAAATACATGGAGAAGAAAGAAAAAAAATTTAGAGAAAAGATGAGGAACAATTCTCTCAAAAAGAAAGAGGGGGATTCTGCCTTAGATAACGATTTAGAGGCGTATTGGGAGAAATTCCTAAGAGAAGTCATAAGGGACAACAACCACTCTGCTCGAAGAGTGTATACAGACTCCTTTAATGAAAAATATGGAAGATGGATCCTTCAACACAATGCAGTCATTAAAATCAATAACATCATATTCGTTCATGGGGGAATCAGCGAAAAATACTCCACCTGGAAGCTGGAGAAAATAAATAATCTTTTGCGTAGAGAACTGAATATGCTGCGAATTGCAGCTAAATGCCATTATCAAACTCAAATTACAAAACCTAAAATTGTTTATGCCCCTGACGGACCACTGTGGTATCGGGGTTTAGCCCAAAGGGACGAGAAGGACTTCAAAGAAGACGTCGATAGGATATTACACAATCTCAACGCCAAATATATGGTAATAGCACATACGCCGCAAATTGGCAGTATTGCTGTTTCACCAGAGGATATAAGCCGGTTTCAAGGAAGGATTTGGATTATCGACACAGGTATGTCAGATTGTTTTGGCGGCATTCCTGCTGCCTTGATCATCGAGAATGGAAATTTCTCAATTTGGACGGAGGGATATGATGAAAAATAAGGCAGCTCTTTTGTTTTTTACATGTTTCGTTTTTTGTAATGGGTGGTGTCAATTGCAAACAACCAACAAAGAAAATTTAAAGCAAAAAGAAATAGAGAATTATTTAAGAACCGCCAAGATTATTTCCGTTGAAAAAGATCAGGAATTAGGGAGGACAGCGCCTTGGAAAATTACTCTGGATGATGGAGGAGTTGTGCGGCAAGGATTCTTTAAGCATGTAAACGCTTCAAGACCCACAATTCTCCCAGACAGCTATAAATACGAATTGGCTGCATATGAGTTGAATAAACTACTCGATCTAAACATTGTTCCTCCTGTTGTTGAAAGAGAAATAGAGGGCATAAAAGGATCAATACAGCAATACATTAAAAACTTTATAGGAGAAAGTGACCGAAAAAGAAGAAATATTGAACCTCCAGATCCTAAGAATTTTGAAAACACTCTGGAGGAGATAAAAATTTTCGAGAATTTAGTTTATGATGAGTGTATCGATAAGGATGATATTTTTATCCAAACAGAGGATTGGAAAGTCTGGAGAGTTGATTTCTCTGAGGCTTTCCCCCCTTTTTCGGAGTTACTTCCTGGCTGTAAAATCAGGCGATGCTCAAAGAAGTTTTATCAAAACCTTCAAAAATTGGACAATGATTACATCAAAGCCAAACTCAAGCTCTATCTCAATGATGAGGAAATCAAAACTCTGCTGATACGAAAAAAAATCATCTCAGATAAAATCAAACAATTGATAGAAGAAAAAGGAGAAGAATCCGTCCTTTTCTAATTATATTGACTTCATATTACTTGTTGTGAAAAACTCATTTAGAAAGATATGATGGAGGGGATGTCATTAAGAATTGGGGAAATGAAGAAATAAAGATGAGGATGAGCGCTGAAAAATCGCCTGGATTCGCTCACAGAATTCTTAGAATTTTCACAGTCATTCATCCAGATGAAATTCCTACAGTTTTGCTATTATCTCTTAATGTCTTTTTACTTCTTGCAGGTTATTACATTTTAAAGCCAATAAGAGAAGCTTTGATTTTAGCAGGAAAGGGCGCTGAAATTAAAACTTATCTTAGTGGGGCTATAGCCATTTTGTTTATTTTTGTGGTTAAAATATTCAGTAATATTGCTTCTAGAGTGCCGCGTCAGAAATTAATAGCCTGGGTAACACTCTTCTTCATTTCCAATTTAGTTATCTTTTATATGCTTTATTTATCGGGAATTTCATTAGGAACAATAGGTATCATTTTTTACGTCTGGATTGGGATATTTAACCTGATGATTGTTGCCCAGTTTTGGGGATTTGCCAATGACCTATACACCGAAGAAGCAGGGAAAAGATTGTTTCCTATAATTATGTTCGGAGCAAACTTCGGAGCCCTTTGTGGCCCTAAGATTCATCTCTGGCTTATGAGGCCCTTGGGTCTCTATCGATTGATGCTGCTAGTAGGTGGCATTCTGGGGATTTGCATTTTATTGACCTTGATCATTCATAAAAGAGAAATTAAAAAACCTGAGAATACTGTAGCTAAAAAAAGTGTTCAGAATGAATCGGAGAAAAAAGAGCAGGAGAAACCCCTTAAAAAGGGAGGAGGTTTTCGCTTGGTTTTTAAGAGCAGATATCTTCTTTACATCGCTTTCCTTGTCCTGTTGCTTAATTTCGTCAATACCAATGGTGAATATGTATTAGGAAAAGTCATCACCCACGATGCCACAAGAGCTTTGGAGATGGGTACTGCTGGAGGTTTAGATAAGTCAGAACTTATCAGCAGACTGTATGCAAATTTCTTTTTTATCGTTAATCTTATTGCAGTGATCTTTCAGCTATTCCTTATGTCTCGAATTTTCAAGTGGTTTGGAGTCAGAGGAGCCCTCTTCATCCTGCCGTTCATTGCCCTTGGAGGATATTTCTTTGTAGCTTTTGGAGCAACCTTGATAATAGTCAGATGGGCCAAAACAATGGAAAACAGCACGGATTACTCTGTTATGAATGCAACCCGCCATGCTCTTTTTCTTATAACTTCAAGAGAGGCCAAATACAAAGCAAAGGCAGCTATTGATACTTTCTTCACCCGTGCAGGCGACGTATCATCAGCCTTATTTGTTTTCATAGTAACGACATTTTTTGCTGTTAACATAGAAAATATAGAAAACGTTGCTATATTCAATATAGCTTTAATATTGATTTGGATAATCCTTTGTATCTTAATTGCCAGGCAGCATAAAAAACTATCAGCCCAACAGGCTCAATAATAAAAGTGAGGAGTAAATAAAGCTTTATAACTGGTTACCGCAAATCTTTAACCTTAATGATTCCGCCTGAATCTTGGGCAATGTATAGACAGCCTTTATCGTCTAATGTAATCCCCTCTTGGTTGTTCCCGAGGAAAGCATATTCATTAACTAATTTCCCCTCCAGGGTTATCTCCACAAGGATGTTATCAGCATCACTCACGACATTTAAGAGTCCTGTCTTGGAATCATAATACATGGCTGCAGGATCATCCATCTTAAAAGGCAAAACCCGGATAATACGAGCTTCGGCTGTCTCAGTTTGACTCGATTTCAAAGGAACCAGAACTTCCATTATACAGGAAGGATCCCATTGGTTGCCGATGTAAAAAGTTCCTCCCTCAGGATGATTTTCGTCTGAGACAAAAGCAATAGATTCAATGCCGTTATCGTAGCATCCTTCCTGATTTTGAAGGAAGTTGGGATCACCCTCGAATTCTCTATTTATGGGAAATTTTCGGATGACTTCCTTCTTGTCCGGGTCAAACTCAAGAATGACATCCCTGCCTTCATAGATTATGTATAAAATCCCTGATTGAGGATTTACTGTTACTCCCTCCAAATCTCCTGGAATCTTTTGATTAAAGACAGGTGTTCCATCAGTCTCGATTTCAGCAATCTCTCCCTCATCACTCACTACAAAAAGAGTTTTTCTTTGAGGATGAAAGCATATGCCAGAAGGCTCGGTAAAATTTTGTTGGTCAATGTCTCCGCCAAATCCCTGCACATCCAGCCATTTATAAGGGAAACGAATACTTGGAGAGTATTTTGCAGATGAACAAGATGCTAATAACATTATACCGATTAATAAATAAAACTTTATTCTCATTTTCTACTCCTCTCCAAGAAAAGCCAATTTTCAAATCTTAACAGTTATATTTCTTTATGAAATGAAAACCTATACTATCAAAAAAATTCATGTCAATTCAAATTATTAATAGATATTCATGGAAAATCATTAATTTGATTTTTTTAAAAAATAGATTTATATTATTAGCAAAATCGTAGGGGCAATAAACGAATTAGGAAAAAAGAAAATGAAACAAAAAAGTTTTCTTAGTATGCTTTTGTTTCTTTTTATGGCTCAAAGCTATGCAGCTATCGGCCAATTCACTCCTGCTGAAATTGCTCAAAGGGAAGAGCTGGAAGAATTCCTCAAAACTGCGGCAATCATAAAATCTGAAGATATAGGAGAGGGAGTTACAAAACCACTAAAACTCACATTAAAGAAAGGAGATGTAGAAAGATATGGGGTATGGAAAAACCCCAGCCACATTCAGAAAGGCCATCTTGAGGGCTGGCAGTATGAAATAGCTGCTTATGAGATGGATAAACTTCTGGGATTAAATATGGTCCCACCCACAGTCGAGAGAAATCTCCACGGATTTAAAGGGTCTCTTCAGCTCTGGATAGAGTCTCAATTCAGTGATCTGGAAATGAGGGAAAAAGGAATGAGTATTCCTGATTCTGAGCTCATACAGTGGTCAAAAATGAAGTATCTGGCAAGAGCATTTGACTGTTTGATTGCCAACGACGACCGAACCCAGCAGAATTTACGCTATACTAAGGATTGGCGGATGATTCTCATCGATCATTCCCGCTCTTTCCGCTCCAGCAAAAAATACACGAAGAGACTCGTTTATGGGAAAAAAGGGATAAAGGGTACATTTCTTATCAGATGCCTCCCCAGGGCATTTGTAGAAAAGGTTAAAGCCTTAAATATTGATGATATAAAGAATGCTGTGGGGCCTTATTTAAAGGACAGAGAGATCGAAGCTGTTTTCAAACGTAAAGATCTTCTCCTCAATGAAATACAAGAAATGATAAGAGAAAACGGTGAAAATAAGGTTTTGTATTAATATTTCTTTTTATGCCCTATTCTATATTTAACGAAGAAAATCTCGAACATGAAGGAGGGAAAAAAATGAGAAAAATCCGCATTACTTTTTTTCCTTTGGTGATTATCATAGCTTTTAATCTTCAATGCTTTGCTCAGTTCACTCCAGAAGAAGTGGCCGAAAGAGCCAAATGGGAAGAGTTTCTCAAGACAGCAGAAATTACTGGCCAAGAACAGATGGGTGGTCGAGAAGCAGTCACAAATCCCTGGGAACTCACCATAGAAAAAGATGGCATCATAAGAAATGCCCTATGGAAAAATCCAGAAGGCCGGCAAAAAGGATTTCTGGAAGGCTGGAAATGGGAAATCGCTGCCTACCGCTTGGATAAGCTTCTAGGACTGAACATGGTTCCGCCCACCGTTGAAAAAAGATTTAAAGATGATCGTGGTTCCTGCCAATTATGGATTGAATCTAAGATGGATCTTAAGGAAAAAGTAGAGAAGAAAATCAAATGTCCTTCCTACAAACTCTTCCACTGGAATCGCGCGATTTACTTGCAGCGAGCTTTTGACAACCTAATTGCAAATGAAGACCGACATCAAAAGCAAATTCTCATAACCGATGATTGGCGTATGATCTTAATCGATCACTCCCGCAGTTTCCGTACTTCTAAAAAATTCATAAAAAAACTTATTTACACAGAAAAACATAAAGAAGGACCAAAGATCATGAAAGAACTCCCCAGGGATTTTGTCGAGAACCTAAAGACTTTGACTTTCGAATCAATAAAAGATGTTGTTGGGGAATATCTAACAGATAATGAAATAAACGCTGTCCTTGTTCGTAGAGACTTAATTCTCAAAGAAATCGACAAGAGAATCAAGGAATTCGGTGAGGATAAAGTTTTATACTGATTCTTAGGTTTCAGCTCCATTAATTTTAATTTTTTTATACATAGTCAGGACATTTTGCTTATTTTCGCGCTTATAATTAAATCCATCCATAAGTTTTCGCGAAATGAAAATTCCTAATCCACCCTTTTTGCCTTTCCTGAGAATTTCCTCAATATCAGGTTTTTTTGATTTTCTGGGATTAAAAGGAATCCCCCAATCCTTTATTTCAAAAAATAACCTTCCTTGCTGCTGCCAAATCTTAAGAGAAATTTCACCCTTATCCTCAGGATAAGCATACCTGGCGATATTTATGCATATCTCCAGAAGAGATAATTCGATCAGATAATACGCGTCATTCGAAAGATTCAATAACTGGAGATTTTCTCTTAAAAAAGTTCTTATTTTCTCTACTTCTGCAAGGTCGCCTGTAACTTTTAATGTGTTCATCTTGATTTTGATCTCTTTTTTTAACACTTGTGCTACCTTCATCTAAGCTCTTAGATAATCTATATCAAAAGGAAAAATGATGTCAAATGTGAATTACTTATATAGTCTGTTTAAGTTTGTTTAAATCGGTGGATTCTATTTCCACCTCGGCCAACCAGGAAGATCATGTCAGCATGTGGTCTATAGCGGCTTTCAAGGGAGCAGGCATCAGTAGGAGTAAAATACAACATTCAATGGAACATAAAAAAGGTGAAGCACTGATATTTTCTATGTATGTAAATTTTCTAACGTTTGATATTACCGTTTAAGATTCGGTATACTTGTGTAGTCATTATCTCGGAAGAACACAATGCTGTTTCGTATACTACAGCGTCATAAAGCCCTCCCGGATCAGGCCGGTTTTATCCGGAGAGGCTTGGCATTCAATGTTGACATAATCATTATTAGTTTGCTTTCCCTCTTAATCTATCTGACCTTTACCGAGTTAAAAGCACGGGCTTCCGGAGAACAAGGCATAATTGCACAAATGTCCCAAGCCTTCAAAGAAGGAACCGATTTTTCCATCAGATTAAAAGAGGACAAGAAGGAAGAAAGGACCTTGAAATATGATTTCCTTAAAATATTAAAGGGGAGAATCCCTTATGAAGAGTACGAGTTGGCTCTTGACCATGTCATAGGACACTGTCCATGCATTGTCCCTGGCCCGATTTACATAATTT
>Ga0209121_10006153_pt1 | contig 10625 bp, 7 predicted proteins | sample Cruoilmetagenom3_FD_187292 | JGI IMG/M metagenome (GOLD analysis project Ga0209121, IMG submission 187292) | Oil polluted marine microbial communities from Coal Oil Point, Santa Barbara, California, USA - Sample 3 (SPAdes) (version 2) | ecosystem: Environmental > Aquatic > Marine > Oil seeps ...
CCGTGAGGCGACAAAAAAGCAGTTTGACATCGTTGAGTCGTCGGCTATGAAAGTCGGGTTTAGCGCATATGGAACTAGCTTCGGTATCGATGTAGTAAATAACCGAGGCGGGTTCCCCACCAGGAACTGGCAAACCGGTGTCTTTCCAGAGGTAGAAAAAGTAGCTTCAACGGCACTTTGCGGTGAGGATGGCCCCCTCTATGACACTAAGCCCTGCTTTGCCTGTCCTATCAGGTGTGGGAGATTGACCAGAGTTACCAGGGGACCATATGCCGGTGAGAGTGGGGAAGGTCCGGAGTACGAATCCACCGATGCCCTTGGCGGTATGAATGTCGTCACTGACATTGACGCCATCTGTGTTGCCAACTACCGATGTAACGACCTCGGTGTGGATACCATCACTGCAGGCAGTTCAATAGCCTTCGCCACAGAGTGTTACGAGAAGGGACTAATAACCAAAGCGGATACCGGCGGAGTAGAACTTAAGTTTGGTGACGCCAAATTGGTAATTGGACTCGTTGAGAAAATAGCCAAGAGGGAAGGCTTCGGCGATTTTCTGGCTGAAGGAACAAAGAGAATGGCAGACAAGATAGGCAAGGGTTCAGAAGCCTTTGCCATGAATGTCAAGGGTCTGGAGCTCCCTGGTTACGATTCCAGGGCAGCCAAGATAACGGGGTTAGCCTATGCCACCGCCAATCGCGGCGGCGACCACATAACCGCTTTCGTCCAGGGGCCAACTTTCTTCGGTATGCCTTTCCTTATTATTGAAAATAGCGAGATTAAAGACCTGCTCAAGGAAGACCCAGCGGAAGCTAAGGTTGTCAAAGACCTGGAAGATGCTCTTACTGCCATTGATTGTGCCGGGTCATGCAAGTTTATGGGTCTGTGCCTGGACGCAGAGGGAATAGCAGCTACCATAGCGGGTGCTACCGGCTATGAATTTAGCAAAGAAGACCTTTGGAAGGTTGGTGAGAGGATTTATAACCTAGCGAGGGCATTCAGCATCAGGGAGGGAATGACCGGAAAGGCTGATACCCTACCCAAGCGTCTGCTAGAGGACCCCCTGCCTGAAGGTCCTGCCAAGGGTCAGGTGAATAACCTGGCAATGCTCTTAGACCCTTACTACGAACTGCGAGGATGGGATAAGAAAACTGGCAAGCCAACCCAGCAAAAACTTAAGGAACTGGGATTGGATGATGTAATCAAGGATATATGGGGTTAATAGTCTAAAATAACACCATTGTTTAGCCTAAAGGAGAGCGTATGGGAGAAAGAACAACTTACGCCGATAGGCCGTGGCTTAAAAGCTATACCTTTGGGCCGTGGAAGTTGGCGCAAACGTTAGAGCCATATCCCAAAGTGCCCTTGTTTAAGATACTGGATGATGCCGCTGTCAAATATTCAAGCAGGGTTGCCATTCTTTTCCAGGGGCGGGAGATAAGGTTCCTTGAGCTAAAGCAATTGGCAGATAAGCTAGCCACTGCTCTGGCTGACCTGGGTGTAAAGAAAGGTGATAGGGTGGCCGCAATTCTCCCCAACCTTCCCCAGTTCATCATCAGTGATTTCGCGGTATTGAAGGTAGGAGCAGTCTTCGTTCCTATAGCTTTTACCATTAAAGCTCCGGAGCTGGAATATGAACTCATCACATCCGGGGCTGAGACGGTAATCTGCTCTGAAGAATCCCTCGACCTTGTTAACTCACTAAAGCTCAAGATAAAGATTAAGAACATAATAGTGACATCAAGTGAAGACTACACCCTGAAGCCGCCAGAAATAGGGGGGATACCAGGCGCCTATCAGTTCAGGAGACTCATAGCGGAGCACGAGGCTAATCCCCCTGAGGTTGAAATTGACCCCATGGAGGACCTGGCTTATCTCAATTTCACCGGTGGTGCCACGGGCGTGCCTAAAGGGGTAATGCTAACCCATTTCAACAGGATGACCAATATACTGCAGGCAGTCCCGTGGATGTTAACCCCGTTGAAACTAGGAGTGGAAGGCAAGGTGTCGATACAGGTATGCATCCCTTTATCCCATTCCTATGGATATTGGGCAAGTGAAACAGCCGTCTACTGGGGAATGCGAAATATACTGGCTCCAGACCCACGGGATACGGACACGATTGTGGGTTTGATGAAGGAACATCGTCCTTACCTAATTTGCTGTGTTCCTACCCAGTATATGCGCCTGGTCGAAAAAAAGGTTGGCAGGATGCAGAGTATGCTCCTATCGGGCACAGCGCCCCTCCCCCGAGTACTTTCTGACGCCCTCTTGGCAGAGGTTGGGATGCCAGTGTCAGAGGCATATGGTTTAACCGAAACCAGCCCGCTTACCCATATGAATCTTATCGCCTTTTCCAAGATTACCGGATTTGCCCCCGCTCTAAAGCCGGGCAGCCTGGGGGTGCCACTTCCTGATACCGATTGCAAATTGGTGAACCCGGAGACAGGTGAAGAGGTTCCTTTCGGTGAAGTTGGCGAAGTGCTGGTTCGTGGTCCGCAACTGATGAAGGGTTACTGGCCTACTCCCGGCAATGGCCTAGAGAATGGCTGGCTTCGCACCGGTGACATTGGGAGGATGGAAGAGGATGGCTACTTTTACCTTGAAGACCGAATCAAGGATATGGTGAATATTTCCGGGCTTAAGGTCTACACCGTTGTAGTCGATGACGCTTTATTCAAACACCCGGCAGTTGCTGTAGCTTGTGCCATCGGCATTCCTGACCCCAAAGTCCCGGGGAGCGAACGGGTAAAGGCCTTCATTAAATTAAAAGAAGGTTATGAGGGTAAGGTCACGGTTGAGGACATAATCGAGCACTGCAAGCGCGAGCTTGAACCGGTGGCTGTCCCCCGGTTTGTGGAGTTCAGAGACGATTTGCCTTTGACCATGACCGAGAAGATCTTTAAACGGGCTCTAAGAGAGGAGGAGATTAAGAAAATGAAGGAGCAGGGGCTCTTAAAAGAATAACCAGCAGCAAGAGGAGGAGAAGGGTTGATTATCAGTGTTCTAAAGGAAATAAAGAATAACGAGTATCGGGTAGCGATGGTACCTGCCGGAGTGAGAGCTTTGGTAGACCAAGGGCATAGGGTCATAGTTCAAAAGTCGGCTGGTGAGGGAAGCGGCATATTAGACGAAGAGTACGTTCAGGCTGGGGCGGAGATTAGAGAGTCTGCCCCAGCTATCTTTAAAGAAGCGGAGATGATTGTAAAGGTAAAAGAGCCCCTTCCCCAAGAGTACGATTTACTGAACGAGAGCCAGATACTATTCACTTATTTGCATCTGGCGCCGGCATTGGAGCTTACTCAAGCCCTGTTAAGGCGGAAAGTAATAGGTATTGCCTACGAGACCGTTCAACTGGAAGATGGTTCTTTACCATTACTGACTCCCATGAGTGAGGTTGCCGGGAAGTTAGCTGTCCAAGTTGGTGCCCACTATCTACAAAAGGAAAATGGTGGCAGCGGGGTTCTGCTGGGTGGAGTCCCCGGTACCGAGGCGGGCAGGGTGGCTATCATTGGTGCCGGAATTGTAGGCACCAACGCCGCAAAGGTCGCCGTAGGCATTGGCGCCAAGGTAACTATCCTCGATATAAATGTAAATAGATTGAGGTACCTAAAAGATATTTTTGGCAATAAGATCACCGCTTTGGTGTCAAACAGCAGCAGCATTGAGGCTGCGGTAGCCAGTGCTGATTTAGTAGTAGGGGCAGTGTTAATACCAGGAGCTAGGGCACCCCGTTTGGTAACCAAGGATATGATTTCAAAGATGAGGAAGGGCTCGGTAGTAGTAGATGTGGCGGTTGACCAAGGGGGCTGTTTTGAGGATACTGTTTCCACGAGCTTTGATAACCCGACTTTCATAGTTGATGGCGTAATCCATTACTGCGTGGCTAACATGCCCGGTGCTGCTGCCCGAACCTCAACATTTGCTTTGACAAACGCTACCTTCCCCTACGTGTTGAAGATAGCCAACCTTGGTTACCAAGAGGCGCTAGAATCTGATAGTTCATTGCGCAAAGGGCTCAATGTATTTAAAGGGAAGGTAACCAATAAATTGGTGGCTGATTCCCTAGATTTGGAATATACAGCAATGCTCAGCACACTTAGACAGGGTAGACAGGAGGTGGTTTTGTGAGTTAGTTAGTCAGCTAAGGAGCTCAAAACAGCAAAGAAGGGAGGAAACAAAAATGATTTCCGAAGAGGAACTAGCTAAGCTTTCGTATCCAGAGGCACCAAAAGTAATTACGAGGACGGTCCCCGGACCGAAGGGGCAAAAACTGTTTGACGAGTCATTGAAATTTCAAACCCCGACCCGCGTCGGCGGAATGGGGTTACCCTTTGTCTGGGAGGAAGCCCGGGGAGCAACAGCCAAGGACCCTGATGGCAACCTCTTTGTCAATATGACTGGTGGCATAGCCGTCAACAATGTGGGGCAGTGCCATCCGAAGGTGGTTGCCGCTATTCGCGAGCAGGCAGGAAAGGTAATGCATACCATTGATATGGTAAGCATTGAAAACCAAAAACTGGCCAAAAGGATGGCCGAAATCATGCCCGGGGACCTACGGAACAACTGCTTCACCGCTTTTGCTGCCAGCGGCAGCGGGGCGGTAGAGACAGCAGTGAAATATGCCCGTTACATCACCAAGAAGAGCCAGATTGTTGTCTTCCACGGAGCCTATCACGGCGTGTGGGGCATCACGATGACCATGACCTGCGGTGACCACTATCGGACCGGTTGGGGGCCTCTGGCCCCGGACATAATACACGCCCCGTATCCCTACCCCTATCGCTGGCCTATCAAGGCGGAAACAGAGGCTGAGTGTGGGGAGCAAGCTGCCGCCTACCTGGACTATCTGCTTAACACACCCTACACGGCGGCAGACAATGTTGCCGCCGTCTTCATCGAGCCCATACAAGGTGAGGCTGGCTATGTTTACCCACCAGCCGGGTTTCTCAAAAGCGTCGAGGAGATCTGTCGCAAGAACGGGTGTTTGTTCGTCGTGGATGAGGTTCAATCTGGATTTGGCCGCACCGGCAAGATGTGGGCCTGCGAACGGGATGACGTATCGCCTGATATGCTGGTGTGGGGTAAGGGGATTGGTGGTGACCAACCGCTAACCGGTGTGTGTGTTCGAGCCGACCTGGCAAGTAAACTGGGGGAGCTTACTCAGCCGCTCACCTTTACTGCCAATTCTGTAGCCTGTGCTGCGGCACTGGCTAACATTGACATCATGACCGACAAGAATGACGACCTTATGGGGCGGGCAACCATAGTCGGTGAGGAAATCAAGAAAAGAATCAGCGATGCCGCCCCACAGACCAGGGTTATCGGTGAGGTTCGAGGCAAGGGCTTTATGATAGGGGTTGAGCTGGTCAAAGACAAGGTGACCAGGGAGCCAGTTCCCGGTGGGGTGGTAGGTAACCTCATGTGGATGATGCGTGACCGGGGTATCCTGGCCTTCCCTTGCGGACGCTACGGTAATGTCATGCGTTTTATGCCACCGCTGGTAGTCACCAGGGAGCACTTTAACAAGGCGATGGACGTCTTCTTGGACATCATCAAAAAGGGCATGGTAGGTTAAACAGGCAACATAAAGCGGGGGGCAGTCCACCCCCGCTTTATTTAAAATATAAAATGGAAAGGAGGCACTAATGGATAAGCCACAAGTTACGCTGAGGAAAGGCGTTCTGGGTTTCTGGCCAACGCTGTCGGCTTCTCTCGGCCTCGTCGTGTGTTCTTCAACACTGATGATGGTTGTTTACGGCTTCGCCGAAGTCGGCCCGGCATTCCTCGTCTCAATGCTTATCGCCGGTGCCATCGTACTATTGTTCGCCTTGAGTGTTTCTGAGCTTGCTGTAGCTATGCCCAGAGCTTCCAGTATGGGTGAGTATGCTAGAGCGGCCTTAGGACCCGTTGCCGGTATATGGCAGGGAATCTTGTATTTCATGGTGTTCACCGGGCTGGCGGCTGAAGCGATGGTCATCGGGCAAATCACCCACTATTTCTGGTCAGCCTTAGCATGGCAGTGGTATGCCGTCATCTTTATAACCATCTTTTACCTCATTAACCTTTTCGGGATACAGCTCGTTGGCAAGGTTCAGGTAGCCTTGGCTTGCTTTTTCACCGCTGTCTATGGCATAGGTGCCATAGTCCAGTTTGCCGGCGGTGGTATAGAACCATTCAGCTTTGCTGCTCTCGGCAGCGGCTTCGCCCCAGCCGGCTGGTCAGGCGTCTGGGTGTGGGCTATTGTAGCTATATGGCTGTATGCTATGGTTGAGGCACCGGCTCCCCTTATTGAGGAAATCAAAACCCCTGCCAAGACCGTTCCCCGAGCGATGCTCACTGCCCTGGTGGTCATATTTGGCCTCCAAGCCCTTATCGGACTTGCCGCTGCCGGGACACTGGGTTCCGAGGCATCATTTGCCACGAACTTCCCCCATGTCATGGCGGGGGAGGCTTTCTTTGGCACCGCCGGGCTCGCAATATTCGCTATTGCCAGCATAATGGCAACCTTTGCCACCTTCAACGCAGTGATGGCATGCACATCAAGAGTCCTCTATGGATTAGGGGCCGATGGCTATCTGGGAAAGGTTATTGGTTATCTTCATCCGAAGTACCAGACGCCTTGGACTACCTTGACTATAGTATGGGTTCTTGCTATAATTCTGGCTGTAGTAGCCGAGTCACCGCTGTGGGTAGCTTCAATGGACGCCTTCCTGTTCTGTATGACATATCTGGCGATCTGTGTCTATACTATAATTCTAAGGAACAAGAGACCCGATATGGAAAGACCATTCTCCTGTGGCGGTCCATTTAAAGCCCCCATCGTGCCCATATTGGGTATCATCGGAACCGGGACAGTAATGTACTTCACCATTTATTTCGATGTCTCGGTGGCTACTGTTGGCCTCTCAATTGCGGCAGGTGCAGCTGTCTTATCTTGGCTAATCTGGCAATTCTACGCCAAGAATAAGGTAATAAAAGAGTAGATGCATTTAGCATTGTCTGTGCCTCTCTGAATCCGAAACGGTAAGGATTGGCAGTTGCCAAGGCTCTCAATCAAAGCTTGATTGAGAGCCTTGAGGGGGGTTTTCCTGTTTTACGGGGAACCTAAAGCTTAATTGTCATTTTTAGAAGTTAAACAGCTACTTAATCTCTAGAGGGCTAAGGAAGTAAAGGTCAGTTGCAAGGGCTGAGGCACGCCACCGGCTGACTAAGGGTAATAATGGGTTCTAGTTTAATATTTGAAAGGAGGAACAGGGCAAACGTAGTACGGCATAAAAGTCAATCTCCTAGATCTAGAAATTATTGGGAGGAAAGGTAAATGAAAAGCAAAAAACTTCTAATACTAGTTGGCACCGTTTGTGCAGTGTTAACGCTGATGGTGGTGTCGTTTATGACAGCAGCAGCTTGTGCCTCTGAGAAAGAAGCACTGCCACCCCCAGCACCAACTGCCGGGGAAGAAGGCAACACTGAAACTGCTCTTGAGGCGAGATACCTGACGGTGGCATTATGCCAAGTAGATGTCTGGAGTATGGACCCGGACCTGGAAGCAAGGGTTGCCACTAACTTAGAGAACGTAAAGGGACAGGCAAGGTTCGTAGCCTTCTTTGACAATCCGGACATGATAGTATTTCCTGAGATTCTAATTCCGGGACCGGAGCTTGACCCAGCGAACGCATCCTTAATGGCTGAACCCATACCTGGAGGTCCGATCTGCCAGGAAATGGCGGCACTGGCTAAAGAACTAGGAGTGTGGCTGATTCCAGGCTCTATCTTTGAAGCAGGACCAAACGGGGAGGTCTATAATACCGCGATAGTCCTTTCCCCCGAGGGCGAGCTAGTTGCCAAATTTCAGAAGAAGTATCCGGCTGTTCCCGAGGAGCAATGTACACCAGGAGAGTGGAGTAGTGCCGACGATTACGCCGTCTTTGAAATCCCGGGGAAGGGGAAAGTTGGTGTCTTGGTATGCTACGATGCTTACTTTCCTGAGCCAGCTAGAGTCCTCGCCTGGAGGGGGGCGGAGCTGATAATACAACTCAGTCTTGGTGCCCCCTCGTCTATCGGCCCCTCACCATCATTACAAATTGCCAGAGCTTTTGAGAACCAGTGCTACTATGCTTTTTGCAATGTCGGACGCCCTACGGCAGAAGGCGGCTCCTGCTTTGTTGACCCTGAGGGTAGAGTACTTGAGATGCTAGGCGAGGTACCAGCCACTTTATGTGCTACTCTAAATCTTGCCGAGGTCTATCGGGTACGGGAATATGGCACGTGGATTGGAATCTGCCCTTTGAAGCACTGGGCATATATGGGTCCCAAGACTTTCCCGTGCTACGAGCAGGGCATCGAGAACGGGGAGGTATTTAAGACCCTAAGTAAAACATATCCCCAAACTCTAGACCAGGTGAAGCGCTATCCCGGTCAAAAATAGAGGTCAAAAACAGAATAGAAGTAAGGTAGAGAAAGGGTAGACTCGCTAGTTCATAGGCCAAGGTCCAAGATAGGACGCAACCATGGTTGCTTGGAGGGGGGACAGGCGCAGATAGAGCGACTGCCCCCCCTAGTGGGGCTCTCAGTGCGGCAATGGAAAAGGTAATGCATGCTGAGGATTATGAATTTAAATTTTTACTGCCGGGAAGCATCATTTTTGGCTGCGGTATAGTCCAGAGAATCGGTGATGAAGCCAAGAAACTGGGAGCAAGCAAGGTCCTTATCCTTACCAGTTCAGGGATGGTGAAACGAGGATGGGTAGAACGTGTAACTACTTCACTAGCACCCCAGAACCTAAAGTTTGATATTTTAACAGGGGTAGTCCCAGAGCCGCCAATTGAGAATGCCCAGGCTTGCCTTAGGGCAGGTAGGGTATACAGCGTAGACCTGCTTATTGGCTTAGGGGGCGGCAGCGTTTTAGATGTCACCAAGAAGGTGGCTTCCGATTTGGGTGTCCGTAAGATACTGGTGCCCACAACTGCTGGCACCGGAAGTGAAGTCACAAATATATCAGTATTCAAGGTTAAGGGCCAAAAAAAAGCTCTTTTAGACGATAAGTTCATCGCTGATGCAGTCATAGTTGATCCTGCCCTAACCTTTACCATGCCTCCCCGGCTAGCAGCTAGCACAGGTATGGATGCCTTAGCCCATGCTACTGAGTGTTACCAATCTACTCAAGCTAATCCGATAACCAGGGTACTAGCCATGGAGGCATACAGTCTTATTAAGGAAAATTTAAGGTCGGCAGTAGCCGGTGACCAAAAGGCAAGAGTCAATATGTCTCTGGCCAGTCTGATAGCTGGCATGGCCTTTGGCAACTCAGGGACTACCTTGGGCCATGCTTTATCTTTCCCATTATCCAACGAAGGTATACCCCACGGGGAAGCGGTGGCAATTATGCTTCCTTACGCACTCGAATACAATGGTTTTGACCCGGAAATTATAGCTGAAGTGAAAAGCCTAATAGCTGATTTACACATAACAGCCTCGGTTAAGGCCGATGTGCAGGAGATGGCAAATATAGTAATGGCTGATAAGCGGCACCTATCTAATAACCCCCGCCAAGTGAAATTGGAGGATGTGGTTGACATTTATGACAGGCTTAAGCGGGAAGGAGAAGGAAATGAAGGACAAAAATAATACATACTCAATAAGAAACTTAAAACTAGGCGATATAGATGAGGTAATAAAGCTTTGTAGTATGGTTCACTGGCCGTACGCTTGGCAAGATATCAAGCGCTTGTATGAGTTGGAACCACAAGGATGCTTTTGCGCCGAGGATGATAACCAATTTATCGGTCAATCCATAGGGGTAATGATGGGTACTCTGGGGGCAATAGGGGTGATCATAGTTCATGAGAATTACAGACGAAGGGGCATCGGGGCGGCATTGACCACTGAAACCCTTAACTATTTGCAGAATAAAGGGGCCAAAACCGTTAAGCTTGATGCCACCCCCGAAGGTTATAATATTTATAAAAAACTGGGTTTCCTCGATGAATTTCCTGTTTACCATTATGTTGGAGGGTTAACATCCAGCCAATCCCTAACCGGGAGCTCAGAGGTAAAACCTCTTGTCGCTGACCCCGAAGCCATAATTAAGTTTGACGAGTTCGCATTTGGGGCCAACCGGGCAAATGTTCTGAAGGCTTTATTCAAGGATTCCAGGACATTTGTGGTCAAACACGGAAGCGAAATTCAAGGTTATGTTATGTATAGACCCACGGACACAGGATATTGGCTAGGCCCATTTGTTGCAAACGATGTCCTAAATGCAGAAAAATTGCTACAACAGGTTCTAGGAGAACTCTCAGGTAAAGAAATTCGGCTAGGGGTTCCAAGCACTAATCCCAAGGCTACCGATCTCCTTAGGGAGTATGACTTCGAGATGGAGTTTGAAACTATGCGTATGTGTTGGGGCTCAAATCTTGAGAGAGGGAATATACAGTTCATTTTTGCTGAGGCAGGCCATGAGAAAACATAAAAGTAAAATTTATGAGTCCTCACGATTAATTATCAATTTTGGAGAAAAGTATGGAAACCGGTACCTGGAAGGTTAAGGCGGGGCTGGCTCAGATGCTTAAGGGCGGCGTCATCATGGACGTGATTAACGCTGAGCAAGCCAGGATTGCCGAGGA
>Ga0209121_10006154_pt1 | contig 10624 bp, 5 predicted proteins | sample Cruoilmetagenom3_FD_187292 | JGI IMG/M metagenome (GOLD analysis project Ga0209121, IMG submission 187292) | Oil polluted marine microbial communities from Coal Oil Point, Santa Barbara, California, USA - Sample 3 (SPAdes) (version 2) | ecosystem: Environmental > Aquatic > Marine > Oil seeps ...
TCACTTCTTTACTCTCAGCTCTGACCTTACTGTGCACATTGAATCCTGTGTGCCGCCAACTCAGTATCTTTTTGACAAGGTCCGAGTTTATCAACTGTTTACGAAGGAGAGCTGAGAAAACCTCACGAATGAAAAACCGGCAGAGCAGAGAGTTTGGGTTTAAAGATAAAGATTATAGTTCTTATCTCCGAAATATTAACGCATATTACAGGGTAAAACACAGAGTGAGATTGATATTATTTTATTAGCATTTGAGAAAGGATGGGAAATAGAGGAAATTGCAAGACGCTTCTCTGCAGGAAAGAAGAAAATTATCCGCGTGTGTAACTTAATTGAAAAATCAGAACATATGAGAAAGATTTTTACTCCTGTTTTTTCTACAATTTAATCTCTTTAGGAGATTTTAATGGATTAATCTTATTTTCGACTAAAACTTTATTCAGATTTGGAATATCTTCTCTTATTATTACATTAAGACGTTTAACAAGCGTATCTACTGTTTCAGACAATTCCTTAAGCATGGATATATCTGTTTCTGTGGGACGGGAGGGATACCCTGCAATAGACATCGCAGAAAACATAACCAGATGGGAAATAGATCCACCTCTAAGTGCCATTTCCATAGACCCTCTGTAGCCGATATCTTTGGGTACTGCAATTTCCTCAATTTTCTTGAATTTTTCATCAAATGTTTTAACAGCGGTAATTACTAACTCAGGAGTCTTTCCTTTTTTTTCTACATTTTTATAAAATTTATCCAGCTGACGCCTTATGTTCCTGGCAACCGTGACGGTCAAACCCATTTTTTTTGAAAGAATCATGCTTTTAATTTGAGCATCAATCTGAGCTTCTCTATCTATTTCTAAAATTTGAAAGCGGGGATCCGGGCAAACAATTGCTTTTTTTGACAATTTTTGCTCTCCAAGAACAAATTCAACTGAATATTCACCTGGGGCAACATAAGGAGCTGCGAAAGTACTCAATGAACCAGGTTTTATTTCTTTTCCCTCTTTTGTCTTTGGTGCATACATTAAATTCCAGCTATTTCTCTGGATTCCTTTTTTAGTCATCAGGCTCATTTCAAAAATTTTATCACCATTACCATTTCTTATGAAAATTTTAGGTTTTTCTTTTGCTTTTTTTCTCATGTATGTTGTTATAAACATGCCATATACAGGATTTTTCCCTGCATATGCTGGTCTGCTGAACCCTTCCCGAGAACTTGAAGACAAAAATTGTAATGTTGGTCGAATACTGAAAAGATGTAAATCGGATTGTAAGACTTCTTCAGTCATTTCCTCAAGAAAGGAGATATCGTCCATGATCCAGACGCCTCTTCCATGTGTTCCGATAATAAGATCGTTCTCTACAGGGTGAATAGCGATGTCACGGACAGCGACTGTTGGTAAATTGTTTTTAATAGAAAACCAGCTTTTACCACCGTCAAGAGAAGCATATATTCCAAATTCAGTCCCAACAAAGAGAAGGTTTTTGTTTTTCAAATCTTCTCGTATGACATGAATCCAGCCGAATGGGAGATTACCTTTTATTGAGGTCCAGGAATTGCCATAATCTGTTGTTTTATAAACGTAAGTGCCATAGTCATCTTCACGGTGACCGTCAAAAGCAGCATAAGCAGTTCCTGCATCAAAATGCGAAGATTCAATACGAGAGCACCAGGTAAATGCAGGGAGGTCGGGTATATTCTTTACAATATTTTTCCATGTTTTCCCTCCATTCCTGGTTATCTGAACATTTCCATCATCGGTTCCACACCATATTACACCTTTTTTCACTTGAGATTCTGAAATGGTGATTATTGTGCAATGTATTTCAGCTCCTGTATTGTCCATACTTATCGGACCACCAGAATCTTTTAACTTATCAGGATTATTTGTAGAGAGATCAGGGCTGATGATAGTCCATGTTTGTCCCATGTCTTCTGTTTTAAACAAATAATTTCCTCCTGTATAAACTGTCTTAGAGTCATGAGGTGATATAAGAATCGGTGAGTTCCAATTGAAACGAAAAGGAGGATCATGAAGAGACGCCCTGGGTTTAATATCCTTACTCTTTCTGATCTTTAGATCATATCTATATAAGCCATTCATCTGAGAATTCGCATAGATAATGTTGTAATAAGAAGGATCTACCTGAACATAAAACCCATCTCCTCCTCCGACAACAAACCATTTATCGTTAGTTATTCCTCCATAATCGAAGGTAGCACTCGGTCCTCCCCAGACTCCATTGTCTTGCAATCCACAATAAACATAGTAGGGTTTTCTCCTGTCAAAGCCAATTTGATAAACTTCAGCCAGAGCCATATGTTGGATATCATACCAGCTTTTTCCACCATCATAGGTGATGTCAATACCCCCGTCGTTTCCATCGATTAGATGGAGCGGATTTGATGGATCTATCCATAAGGCATGATGATCTGAATGAGTGCCAGAGGAAATGGCTTTGAATTTCTTTCCCATATCCCTCGAAACGTAGAGGCCTCCAGAAAAAACATATATAAGCTTATCGTCGCTGGGATCGATACGTATCTGGCTGTAATAAAAAGGCCGAAAATTTACTATCTTAAAGGTCTTATTATCGCAGGTACGAGTCCAGCTTTTTCCTTTATCCTCAGAACGCCATATTCCTCCATCCTTATACTCAATGAGGGCATAAACAACATTAGGGTCACTCCTTGAAACATCGATTCCAATACGTCCCATTATCCCCCGGGGTAAATCTTCTGTTAAACGTATCCAGTGCTCACCTCCATCTGTTGTTTTATACAGCCCGCTGCCAGGACCTCCACTGTAAAAATAATACGGATACCTCCTGTGGTCATAGGCAGCTGCATAAAGAGTGAGAGTATCTGATGGATCAATCGCTAAATCTGAAAATCCTGTAGTTTCATTGATATAAAGGATCTTCTTCCATGTTTTACCACCATCCAGGCTTTTATAGATTCCTCTTTCCTTATTTGGGCCCCATAGGTGCCCCATAGCAGCCACATAGACTATATTAGGATCACCAGGGTTAATTACAATACGGCTGATATGCCGTGTGTCCTTGAGTCCCATGTTTTTCCATGTTTTTCCCCCATCAAGAGATTTATACACGCCATCTCCTATGGTAACGCTGTTTCTGCAGGTTGCTTCTCCAGTGCCCACCCAAATAATGCTGGGATGAGATTGAGATATGGCAATATCGCCTACAGAAACAGTATCTTCCTTATGAAAGACAGGCTTCCATGTAATACCGTTATTATCTGATTTCCAGACTCCGCTTGGCCCTATAGCCGCATAAATTATCCATGGTTTTTTCTCTACAACATCGATATCCACCGTCCTCCCACCCATAACAGCGGGTCCTATACATCTCCAGGAAAGTTTTTCAAACAATTTCCCTATTTTCTCAGAACTTTGTCCGCTTGCCTGAGGAGATACAAAACATAGATAAGATAAAAAAATACTAAAAATGATAACCGAACAATATTTTTTCATTTTTTCCTCCTTATTGAGTGTGAATATCTCTTTGAAATTTAAACTTGAATTAATTAAAAAAAATAACTTTATTTTATATAAGATACCACAATAAAAAGCAATTAAGAGAACCGGAAGTCTCATCGGCGGATATTGTATGTTTATTTTAGTATTTTTAAAAATCATTAGTATCTTTTAATAAGATTATAAAAAAAATAATTCGTTTTTTTTTATTTAGGCAACTAAAATGACTTTTTATCCGTATTAACATATAAGACAAAAAATATTAATATAAAATAAATTTTGTGATTAGTTATTTATTCTATAATGTTCATTCAAATATAACAGACAAATTAACTTTATAAAGTTGCCAAGGACATAAAAATTGAGAAGAGATATATTATTACTTTCTTTTCTGGTTATTCCAATTTTTTTATGGTCTAAAGCTCCAGAAGTTCCTGCTCAAAAAACAGTCGAAGCTGTCAAGGCTGATGGACAGATTATTATCGATGGATTGTTAGATGAAAAAATCTGGGAAAGCAGAGGATATAATGATTTTATACAGTCAGACCCGATAGATGGCGCAAAGCCGAGCGAAAAAACCATGGTCTGGATAGCCTATGATGAAAAGGCTCTGTATGTTGCTGGGCTTTTTTATGATTCACAGCCTGAAGCCATAGTTAAGCGCTTGGGGCGTAGAGATGATTTTGTGGATTCTGACTGGTTTATTTTTGCTGTGGATCCTTATTATGATAGGAGGACCGGTTACAAGTTTGCAGTTAATCCCGCAGGATCTATCGTAGATTGGGCATTATACAATGATATATCGAGCGACAAGACATGGGATGGCATCTGGGACTGGTCCACTCATGTCGATGAAAAAGGTTGGACAGTAGAAATTAGGATCCCTTATAATCAGTTACGCTTTCCTAAGAAAAATCAATATATATGGGGTGTAAATTTTCAAAGAATAATAAAGCGGAAAAACGAAACAATAAATTTTGTCTGGATTCCCAAAGAAGAAAGCGGATATGTTTCTCATTTTGCAAAACTTGTGGGAATCAAAAACATCAATCCCGGTCGTCATATTGAGTTCCTTCCATATAGTGTTGCCGAAACACGCTTTAGCCCATCAGAGCCAGGAAACCCTTTCGAGACAGGAGAAAATTACATAGGGAATATTGGTTTTGATCTTAAAGTTGGTTTAAAAAGCAATTTAACTCTGGACACAACAGCTAACCCGGATTTCGGGCAGGTAGAAGTTGACCCTGCTGTTATTAATTTATCTGCATATGAAACATATTATCAGGAAAAAAGACCATTTTTTATTGAGGGATCGAGCATCTTCAATGCCTTTGGAGAGGCTGGTTCTCAAATTAATATAAATATCAATTGGAGTTCACCTGCCCTTTTCTACAGCCGTCGGATAGGACGACATCCCCAGGGATTTGTTTCGCGAAACGGATATGTGAATTTTCCTGATAGATCCACCATATTAGGAGCTTTTAAACTCACCGGCAAAGTTGCAAATGGATGGAATCTTGGATTTATAAATGCTTTTACGGCACGTGAATATGCAGAAATCGATTCTAACGGAGAAAGATTTAAAGAAGAAGTGGAGCCATTTTCTTACTATGGAGTACTACGTACACAAAAAGAATTCAACGATGGCGCCCAGGGATTTGGGTTTATTGCCACTTCTATAGCTCGAGATTTAAGGAATGAAAATCTTAAAAACATTCTAAATAAAAAAGCTTTCAGTCTTGGATTAGATGGATGGACATACCTGGATACAAACAAAATCTGGCTTCTTTATGGCTGGATGGGAACTACCCGGATTGAGGGAACCAGGGATGATATTCTCAGGCTTCAACAAACTTCCCTGCACTATTTTCAGCGTCCTGATTCAACCCATGTTAAACTCAATGAAGATGCAACATCTTTAAGCGGATGGGGAGGACGATTTACACTGAATAAACAAAAGGGGAATTTTCTTTTCAATATGGCAATAGGTGTTCTTTCCCCTGGTTTTGATCCTAATGATGCAGGATTTCAACATGGAAGTTCCGATACAATTAACTTCCATATTCTGCTCGGTTATTATTGGCCTCATCCTGGAAAATTACTGCGTAGCTGGGATATTGCAGTAGCCCCTTTTAGAAACTATGATTTCGGAGCTAATAAGACTTGGGATGGATATTTATTGATTGCCGATGCTCAATTGTTAAATTACTGGGAATTAGGGACTATGCTTGCTTACAATCCTAAAACCATAAGCAATGATTTAACACGAGGAGGCCCGCTTGCAATTATCCCATCTGGTAGGCAGATTAATTTCAATATTAATAGCGATAGTCGGAAGCCTATTATTGTTTCTGCATTTAGCAGTTATTATTTAAGGCCGTCAGAAGGTGTCAGTTGGGATTGCAATGTTTCTTTACGCTGGAAGCCCAGGAGCAACGTAAGTTTTTCTTTAGGACCTGGCTATCAATTCCATAGTTCAAAAATTCACTGGGTAACAAGAGTAAATGATCCTCTTATGACTGAGACATATGGCACTCGATATGTATTCGGCAAACTGGAACAGATAATGCCTTTTGCTGAAATACGATTAAACTGGACTTTTTCTCCAAAATTGAGCTTGCAGCTTTACCTCCAGCCTTTTCTTGGTGTAGGAAAATACGATGAATTCAAAGAACTTGCAAGGCCGAAAAGCTTCGAATACAATATTTTTGGTGAGAATCAATCCACCATAACCTTTTCTGAAGAAAGATATACAGTAGATCCAGATGGCCCCGGGCCAGCACCGTCTTTTTCTTTTTATGATCCTGATTTTAATCTTAAGTCACTTCGCGGCACGATGGTATTCCGCTGGGAATATCACCCTGGTTCTGCACTTTATTTAGTATGGACACAGAATCGTGCGGATCATGCTAATCCTGGAGATTTTAACTTCAACCGTGACTTGGAGGATTTATTCACTGCTCCCGGAGATAATATTTTTCTTCTGAAAATATCTTATCGCTGGAATATGTAAGCACTCACTTTCCGAGAATATATTTCTTCATCAATTGAGTCTGAAAATACTTCAATTTAATTCCCATTCCTCCATGTATTCAGGAACCTTTACATTCCAGCCTTTTTTCTTTTGGAGATCTCTTGATAAACTCATGGTTGCCCTCTTTTCGCCATGAGTCAGAAATATCTTCTTTGGAGGAGATTTGAAATAACTGAGCCACTTGTAGAGACCTGTCCTATCTGCATGTGCTGAAAAACCCTGAATTTGCTCTATTCTTGCTCGCACAGGATAATTCCTGCCGTGAATTCTTACCTCTCGATTACCATCGATTATCTGCCTTCCAAGAGTGCCTCCAGCTTGATAACCAACAAAAAGTACCATCGATTCAGGCCGTGATATATTCTGGATGAGATGATATTTTATGCGACCACCTGTACACATTCCCGAGCCAGCCATGATAATACAGGAGCCTTTGATATTATTGATCTCTTTTGATTCTGCTGTAGTGCGGACAAATTTTAATCCAGGAAAGTCAAAAGGCTGTTTGCCTTTTTCTATGAAATCTAATGTCTCTCTATCCAGACTTTCTTTGTGTCTGAGAAAAACTTCTGTTATATTCTCAGCCATGGGGCTATCAAGAAAAACCATAAGATAAGGAATGCGATCCTGTCTCACAAGGATGTTCAAATAAAACATCAATTCTTGAGCACGTTCTATAGCAAAAGTCGGGATTACTACGTTTCCGCCTGCTCTTAAAGTTTCATTTATATACTTGCAGAGCAATTTTTCGACACTTTCTTTATCTTCATGATCCCTATCGCCGTAAGTTGATTCCATAATTACATAATCTGCCTGATCAAACGACGACGGGTCTTTCATAAGGGGTTTATTCCACTGCCCAATATCTCCTGAGAAAACAATTTTTTGTTCTTTACAATTCTCATTTACATTTATTTCCAACATTGCCGAACCCAGTATATGCCCTGCATCTCTGAAACGTAAAGATACATGATCATTTAGAAAAAGAGATTCTTCATATGAAACTTCCTTCAACAGTGGAAGTACTCTTTCAGCATCCCTAACTGTATAAAGCGGAATTTCCGGATATTTAGCCTTATATCCTTCTCTTTTGTGACGTTTTTTCTTATAAGCTGCATCTTCTTCCTGAATTCGAGCCGAATCCATTAAGATAATAGGAATAATATCTTTTGATGCTGAGGTTGTTAAAATTGAACGAGAAAAACCTTCTCTTACCAATTTTGGGAGTAGACCTGAATGATCAAGATGAGCATGCGTTAATATAACAAAATCAATGTTTCCAGGAGAAACAGGGAATTTCCTCCAATTTCTTTCAACAAAATTACGTTCCTGGTAAATACCACAATCTATGAGAAGATTAAGTCCTCCTCCCTGAAGAAAATAGCAGGAACCCGTAACTTGCTGGCAAGCGCCCAAAAATTTTAGTCTCAATTTTTTACTCCTTTATTCTCTAAAACAAAAATATAAAAATAGTTAGAGGAAACTCTGAGTTCATCTATCTAATTCTCCCCTCTTCCTCCTGTAGAAATGTCAAAATCTAATTCATCATAGACTAAATAGGGGTGAGTTTTACGGACATCATATGAAATTCCAGTCGAAGGACCCTTTTTTCCAGGCATATATAAATCCGGCAAAAAGAATAAACAGGAAAGTCAATATGATTATCGTTGCAGGTTTTTCTGTTTTTTTGAAAACAAGAGCTAAGGGGGGAAAAAACATTATTTCGATATCAAATAAAAGAAAGAGAAATGCAACCAGAGGATACTTAACAGGAACAGGATTTATTCCTTCCTGTAAATAAGGACTTCCGCATTCGAACGGCTTTTCTTTGTTAATATTAGTTTTCCTAGGGCCCAAAACTCCATTCATCACAACGAGTAATCCCCCTGAAGATCCAAATATTAGAAAAACAAGCAAAGCTTCCATCATTTACTTTTTCAATAAATTAATAAATTCTATAAAAATAGCGCGTAAGATGCAAATATCTTAAAATTTTTTCTTTATTTCCTTTTTTATTTTGCCATTACTTTCTTCATTAGAGAAAGAACCTAAGCTATTTAAAATATAAAGAATTTATATGGTATGTTTTATTATTTTACAACTTAATAAAAGAATGTCTTAAGAAAAATAAATTTTTTATGCCCATAATCTCTTTAAAAAACGTGATATATTGACAAATGAAAGATTTCAATTAATAATCTATTTTAATGAACGAAAAAACATTGATGAAATTATCTGTATTATTCTTGATTGTTTCTGTTTTTCCTTTTATGCAAAATAACTTCCCTAAATCTAATAAAATAAAAGCCCCCGACAAGATAGCCTTAATCGATCATTTAAAAGCAAAAAATGTTATTACTTCTCCATTTAAAGATATCATAAAAAAATTCATCCCAGTTGAGGAAAATTTATCTAAAAAGCTATCTTATTTTCGTGAATTATCTACAAGAAAAGAAAAAGTATGGGCAGCCACTACCAATTATTCTATCCTCAGCTATAAAAACAAGAAGCCTCAAAAAATGGAAATTTTGATGAATGATAAGAAAGTAGATTTTATGAATGGAGTTGATGAGAAATCTATAAATTGGAACTGGATAAAAACAGATAAGCAAATTGATATTAGAAATGAAAAATACTATAGTAGAAGAGTCAGATGTTTAGTCCTTGATAAAGACAACTCCTTTTCTTTCAAAGCAATTTTTCCTAATTCAGTATCAGAGATTGAGATTTCAGCAAATAGAAACCGACATCCCCTCGATTTAGAGATTTATATAGACGATAAACCTGTAGAGAGAAAAGTAATTAATAATACTTTGGAACATTTTCGCGTATCTAAGAAATTTGCTTTAGGAACTCACAAAATCACTCTTAGACCTATACCCACAAAAAGCCCGAAGAACAAAATACAACCAAGGTCACCAAAAGTCTTTATTTATTATATCAATATTAAGGCGCAGAATGATATAATAATTTTTTTTATTCCTTCCGCTAAAGAAAAAAACTTTTTAAAAAGCAAAATCACAGCACGGTATCTCTCTTATAAAGATAAAAACGGCAAAGAAAATCCTTACTTAGATCTTTATAAAATAAAACATGATTTCACGCTAAATGAGCCTGATAAAAATGACAATCCTGAAAATATCATAAAAAAAATTGTCATAGAAGATATTTCATTAAATGTTTTAATGGCACCACCAAAAAGCGAATTCGAATTTAAAGTATATATTCCTCCAAAATGTTTTTTAGAGTTCGGAATTGGAATTTTCAGCTATGAAAAAATCAAGAGTCCTCAATCAGTAAAGCTTAATATTATTGTAAAACGAAATAATGTTCATGAGACGATATATGAAAAAAATTTTCAGATAAATCCTGGAAGCCTCAAAGATCAAATCATCTTTGAAAAAATTGACTTGACCCGCTTTGCAAATAAGAATGTTAAACTGATTTTTCTAACCAAAAAAGCTAAAAACACCGCAACTGAAAGCAATGTATTATCATTCTGGTACAATCCTATTATTTACCGACCATCTCTCCAAAAACCAAAAGTTATCCTTATATCCATCGATACTTTGAGGGCTAATCATCTTGGATGTTATGGATATGATCGTTCAACAAGTCCAAACATAGATAATTTTGTTAAAGACAGTGTTCTGTTCAAAAACGTTTATGCACAAAGTTCATGGACACTCCCTTCCCACCTCTCTATACTTTTTTCTCTTAATTCAGCCAGTCACCAGGTGTACTTCAAAAACCAAAAAATAGATAATTCTTTTCCTTCTTTAGCCTCTTTTTTAAGAGATAATGGGTTTGTAACTTATGCTTTCACAGGGGGGGGATATGTAAGCAGTGTTTTTGGATTCTCAAAAGGATTTGATTGGTATGGTGAACCTATCGGCGGACCTTATGCTTTCCTTGTAAAGAATGAAGCAGAAAAACTCTTTGAATATACTGCAGATTGGCTAAAAAAGAATAAAGATAAATCCTTTTTCTTGTTTCTTCATACTTTTCAAACCCATGGCCCATATTTCTGTCCTCCCCCCTGGAATGAAGCATTTCTCAATAATAAAGCAAAATGGAAAAAAAT
>Ga0209121_10006156_pt1 | contig 10621 bp, 8 predicted proteins | sample Cruoilmetagenom3_FD_187292 | JGI IMG/M metagenome (GOLD analysis project Ga0209121, IMG submission 187292) | Oil polluted marine microbial communities from Coal Oil Point, Santa Barbara, California, USA - Sample 3 (SPAdes) (version 2) | ecosystem: Environmental > Aquatic > Marine > Oil seeps ...
AGGGCATTGACTAATATCTCCATTATTGTTATGATCCATTTTTATATCGTTTTTAAGTTCGTTTAATTTTTGATAAAAGTAATTCTAAAGCAAATCTTAGATGTATAAATAAAATTGATTGTTTTTATTTTATCATAAGATTTAACTATCACTCATACTTAAAGTTAAACAAAGAGATTTATTAAAACAAAATTAAAAGGCATATCAAGAAAGAATTAACCTAAAAGAAACACACATTACCAAGCTAAAAATAAACATCTTAGCTAAAAAGAAAATTCACTTATATATTAGAGAGACTAACTAACCAAAAAACGAATTGCAAGTACAAATAAGCATATAACAGTGCAAAGCATGGAAAACTAAAAATGCAAAAAAAAAGCAAACAAGTAGTATTAACATCTAATTATTCTTAATTTTATACATTAACTAAAACATATAAATATGGCAACAGTAACCTTAAAAGGAAACCCAATAAATACTTCAGGAGAATTACCAAAAGTAGGAAGCAAAGCTCCTGACTTTAGCTTAACAACAACAGATTTAGGTACAAAATCTCTATCTGACTTTGCAGGAAGCAAAGTGGTTTTAAACATTTTTCCTAGTATAGACACAGGAACTTGCGCACAATCTGTAAGAACCTTTAACGAAAAAGCAAGTAGTTTAGAAAACACTAAAGTGTTATGTATTTCGCACGATTTACCATTTGCACAAGCACGTTTTTGTGGTGCAGAAGGTTTAGAAAATGTAATAAACCTTTCTGATTATAAAGATGGAAGCTTTGGAAAAGCATACGGTTTAAACTTTACCACTGGACCTTTAGAGGCTTTACATTCACGTAGTGTAGTTGTAATAGATGAAGAAGGAACGGTTACCTATACAGAGCAAGTACAAGAAACCACCGAAGAACCAAATTACGAAGCTGCACTTAAAGCTTTATAATGCATAAAGAAGATTCCTTTTTAATAAATAGGCTCAAAAGTGTAAAGTATGCTTTTAAAGGAGCCTATTTATTAATCACAACAGAAAGCAGTATTAAAATTCAATTTTGTATTGGCATTATCATGACCATACTTGGGTTTTACTACCAGCTTTCTGCTATGGAATGGATTGTTCAAATTTTATGTATCTCTATTATCATGGCTATAGAAGGTATAAATACTGCCATTGAAGAAATAGCAGATTTTATACACCCAGAACACCATACCAAAATTGGCCTTATTAAAGACCTTGCAGCTGGAGCTGTCTTTATTTTTGCCATTGCAGCCTCTATAATTGGTTGTATTATATATTTTCCAAAGATGTTTTAATAAACAACCTTTATATTAGTAAAAACATTGTTTACAATTTTTTAGAATAAAGTTTCGTTACCATTTGTAATTTGTATTTTTGCTTTTAAAAAATTTATAAAAAATACCTAAACCTAGATTCTAATACAATTAGAAATTAAAGATTTTCACTAATGTGGAAAATAAATATGGCCAAAAAGAAAACGAAGACAACATCAAAAAAAACAAAATCAATTAAAGCGCCAAGTTTTAATTTTAAGCTAACTAGCCAACAAAAGCTAGTTGTAGGAAGCCTATTTATTATACTTGGGTTATTACTTTTTATATCCTTATTATCTTTCTTTTTTACAGGAAAAGCAGACCAAAGCACATTAACCGAATTTGCTTCAAGAAACGTAAAACCGCAAAACTGGTTAAGCAAAACTGGTGCTTGGTTAAGTGACTTTTTTATACAACGTGGTTTTGGTATTTCGTCTTTTATATTTTCTGGTTTAATCTTTCTTTCTGGTGTTTATGTTTTACTTAGCTTAAAAAAAGAAAAACTACGCAAACATTGGTTTTGGGGAACGTTAATTATTATATGGCTATCTATATTCTTTGGTTTTTTTGCTGATAAAAACGACTTATTAGGTGGTGTCATTGGCTTTGAAATAAATTCTTTTCTACAAGATTATATTGGTAAAATAGGAACTATATTATTACTCCTTTTTGGACTAATAACCTATTTAGCAATTCGTTTTGAAATGACTGTAGAAACCTTTAAAAATATCTTTAAAAAGGCTAAAAAAGGAATTAACGAAGAAATTGACGATATAAAAGAAGAATTTACTCCAATAGATAACGACTTAACTGCAGAAGCAGAAGAGATTAAAGCAGCACATCAAGTTAGCACTCCAAAAGAAGAACCTGTTGTTGTTAAGCAAGAACTAAAACCAGAAATAAAACCGAAAACAAAAACCACAAATACAACCGATGACTTTAAAATAGAAGTAGCTAAAGAAGAGGAAGAAGTTGTAGAAGAAGAATCCCTTGCTATTGAAGTTGAAAAAGTAGCAGAAGAAATCTCTGAAACAGATAATCTTTCTAACAAACTAGTAGAAGATTTTGGATTGTTTGATCCTACTTTAGAGTTAGGTAATTACCAATTTCCTCCTTTAGATTTATTAAAAAAATACAATAACGAAGGTATTTCTATAAACCAAGAAGAGCTAGAAGAAAACAAAAACAGAATTGTTGAAACCTTAAACAATTATAAAATTGGTATTGCAAGCATAAAAGCTACTATTGGTCCTACAGTTACATTATATGAAATTGTACCAGAAGCAGGAGTGCGTATTTCTAAAATTAAAAATTTAGAAGATGATATTGCCTTATCGCTTTCGGCATTAGGTATTCGTATTATTGCACCAATTCCTGGAAAAGGAACTATTGGTATTGAGGTACCTAATAAAAGTTCAACCATTGTTTCTATGCGTTCTGTAATTGCATCGCAAAAGTTTCAAAAATCTGAAATGCAATTACCTATTGCTTTTGGTAAAACTATTAGCAACGAAACCTTTGTGGTAGATTTAGCCAAAATGCCTCATATGCTTATGGCTGGTGCAACAGGACAAGGTAAATCTGTTGGTTTAAATGCTGTACTAACTTCACTACTCTATAAAAAACATCCTGCAGAAGTAAAGTTTGTATTGGTAGATCCTAAAAAAGTAGAGCTTACTCTATTTAATAAAATAGAGCGTCATTATTTAGCAAAACTTCCAGACGAAGCTGAAGCAATTATTACAGACAACACCAAAGTAATTAATACGCTTAATTCGCTTTGTATAGAAATGGATAATCGTTATGAAATGCTTAAAAATGCATTATGTCGTAACATTGTAGAATACAACAACAAATTTAAAGCTAGAAAACTAAACCCTAATGATGGTCATGCCTTTTTACCATACATTGTTTTAGTGGTAGATGAGTTTGCAGATTTAATTATGACTGCTGGTAAAGAAGTAGAAACACCAGTTGCACGTTTAGCACAATTAGCGCGTGCCATTGGTATACATTTAATTATTGCAACACAAAGACCTTCTGTAAATGTAATTACAGGTATTATTAAGGCCAATTTCCCTGCTCGTATTGCTTTTAGAGTAACAAGTAAAATAGATTCTAGAACTATTTTAGATGGTTCTGGAGCAGACCAACTTATTGGTCGTGGAGATATGTTATACACGCAAGGAAATGATCTAGTACGTATACAGTGTGCTTTTGTAGATACACCAGAAGTAGAAAAAATAGTAGATTTTATTGGTTCTCAAAAAGCATATCCTGAAGCACATTTACTTCCAGAGTATGTTGGTGAAGAAAGTGGCACAAGTCTTGATATAGATATTAGTGATAGAGATAAACTATTTAGAGAAGCTGCAGAAATAATTGTTACTGCACAACAAGGATCTGCATCTTTACTACAACGTAAGCTAAAACTAGGTTACAATCGTGCAGGAAGACTAATTGATCAATTAGAAGCTGCAGGAATTGTTGGTGGCTTTGAAGGTAGTAAAGCAAGACAAGTTCTTGTTCCCGATTTAGTAGCTCTTGACCAATTATTAGCAAACGAAAGTATTTAACCAAAAAAAACAAACAACATTTCTACTCCTTAAATTTCAGGACAAGGAAACAAAAAAAATTATTCATGAAGAAGTTAATTTTCTTATTTACCATTTTATTAAGCATTTCAAGCTTTGCACAAGAAGACGCTAAAAAATTATTAGATGAAGTTTCTCAAAAAGTAAAAAGCTATGACAATATTTCTATAGATTTTAAGTACATGCTACACAATACTGCAGAAAATATTAAGCAAGAAACTCGTGGTGATGTAGTGATGCAAGGTGAAAAATTTAAACTTAACATTCTTGGTATTACCAGAATTTATGATGGTAAAACCTTATATAGCATCAGTCCTGAAGACGAACAAGTAACAATCTCTTCAGAAAGTATGGAAGACGAAGGTAGCATTACGCCAAGTAAAATGCTTTCTTTTTACGAAGAAGGTTTTACGTATAAAATGGATATTGTTCAAAATGTACAAGGAAGAAAAATACAATACGTACAGTTAATTCCTATAGACTCTAATTCTGAAATTAAATCGGTTCTTTTAGGAATAGATGCCCAAACAAAACACATTTATAATTTAATTGAAACAGGAAAAAACGGAACAAAAACTACTTTAACTGTTAATTCTTTTCAAACTAATGAGACTTTATCAAAAAGCTTATTTACCTTTGACAAAAGTAAGTTTAAAGACTACTACATAGAAAAATTAGATTAATAAAAAACAAGTTATCTTGGCATTGCGTTATGTATTCCGCTAGTTTAAATAACACGATTACCTTTTAACAAAACAATAAGCTACAAATATTAAAGTGTGAAAATTCTAGATAGATACATTTTAAAAACGTACCTAAAAACCTTTATCAGCGTGTTTTTAATACTCATGCTGATTTTTGTTTTACAAACCATTTGGCTATTTATAAAAGAATTAGCTGGTAAAGACTTAGACCTAGTTGTAGTTTTAAAGTTCTTACTATACTATTCCCCAAAGTTAATTCCGTTAGTTTTACCACTAACCATCTTATTAGCTTCTATTATGGTATTTGGTAATTTTGCCGAAAACTATGAGTTTGCTGCCATGAAATCTACAGGTATTTCATTACAACGTGCCATGGCAGGGCTTGGTATTTTTATTGGTATACTTGGTATTACCACCTTCTTTTTTAGTAATAGTGTAATACCTTGGGGAGAATACAATTCATACAATTTACGTAACAACATAAAAAAATTAAAACCTGCAATGGCTATTGCTGAAGGTCAATTTAATGATGTTGGTAATATTAATATTAAAGTTGAAGAAAAAAGTGGTTTAAATGGTAAAGACCTAAAAGGTGTTGTTATTCATGAAAAAAGCAACAGCTCTAGAGGAAATAAAAACTATAGAACCATTGTTTCTAAAACTGGGGAACTTGTAGGTGATAAAAACTCTAGTGTATTAAAACTTATATTACATGATGGGTATTTTTATGACGATACACCTCCTAAAGAATATAAAGCAAGAGAAAAACACCCATTAGTTAAAAGTTCTTTTAAAACATACACCTTTAACTTAGATTTATCTGAAGAAAACAGTCAAGATCTAGACGCAAAAAACATTTCAGACAAATACAGCATGCTTAATATTAGCGACTTAAATTACACTATAGACTCCCTTGCTGTAGAAAGCAAAAAAGAATATGATGTTTTTTCTGAAAATTTATACAACAGATCACAAATTGAAGTATTAGACAATGGTTTAAGAGTAAAAACAGACACTACTTTTACTGGTGATATTTTAGATTTATTTAATACTAAAAAGAAAATTCAATTAATAGATTTAGCTATAAACACTACTAATAGCACAAGACAAGTAATAACTACAAAAGAAAAACTTTTAAAAAATAAACAAACCAACTACAACAAACATATAGTAGCTCTACATGAAAAGTTTGCTTTAGGTTTTGCTTGTATTATTTTATTTTTTGTTGGTGCTCCTCTTGGCGCTTTAATTAGAAAAGGAGGTATTGGCTTACCAATGGTAATTGCTATTTTATTGTTTTTAACCTATCACTTTATAGGTATTTTTGCTAAAAACAGTGCTAGTAACGGAAGTGTAAACCCTGTTATTGCACCTTGGATTTCTACTATAATCATGCTTCCTTTAGGTATCTTTTTAACCCGAAGAGCTACAGCAGATAGAGGGTTATTTGAATTTGATCATATTATTGAGCCTCTAAAAAAACTACTTAAAATTAAAACGAAATCGGATACTGTAATAACAAACACAGAATCAGAAGAAACCATTGATGAAACTGTAGTACAAATTGAAAATAAAGAGCAAGCAAAATCTATATACAAAGACTATAGTTTTCATTCAAAAACCGCATTAATTTTTTATATAACAGGATTAATTTTAACTATTTTATTCTTTGTATTTAATAACAATAAACTTCCTAATTTTGCATCAGCAGCAATAGAATTAAGTATTATTTCATTGGTAATGTTGCTTATTTACTATATAAAATCCGTTTTAAACTTACGTGCACTTTATGCATTAGTAGATGAAAAAACAAATTCAAAAAAACCAATATTACTTGTATTAGGTTATGTTATTTATCCGCTAACACATTTTTTAAAACAAAATAAAATTAAGGAAGACTTTTCTAATACATTAAAATAAGAATACCTTTGCATCATGATAACACCAACAGAAGAAAGCAATAAAAAAGAGTATACTCTAGATACTATTGAAGCAGCCATAGCCGATATTAAAAACGGTAAAGTTATTATTGTTGTAGATGATGAAGATAGAGAAAACGAAGGCGATTTTATTGCAGCAGCAGAAAAAGTAACTCCAGAGATGATTAATTTCATGGCTACACATGGTCGTGGATTAATTTGCGCACCACTTACCGAAGATAGATGTGAAGAGTTAGATTTAAATTTAATGGTACAAAACAACACTGTTTTACACCATACACCATTTACAGTATCTGTAGATTTAATAGGACATGGTTGTACCACAGGAATTTCGGTTCACGATAGAGCTAAAACCATTGCATCTTTAGTTAAGGAAGACACTAAACCACATGATTTAGGTCGTCCTGGACATATATTTCCTTTACGAGCAAAAAATGGAGGCGTATTACGTAGAACAGGACACACCGAAGCTTCTGTAGATTTAGCACGTTTAGCTGGTTTAAAACCTGCTGGAATTTTAGTAGAAATTTTAAATGAAGACGGAACCATGGCACGTTTACCTCAATTGGTAAAAGTTGCTAAAAAATTCGACTTAAAAATTATTTCTATTGAAGATTTAGTTGCTTATCGTATGGAGCACGATTCTTTAATTGAGAAAAAAGAAGACTTTAATATTGAAACGCGCTTTGGAAACTTCCGTTTAAGAGCATACCATCAAACTACAAACGATCAAATTCATATTGCACTAACCAAAGGAAGTTGGTCTGCAAACGAAACCGTTTTAACACGTGTAAACGCTACGCTTGTAAATAATGATATTCTTGGTACTTTAACCAATAATGCAGATAAAAAACTAGACGACATGTTTAAGGTGATTAATGATGCAGGAAAAGGTGCTGTTATCTTTATCAATCAGCAATCACAGTCTATGAATCTTTTAAAACGTTTAAACATTTTAAAAGAAACACAAACGGAAGGACAAATAGTAAAAGCACCTCGTATTGAAATGGATAGTAAAGATTTTGGTATTGGCGCACAAATACTACATGACTTAAACATACATAAACTAAAATTAATATCTAACTCACAACAAAGTAAACGTGTTGGTATGATTGGTTATGGTTTAGAAATTGTAGAGTATGTAAAGTACTAAGCTATTTTACCATAAACACTTTAAAAAGCCCTTTACTTTTAGTATTTGGCACTTCTGAAATAAACGCATATTTACCTGGCTGCAAGTAGTCTACATGAAAATAACCTGTACTACCTGCAGCCATATCGTTTACTCCTCCTAAAAACGTAACTCCTTTTGGTACTGGTGTAATTAAACCTTTAGGATCTGACCAATCCATCCAAGCTTCTACATGGTCTTCATTAGCTTCTGGATCTAGTTTCACCAGATTAACATCATGCCAGATAAAGTTTTCATGTGCTTTTTGGTCTTTTACAAAAACCGAAAAAATGTGTTTTCCTTTTTTTATCTCTGTGTCATAAGTAATACCTGTTTCTCCTGAAAGTGTAATGTTTACAGTAGCTTCTGGTGGCACTACACCACTATCTTCTTTTGTAACAATAATAGGTTTTGCCATTCCCATTAAGGTATGAAACATGCCGTTTGGCATTTTTACGTAACATTCCATAATGTAATAACCAGGTTTTAAATAAAGCGTAGAAACAGCAGTACGATTTGGAGCTATTAAACCCGAACCTCCAGAAAAAACAATATCAAAATACCAAGCAGGAAGTTTATTAAATGCTGCAAAACCAGCTTCGGGTTTTCCTTTGTTAATTAAATCCATGCCTTCAGAAAAAACAGGAGCTACATCTGCTAAAGTATTTTCAACTGTTATTCCTTCTGGATATTTATCAAGAAGAAAAAAATGCGTTTCATTGGATAAATTTTGATACCTAAAGGTATTCCATCCAGACGAAATAGTATCTACGCTTTGAAACTCCATACTTCTAGTAACAATATCTATAACATTTTCTGACGCTTTGTTCGTCTCTTCTACTTGTGCTAAAAGCTCTCCTTTATTTTCTACCTGCTTTTCATTTTTACAATTAAAAAGAAATAGCATACATACGCTAAATACTATAAAAGAATTCGTTTTCATTTCTATAAATTTTAATTAGTTAAAAAAAGAGGAATGTTGTTTATGTATACACATTCCTCTTAAAGATTATTTTATTTTCAGAGCACAACAAAAAGTTTGTGGTTTTCTAAGTATTACTGTTCTTGTGTAACCGAAAAACTATATGGTGTGGTCCAATGTTCTGGATTTCCTTCACCATCTGCAACAATATCAGGAACTCCTGCTCCTCGTAAACGATGTGCTTCTAAAAGGTAAGTTCCAGGTTCTAAAACATTATTTGTTTCAATATAATAAGTACTTCCTGGCGCATGTGCTTCTCCTGAAATTTGAACAGTATTTACAGGAATACTACTAATGTTGCCATTGGTATTTTTAAAAAATCTAAAATGCATATGAATATCATTAGGACAGCTATTTAAGGTCGCTCTGATTTTTGTTGGTTCTGTAATGGTTACTTTATACCAATCATAGGTTTGATCTTCATAAATCCCTGTATTTCCTTCGACAAAGCCAGCAACACCATAGGCAGAAATATTTTGATTTTTTGGAATTGCTTTAGCTTGTTCAAAAGTATCATTTGGCTCATAACAATCCATAATTCCTGAATACGTCCAACTAATGGTATAGTCCCAAGGATATTCATCACTTGGTGCATTATCACAATCTGTAGTTTCTCCAGAAAACAATGTTCCAGGATGCCCTATAAAACGATAGGTTCTAGACGATGTTTGATTGGATCCTGTTGCAATACCTGTTGCCAAAGCGCTTCCTGCAAAAAGGTTTAAACAAGGAGATACAGGACTATCTGTTTGTACACTAATATTTACAATACCTCCTCCATAATCAGAACTAGGAACAGACATTATAGAAAATGCATCTACTTCATTTACTATACTCCAATCGGATTGAAAATTGCCATCAAAAACTGCCGGATCGTAAGGCACACAATCGTGTGGTTCTGCACTAGTATATTGACGTACCCATTTTTGAATATTTCCTGCTCCTGATGAGGCTATAGAAATTCTTAAGGTATCATCTATATTTAATTCCATTTCTGCGGCATAATAATTAGCATCACTTCCTAACTCTAAATAATCATAAACGCCATTGTTTTGAGCTAAAATATCTTTCCATTTTATGGCTCCTACAGCAAAGCCAGATTGTAAAGGTTCTACAACCTGTCCTGCATCATCGATTACATTAATTTTCATACCATCATTAACAGGATTATTACTTTCTACCCTATACCATTCCCCTTGTATGGCACTTAAATTATTTTCTTGTGGTTCATTATTCACCTCGTCATCATTAGAGGTACAAGACATTATTATAAGAAGTATAAAAATGACTTTAAAAAAAACAGCTGATTTTAATTTAGTTTTCATAATTTTTTAGATTTTAATAATTTGACTACTTCTATGTAAGCAGTTTATATTATGGATTAATAATTCACATTAATTTTTCCTGAAATAGGAAAAAGATTCCCTCGCTCCATCATACCGCATCCTTCTCCTTCAAAAGTCATTTGCAGTTTGCTATTGGTTATTTTCTTTATTTCAATAATTCCTTTTTTAAAAAGAATTCGTTTATTCATTCTTTTTACATTTCTATTAGCTATAAAAAAATTAAGGTCTGCTTTTATTTTAGGAGTATTAGATTCTGGAATTTTATAAGTAGCTTTTTCACTACTTAATAAATCTAAATCTGTAAGGTTAACATTAAGTTGCATAGGATTTTTGTCTTCCCAAAACAGAAGAAAAATAGAGTCTTTTTTAAAGACCGACTTTATAGGAGGCTCTAAGTTATTTTGTTCTATGGTATACACCTTTCCTTCCATAAAAACAGTAACAGCAGGCTCGTTTAAAGAACTCCTATTCTGTGCTATTTCATTATCTTCTTGTTGTTTACAACAACAAAAAACACACATTATCACGAAGTAGAAAATGATGTTCATTTTATTATTTA